>Ga0334722_10000435_pt1 | contig 62324 bp, 70 predicted proteins | sample C3_bottom_MG_FD_207210 | JGI IMG/M metagenome (GOLD analysis project Ga0334722, IMG submission 207210) | Sediment microbial communities from Yellowstone Lake, YNP, Wyoming, USA - C3_bottom | ecosystem: Environmental > Aquatic > Freshwater > Lake > Sediment | place: USA: Wyoming | collected... | reverse complement strand
TTGTATTGTCATTTGATGATGTTGCAACACCAGCTGATACGAGTGGTCCTCCATGACCAAGACCCAAGTTGTGTCCTAGCTCGTGCATTAGTGTACCTGCCTGCTCATCTACGCTACCTTGGGAATAATTAGGACCTGAACCACCAAGCAGTGCAGCTGTGTGAACAGTATTATCATTTGCTGCTGGTGAAAAGTTGCAACCCAGTGTTACTACAAAGTCGTTTCCTGGCTGTTCTGCATCACCTGATGGACTGCAGTTGGTGCCAAAGCTGTGTGCAAATAATCCATAGTGATATGCTTCTGCCTTTGCATTAAGCTGAGCTGTTGATATGCGCGGACTGCCAGCTCCTGTTGTTGGGGGGTTCATCATAGCAGCTGTATTTGATACTGAATAAGTTACAGTAAGTGTTCCCAAACTTTTAGCAGTTACCGCTTGTGTTGTTGAGAATGGAATGGTTACTACAAATGTTCTACCAAGTCCAGTACCTGATACCACAACACTTGACGGGTTTTGCGGTATTACATTTTGGCCTGGACTTCCTACTGATGATGAAATTATGTTTACAGATCCAGGATCTGCTGTAAATGGTACAATTGTGGTAATTGTTGCGACAGCGCTTGTTGCCGCACCAGTTGTGACAGTTACACCTGACTCTTGATAAGAGCCCTGGCCGTTCCCTGAGAAGTCATTATCGAGTCGAGTATTAACCTGTGTCCCAGCTGCACTAAGGGATGAGCCTTGGAGACTGGAGCGTTCTGTTGCATTGCCAAAGAATGATTTCTTTATACTTTGAAAGTCATTAGTATTGATACCATCATTAGTTGTCGGGTCTTGCCACACGTTTAGAGTCTCTACATGTGTCACCTGATCACCTACTGCCACATGCAATGTAATACCTCCTGTGCGACCAAAGGCATCTTGTCCCTGTGCTGCGCCACTTGGCAGGGTTATTGGTGCATTGCCAAAGGCCGTAATTACTTTGGTTATTGCAGAATCCAGAGGCTTGTGGAACTGCATGTAATCAAGCTCAACAAAGACATCTTTGTGATTTGGTTTTGGACAAATTGGTTGTGCTGGAGATCCTCCCCACACATTAGAATATGCGTCAGTAATGCATAGGTTGTAGTATCTTGTAACACCTGCGGCATCGATGTATGGGATTCCGCCAGTTGGTGATTCCCAGTTGTTGCACAGACCGTCCGCGTCGTCATCTGGGTCTTGTACTGAACAGCTGACTGTAGTATAGTCTGTTCCCCTATAATCATAAATTGTTGCAGTATCTCCTGCCACACCTGCCGATTCTGTTGCTGCAAGTACAGTGTATCCGCCAGTGGGACTAGCTGAACTCGTATAGAGACCATCACCTGCAAAGGTTGCCTGTACATTTAGAATTGGAGTTGCAGTGTTAATTGTAGGAGTGGTCTGAGCTATTCCAGTTGAGAGATAGACACCTTGGTCAACAACAAGTGGGTTTGAATATATTGCCGGGGACAGGTTCTCAAAGGTTGACACTCGTGTAGTCTGTGGGTCTGCAAGTGGATCAAATAGTTTGATTTGTGCAATTCCAACAACTCCAGTTCCGTTAACACTTGTAAATCTGATTTGTTGGATTCCGTCAAGTGACAGGACGTTATAGTTTGTAATATCAGGCGATGTTCCAGCTGAGCGCGATGCAAATGAGCCTGCGCCACCTGCCTTTGTAACTATTACACTAAAGGTATTGTTGCTCATGTTCTGCAGTACAAGTGTTACACCGTGAGTGTTAGCAGGAAGTGTGATGCTTCCATTAATATTCATGTAAAGAACCTTGTTTGATGTGCCCATACCAACTCCTGCATCTGGTGTACAGGTTGGCACAGGACATGATGAAATTGATACACCACCAGGATTAGCAAATGTTATACCTTCTGTAGTGACTGGAGTTGTAAGACTTGGAGTTACTCCAGTTCCGGCAAGCGATATGCTTGCCCCACTGATTTGTTGTCCTGTTAGAGCATCAGTTAGAACCCCAGATACGCTAAATCTTGTTGCATTTACAATATCACTTATTTGATTAATTGAAAGGTCGCTAGGATGCTTGGTAACATTAACTGAAATTGGTCCCTGTATTGAGACTAGATTGAGTGTTGGAGTAAAGAGACTTGCAAATACTTGATTTGGATTTGTTGCAACAGCTGCAGAATTGTAGATATGTGTTGCAGACCATAAACCAGCAACTATTGGAATTCCGCTAGTTGTAAAGCCATCACCCCATGACACTTTGACAGTATACCCTGCTATTGTATTGGAAGTACCACTTGCCATTACTGGATCGATTCCCCATCTTGGTGATGTATTATTTACAGCAGTAAATGAAAACGAAGGTATTATTGTTGCAGTACTTGTCATTGCATTATAATTAGCAGATACAGTATCACCTACCGTAACTTGTAGTATGTTTACACCAGTAGGACCTGAGCTAAATGTAATCGGACTGCTCATAAAGATACCGGTAGCTGCACCAGTTTCTGTAAGTACGATGTTAATACCTCCAGCGTCAGTATCCGAGAATACGTTTACATTAACTGTGTCTACAATTGTACTATTAAGATTAGCAGTTGCATCAGAGACTGTAATTGTCCCCGAGTCACCTACGTGATATGTTGCAGAATCAAATGCTATGGGTGGTGGTATGACAGAGAATGCAAGTGATCTGGTAGGCCCAATTATGTTTTGAGATATTAAGGTGTCAAAGTTTTTCGCTGTAACATTATAGTTTCCCGCTGTGAGAGGAGTGAAAGATTGTCCTGCTTGTACTGTGGATAGAGATGTCAGGTTACCCGTTATCCAAGATAGAGATACAAGTGCATTAGTTGAATTTCTAATTTCTATCTGATATACGAACGGTTGAGTTGTGTTCAATATATTAGTTATATTCTGTAAAAAGAATATTTGCTGACCTATTTGTGGAACTAGGACAGGGTTACCAATTGAGTCAGCGATTGAAATGTTAGAGTTGCTAACTGAGAACACTTGGGCACTAGCAGTTACTAATTGATAGCTAACATAAATGGTGTCTCCTGGTACAACGAATCCTCCACCTAAAGTTAGTGGTATGTCTACTTGGAATATACCTGTTGTGGGTGCAATTTCAGAAATAGTAACATTGAATGCCGCTGGGTGTGAGTTGCTCCACACTGCTGCCACAATTGAACCGGATGCTAAACCGTCTGTAATCTTTATGTGTGCCAAACTACCAATATTGTATGGAGCCCCAGTAAATGTAACTAGAGGAAGAGCATAGACAGACTGGCCTGAAAACGTGATAAAAATAGAAAGGAGAACAACGATGCCAAGCAAAACTGGTAATTTCAATTTAATCTCCCTAATACCATTTCATTGGTAAATTAGTATGGTATAAAAGAATGATCTTTCCAACTTTGGGAAGACTCGAATAATTTTATTTTAGAATCCTTTTGGATAAAATAATTTGCATAAATTCAGCTTTTTATATTTTTTAACATCAGATACATTAGATACAAAATTTTTGGAAAAATCTCATCCAAGTTATAGAGATTTTTTCATTAAAAATTTGATCAATGCTTGGTAAAAGATTTGTTTACAGTTCAATGCCAAAATTGGTTCCATAAATTAAAAATCAAACCTTTGCAAATTTTGCCAAAACAGAAACCTTGTTTTTCTCAATCTTGATTTTTACATCTTCAAAAATGGATCTGTATTTGTTTATTCGCCTTCCGCTTTTGATGTTATCAACAGAGCTTTTGAAAAGCAGCCCACTTTTTATCAAAGAATTAATTTTTCTATATCCTGAAGTAGTAGGCATTTTACAAATATCAAGTATCTGAGGCACCGTTAGTGCTCTTTGGGATGTATGATTCAGGATTTTTTTCTTCTCAGGGTCTACAAATGTTTCAATAATTAATGGTATTAGTGACTTTTCTTCGATGTTTATCCAACTAGAGGCATTGGTATCATATTTGCTTGCTTCTTTTCTATCAGATTTCAGTAAATGATTTTTGAGATTAGAAAAGTTTGCCAAATAAGCATACCCGTGATCCGGATTAGTTTTGTCCATCATACATGCTCACCTCTCTTAGAAAAACGATTCAACCCACAGGTAATTTTTTAGCCAGAAAATAAAAGTATGATCTGCCACATTTGGAAATTGGTCATAAACCACGAGTCTGAACAGGCAAACGACGCCAAAGAAAAATTCCTAAAACCATGCCATGACTGATGATCAAGATTTCATCTGTTTGCAAAGAAACTGGTAAAATAGTTATCATGTATCATAAATGCGAAGTGCAGCCAACCAAATTACTTTTACAGTTATAGTAAAGGCCATAATGTAAAACTACTCGCACAAAGATGAAAGATTACCAATAAAATTCGTATGCGTCTTGTGGAATAATGCTGGATTTTTTCCAGCTTATTATTGTCATGTTTCTTAGGCGTTTTATGGTAGCGGGCGGTGTTGCATGCACCCTATATCCAGTGCCAGTATCAATTTTCAAGATTTTGTTTTTCAGATTTATTTCGTTTGGGACCATACAGCTATAGCTGAATTTTTTCGCCCTCGACAAAAATTTGTAAGAAAAGAATCGCTCAGGATCTTCCCAATCATATTCTAGGACTAGTTTAATTCTGTGTTTTGGCAAAAGAGGCTTTACTAATATCACGTGAAATTCTTTGCGAAAAGGTTTGTCTGTCGTGATCTCGCCTATTTTTAGTCTGTTTTTATCTCCGTCTGTAATTTTCACATTCAGATCAGTAAAATTTTTTGGAACCTGACCGTCTAGGTAATAGAAAATTTTAGATGTTGGTTTTTTTGATATGTTGACAACATCCCAGATCCACGTATGATGAGTTTGCATTGTTTTTGGATTGGTAATTTTAAGGGCCACAACTATCGAATTAAATGTAAAATTGCGTGATGCCTTGACATGGCGATTGGTATTTGTTGATATTTTCTTTGGTTTGAGTGGTGCAGACTTGGTACCAAACCCTTCTCCATAGACGTTGTATGTTGTAGCCATTTCACCATACTTGGTTTTGTAATTTTGTACAAGATGTAGTACATCCTTGTACTTTGGCGACTGTTTTACTAGCTCTTCTGCAATCTGGCCTCCAGCAAAAATTTGTGCGTCTCCAGCCAAATCCATGACACGTCTTGTCATAATTATGCCTGGACCCCAGACATTGTTTTTGCCCTCAGGATCTTTTACAAAATAGATAGGCCCTGATTCTATTCCTATTCTAAGAAGGAGTTTTTCCTTGTCGCGTTTTGAGGTGTTGTATTTGTTTAGTGCCTTGTAAAGTTCAATTGCCAAGAGTAATGGTTTTTCTGGATTGTTACTAAACCCTATTGCTTGGCCATCTCCTGTGGGCAATATTATGGTGGATGCAGCATTTCTTTCTTTGAAAGTCCGCGTTTGTAAGATGATATCATTTAGCGCAACTAACTTATTCACTTGAGCTTTGGTGGGTATCAAAGGATTTGATCCTGCAACAACATCGCTAAAGAACCAGTGGTATGTTTTCATCTGAACTACCTCAGGTGTGGCTATGTCGTTTCCCTTCAAACTATTGAGGATCTCACCAATAAGGTTATGGCTACAGTAGTTTAGTATCTCATAACTATCCATCGTTGATTTAACAGGTATCTTCAAATCACGTTTTTTTATTTCATGTAAAATCCAGTCCTCGTCTCTGTTGGTCTCTTCTAAAAGACCAAGAATTTCTCCTATCTGTTTTGCTTTTTCATTTGATGACATGATACTAAGACGATTCCATAATGTTTCTTAATTTACCAATTTAATTGATATGCTTCATCTACTTTTAATTCATTTGTTGACCAGTCAATCATTGTTTTTTTACTGTCACTGGTAATGATAGGTAGCGGACTAACCTCTATCTTAGATCCCGTTTCGGCATCGACTTTGAATATTTTTGGATTGAGTTCTACTTTGTTTGCAGTTAACGAATAGCTAAAACGCTTACAGCCCGACGCAAGGTTGTAAAAGTAAGTTCTTTCAGGTTCTTCCCAATCATATTGAATGATAATTGTTTTCTTTTGTTTTGATTTAATTGGTCTGTTAAGTTGTACATTGAACTCTTTGTGGTAAGGCCTGTTTACACTAACGCTTAGAATCTCAAATATGTTATTGTGATCATCTTTTACTAAAACATTCATATCTCCAAATTCCTTGGGGATATCACCGTCAAGAATGTAAAACACCTGGTCCATAGGTATTTTCGAATTATTGACTACTTTCCAAACCAAAGTATGCCTAGTAAGCATTGTTTTTGGATCAAGAATTTCAAGTTTTATCCCAATCTCGTTGAACGAAAAATTATTTTCTGTCCTTATATCACGCTGTATATTAGAAGCCATGATTTTTGCTTTTCTTGGGGTAGTTTTATTGCCAAAACCATTCCCGTAAATATTGTAGATGGAAAGTTCCTCGCTATGTTTTATTGAATAGTTGCCGATTGGATGAAGTATTTTTTCATATTCAGGAGATAGTTTACGTATATCTTCTGCAATCCTAGATGATGCAAAAATATTCATCTCGCCACACAAGTCCATGACTCGTCTTGTCAATATTATGCCTGGACCCCAGACATTGTCTTTTCCACTTAGGTCCTTTACAAAATAGACAGGTCCCATATCAATTCCTATTCTAATGAAAATTCTTTCTTTGTTGTTCTTTGATTCGTTGTATCTGTATAGTGCCTTGTGAAGTTCAATTGCAAGGCGAAGTGGTTTTTCTGAGCTATCACCAAAACCAACTGCAACACAATCACCTACCGGCAGTCTGACCGTCGAGAAAGAATCCCTCTTTCTAAAAGTTTCAGTTCTTGCCATCAATTCGTTTAGGACTACAATTTTTCTTACTTGGTCCTTTGTTGGAACGGTTGGGTCGGAGCCTCCTACGATATCAGTAAAGAGCCAATGATATGTTTTAGTTAGAGACTGAACATCTTTGAACCCTACGATATCATCTCCCTTCAAAGCTCGATGTAGGTCTGCAATAAAATATGGAGAACAACAATTGAGCAACTCAAAGCTGTTTAAGGTTGTTTTTAATGGGATTTTCAAATGATGTCTCTTAATTTCTTTTAAGAGCCATTCTCTGCCGCGGTGTCTCTTAGCCATAATTCCAAGAATTTCAGCAATTTTTTTTGTTTTAGGTATGGAATTGCGTTCTTTTTTTAGGTCTTGTTTTGTTTGCAATGCCGTTTTATCAATGGGTTTCACATATTCAAGTTTAGCGTTCTTTTCGTTATTGAAATATTGAAATTTCATCTACTTTTTATTCAGATGATTCTGGCTCTTTCTTTTTTTGATTTTGGTATTCTTTGTCACCAATTTTGTATTCCTCCTCGTCTGCATAAGCTTCTTCTGCATGCTCGCCTACATCTAGACCTATATCTTCAATTTTATCAGAAACCCTAATTCCATGGATAGCTTTGATTACTTTCAAAATTATCCAAGTTCCTCCAAAACCTAAGATGACTGCAACACCAACACCTAGCAATTGACTGCCAAATTGTGAAAAGTTTCCAAATAATGCTCCGTTAGGACCTGCAGGATTAATCATGGTGCTTGCAAAAATTCCAATTGCCAAAGAACCGACTATTCCTGATATTCCGTGAACCGAACTTACATCTAGTGCATCATCAATTCGAAGTTTTTGTTTGAATATGATCAAGCCGGCATATGATGCAAATCCAATTCCAATTCCAATCAACACTGCATATTCTATGCTTACATAACCTGAGATAGCGGTTATTCCAACTAGCCCCGCAAGTGCTCCGTTAATACCAGAAACGACACTTGGTTTTCCAGTTCTTTTCCATGATAATCCAATCCAAACAAGGGCGGCTGCAGCTGAAGACATGTGTGTAACTGTTATAGTGTTTGCCGCAAGACCCCCTGATGCCAATGCACTTCCAGCATTAAATCCAAACCAACCAAGCCATAACAATGCGGCCCCAAAGACAGCAATAGGTATGTTATGGGGCACCATTATGGCAGGGCCAAACCCTCTTCTTCTACCCAGTACAAGTGCAGCTGCCAGCGCGCTCATGCCAGCACTAGTATGGATCACTATTCCGCCAGCAAAATCTGCAACTCCAAGATGGGCAAGCCATCCTCCACCCCATATCCAATGAACAAGTGGGTAGTAAATGAAAATAGACCATGCCGCAATGAATATGATAAACGAACTAAACTTCATACGCTCGGCAATCACTCCTGTAAGCAACAGAGGAGTTACTACTGCTACTACCATTTGAAATTGGGCAAATGATATTCCAGGAATTGTTTTAGCATAATCAAGTGGTTCATTTAACGGGATGTTTTTGAATAATCCATAATGCAAGTTTCCAATAAAACCATTTGCTTGATCTGGACCAAAAGATAAACTAAATCCGAATAGAAACCACATTATACTCAAAAAACCAAGACCAAAAAAAATCTGCATGAAAACAGATACTGTATTTTTTTTCCTTAACAAACCTGCCTCAAACAAAGCAAGAGCTGGAATCATTAGGAAAACCAAACCCCCAGCCAGTATTATCCAGGTGGTGTCACCAGTATCAAATGGCAATGACGTATTCCTAAAATTATAATATATTAACTTGCTCATTTTTTTCCATCATATAATAATATAAATTTAGAAAATTTTTAAGCTACCATAGTATAAAAAATGCCTTGAAGAGAATAGAAGTGGTTCTTGCTGAAAACGATGTAATGGCAGTCAGTGAAGGACTCAAAGCCATCCCAGTCAGTGGAATTTTAGTCCACAAAATGAAAGGACGTGATAAGTTCCCAAAAGCAGAAATTCATGCAGCAAAAGGAAGTGAGGTTTTCATCCCACAGTTTACACACAAACATGTAATGGAAGTAGTTGTTCCTGATTCAAAAGAAGAAGAAGCCATCAAAATAATCAGGAAAAACACGACACTAGGAATGATTTTTGTCCATCCAGTATCAAGGGCCATCGAGATAAGTTCAGGGAGGGAAGGAGACGAAGTCATTTAAGAAAATTATCATGAACTTGATGCTTCATCCCAGTACTATACAAAGATAAATTGTAGATTATTTTTCTAATTTTGTACCAAGTTTATTTTTCTGCCAATCCCTGAAAAAATTTTGAAATGCCTTTTCTAGTTAAAAATTCGCCAAGATTTTTCTTAATCAACTCTACAACAAGTTCGTACGAATCACCGTATAATTCAACTAATGTTTTTTTCAAATATTCGGGATTTTTATAACAATCTGACAAATGACACTCAAAATCAGTGAGCAGTTTGCTTATGACTATTTCATAAGATGCATTATCAAACTGGATTAATGCCTGCTCTATTGCAAGAGCAACTATAGATTTTTGTATCTTATCTTCGTCATATGATGGCATTTTGCAAGTTCTCCTTGCCAGTTGAAATGCTAAGAAAAATTTTCATTACAAGTAATTATTTTGTTATATTGATATCATCTATTTAGCTAACATTGAAAGCTCTTAGCTAGTTTACCAAGTCAAGTATTAGCAGGTAATTGTACAGATACATTCAATGTGTAGTGCGTCATCAATGGAATGTAAACAACATATGAGGAGGGAAACCTATATCAATCAAGTTTGTAGATTCGCTTGATTCAAGAAAGCATATTGCGCTACTTTATGAGGATTCCGAATATGCAAGAATGATAGAATTTCGATTTATAAAAAACGGATTGGCAAAAGGAGAACAGTGCGTATATGCCACAGAAGGTGATTCTGGTTCTATTGTACTTAAAATGTTAAGCAATGGAATACCTCTTGAATATTTTCAAAATAAAAAACTACGCGTATATCAAATACATCATAGTTGTGGCAGCCGTGATGAAATAATGAAAAGTTGTAAGAGCGATATAGGAATGATACTATCTGGTTTACAATCACCATTTCGAATAGTTTCAAGAATTGTTCCAGATGTAAGCACTATTACTGGGATGTCAGTTGAATTAGAACTTGAGCGTGAAACACATCATCGTTTTGATGATATTGGCGGATCTATCATGTGTCCATATGATCTTTCAAAAATAGAATCAAGCCAGCGTAAAGAATGGATTGCAGAACTTGTCAAAAATCACCATGAAGTAATTTACGCACCAAAATTTGGTGAGGGGTGAGCATTGTCTCCTCAACCAGAAATTAAATCTCGATTTAAAAACTAGATTAAAAAGCGTAGAACATAAAAATATCCTATAAAAAATCACATTACACTTTTGGTAAAAAATTTAGGCTTTTCTTGTTTATCAGCATCTACAAACTATGATACTGTTATGGTAGTTGATAGAGGTGGGGACAGTGCATTTGGCTCAGATAAGCTCTGCCAGACAAAGATTTGAGCAGTGTATTTACCAGAAGATGGAGGCAACCAGGATTCTGCCAGATTAAGAAATTGATTTCCATCAAGTGTTCCTGTTATCCAAGATAAAGATAGCGTGACACCGTTAGAATCCTCAACTTGTAAAATATATGCAAAGGGTTGCCCTCTTTGTTGCATGTTTTTTAGATCAGCTTCAATGAGTATCTGTTGGTTTACCATGACGGTTGTCAGAGTATTTCCCAAAGAATCCACAATTCTCGGATTGCTTGAATTTACTTTTTCAAGTGATGAAATGGGTTTTCCAACAGTGGTGGTTGCAACAAGATGTATACTGTCAGATGGGGAATATGGGGAAGGAAGGGTCCTATCCACGTATTCGCCAGTAATTGTGTCACCTTCTGTGGCATAGAGTCGTCCCCCTGAAGATGTGGAATCAGTAATAAAATACACAGTGCCTTGAAAAATTCCTGTGTCTTTTCCTGTCTCTGACATTGAAATTTTTGTTCCGCCCGAATCAGAGTCAGACCAGACACTGGTTTCAAATTTGTCTATTGCTTTGGGATTAAGATTCATGTCAGGATCTATTATTTGTAATACACCCTGCGCATTTGTTTGATAATTTTGCTCGAGCCATTTTATCTGGCCAACGTTCCATTGTACAAGAGCAGATCCTGTTACGGTTTGATCTCTATTATACGCAAAAGAAACTGTTACACCATCCCTGTTTTCAGATGGTAGGAACCCATCATTTGGACCGCTCCCACTTTGAGCACCACTAGGTTCAGCACCTTGTCCATCTACTCCCCCTGTTCCTTTGAGAGTTGGATCTCCCGTAAGGGTTACATCGCCAGCAAATATTCCTGTTTGTGTTCCTGTTTCTGCTAGTTCGTATGACGATATGGTATGACCACTTGTGGATACAGAAACATCAATTGTATCTACAAGGTTTGGATCAAATTCAAAATCTGGCGCATAAACCAAGATGTGTATCAGACTTGTCCACGTGTATGCTTTTTTATCAAATCCTATATTTGATGCACCTACTAACTGAGTTTGTAATAAAATTGCAAGTAATGAGATTGTGATTACAAAAATAAATTTCATTTATTGATTTGGCTGATTTTATTTTCTATTTAAGGGTTGAAATGAGGATATGGTTGACTTTGTGTATAAACCTAAATTAGATTTTTAGAAATCCTTTGTCAAGTGAGAATTGTGTTCCAGAAAGAAAGTCATTGTCTGATATCTTGCCACTAGACCACCAACAAGAAGTATGTTTAAACCAGAAAGGAACTTGTGTGGCAGAACCTGATTTTGTAATTGTAACATATTTGTTGTCAGATAGAATTTGCAGTATCTTTATAAAACTTGAATCACTTGGATTGAGACCGCACCATAGATTTGTTGCATCTTTTATGGAATCAAGAGTTGTAACACTAGGTGGAGAAAATGTTGGTGGCCCAACATTTTGCAGATTTGTATGCCCAATTGTTACGTAGATATATGATGTTGACGGAAAACGTCCCTCAGTTGGGTCTGTAAAGCTAAATTCTATCGTAGAGCCAATGTCTAGTGGAACTCCATCAACTTGCCTTGGAATTTTTACTTGTGCTGCAAAAAGATCCGTGTTAGGGCCCGTCTCTCTTACAACACCTGTTGGGATACTAAATGCTGAATCTGCCAGAGTTGTAGATAAACCGCCGTCTCTAAATCCTATTAAATTTAGAGGAATGAAATCCGGTGTGTAAGAATCAAGATTCCAGTTTGGTGCATAAAGTTGGAGTAAAAAAGTTTGCCCAATTCCAACTCTAGATTGCGATGAAGAACTTGGTGAATAGTCTGGTGAAGACGGAGTTACAGATATAGTGATAGATTGTGTAATGTTAGTTGGATTTCCAGAATAATCTGCTTTCTGGTGGTATGTCATTATAACAACATCGCCGTCTTGTACCGGTTTGCCATTTACTGTTGATGGAATATTAAGATAAAGCTGAAAGACTCCCGAATCAACTGCAGTTTCTGTCATGGTATCTGGACCTGGAATAGGCACTCCGTTAATTGTAAAATCTACTAAGCCTGAAGTAGAAATTGTCAGGATTGCTTTATGACTAGTATCCAGATTACCATCATTTATGAAAAAAGGGACTGTGCTTCCACGTGCAACCGAATCTGCATAACATGCTGGAATTGAAATTAGTAAAATTGCAACGAGAAAGTATCTCATATGAACTAGATTGGATTTTCTCTAGTTTAATCTTACTACAGAATGCTCTATCATTGTAATTATGGTTTTTGCAACTTTGGTTTTAGTTTATCATTGGCTTTGAGTAGTTGCAATGCGATAGATTTGTTGTTCAATGCAAGATCATATTTTTTGTCAATTCTTAATGCCTCATTAAAGCACTTTATTGCTTGTTTTAATAATCCAAGCTCACCTAGGGCCAGTCCCTTGTATGCAATTGCCATGGCATATTTAGAATCAATCTTTAATGCCATATCATAACAGTCAAGTGCATCATGATATTTCCCTATGCTATGAAGGGCTGATCCTTTGTTGACAAGTGTGGTTTTGTTTGTTGGATCTATATCCAGTACCTTATCATAGCATTTTATTGCTTGCCTGTATTTTCCAAGATTTTGTAGTGTAACGCCTTTGTCAATTAGAGCCTTCAGATTTTTTGGATCCTTAAAGAGAACAAGATCATAGTATTCAAGGGCCAGAGTATATTCACCTTCCTCACAGAGGTCATATGCTTGTCCTAAAAGGTGCTTTGAATCATCCAATTGGGTTACTAACAAACCAACTTGTTTTTATCCTTTTTTAAAAGTAGAATTTGATTTCAATTAGATAAATTTCATGCCCAAGCATTCATCTCTTTTTTCCAGATACGGACTCCATCTACAAATACCTGTTCCTCTTCCTCAAAAACGGTATGCCACTTGCCATTGTGTGGAAATATTTTGTTCATCTGTTTTACCTTGTCATTTGTAGGATATTTGTTCAGTAATGCACCCCACCGCATATCAGGTATCTTTGGCATAATTTTGTTAATGTCTTTCATATCATATTTTTTGTGATACAAGGATTATTTCTTGTTTGTGAATATACTTTATTATGAGTTTGATTTTTCAAAATATCGTTGCACAAAACTAAACTCAGCCTTTTTTAGTCTAGATGAATCTGCAACATCCCGACTCATATCAATCAAATCAATCAGCCGCATCTCTGGAACCAATTCGTCCTCTTTTTGCTGATCTAGTTCATATTCTATATCAGAAAGGATATTGACGTTATCATCTAGCATTTTCAGGCACTCGTCAAGCCATATTCCTAAATCTTCATTTTCCAATTATGAACAATTTGTTAATGGTATTTCCTTTTTTAAATTCATGTATTTGATTTAAAAGACATTAGAAGAACACAATGAGATGATCACATGTAAAGTGTACAAAATTTCCTGTTTTTCTAGAATAATTTATAAAAAAAACTAACAAGAATAGTTTTTAAATGTAATAATAATGATATTATGTTAAATACTTGTAATTCCTATAGTATGTGATGCTCGTTCAGTGCAGAATGATGGATTGAACGTGCGTGGCCCTACAGAAGCCATCAAGTGAATGAGGTGCATTGGCACTAATTCAGTGGGAAGTAATCTCCCGAGTTCTGAGAAAAGGGTCACGCCAATTTATTTTCAGGGGGTACAAGGCATGTTGCGATCTTATTTTCGCCACATCTTTTCCCATGTCTCGGCAAATTTTGTCATCATCTCACCGTATGTTTTAAGCTGACCCATGCCTGACTGGTCCATTGATTTTTGCCAATTTTCACCAAATTGTTTTAATGCATTTAAACCAGACTTGTTCATCGCATTTTTCCAACTATCAAGAAACTGGTTCATGGTAGTTTGGTTTGATTCATGAAGTGCTTTTTCCATCACCTCATTGTATTTTGTCTGAACATCACTACTTGCTTTCTGTAATGATTGAAATGATAATCTCCATTTTTCTAATGCAGCAGTATAATCATTCCATAACTTGGTCCAATTTTTTGCAGGTTTTTCATTTTTGGACATAATTTATTATTATAATGCAGTCTGATAAACATATCCACTATCAGACACATGTGTCTTCCAGTTCATTTTCTAGCATGAGCTAAAATTTAATCTAACGATCAACAAAGGCAACCCAAGCGATTAAATCTGGATTGAGGGACCGATTCATATGAAAAATCTGAAAATTTTCATAATACTAATCCTGATTGCAGGAATTGCAGACATGTCAGGAAATGCTTTTGCATTATCCCAGCCAAACATAGACTGCCAGTCAGAAAGCATCTGTGTTCATCCAGGTGATTTTATAACATATTCTACAGAATTTAACAAAATACCATCTATTGAAACATATACCTTTGGAGACTTTGTTGGCACAGATAAGGTAAGTGTTAGCATAATCAGCATTTTCAATGGTACCCAAATTCAATCAAACAACATATTGAATTTGAAAACCGGATTTTATAATGAGACTGCAGATGAAAGCGGCATTCCTATTCTTGTCATGGCACCAATTCCAATTAATGTTGATAATAACACACCTGGTGTTTCTGAGAAAACTCAAAATTTCAATGGTTCCCTAAGAGATGTGGTTTTCGTTGCAAACAACACGGAAACTGCTACAAACGAGATAGGATATGATAAAGAAACAGGTGTGCTAATGTATCTTCATCTGATACCAAAGTCAACAAATGCAGACATTTCAGTCCTTGATCTTAATTTTCCAACCAAATATGATTTGATTAATACCAACATGTTTGCAAACTCGGGAACACAAGTTGATTTGCAGATTCCATTTTGGATTAAAAACAATGCAAAATGGTGGTCCCAGGGACAAATTGGTGATTCAGAGTTTGTTCAAGGGGTGCAATATTTGATCAAGCAGGGAGTAATAAAAATTCCACCAACCCAGTCTGATTCTAGCTTGTCACATCAAATACCCATATGGGTTAAGACAAGTGCAGGTTGGTGGGCAAGTGGCCAGATACCAGACAGTGATTTTATCAAAGGAATACAATATCTGGCAAACAGCGGCATAATTCGTGTTTGAAGTTGATTTGTAAACCGTGAATTTTATTTCTGATTGATTTTATCCGTAATTTTTTAAAATTAGTATTCACTTCTTTTTCTGAAAACCTCGAATCGAGTTTTTGGCAAAATTCATAGTCTTAGATTTTGTAGGAATCACCAAATGTACCCTATCAGATGTTTTCTTGAGTTGTTCAAATGTATTAGCTGAAACGACTGGCGAATCTGCATTTGATTTTTCTACTTATTTTTGAGTCATTTTAATATGACAAAAATGGTTGGTGACTGTAGCAATTCGTTGGGATATCAAAAAAGATCAACTCTCCAAACCCTGATGTTCTATTCTAATACAAACAACTCATTATTATCCCGTATTTTATTTGAAACATTATGAGAATCAAACATGTAATAATTGGTATATTTCTTATCTTAATTTCAGTTCCAGGCTATCTAGATACTCCAAATCTTGTGTCTCAGATGATACACTCCATGATGGGGGCAATGACTGGTGGTTCAATACCAGGTGCCGGCAGTGGCTCTATACTTAAGCAGATGGGCTATCCATCCAGAAGCACAGTTATTCCTCTCATACAATATTCATTTGTAGGCCTAGCAGTCGCAGGATTTGGTTTTATAGTGTTTGGGGCAGTAGCCAAAAAGATTCCAAAGAAAGTTACAGTAAATCTAGTTACAAAAAATATGGAAGCGCCAGAAAAAATAGAAAAAGTAAAAGAAATTCACACTAGTACCCAATTTGTAGATGAAAGGGCACAAACAAATCTTCGCAGTCTTAGAATATTACAAGAAAGACTAGCTAAAGGCGAAATTACGGCAAATGAGTTTCAGAATTTAAAAAGACTTTTAGAATAACCAAAACTGGTATTTATCATATTTTTGAACATCAAGTGTTATTGAATTTCTAGTGCTGACTAGAAATTTTTCTTGACCTGATAAATCTGGCAAGATGGATAAAGCCTATGAAAAGCCAAGCGTACATCATTGCAGTAAAAACAAACTGCACTATTGGGTAGTTAACAGAATTTGCAGCCCAGCTTAACGGAAAAAAATATCGTGTCAAATTAGCAGGCAAAAACATGTTAAAAAATGCTGGACTGTATAGCTGTAATGCATTCCATCCTACAAAAACAGTAACAAAAAAGAAGACTGCCTTTTTTCCAACATAACTTTCAAACCCGCGTCTTTCAAGCTTTACCAGCCTCTGGTTGAGGATTTCTATTTCTTTTTGGAGCTGTTCAGTAATTTGCTCGTATTTTCTTTGTGCAGATTCTTGATCCCGTACTCCCAGATATAGCGGAGTGATGTTTTCCAGGTATTTTTGATCAGAAAATGGCAATACGCGGCCTGTGGTTAGCATTTCAAGTATGTACTCAAGCCTTCCTGGATCTCCTCTGCCAAGCTGCATCAATTGTTTTACTGAATTTATCAAATCATCAGACAATGGCTAGATGAAAAAATTGCCCAGATAAAAGGGAATGCTCTGAAATTTTTTTATGAAATGTATGATTTAGCTAAATCCTGCGCCAAACTTATCTCCTTCTTGTAGAGGATCAAAATCAGTGCTTTTTAGTTTCAAATACAAAAAGGCCTCATTTACTAGCAAAATTGCATCATCTTCTTTGAGCTTAAAGTTTGTCTTTGCATAATCATAATACTTTTGCAATCTCTTTGGGTTTTGTTCGTCAAGTGAGATCTTGTCTGAAATTATTTGTGATGCAACATTTTCTATTTGGGAGTTGTGATTATAATCGCTCATATGGGTTGCTCAATTCTTATCTGGATTGTAAACGTCATCAGCTTTGGACTTTACCAGCTTGCTTATTATGTATAGTGCCTTGTCATCGCCTTCAGGAATTGGGTTTGCACAAGATCCACATTTTGGAAGTGTTACTACGGCATCATATTCTATTTCTCCGATTGATTTTCCACACTTTGAACACTTTACTACCTTTGTATCGTATATGTTCATGTAATCTATATGGCATGATTGCTAATAAAGCAGTTCTAGAATTTCACACTTGGTTTGTTTTTTATTTTCAACTCTTCTGCTATTTTCCAAGATATGTTACGTAGGCCTGAAAATAACGGTATGATGGATTTTTTCTCGAAATCGAATTACCACCATAAAAAGTAAGAATCCTACAAATGTTGCATTTACAGCAAATGAGAACGGATTATCAAGCGATCCTTGTAGGGTTCCAAAAGAAAGTGGGCTTGTCCACGTCGCACCTGGAGAAAGATAAAATTTTTGCCAGTCTAACAACGAGGTCACAGAATGAGAAAATACAAGGTATGCAGCAAAAGCAATTTTTGTTTTGTTGTGTGCCATACCATTGATGAAATTCCAGAATCCATAAGAGGCAATAAAAATGATTGAGATCAAAAGAGGTAAAAGATATCTCTCTTGGGAGAAATCCTTTGCAATCAAAAGTGTGAAAATAAAAGTACTAATGAACCAAATTAGAACTACGCCATCCTGTGCATAATTCTTGAATTTTTTGATTTTGTAGATCAGGTATCCAAGACCAATGAAGAAAAAGATGCTTAACGGGACACTTGAATAGGTTAAAGGAGAACTCAAACTAAAATTGCCAAAATGGTTGGAATTTGATTCAAGTATTTGCTGTTCTAAGAAGCTTGGAAAAAGAACATAATGAAAAACTGCTATTATATTTTTAATCTGAATGCCATGAATAGTCGGATATCCGATATACCAGACATCACGATTGTAATTGTCCATGTCACTTTTTGTCACTGCGATTTGGTGCAATGGATTTTCGTAAAATCCTGGCAGAGTTAAAAAAAACGACAAAACTGTAATTGAAAGAAAGAGGAAAACAGACAGACAGATTTTAGATACGTGTGCTTTGCCAAAAGTAGAACCCAGCTCTCTTTTGAATATAATCCCAAACAAAATAATGCCAAGAAACAAGCAAGAGAATTCTATTGACAGCATCTTTGAAGTAAAAGCAAGACCAAATGTAATGGCACTTAAAATTAAGTATCTAATTTTCAAGTGCCCAGTTTTGAAAGCATAAAGTAAAAGCAGTAACGATAACATGCTAAAGAAAACATAGTGGACCTCAGTCATTACAGTCCTACTGTACCAGATCCAAAGATCATAGAACAAGAAAAGAAGAGAAAAGATAACGCCTACATATTTGTTAAAAAAGAATTTTCCAATTAAAAATGAAATTGCAATGGTCAGAGAGCCAAATAGCGGTGAGAGGAGTCGGCCTGCAGTAAATTCTTGAACTGTGGGCAAGTTAGTATGGCTGCATTGCCAGTAACAGGCCCAAATGTCAAAGTATCCATTGTCCTCGTTTCTCACATCCATTGGAAAACCAATCAAAAGATTTCGAAGTGGACTATAAGTCAGGCCATATGCAGGTATGTGATACAAGAGGTGGCAGTTGTCAAGAGATACTAAACAAGGATTGGCAAAATCACCCTCTTTAATCAAATGGATGTAATTTCCAGCCCAGCTAAGATAGACAACCTCATCTCCATGCCAAGGCTGTCCTTCTAGATTATACGAATAAAGGAGAAAAGAACCCAAGAATAGTACGATAGGAATTATGTAATTAGAGTACGTATTGATAAAATGTAGTTTCATCAATTTGCGTTCTCCATTTCATTGCTAAAATAATGGCATAATTTTAAGTTCGTTTTTTATGATTGGTGCTCAACTGTTAAGATAATGATTACAGGTATGTGACACAATTCTAGTGATTATACTCTAACCGATTGACTTGGAGCAAGAACCTGTCGCTCTTTTTTTAACATTTGTTGTATGAATCTATCAAAATTTGTTTCATCAAATATCTGCCATCCCCATTTTTGAATATCCAGATCATATGATTTGTAATCTTCAATGATATCACCAAACCAAGATCTATACAGGTCTTCTTCTTTTTTTGCCTGCTCATGATTATTGAAGAATTTTATCTCTACCCAGTCAATGTCTCCATTTGTTCTAGCGGAGAAATCACAAAATGGAGATTCTGTAAGATATTTCTTCATCTCCTCCATTCTTTGTAAAAAGTCTCTAGGAGATGTGAATTTTACCGTAACAAGACGAGTAGTTGACATGTTAACCTTTTGAAGATCTACCATTGTAGTGTATCCGAGAATAACCTTTTCATGCTCAAGTTTTGCCATTCTCTTTCCAACACCCCTCTCAGAGATTTGAATTCCTTTTTCTTCCAATCTCTTTACAATATTTCTTGCCGAGATTCTACCATTTGCTATCAACAAATTCAAAATCTCCCTATCCAAGTCATCCATTGAATCATTAGTGAAAAATTGTAAAATACGCGTCAAAGTTCAAAACTTGAACCAAAGTTGTCAAAAAGTTCAACAAATGAACAAAGATGCCATCAAAAGTTAGGCCGATTCTAAATAGATGTCAGACGTTGTAGGACCAGAATAACATGACAACACAACTAGAGGCAAACAAAAACGGCGCCTTGACGGTCCAAAAGAAAGTGACCGTTATTGGCTTGGCAGTATTGCCAATAGCCCTAGCCGCATACAGCAACAACGGAATATCAATTCAGGGTATTTCGTCAGCCCTAACAAGTGGAGTGTTCCCAATAGGCTTCACTTTGCTTTCATGGGGACTTGCTGCAAAAATAGGGCTAAAGATTAGAAAGTAAGTAACTCCTACTTTCTTGATTTTTTTTCTCTACAAATCTAAAATCAATAATAATCAGACTTGCATCATTACGCAAATTATGTTATATGATACTTACTTTGCAACAACTTGTTTTTTCTGAGCCTCTTTGTAAGAGGAAGCTCTTTTCTTTGGAAGTTGTTTTTGCACAAAGTTGTCGTTGTACTCTTTTGTCTGCTTGATAAGATCAACTAAGACATTTCTTTGAATTGGAGGTACATTTTCTGACATGTCATAAAACATTTCTGCAATTTGCATCAACTGGACAATTCCTTGGTTGAAATTCCTCATGTTTTTTGTCCCAAAATCTAGGAATGAAGAATAAGATGAGAACATGTTTCGCGTTGTATTTATCCACGCTTCTGTGATCAACCTTGATTGTCTGCTCAACCGATCCGCGTCATACCATAATGGATAGCCTTTTGTGAGCTTTTTCTGCAGATCAAGATAGTACTGAAGCATGTCAGACAACCCTGCAAGATACTGACTTCTAAAATCAGCCGAAGAGTTTGAGAAATTCCTTGAAAAGTTGTCTGCTTCTTTGATTCTTTGCTTATAATTTGATTTGAGTGTCTCTAGAAATTTGCTGCTCTGGCCCTCATTTGTGCTCAAGTCTTTTCATCTTTGTTACATCAATATCGTCATTGCAATAGATAAGGTTGTTGTAGATCTCATTGTAAGAAAATTGTTGTCTGGTGAAAAAAATCTACAAAAATCAGATCGCATTATAATTTATCAAAATTCATGGTTTAATGATCATTGATTTTTTATACTTGGATTAGACAGGTAAAATATGCAGAATCAGCAATTGGACTCTAATTTAGAGCAAAGGAGTACAAGACAAAGAATTGTCTAGCGCATATTTACCATATGATTTTGCACACAAATTTGTAAATCAGAAAGGATCTGGCTCTCATATTATAATAGGAATACTGATTCTAATCATTGGGATTGGCATTGGTCTTTTCTATCAAAATGAGGCAATAATCTATCTTACAATAGCTGCCGGAGTTGCAGTTATTGTTTCAGCATTTCTAATGATAATCAAACAATATGAAAGAGCGATAATACTTCGTCTTGGAAAATACAATAGGCAAGTGGGCCCAGGCGTACAGACCAGATTGCCTTTTGCAGACAATATTTTGGTAGTTGATGTTAGAGAAAAGGTAAGTGAGTTCAAAGCAGAAAGGATGCTTACAAAAGATAATGTTCCAGTAACCATTGACGCAATTCTTCGTTACAAAATAATTGAACAGCGAGCTAAAGACGCCATATTAAATGTCGAAAACTTTAACCAAATGATTCAGCAAGTTTCTCAGACTACACTTCGTAATAACATAGGTTCTTCATTATTCCAAGACATACTCTCAAAACGGGAAGAAATCAATGCACATGTAAGAACTATCATAGAAAGCGAAGCAAGTAATTGGGGTGTCGAAGTTACTGGTGTTGAAATTCGCCAGGTCATAATACCACAAGAGCTGGAATCTGCAATGTCAATGCAAGCACAGGCAGAACGTGAGAAGAGTGCGCGAGTAACATATGGAGAATCAGAAGTACTAGTTGCAAAGAAATTTGAAGAAGCAGCACGGGTTTATTCAAACAATCCTGTTGCCTATGCGTTAAGGCAGTCCAACATGTTGTACGAATCAATCAAAGTACAGGGAAATACCATAATCATGGTTCCTTCAGAATCACTTAATTCAATGGGATTTGGAAACTTGGGAACCACCATAGCATATCTAGAGAGTACGAAAAAGGCAATTCAAAAAGAAAAATCAAAAGAAGACAAAATAAAACAAGAATAATTCTCTCATGTGACTAGTACTCTAGAAAGTTTATTCCATTTGATTCCAAAATACCGTTATATCATGAATCACAAACTATGCAACACGTAAAATTGAAATAATAATTGAAAGTTAGCTAAACCTACTTCGTTGTACCACTATGAATTGGTGCGGAATCCATAATTAGCGAAACCTACCATCATACCATTACGCAGTACACGTCAGAGGAAATTTTCAATAAATGTGAAGAGAGTAGGTGTAAAAAAGGGCCAGTAATAACAGATGATGTTTCAGGAGAGGAGGTATGCAGTAAGTGTGGTCTTGTTTTAATGGAAAAGATAGAATGTCTTGGTCCTGAATACATAGCACATGACCTGTCTGAATTCATGACAAAAACTAGAAGTGGTGCAGGACAGTCGCTTGCAATGTTTGACATGGGATTGCCTACAGTAATTGATTCCATGAATAAAGATGCGGCAGGAAATTCTTTGTCATCTTATATGAAAACTACATTTGGTAGATTAAGAGTTTGGGACAGCCGCAGCAAATCAAAATCAGCAAACAGAAGCTTAATGCGTGCTTCTTTAGTTCTTAACAAGTTGAAGTCAGAGCTTGGCATCCCAGACGGGGTAATAGAAAAAGCTGCATATCTATACAGAAAAGCTATGATTAGTAAAGTAACGAGGGGGCGAAGTTCTACTGGTATGATATGTGCATCACTTTATGCAGCGTGCAGAGAGGCGGATACCCCAAGGACATTAAATGATATAGCACATGTGGGAAACATAACAAGAAAGGATCTTTCAAAAAGTTACAGGAATTTAATTAAAACTTTGGATTTAAGACTAAAGCCTTTTGATTCATCTGAATTTATAACTAGAATCTCAAGCGAGGTTGGGATAAGTGAAAAAACAAGAAGAAACGCATTAGATTTATTATCCAAAGTTGCCGAAAAAGAAATTTCTGCAGGAAAAAATCCCATGGGCTTGGCAGCAGCAGTTCTTTATCTGTCATGTGTAAAAAACGGTGAGAGAAAAAATCAGGCAGATATGGCAAAAGCCGCTGGCATAACAGCTGTAACTATACGAAACAGGGTTGAATCTCTGAGAAAAGAACTTGGTATAAAGAATCTCTAATCAATTTACACTATAAAATCACCCTTATCCACAACAATCATTTGATGAGAAAAACAAACTTTTTTGAAAAGTCAATAATATTAGTAACAATCACGTCACCATTTTGTTGTTCACAAGAATTCTTGTTGCAATAGATGGATCAGAATCAGCAAAAAAGGCGTTTGAAGAATCAATTTACCTTGCACAAAAATGCAATTCAAGATTAGATGTAGTTCATGTTGTACAATGCGAGTTGGGAGGTGATAGTGCTACAACTTTTGAGCTAATAGATGAACTCAAAACCAAAGCCGAAAAAATGCTAGACGGCTATAAAATTCAAGCTGCAAAAAATAATGTGCCAATAGAAATAATGGTAACGCAGGGCGATCCTGCCCAAGTGATAATTGAGCTTGCTAAAACCAAAAGACATGATTTGATTATTATGGGAACTCGTGGCAGGAGTCCTTTTCAAGAATTGTTAATTGGCAGCGTATCACAAAAAGTAATGCATCATGCTAGCTGCCCTGTCATGGTAGTTCGATAGAACTAGAAATTAAGATGTATCACTTTTTTTCCTTTCTCTGTTTTATCCATAAATTAATTATGGCTACAGTCATTGCCTCCAAGCAAAATCACACCTAGTACGGATATTGGCAATCCACAAGATCAAGACAGGGATTTGAATTTCTTTACTGCTTCACGAGTTAGCCTTTCCTGCTCCTCTTTTGTAATTTTAGTTGGATCTTCTGAAGCCAGAGCCTTGTCATAGTCCTCTTGTGTTGTTTTTATCTTCTTTTTCTCGTCAGACATTGTAAATTCAGAACCATATCTTGATTGATATCTCTTTTTATTCTCTAGGGACTGGAATGATATTTTTTTATTTTAGAACCACATTTTGGGCAGGCATTTTCATCGTGGTAATAGCCGCACTCTAGGCAGACAAATTTGGTTGGCTTTCTTGCTTGAAACCTTCTAGAAAAATCACTATTTTTCTTACCAAACAAAACCATTGTAATGATGCAAATCGCAATCGCTGCAATTACTAGAGGTACTAGTATTCGAAATAAAAATGCCAGTCCAATTAATACTGGAAGAAAGATTGCGAAAAATTTTACCTTGTCCATGATACCACTAAAAAACTATTTTGAACAATCAATCCTTTACAGGAAACATTTTGTAACAACATTGTATAACGGCATAGTTGCATTTAATGGTTGATTCCTACTAGTTTAAAATTCCTTAATCGATTTTAACAAAGATATATTGTATTTTAGGTAATCATTACACAAGGTTCTAATCGTAAACCTGCCTGCATTCTCACCAGATGATAATGGCAATTATCATTTTAAGTATAACAAAGTATTGTCTACTATGAAGAAAAGAGGCATAATTATCATAGCAGTAATTGCAATATTTGCAATTGCTATAGGTACAGTTGCTGCTTCAAAGGCAATCCTAGGAGATTCTAAAACAGAACTACCAGTTGAAGAAGGTGCTGAGAAGACACTACACATCCAAGAGTCAAATAATACAGCCCCTGTACATGATACCAACAATACAGAATCTGGCGAATCGACAAATGCTTCCCAACAGGACTCTGGGTGATAAGATATGCAGCAGTTGACTGCAAGTGACCTCCCACTTTTTTATTTAATTAATTTAATCTCAAGCATAACTCTAATTCTATTTTTATCATATTCAAATCGGATTCATGCAGTTTTTGTTTCATCAAAACATTTTATATTGAAAGAGACTAGAATTTGAGATGGATCAGATTTATTACATACTACTTGCAGCGCATCTGATTGTTGGTTTCACATTGGTTTTTTATGCAGCCAAGGCATTCAAGAAGACAAAATATGCTCCAATGATGCTTCTTGTGATAGGATTCACCCTTCTTGTTATAGGAGAGACTGTCGTAGAGGATGCATTTTCGTTTCTAAATAATGGAGATCTGCAGAAGATAATTGAAGAAGGCTTTGAAATAGCCGGATTTATTGTACTCATTTTAGCCGTCAAAAAAAGCTGAGAAATGGAAAGCGATGATGATATCCTATCTGTACTTGGAGACAAGTACAGTAGAGAGATAATAATACTCTTAAGCGCCAGCGAGTTGTCCGCACAACAAATATCATCCAAACTTGGAATTCCAATTTCAACCACCTATAGAAAGGTAAAGTTCCTTGAATTTCTCAAAATTATAAAAAAGACAAAGGTTGTAAGAACCTTAGAGGGACTAGACGAGAGCTACTACAAATGTGCAGTATCAGAGATTAACATAAATTTCAAGGATGGCAAGATCCTATATGAGATAGAACATGCTAACATGAGTGACAAAATAGTTCGACTCTGGGAAAAATTCTCAGAAAAGGAACCATTCTCACCAGATGAAAATGATCGTTAGAGATTAAATGGACAAAATGTAATGCCATATAATGAAAAAATCAACTAGGACATCCATTTTGATAACATCGTTACTCATGTTACTAAGTGGAATGATCTATTTTACATCATCATATGCAGAGTCTTCTGATGCACAAAATGATGTTGGTTCACAGATTCAGACGATGTTTTTTGCCACTGCGGGAATAGTGTATGTTCCTTTGGGAATATGGATGCTAAAGAACAAGCTGCATAGCAGAGCTCCATACGTAATTTCAATTCTTATTTCTGCTTTTTTAATAGCACTCTACATTTTATCAAGAAACATCAATCTTCCAATAGTTGGAATACAGACTGATGTGGGAGCAATAGATTTAGTTGCAAAAATAATCCAGGCGGCAATAGTTGCAATATCTGTCATACTTTTACGCGACCTAAAAAAAGAACAAATCATGCCTCACTCACATACAAAAATAGGTGGTAAAGAGCAAAATGTTTGATGAAAAAAGTCGTTTGATAAAGAGACACCACAGCAGTGGTGTTTGCTACAATGCCAACATACATAGGCAATTTCTCCCTTTTGATATTTCCAAATTATGTGTAAATCTAGATCATTTGGCTTAATTTTGCCTGTCCAAAATACACGCCAAAGGGCTGGCAGTAGATCACAGCAGTATTGAAAGTTTCTAAATCTACATTCTCAAGTAGATAATTCTGATCTCCGACACTTCCCTTAAGCTTTGCAAGATGAATACCATTTTGCACGTTACCATCTGGTGTTATGTATACGTGAAGGTCTGGGCCATTTGTTACTTGAAAGTTTTCAAATCTCAAGTATGTCATATTATTTACCTTGATTATCTTTGCAGTTCCACTTGCCTGGTGACCAAGCAAGCCTTCAAACTGACCAGTCTTGAGTATTACGGGTTCCATTTGAGTAGTGTTTTTCATCAAATCATTCATTGTTTCCGAAACACTAGTAGGTGAGTCTGCAGCCTCTTTCATGACAAGATCTTTGACTTGATCTGACATCTTTTCAACTATTGGTTGACGTTTTTCTTCATCCATATTGACGAATTTGTCATACGTTAAACCAGGCTCTAACTTGTTCAATGCATCAGGTAACGGTTCATTAACTTGTGTTTGATAAAAGAGCGGACTTGCTAAAAACCCGCCAATTACAACGACTGCTACAATTATGGATATCTTGATAGACTTTTGCATGTACTATCCTTTGAGATTATCCTTTTTCGAGATTTAGTGCACAAGAATTGATGCAGTATCTTGTTCCCGTAGTTCCAGGTCCATCATCAAAAACATGACCAAGGTGTGCTCCGCATTTATCGCATGTAACCTCTACTCTGTGCATGAAATTGCTGTTGTCATCATGTTTTCCTATGGTGGATTCATCGACTGGTTTGGTAAAGCTTGGCCATCCAGTACCAGAATCAAACTTGTCGTCGGACTTGAAAAGAACATTTCCACAACAGACGCACTTGTACATCCCCTTGTCTTTGGAATTTACGTATTCTCCAGTGAATGGCATTTCAGTGTCTTTCTTTCTTGTAACACGATACTGGTCAGGAGTAAGATGTTTTTTCCATTCATCATCAGATTTGGAAATTTTTTGTGTCATAAATTCAATCCCCTCTTACTCTGCCATAGGTCGTATATAGCAGCTACCGCCGCCTCTTTTCATGTAATACTTTTGATGGTATTCTTCAGCCCTGTAGAATTCTGATGCCGGTACAATTTCTGTCACAATTTTATTTTTTAGTCTGCCAGATGCTTCAAGGGATTCGATTGATTTTCGTGCTATTTGTTCTTGTTCTGGAGTATGAAATGCAATCATGGAGCGGTACTGCGAACCCACATCAGGTCCCTGTCTGTTCATGATAGTTGGGTCATGAATAGACCAGAATATGTCTAAGAGTGATTCGTATGAGACTTCGTTAGGATCAAATTCTACTTGAACAGCTTCGGCATGCCCTGTCTTGTCAGTACAGACATCTCGATATGTTGGGTTTTTTGATTTTCCTCCGGTGTATCCTACCATTGTTGATTTGACACCAACTACTGGTCTGAAGGCTTCTTCAACTCCCCAGAAACAACCTGCAGCAAATGTTGCTAATTGTATATTTTTGTTCATATTGGTAATTATGATTTTTGGTATAATTGTATTGTTCCAAATTACATCCAAATTGCGTCTGGAATGTCTAATTTTAGATTATAAAAATAAAAAAGAAAAGGGAGATGTCATCTCACTTCATGTGAGCATACACAGTATCTACACTAAAGAATGGACAGTTTACAATAAAACCAGCCAGAGTTGTTGTAGTCTGATCACTTTTACTGGTTAAATCTTGAACATTTTCTAGTACTGTCGCACTTGACGGAACTTTCCATGTTACTACCTGTATTCTCCACATTGGACTGTAGTATTGGTCACCAGGTTTTGTACTTCCTACTCCTGATTGAAAGCCAAGAGGTCCACTGCCCTTGATGCCATTTGAGAACTGATACAGATCCGAAGATGAGCTAGTCGATATGGTCGACTGAGTTTTGTTTGCAAGAATTATTCCTAGCATATCAGCTGGGCCTTCTTGTGATGCATCAGTAGCGATATAGTATATTGTTGAACCATCTGGTGCAAATCCCCTGTGAGCTACAAAGGTTACTTGCATCCTTTGTGTATCAACGTTTAGTACCTGTGCATTTCCATAATCGCCAGATTCAGTTATGCTATCTCTTATCTTCATGTGACCTGCAGGTACTGTTCCTTCTTTGTCACCGCTCCACTGTACTATTGGACAGTTTACAATAACATTTGTTTGAGCAAGTGCTACCATGCCCTTTGTTACTGCTTCTGCAATATCATCGTCAGAACCAAGAACAGTTGCAGTCGCTGGATCTTTCCATTCTACAAAATTAATTTTCCAAAGTGGACTGTACTTTGATTCTGTTGGAATCGAGTCAACTACATTTGGTTGAAAGCCTAGAACACCAGAACCCTTGATGCCATTTTTGAATACATAAATTTGTGCAACAGCATTATCTGGTGTTTTTGCTAACGCAGGTGCAAAAGTCACTGGAAAATTAGTGAATTTTGATAACGCTGCAGCGACATCAGAATTTGACGCTTCAGTTGTGATATAAAACACATCTTTGCCATCGTACAATCCTCTTACCAATGGAATTACCAAAGGAAGATTTGCATTAGATAGTTTTAACACGGAACCCAGATCTGAGCTAGTCATTGCTCCTTGCATTGTGTTCTGTCCTTGCATCATGTTATGGTCTGTCATGTTTTGTTTTTGCATCATGTTCTGTCCTTGTGATAGATTGGTAGTACCAGTCTTGCCTTTCATCTGTGCTTGAGATAGTTCTTGTTGCATTTTGTCATACTCGCCTGGAGTGCAAATATGATCACCACAAATTCTTGGACCTCCCGGATAGAGTGACGTATAGTGGTTATCATTGAAGTTGGTTCGGGCTGTAAGAGCACTTGCAACAGGCAATGTCTCCCAAGTTGATGTCAATGCGACTGTAAATACTGGAAGGATTAGTAACAATCCCAAGTATCTCAGTTTTTTATTCATTACATCTCACTTTGCCTTACATTACATAAGCATTATTCCAAATTGCTTCCAAATTTATTCTAAGTCATGTTTAAAAGTTCTTCAGAAAATACTGGGTAGATGAGTTTCAACCAGATATTGTATTGGTTTTTGCTCCCATCTTTTTTCGCAAAGCAATTGCAAGAAAAACTGAAACTACAGATAATAATGCAGCAGTTAGAAATATCTGATCGTATGCTTGTGCAGACGGAAAGCTGCCAGAAAATTTCGGTATTGTTTCCCGATACATTTGCTGATACATGCCAGCGAGTGAAGGCCCAAGCGAATTCCCCACAAGCATCAACAGTACAGACATGCCAAGAGATATTCCCTGTACCTTTTGCGGCGATGACATCAGAATTATGTTAAAGCATCCTACAATCGCAAATGAGAGCCCTACAGAAATTATTGCCAATGTGATTGATATCGTAGCTTCGGTAAAGTGAAATGCCATTATGCTAAAAAATCCAACTGCACAAATTATTGTTCCAAGTGCTGTGAGGTTGAAATTCCCCACTCTTGAGAGGAAAAAGCCGCCTGCTGCAGATACTATTAGGGAAACAATCATGAACGGCAGCTGAACTGTCGCTATTGTTATTACATCGCCACCAAAGCCAAGAGGTTTTGGGCTGCGTATCAGTATGGGAATTGTCTGGTATACCATAAATGTAGAAACTCCAACGATTATCATAATAATATTTGATGGCAGGAGCACCTTGTCTGAAAGCACCTTGAAATCAATTAGAGGATGAGCTGCTCTTTTTTCAAGACTTGCAAAAATTATCAAGGATATGGCAGATCCTGCAAAAAAGCCAAGAGAATTTAAATTCCCAGAACTGATCTCTTGAAGAAAAGACAGACCCATCAAAAACAAAACTACCGTAGAAGATAGAGCTATAGTCCCCTTGACATCTATTCCTATTTTTTGGGTATCTTCTTGTTCTGTTTTTTTTACTTTAATGAATCGGTTCATTATAAAGGCCAATACTATTGCTACAGGAAATACAGAAAAAAAAGTTGCATGCCAACCATAGTCAGAAATTATTTTTGCACCAACTATCAAACCTATGACAGAGCCGCCAAAAAATGTCGAAGTAAATATTCCTTGAGTCATTCCAAGCTTTTGAATTGGAAATATATCACGTACTATACCAAACGCAATTGGGAACATCGATATCCCTACACCTTGTGCAATCCTAGCAGCTAACAAAGATGGCAACGAATTTGCAAATCCTCCAGCCAAAATTCCTGCAGAATATATCATCATCACAATTAAAAGTATCTTCTTTTTCCCATAGATGTCTGAAAGCTTGCCTGCAATAGGTGTCATTACTGCACCTGCTATCAAATATGAAGAAAGAATCCAAGACGATGTGTTATATGAGATGCCAAAATCTTTGATAAAATCAGGAATAGCTGGCAGGACCATCGTTTCTCCATACATTGTCACAAGAGCAAGCCCGCATATGATAGCAAAAGCAAGCCATGCAGAAGATGAAACTGCGATCACACCATCAGTATTCTCGCTTGGCTCTGAACCATCTTGGTTTTCTTTCATTATTTTTCACTTTTCAAGCAGTAATTTAGGTTATAAAAACACAAGCAAATTCAAGGTGTAGAGTTTTCATTTTCTAAAATCTATTTGTTATTTGATAACCCATTCCTATCAGCAATAGGTCTTACTCTAATTTGACATGCCAGTTCTTGGAAATTTCTCAGCACTTGATAAAACTTTATGCCATCCTCTGTGATCACAAAAACTTTTTTTCTTTCTCCCTCTGATGTCGCAAGAATACCTTCTTTGATCAGTTTCTTTAATTTATCTAGTGCTCCACTGTGAGAAAGATTTGCATCTCTGACTATATTAGTTATGTATCTTCCATTAACACCAGCTTCTGATATAACTTTTAAAATATCTGAAATTATTTCCAGTTCTGTTCTATATGTTGATCTTGACATTGAAGACACAGTCTCAGATTGATTTATAAGATTTGATACAATTCAAATTTAACTTATCAATTTATTAGGGCGTTATACGCAAAACTTGTTTCTAAAATCAATTACAAAATTCATTTTTCTCGTGTTGTTGTCCAGTATTGTTATCATTTAAAAAAGTGGCGTAGGTTTGTACTGTAACAATCTTTCTCATTCAGTTACAATCTGTTTCCAAAAATCCTTGATCTTGGGACAGGTTTTGGATCCAACATTATTACCTTTCTTCCAATAGAGTAATCGCTGCCACATTTTGGACAGCTAAAGTTATTCCATCCTATTTGATCAAGAACTATTTCTTCATCCGAATGGTTTCCACAGGTTAATTTTTGTTCCATGAAAAAGACGCTTGATATCTTTCTTAAAAGATTAGCGTAGCTTTCCTCTATAACATTCAGCAGTAAGTTACAATTAGATTTCTAGATTCGGAGCTGGTAAGACCCAGCTACTGTTTCGATTTAATTTCAGATCCCATCCGAAGTGACATCACTAGTGGGAATATACCACCATAATGAGACTATTTTAGACCCACTTTTGTAAAAATGTAAAGTTTTGTCGTGATCTCTTAGTGTTATTTACGTCTGATTATTTAGAATTAATTGTACGCCAGCAACAACATTCATCCCATGTACAGTTAGGACAATCTTTTGGTGACTTAACTAACCCACATTCGGAAGGAAAACAACCACAATAAGCACATTTTATTTTCATACGATTTGTGACCGGTTCAAAGATTTATAATTTATTAGTTAGATTCTAGATAGATCTGCTATTTCGCTATTATTCCAATATCCATGTGATTGTCCATCATGGAATGCATTGATTTGCCAGCAGGAATTACGTGAGTATGTAATGTATAGTAACCAGGAGAATCAAGTGTGAATTTAGCCAGATATGTTCCATCTCCTAGATTTTCTGCATCAAACATTCCGCCTATCATATTCATTGTACTCATAGGCGCACCTTCTTCTAATCCGACAGTTACCTGAGCATCAGTGAGAGGATTACCAGTACTTTTGTCCAGTACAAGGAGTTTGACTTGAGCTTCTTTTCCCACCGATACTTGCTGGCTTGATTCTATCTTTATTATAGCATCTTTTGGAACTTGATTCATCATACTTGACATCATGCCGCCGCTTTCCATCATAGAATTAGTAGAAAGATTCTTCCAACCCTGCATCATTGATGTTGGTGAGCATCCCAGACCAAATACCGTGTTTGAAAAAAGACCAACTATCGTAACTACTGCAGCTATTGCGATTGCCGCCACTATCAAAGTTTTATTAAATGACAACTAGCTATAATGGCTTCTTGTCATATTTGAAAGTGTTCGTTTACAATTGTAAAATACTCCAGTTAAATATCTCCAGAACTATACGAGTTTGAAATATGGCTAGAGACCCAGTATGTAAAATGGAAGTAGACGAAAAGAGCGCGTCGTCATCAAACCACAGCGGTCAGACCTACTACTTTTGCTGCCCGTCTTGTAAAGGCGCATTCGAGAAGAATCCTACCAGGTATTCTTGAGTGCAGCTGCCCCCGCCAGCAACAGTGTGGTTTCCTAGAGAATTCTTTTTGGTTTACTGCTACATTATTGACCTAGCCAAAAGTAAATGTGTATATTTGAAAACCAGGTTGAGCCACAATGGTAAGAGTATGTGGACCTGCAGTGCTACTAGAGACAATGTTGTATAATCTATTTTCTGATACGTGAACTATTCCGTTTTGAACATCTGTACCTGCGTAGCTTGAACTAATCGGATTTCCATCAAGCATAATCTGAAGGTCAGCCTTGTTTGCAGCAACAATATGAACATCTTTTGCAAAGTATGGCAATACTATCTTGCCTGTCTGTGATATGAGCTTCATGCTGTCGGGAAGATTCTGCCACTGGCCTTCCAAGTAAAATTTGTCTTGTTGCAGATTGGATGGAAGCGAATAACTCACGGTTTCGTCTGACTTGAATCCCTCAGAATTTCCAAGAAAGCTTCTCCCAGTAGCAAAATTGTAACCAAAGTAGAGCTCCGGAGTCTGCTGGTTTGCAAACTGATGTTCGTGTATGTTGACAAGAGATTGGTCTGCGGTAACGTTGAGTCCAAGACGCTGGCTTCTCTCGTCCAAAAGCCGTTGTATCACTTTTTCAGTCTCGTCATATGCTCCCTCTCCAAAGTGCGTGTGGCGTATGTGACCTAAAGAATCTGTGAGATATTCAGCAGGCCAGTATCTATTTCCAAAAGCGTTCCATGTGCTGTGATCATTGTCAAGCACTGTAGGATATTTTAGACCATACTTTGCTACAGCCATCTTGACATTGTTGATGTCTTTTTCAAATTCAAACTCTGGAGAATGAATTCCTATGATGAGCAATCCCTTGTCAGAATATTTCTCGTTCCACGCCTTCAGGTACGGGAATGTCCTGATGCAGTTAATGCAGCTGTACGTCCAGAAATCATAGAGCACTACTTTGTCTTTCATCGCTGCCTTGAGATCTTCAGGTGTAGTGTTAACATATCCTGATATTCCTACAAGGTCTGGTGCAAGAGGATACTGGCTTTCATCAACTTGCGGTACTGTCTTTGTACCGATACTGGTTGCAGCATCAGAATTCTGCTTGTTGTCGCTTACCGGATTTTGCATGGGAATTTCTTTTGGCTTGTCAAGTGTGGTAAAGTAATAACCAATTCCCCCTATTGCGACAGCAACAACTATCGCAACTATTGCAGCGGTTTTTATTTCGTTTCTCATAGAATCAACTCAAAAGAAGATTATTCAAAAGCGGAAAGCTGGCTATTGCTGCAAGCTGGTTGGTAAAAACCAGTACTCCTAGTAACACTATGAGTGAACCCATCGTAATGGAATAGTACTTGAGATGTTTGCTTATGGACTTGATAAGTCTGGTAAATCTGGAAAAGAATACTCCCATCAAGACAAACGGAATTCCAAGTCCAAACGAATAGCTTAGTAACAACACAAAGGCATGGCTTGGAGTAGTAGCTGCCAAGGTGAGAATGCTTCCAAGGATTGGCCCTATGCATGGAGTCCAGCAGGTGGCAAACGCAAGACCAAAAACAAAGGAAAGAGGATAGCTGACTTTAGTTCTATTTGGAAAAATTTTTTTCTCAAAATTTAATCTTGGAATCTTGGTTGATAGCAACATGAATGCGCCAAAGCCTATGATGATTATTCCTCCAACATGGTTCAAATCAGATGTTAACGTGGAGGCAGCTTTGGAAAGCACGCTGTTTAGGATTACACCAAATATTGAAAACACGACAGAAAATCCCAGAACAAAAAATATCGTATTCATCAAAACATTGAGCCTGTTGGTGGCAAGATTGATGGTACCATTGTTTCGTTGAAGCTCGGTAATAGTTGTTCCAGATATGTATGCAATAAACGCAGGTATTACAGGCAATATGCATGGAGCTAGAAAAGATCCAAGGCCTGCTAAAGCCGCAATTGCAATGGTAAGCTCCTGCATAACTTCGGGTCTGCGTCTTTTTATTAATGCTTTATTCCAAATCTCTTCCAAAACATTAGACTATTTTGTGCTAAAGGAAAGTATTATTTTGTCACCATCGTGTAAAACATAGTTCTGAAAGTCTGAAACTGGCTGATCGTTGACTGTAATGGTTACTTGTTTATATGCGCTAAGATCCAGTCCCCAGATGTCGAGAAGCTGTCCAAATGTGTAATATCTGTTTGCGTAAGATTCCACATGAATGGTGCCGGAAGTATCATGCGTATGCAGTGGAGCCATTCCTTGCATACCATACGAATCAAGCAAATGATCTTGCCACATCTGGGGGTCTATTCCTATCTGTGCCGGCACTGTAGCAGGCTTGCCATCTATTACAAGGGTGAGTTGTGGATGAAAGTGCATCATGCCCATTGAATCCATTGGCGGATTTGTATAGGCATTTCCGGTTAAGGTTTTTGGCTGTTGGTATGTCATAAAAACTGCAATTCCAATAGCAATTACTATTGCCACACATATTGCAACCAATATTGGTTTCTTTGATCTTATTCTGCTCTTTGGATTCTCGTCTTGTTTTATTTTCTTTTACCTCTTTTCAAGCATACTCAGATGACTGCCATATTAATTACTAGTAGTTTACAATTGTAAAATATTCCAGTTATATCTCAAGAGCCACGTATGTTAGCAACATCCGCCGCCACGGTCACGAGAATTTCTTCTTTCTTCTGCCATACTTTTTTCTTCTTCTGCTCGTTGTTCTACATACCGTTGTGCGTGTTCTTCAGAACAAAGATATTTCCCAAATCTTTTGATGCCTGATTCTTTGTTTACATCCATTCCGCAAACGGGACAATGTTTTGTTGACCCAAACATGTCCTTATTGGGAAACCGATGATATTTTAATCCATTAGTTTACAAATGTAAAATTTCAACAAGAGAAAGGGGGGAAGGCCCGATTCTTACATAGCTATATTTTATGACAGACATAACCATAGGCGAATCGGACCCACACTTTGTTTTATGAAATAGTATAAAGAGATTTTTCCAAATCTATTCCAAATAATAACTAATTATTCTTTTTCTTTGGTGTCCATCTTTTCATGGCAAGTGAACTCATTGTAACGGAGACGGAACTTGTTGCCATCGCAATTCCCGCAAGTGCCGGATACAGTAATCCTACCGCAGCTACTGGAATCAAAATTGCGTTGTACATGAAAGCATAAGTAAGATTCTGCTTTATCTTTCCTACAGTCTTCTTTGCGATTTCGATTGCAGTGACAACATCACGAATGTCGTCCCTGACAAGAATCACTTTGCCAGCCTCTATTGCCATGTCTGTACCGGATCCAATTGCGATGCCGACATCGGCAGCAGTAAGAGCTGGTGCATCATTGATTCCATCCCCAATCATAGCAACTTTCTTGCCTTCGTTCTGGATCTTTCTAACAACTTCAACTTTTCCTGATGGCAGTATGTTTGCGAAGATCCTCTCAATGCCTACCATCTGAGCAATTCTCCTTGCAGTCTTTTCATTGTCTCCTGTAAGCATTACCGATTCTATCTTCATTGATTTCAAAATCGAGACAGCTTCTCTAGCTCCCTTTTTTGGAGTGTCAAGCAACCCTATCACGCCTAGAGCTGTATTGTCCACTGAAACAATCACTGCAGTCTTTCCTTCCTCCTGAAGTCTATTAATTGTCTTATTCGAAGATGAAATGTCTATTTTCTGATCTTGCATAAATGTCGGATTTCCAACCTTCAAGCTCAAATCGTTGTATGTGGCCATCACCCCAAGTCCTGCTACTGCTTCAAAATATGACACGTCTTCTATTTTCATTCCCTGGTTTTTTGCATGTGCAACAATCGCTTTTGCTAGCGGATGTTCAGAGCCTTTCTCTGCAATCGCAGCAAGCGCCAGAGTTGTGTCGTTGTTTTTGTCTGATTTTATACTTGGGTGTATTGTTGCCAATTCTTTTATCTCGATTACATCTGTCACCTGCGGTTTTCCTTCCGTTAACGTTCCTGTCTTGTCAAAAATTGCCACCGAGATTTTGTTTAGCAGTTCCATCGCTTCTCCGCCTCGAAATATCACACCATTTGATGCACCCTTGCTCATCCCTACCATGATTGCAGTGGGAGTAGCAAGACCAAGTGCACATGGGCATGCAACTACAAGCACAGCAACTGCTGGAATTATTGCAGCTCCGGCAACTCCATGTGCTACTACAAAGTACCAGACAAGGAAAGTAGATAGAGCAACAATCATGACAGCATATGCAAAATATCCTGCAACCTTGTCAACTAATTTTTGAAGAATTGGTTTTCTTCCCATTGCTTCTTCCACGAGCTTTACTACCTGTGATAGAAACGAATCAGAACCAACCTTGGTTGCCTTTACAAGAATCATGCCCTCTTGGTTAATCGTACCTCCGACCACACTGTCTCCTACTTTTTTTGTGGCAGGGACAGATTCGCCAGTTATCATGGATTCATCTACTGCAGATGTTCCTAGAACCACGGAAGAATCCACGGGGATTTTTTCACCAGGTCTTACCACTAGAATGTCTCCGGGCTGTAGGAGTTCTATTGCTATCTCCGTCTCTTCACCATTCTCCTTTCGGATTCTTGCAGTCTTGGGCTGGAGCTCAAGCATCTTCCTAATTATAGAGCTGGTCTTGCCTTTGGTTTTCAGCTCCATGTATTTCCCGAGAATTATGAAAGTAACAACTACAGCAGCGGCATCATAATACATACTGTGCCAGTCAGGAACTGGAAACGTGTTGAATGCACTAAAGATGTAGGCTGTAGTTGTACCAAGCACCACAAGTGTGTCCATGTTTGCAGATCTCATCTTTGCAATTCGAAATGCACCCGTATAGAACCTGCTTCCGGTCACAAACTGAACGACTGATGCAAACGCAAACATCACATATGCTGCAATGTTTGTTCCAGCCGCAGGCAAAAATTTGAAAACTTCTGGATAACTGAATAACATGACTGGAATTGTGAAAATAACTCCAATTATGAACAAGTGCTTGAGCTTTCTTGCTTCTATGTCTTGAGTTGATACTCCAAGATCCTCACTCAATATTTCATATCCAAGCTCTGTGATCTTCCTTCTGATATCTGCAAGTGACAGTAGTGCAGAGTTGTACTCTATGTTAACTTGCGAGCTTCCGTAGTTGACAGATGCTGACTTGATGCCGTCTAGTTGATGCAGCCTTTGTTCAAGTCTTTCTGCGTCCGTGGAATCAGAAACTCCACCAAGCTTCAGAGTTAATTTCTCATAGACTACTTTGTAACCTATCTCTTCGATTGCTTTTTCAATGGAATCGAGTTTAACTTTTGTCTGATCAAATTCAAGTGTAGCCTTTTCTGTTGCAAGATTGACTTCTACTTTATTTACTCCTGGTACCTCTGAAACAGATTTCTGGATGGAGCTGACACATCCTGCGCAATGCATTCCGCCTATTTTTATCACGGTGCGCTTGGTTTTTTCTTCTTGCTTGTCTGTCTCTACAGTCATACGATATCATATATCACTGACATTTACTTAACTCTAGGACTTTACAATTGTAAAGTACACAAGATATACATCCGTGAGGCGTAATCTTTGTCATGCCGTTCAAATTAGATGATGTCGATATTGCTGTTCTAGAGTCTCTCCTCAAGGACGGGAGAAAATCCTTCAGGCAAATTTCAAGGGAGATAAGCGTAAGCACTCCTACTGTCAAACAACGATATGAGAAGCTAGTTAACATGGGCCTGATCAAGGCTGTAATGCCTGTCATAGATCTGGGCATGATCGAGAACAAGGCAAGTGAAAAGCTGGACCAGATAAGGCTCAAGACAATCAAGCATCACAACATCAAGATCAGCAAGGATACAATAGTGAAGATGATATGTGACTATTGCAAGGGTCCCGTACACGAGAGGCCACACATGCTCAAGTTCGCAAATCTTGAAAGATTTTTCTGCTGTACATCATGCAAATCGTTATACAAGGAAAAATACAAGGGAAGAATTGACTCGCTTACAAACCAAAACAATTTCTGAGACTAGGACTCTGCGCTGCCATGGGCGGAGCAATGTGGTTTAGCAACAAATTTGCCAAGAAGAAAAATTAGTTTTTTACAATTGTAAAGATCTAAATTAAAATATCTTGGGTGATCGTGGAAGATACAATTTAATATCTATGTGTTGAGTTTTGTGCAGTTGGAAAAGCAGAAGACAGTTCAGCGTTCTCATAAGGTGCTCATTATTGTTGGATTTGTCGCAATGTTGACCTCGTTTCTGGCTTACTGGAATAACCACTCGCTCATGATCACACCAGCCGCCATGCCAGCGCTGCAAAGACTCGCGATAATTGAATATGTAATCATGCTCTTGTCTTTTGGTTCCATCGGATGGGGTTTGTACAGATTCTACAAAGCGAAGATAAGAGATGCCGACGATTCCACTTCCTACATAATTTCAAGCGTTATTAACAACAGGAAATCAAAGTGGATCTTTGTCATCAGTACCATTGGATACGGCCTGTTCTTTGCGTTCGGTTCAGGTATAATACTCTACAAGCCAGAGCTGAACTTCACTGATTACGGTCTTCCAGTGCCAATGGCAGAGTTATCTCCATGCTGCGGCCTTCCAGGGCAGATGCCGATGATTCTTGCCACCTTCACAGAGCACTGGGGCTTTCAATTGATTCCCCTCAACCTAGTGCTGTGGGTAATAGTTTCCTTCTTGGTTGGTCTGAACTTTACAATGATGGCAAAGGCATTTTCAATCGCGAAAAAAAGCAAAGGATTGGGAATCTTCGGAGCAGCTACAGGATGTTTCGTCGGATGTCCGACATGCGCTGGCACCATATTCTTTTTGCTCACTAACATGGGGATCACCGCCACCACAACTGCAACCGCAATATTTCTTACAACGTATGGACTGCAGCTTCAAAGTGTCTTCATGGCCATATCAATTCCGGCCTTGTTAGCTACACCTTACATAATGGCAAAGGCAATCAGAAAATCTCCCCGAGAGTCATGTTCAATAAAATGATGGAATTATTGTCTTTCTGAAAAATTGTGATATATTAATCAGATAGTTTACAATTGTAAAATTTTTCTTCCTGAAAACACTTAAACTATAAATGTCATAGATAATGCTCAATTACTGTTCTCTCACTGTTCTTAGGACAATTACTATCAAGAAAGAATTATTAGAAGAAACAAGTCGCTCTTATAACAAGAAACTAAATTGTCAGATGACATCCAAAATAAATCAATTCCAGAAGACATGCATGAACCAGTAGCTCCAGCTTCACCTTCGGAACAAGTTGAACCAGTAGCTACAGCATCCCCTGCACCTCTTAGACCTGAAAGCATTACTGTAAAAAGATCAACTTACAAAAAACTAGTTATTGGAATTGTGATCTCTTTGATTGGTATTTCTTTTTTTGGTGGATATGTCCTTGGTCAAAACACAAGCAAACCAATGGCAGAAAATATTATTCCAACACAGATAGTGCCACAAACAAATCCTCAACCGGCTTCAAACGCTGATCAGCCACAACAAACGGTGAAACTTCAGATACCGTCGTTTGCATCGTCAAGAGGTTCAGACTCGGCTCAGCTCAACGTTGTAGAGTTTGGTGACTATCAGTGCCCATTCTGTGAGAAATTCTTCCAGGAAACAGAATCTCAAATAATGCAAAACTATGTTAACACTGGAAAGACAAAATTCTACTTCCTCGACTTCCAGTTTCTCGGGCCAGACTCTCAGACCCTAGGCCAGGGTGCCTGGTGTGCGAACGATCAGGGCAAGTACTATGATTATCACGACTACATATACTCCCATCAAGGACAGGAGAACTCAGGCTGGGCCACGCCAGACAAGGTGAAGGCATTTGCTACAAACATTTCTGGTCTTGACTCTGCAAAGTTCAATTCATGTCTTGACAGCAACAAGTACCAGTCAAGAGTGCAGCAGAACACACAACTTGGTCAAATCTTAGGAGTGGGCGGAACACCCACTGTCTTCATAGGAAATGACCAGAAGGGATACATCCCTGTTGTCGGAGCGCAACCCTACGACGTGTTACAGCAAATCATAGACAAGCAGTTGGGTTAAACGATGAATGTTATAGTGATGAAAAGTGCGCTCCAAATTGTTTTCAGAAATCCGGCATATGTTGTATCGTCTATTCTAATTTCATCTCTCATGTTTTTTATTTTCATACTGGCAAACAACTTTTCAACTTTTGTCACCTTAATTGGTCTTAATGCTTCTCCAAAATTACTCCTTGATGTGACAACAAATGGTGCTGCAAACATACTATATGCTACCGGTGCCGCTCTGTTTTCGTCCATCATAGCTGTTTCAATACTTTCTGGGATAACAATATCCATGATAATCTATCAGCTGCGCATCTCAAGATCCTTTGGTGGTAAGAAAAACCTTGCAGGCTTTGGAGGAATTTTTGGCGGTGCGTTTTCTTCCGCATGCTCTGCCTGTTCTACTACATTAGCATCTATTTTTGGAGTAGCAGGAGGATTTGTCATATTTCCTCTGAAGGGATTAGAGATCAGCTTGCCAAGTATCGGCATTCTTGTTGTATCCATGTATTTCATTTCCAAGGGCCTGATGGAATCAGGTAGATGTAAGATATGAAAATGGAAACACCGATAAAGTATCTGGTGATAGGAGGGTTATCTGCTGTTGCAATAGTTTTTCTTTTCTTCATAGCTTATCATGGTCCTTCTGTTTCAGAATCTGTATCTCTCCATCCTGCAGACAGTCAACTGCTTGGGATTTACAACTCAATTCCAACACAGACAGGTAAGAATATCTTTTTAGTTCAAAGCAAGAACCTGACCAAGTCAGTAGATCCTGAGCTAGTAGATCTGGACAGCCAGATAATTTCGTGCAGCCCTAATGTGAACGACCTGCTTACATCTTCTCCAAACATAGGTGGGAGTTGCACAGGACCAAGCGTAAACATTGACGGCATAGATGGAAAATATTTGAGCGGCCAGTGCTGTGGGGTCCTCAAGAATACTACAGAATATCATAAACACCTTGAAAAGCTCAAGCAGTATTCAGACATACCAGACATACCACTCAACCCCTACAAGACTTCGGTAGATGTCGCAAAGAAATGGATTGACTATAACAATAAAACCCCACTTAACACATCAGAGCAGATAGTATACAATCAGGCAATGAAAATATCATCAGAGGGACCATGCTGCTGCCAATGCTGGCATTACTATGTCAACGAGGGCATTGCAAAGAAAATGATCCACGACTATGGATACAACGCACAGCAGGTATCTGATTTCTGGGGAGTTTCTGACATCTGTGGAATATGAAACCAACGACAGAGGTAGAACAAGGTTTAAAAATTTGCTTTGGATTTTTGGCTAATCGTAGGTTCCATTCTGGTAAGACCCATCTAGATTCGCTTGGTAAATTTTTCTCGATATCGTCTTCTGTAAGGTTTTTTGTACTTTCTCTTCTCCTTTGAGTGATGTCTTATTTTTTTGCCAATAATTTATCATATTTCTCTACTGATATTTCATTATCTTTCGCAACCAAAGGTTCGGGTCCTGTAGGACTCGTCTATTATTATGATATAATTTTAGACCCACGTTGCAGCTACATCGAGGGACTAGGGTACCATCATGGCCGTATTTTTGGGCCCACTTATGAAATAATCACAATTCAAAATTAATGTTATTTCTTTATTAAATATAAATTCGTAATGTACCAGATGAAGAAACAGGTCTATCTGGAATGCGCACTAGTCATAATCGTTACTTTCTTTTTAGTTGGAGGATTGGCAATCGCATTAACGTATAGTGCTTATGCCGAAATAAGTCCTATTCATAGATGGGTACACAATACAGCCAAGTGGTTTGCTGCTGATTCTGGACTTGATACCGATGAATCAATAAGAGACTACATTATACTTGGTTGATAATTTCTAGGGAGTTTCTGACATCTACGTAATATGAAATAAGTAGAACGATAAGAATTTCTTACTTTAGATCTAATTTTATAGATTCGGTCTGGTAAGACCCAGTTATTTATTCGGTAGCAAATTTTACCAATTCCAAAATTTGCTTGCCTTTTCCTTGAGAGAGTGCGTTTATCCCGCCATTCAAGCTTTCAGCGGCAATGCCTTTTTTCGCAAGTACTTGGGCAACCATGAGCGAAGTATTTCCCATCATGCAAACAAGCAATGACTTGCCATCAGCTCCTCCCAGTGCTTTATCCAATTCTGCTGGGATCTGTTGGGTCATCAAAAGTTGTTCCACATCTTTGGCCTTTGGGACAGAGATCTTGCTTTCATCAACTCCTAACGAATTTGCAATTAGCTCTATTCCTTCCTTGCGTGGAGTATACTGTGTGTGAATCCAGACAACTCTATTGTAGCTCCCAATGTCAGAGACAGCTTCCTGTAGGTCAACCTGCAGACGGTTCTCCTTCTTTTCTATTGTTTCCAAGCTCCTTCTGTACTTTTGAATTCCGTCAGCAACTATTACGACAAACTTTCCTCCATAACCACCAAAGTTTGCCATCTGCATTACAGCATAGAGCGCAAGAGCACTGCTTTCTCCCATGTCATGACCCTTGTCGACAAAAAACTTTAGCAAACGTTTTGCCTGAACAAAATCTACTTCGTGTTGTCCTGCGTATAGCTCAGGCTCGTAGAACTTTAAACCTGCTGCCTTGCCTTTAGTCCTAATTCCTGCAACATCTTGATTTTCAGGTGGAAAGACTACATGCAGTGACTTTTTTCCATATTTTTCCATCAAGTATCTGCTCAAGCCACCCGAGGTGCCCCCTGTACCAAAGGTGCAGACAATTCGAAATTCTGCAAGCGACTGGCCTTTTTCATGCAGTTGTTGATCAAGCTCTGCGCCAGTCACAATTCTGTGTACCTCGATGTTCAGCTCGTTGTCGTACTGTTCTGGACAGAAGCAGCCGTAGATCTTTGCAAGAAGTTTTGCCAAGTTTATAATGTCCTGTCTTGCAAGAATTGCTTCTACCTCAGAACTTGATTTATCAAAAATGGCAGGATCAAACCCCAATTCAGAGAGCTGTGAGCGAATGTTAGAAGCTGTTGCCTTGGCAGCCAAAAGATTCGGGTTGTCCTTCATTCCCGGAGCAGGACAGATGTCCATGTCAAGATTTATGATGCGTGTCTTCTCGTTTCTCAATTCTTCAAAGACTCCTTCTTGAAGTTTTCTTGAGACTAGTGTGATAACATCAAGGCCAAGTTTTGCTAGCTGCCCTAGAGCGATTCCAAAGTTGCCAGAGGTTGCTTCGATTATCGTCTGTCCACTTCTTAGCTTTCCTGTGGCAATGGCATCATGGACTATATGGACTGCCGGCCTTACTTTAATCGAGCCTGCAAACAGGTTTGAATCAAACTTGCCGAAAACTTGGAGATCCTTATCGTCAAGATTCAGGCCGTACACTTTTTTTGCACATTCCTTCAAATCTGTAGTAATATCAATTAGTGGTGTTGCATTGACAACTCTTGCTCCGTCTGGTTTTTCTAAATGAGGAACCTTACTCCATATCTCCCGTTCAAAATGTTCAAGCAGAACACTGTCAATGTTACTTTCTTTATTTTCCTGCAATCTTCTCCTCTCTGCTATTATCTGGAACAACGTCTTATAAAATATAATCTCCCCAAGTTCAAGTCTGGCAAGACCTACTGTAATGAAATAATTTTATCTCCAATTTTGCTAAAAACAAAAAAGTGGAAAGAACTGAATCTAACAGATCTGTGGCCCGCCTGGTGGATTCACACATCCTGTGTTATCCTTGGTTCTCATTTCCTTGCCTACCTTAACATCATCGCCCAAACCCGTTATTGTAGGAGTATGTTGGCCTCCTGGTGTTTTGACGTTGTTGTCTTGCGAGGAATTTGCAGAAATCATTGTCAGATGTGGCAATGCAAAAACAATTCCAGCTGAAACAGCTAAGACAACTGCAATTATTGCTGCAACCTTGACAGATTTTCTTATTGTTTGTTGTTGTGACATTTTTTGTCAACTCTATATTGTTTTCTGAGATTATAACTTTTGATTAAATTGAAATTTAACTTAATTTTTCTGAAAAATAATCTTGTAAACATTTTCTTTTATCAATATTTTTTATATTTTAAAGATCTTTGTGAATAATATTTTAAAAGCAAAAATCTGAATTCTATAAAACTCGATTCTCATTTTTTATTTTAAGACTAGACAGAAAATTTGCTTGGACATTCTACATGTTCATAATGATGATCTGAGAATTTTTGGTCGACAATATACATTACAATTTTGTACAAATCTGTATCTGAAATATCCTTTTTACATTTTATACAGTATTTTGATTTTGTTTCTGTCACTAGTCTTTGGAACTGATGATTGGATTTGTAGGGGAGGACGTCTTTTGAATTTACTTACTAGACCTTCAAGATTCTGTCCAATCTCCTCCACAGTCAAGACAGTGACCTCTATATCCTTTGTATCTTGGATCAAAAACTTTAATCGTGTTTGTTGAACCGCAACTCATACAGTGAAAAGGCTCTTCATCAGTCAAGAGAATTTAGGTTGAATGTGAGTAGATATTAGAATGATTTAGCAAAGCAGCTAAGTAATTGCAACTATTGAAAGATGCAAAGTTTTCATTTTACTTCAAACTCTTTTTTGGTTTCCTTATCCAGATAAGATACATCCAAAGTGTAGCTTCCTGATTGGGTCACTATTACAGAGCAGCCATCATTTATTCTGGCATTGATGAGGGATTTTGCTGGCCAGAATAAAATGAAATGATGTAATTTTTTGATGTTTTCTCAAATTTTATCTAAAAAATAATGCCATAAAGACAAAATTTAGTATTCTTTAAAACCATGTTAAACGATCGAGGTCGTAGTGTTACAACTACAAAACACTGTTGCATTATGTGATGAAATTCGTAAAATCATGAATCAAAATGGATTTGTAGAATCTTGCTATTCTGAGATACTTGATTATACCATAGAATTATTTGAATCCCACGGACTAGGTACTGATTATTATGGCTATCACAACATTGTTCATGAATTAGAAGTAACATATGTTGCATTGATTGCGGCGCAGTGGGAAACTTTGCAGGAAAATTTTGTAAAAGAAGACCTTGCGTACCTTTTTGTTGCATCACTTTTCCATGATTATGATCCGCAAAAAAAAGTAGACAAGCCCCATGAGCAAGACGCGGTAAAATTTGTACTAGATGACAAAAAACTTGGGTCACTTTTAAAAGATACAGGTCTTGACCCAAACATAGTAGCAGCACTAATTCTTAGAACCACTTATCCGTGGAAAGATAAATTACAAGAAGAAGCTGAAAAAGATGTTGAAAAATACCTATCCTTATCAGATATAACAAGAGATAATCCGGATAAGATAGAGCAATATAAAAAACTTGGATGGTTTCTTTCTGTTGCTGATAGAATTGCAGGATATGCTCTTGGAGATTTTTCAAAAGCAATGGAAATGGCGAAAAAAAACGCCCATGCATTAGCTTGGCATCCATTCTTTTTGGTCAGACGCTCAGTAGCCTATTTTGAGGATCTTCTCAACAACGACACTGAAATGTGTGAAAGAATTTTGCGCTCACTGCCCAAGCAAATGAGAAAATCATTTATGGATAACGTTTTATCATTTATGAAATTACGACAACAAGAGATTCAGATAAACGCATCATTGGTTTATGATAACGCAAAATTGGTTACCAGGATAGAACCACTAACAAAACGACAGGATGACGATTTCATAAATTCGCTGTCCATGATTTTTGAGGAATTGCCACGTCCTTTACAGTTCAAGAAAGAGCAATTTGTAGAATCCATCAAAGATCCAAATACAATCATAAATACACTTCGATTAGAAAATGACGAGGGTCCAATAATCGGTTTTGCAAAAGGAGGCCCGCTTGAGGGCTACAAGTTACGTGCTGAAATAAAAGATGAAAATCATGGATTATTCAATACTGTTTTCTTGGAACCAATTGCAGTCAAGATGGGATACTGGGGGCAAAGGGGTGGGCGTGAAATGAGGCTCTTGTTTACAATGCAAGCTCATGCCAAAAGATACAGGTACTTGACAAGTTTTGCGCTAAGAGACGTGATTGAAAATAGAATCAACAGGGATGAAAAAATTAAATTTGTAAAACAGTTTGACCCTGAAAGATGGGATTATTATAGAATCATGCTGTAAAAGTATTATCTGCTGTTCCATGATGCTAATTTTTTGATTTGTTGCAAAGCCTAAGACTTTGTAATTATTTTATCGTGTGTTACACCTGCAAGAATAATTTCTAATCCCATTATTAGCAGATTAACGGAATGTAAAACAATTATCAGAGTTAAAGACAATCCACCATATGCCACTAGTACTCCAGTTAGTGCCAGAATAGTAATTCCAACAGAAATTTCTTCAATTTTAACTGCTTTCGCTTTGTGGCTTGTAAATCCTGTTAGAACATCCCCAATTCCATATACGACAAAAAATAACGAAACGAACCAAATTGGAGTAATTGATCCTTGAATTGGATGAATCAGTAAATATAATCCTCCAATGATAGCTAGAATTCCAATACTTTCTAGAAACGCTCTTATAACATTTGGAACTGTTCTATTTGAAATTCCTCGAATTATGGTAACGATTCCAACTGCCAGTAGAGATATGCCAAGATGTCCAAGAAAGGAGTCTGCAGTGTGAATTGGGTCGGAAATATGATGTACCATTAGAGAAACGACAATTCCTCCAGCTACAACCAGGATAATTCGTAGCAGGGTCTGGTTTTTTTGAGTTTTAGTTGTCACATCATACCCACAATGAAAATGCTAATAAGGAAACTGACTAGGGCTTCATCAAGATTTTGCCAAAAGCAAGTCCTTTGAGCATTTTAGTGTGAGCTTCAACTGCATTTTCAAATGTGTAAATTGAATCAATTACTGATTTTATCTTGCCCTTTGATATCCAAAACAATCCCTTTTCTAGTTCTGCACGTGTTCCTTGCGTAGAACCCAGAATACTGGTTCCTTTAAAAAATATGTGTCTAAGATCAGTTGTCACCTCATAGCCGGTTGTAGCTCCAGTTGTAACAAGTGTAGCTCCATATTTTAAAAGCGTCAGTTCCTTGTTCCAGTGCGAGCCTCCAATGTGTTCAAAGACAACGTCTACTCCAGGACTTGATCCCTTCTTTTTTGCAATCTCTTTTGATATTGTGAAAACTTGTTTGTGCCAGTCCTCTTTTCTGTGATCTACAGCATAGTCTGCTCCAAGCTTTATGCATTCTTCAAGCTTGTTTGGACTGGCAGTAGCAATGACATCACAATTGTACAGTTTTGCAATCTGGATTCCAAATATTCCCATTCCGGAACCGCCTCCCATTATTAGTACAGTCTGGCCTGGTTTTATTTTTGCCCTGCCAACAAGCATGTGCCATGATGTCATTAGAGTCATGGATGCAGCTGCAGCCTCCTCATAACTTACTGTATCTGGTATTTTTACAACATTAACTTCTGGAAGATGTGCAATCTCGCAATAGCCACCCCACAAAGGTCCTGTTTCAAAGCCCCAGATCTTTCTTTGTCTACAATCGTATTCCCTGCCTTCCGTGCAAGATGGACAAATTCTGCATGAAAGATTGCCATGAGAAACCACCCTGTCACCAATCTTGATTCCTTTAACTTCATCACCTACTGCTATTATTTCTCCTGCAGCATCCGTCCCGGAAATATGCGGCAGAGGAATTTGAAGTGGCTTTCCCCGCATGGCCCAGATGTCATCGTAGTTTAGTCCTGCAAATTTTACTTTGAATAATACTTCGTTTGCTTTTGGTTTTGGGTCAGCAATTTCTTTAATTTTTAGAATTTTCTTAAAATCATCGTCAGGTGTGTATTCTTCGTATACTAGAGCCTTCATGGCAAAAAAATTGCCATGTGTTTGCTATATAGAGATACCTGAAATAAAAAGTACAGATTCTAGAATTATGAAACGCTTCTTTCTACTCTTTTGTCTCCATCAGTAAAAAAATAGGACTCATGACCAGTATTTTCAAAATGTGATGTGAAGTTGATATCTAATTCGTCTAATGTGTCTCCCCTCACTTGAAATTCACATACTATGCAAGTTCCTCTCATTTCTCCCACGCTGTTTTGTATAATGACTTGTTAATATTTATCTTGGAATCCGTTTCTTTAAGTTTTTTTAATTAGTATAATCCCGGATATAATCAAAAGTGCAGTTACAGAATACTGGATGTACTCATATGGATTAACGTGTAGAGTTCCAGAATTATTTGCAAGAAATATACCATAATCAAATATTATAATTATTCCTAGTGCGATACCTGCTATCAAAAGCGTCTTGCCTAATGTGCGATAAATTGACATTACTTGATCTCTTGACAGTCATATTCGGTTAATTGCTGTGTCGGCAATTTTAGGATGATAAATCACCTATATTCATCCCCACAATCGCCAATAGAAGAAAACAAATCTTGTGATCTTGAGGTTACTGATCTTATCTTTTCATTGTCTTCTCTGTCTAAATTTAATGAAAACGCTCTGGCGTTGTCTGACTTGTGTTCTGCTATGCCAAGTCTTACACCAATTATCACACCTGCAACAGAAGGTTTATCCAAGATATATTTTGCAGCAACATTTGCAATGCTGACATTGTGCTTTTTTGCTATATCATATAGAACAGCAAGTAGCTCTTGAAATAGAGTCCATCCACCCCATGCATCAATCATGTTCTTGTATTTCTGTAAACTTGATGTATATAGCTGAGACCTCGTTGGCTCTGGTTTTTCTTTATAATTTTCAGACAAGAATCCTCCAAGAAGAGTTCCATAAGATAATAGTTTGATGTCATGTTTTTGGCAAAATGGAACCATCTTTATTTCAGGTCTCTGGTCTATGATAGAATATTGCACTTGATTTGATGTTAATTTGAACCCATTTTCTACCATAATCTCAATTCTTTCCGTATCAAAATTTGTCAGTCCAACATGTCGTATCTTTTTTTCATCTTGAAGCTTGAAGAGATGATGTAATGCATCAAGGTAGCTTGTATCGGAATAATCCCACCAGTGAAACTGGACAAGGTCAATTGCTTTTACATTCATTTTTTGAATGGATTTGTCAATTGAATGCTCCACAATTGATCTAGTCATTGGACCTGGATTTGGGACAAATTTTGTCAGAGCTTGCATTTTGTCAAGCTCGTCTTCTCCCTTTATCTTTGCAATTCTTCTTCGAAATTCACCGATGTATGTTTCTGCAGGTCCATAAATGTCTGCCATGTCCCAGGTAGTAAAACCAGAATCATGGTACGATATCATCTCAGAGATGGCAGATTCTGGGTCGATTTTGCCATGGCCTCCTGCTACCTGCCACATGCCGTTTAGGATTTTGCAGATTTCCAAGTCAGATGCTAGCTGGTAGGTTTTTTGTGATTGTGACATGTTTATGATTTTCTGAAAACTTTACCTTATTTCTCTTTTTAAGCTTGCACCATCTTGGTCTTATTTTGGGCCCACTTTCATATTTATTAGCCAGATAGTCCTGCCAGAAATTGAGGCGTGATGTAGTTAATGCCGTTTGTTAGTGTCGGTAAGGAAAACTCGGGTTCAATTGATCTCTACTATGAAGATCATGGATCTGGCAAGCCAGTTGTGCTCATACACGGGTACCCGCTTAGTGGAGCTTCATGGGAAAAGCAAATTCCGATCTTGCTTGACGCTGGGTTCCGCGTCATCACATATGATCGCAGAGGCTTTGGTAACTCAAGCAAGCCCACAACAGGATACAACTATGATACCTTCGCAGAAGACCTTCACAAACTCGTGAAACATCTGGAGCTGCACGATTTTTCTCTGGTTGGTTTCTCGATGGGAGGCGGTGAAATTGCTCGATACTTTGGAAAGTACGGATCCAAGGGAGTGAAAAAGGCAGTCTTCATAAGCGCTGTGCCACCTTTCTTGCTTAGAACACAAGACAATCCCGAAGGCGTGGACCAAGCTATCTTCGATGGGATCCAAAAAGCAGTAGCAGTTGATCGTTATGCATTCTTTACAGAGTTCTTCAAGAATTTCTTCAATACTGATTTGCTGATGGACAAGAAAGTGAGTGAACAGACAGTCCAAGCATGTTGGAATCTAGCTGCTAGTGCGTCTGCCATAGCAAGCTATGCTTGCGTACCTACTTGGCATGAAGATTTTAGAAAAGATCTTTTGCGAATCGACGTGCCTACTCTCATAATTCATGGTGATGCGGATCGTATTGTCCCCTTGTCTGCATCAGGAGCGCGAACGGCAAAGTTGGTCAAAGATGCTCACCTGGTGGTCGTAAAGGATGGGCCCCATTGTATATCATGGACACATTCAGATGAAGTAAACTCTGCGTTATTGGACTTTCTCAAGAGCTGATTTCTTTGACGAATCAAAACTTCATAAAAATTAAAAGACGTATGGCGTACCGCAGTAGCACCACAAATCAGGCTTTGTCTTCCTTTTTCGTTTTATGGTTTTGTTTGGAAAGATTCTCACTAATAAGGTGGGAAACATGTGGTGGGTCTTTTCCTATATGAAATGAAATGGCGTGTTGTTCTATGGCAAGATCTGCTTTTGTTATGCGTTCATGTTGGCGTAAATGTTCAGTCCAGGATTCTGAGATAAACATCATAACATAACGACTTGGATTTTCAATATCATGAAACAATTCCCAATTGATTGCACCGTCACGCAACATTACAGAACGTACTTTGTTCATTGCAGATTCAAACTCGTGCGAACGTGCCGGATCAATCTGAAACTCCATCTCTACTAATACAGATCCCTCATCGTGATCATCAATGTCAATCATAGCACGTGGCATAGACCAATGCATTGATGGAGTCATGTCCACATCGGTGAGTGGCTTTAGTTTGTAACGAGTTGAGGTAACAAGACCAATTACTAACCCAATTGCTGCGGCAAGTAATGCGGTTGGAATTCCCCAGATTTCTGCAACAATTCCCCACACCATACTACCAAGAGCTACTCCACCCCAATACACCAGCTGATGAACCGACACTACACGTGTTCTTACCCATGATGATACGGAGTTGTATGCAACAAAATTCAAACTAGATGTTATAATAATCAAAGCAGTTCCAACTGCAAATACTCCAATAAACACGATGATGATACCGTGCTGGAATGACAAGACAGCTAATGCAACTGCATACAAAATTGTCGCACTTGTTACGCGTTTTTCTATTGAGATCTTTTTTATCCGTGGCACTATTATCAATCCACTGATCAACCCCCCTATGCCAAATGCTCCCACCAGAATTCCAAAAAGAATAGAGTTTGAGCCTGTTTCGTTACGAACCAAAAGAGGCAAAAGCGATATCACCGCACTACCACAAATTGTTAATGAAAAGTCGCGAACAAAGAGTGCACGAACATGCAATGAATGACGCATGTATCGCAAACCTGTACGAATAGCTCCAATTACTTGCTCAGGTGGAAGAAGTTTACGTTCTGGCGGTTTGCGCCATCTGTGAAGAAAAACTATTACTCCAACAAAGGAAAGTGCATTTAGCATAAACACAGCCCATGGTCCTGCTGCAGCAACTACCAAGCCACCAAGGAGGGGACCAACTGCAAGTCCAATGTAAATTGCCACACTAAACAAAGTCATTGCAGCAAGAGCTTTTTTCTTTGGTACAAGCTCAGTTTGAATTACAATATTTACAGGTAAGCTCATTGCATTACCCAGGCCAAGCAATAAGGTAAACACAACAAGAATTGAAGATGTCGTAAAACCTCCAAAGGTAAGGATGCTCAAGATAGCAGCTACTGCAAGCGAAAAGTATTGTGTGGCAAGGAAGAGCTTGCGTCTATCAACAATATCTGCAAGAGCTCCTGCTGGAAGTGCAAGCAGAAATATGGATAGGCTTGTCATCACTTGTAAAAGTGCCACAACAAAAGGAGAGGGTACAAGTGATGTTATCAGCCAGCCAGATCCAACAGTTTGCATGGCAGCACCTATGTCTGATGCAAACATTGTAACCCATAGAAATCTATACAGGGTGTTTTTTAGGGGACTCTCTGATGCAGAATTTGTGCCACTCATGTAATATCACGCACAAACAATATTTCGCTAATCAAAGGTATAAATTAGTTCATTCCAATTTTTTACAAAGTTTTTGATTTATTTTTCTACTTCAAGAATTCCGTCTTTGAACATTATACTTGCATGACTTCCATTGCAAAACGGCTTGTTGCTTGACTCACCACAACGGCATAATGTTACACGGTTACGTTTTTCATAGTATGTTCCGTCCTGAGATTCGATTGTTATGTCTCCACGTATCCAAAGTGGACCACTGCATTTCAACGGCTGGTCTTCAATCACACCAATAGAAGGCAAAAGTTTGTGTTCTATTTCTTTGTCAGTTTCCTTGTCATGTAAAGTTAATCGACCAGACGGACAATGCATTGCTTCACGTATTACCAGCTCGCGAACTTTGTGGTCATCTGTTTTTTCAATTAAACTCCAGATTTTGCCTGCGGGATCGCAAAAACGTGCAAAGGCACAAAGGTTTTCCTGATCACTTAGTATCATTGTAGGTCCATCAAGACGCTCAGCTTGTTTTTCATAAGGTGCCTTGGATGCTGTCTCTTTTCCATTGAAACCTATACTCTTATGCGTGCCATCGCAAAATGGACTATTTTTAGAATGACCGCAGCGACACAAAGCATAACTAGATTCTGTCTTGAATGTTTTACCCTTCTTCCAATCCCATGAATATCCGTCTTTGTTGTTTGTAATTATTTCAACTGTGAGAGGAATGTCTCCAGAAACAATGTATGGACCATTCTTGGTTATTGTGATTTTTTTCTCTTCAGACTTGCTCATGACATCTAATATGGAAAACAAACTATAATAGTTTTGAATATTTTATTCACGTCAGACCAATTTGTTTCATCATTCCAACTAAATCATAAAATAACTTCTCCTCTACAATCTCACCATTTTTCCAATGTGCAACTGTACAAAACTCAATATGGAATTTCTTGTTTGTAGGAGGAATCCTGCTACTATTTTAGAATAATTTTAACCCCAATGGTTTGATGCGATCAAATCGAAAATCAACACATCTGTATCGATGGACTAGGGTGCCATCATGGTCGTTATTTTGGGCCCACTTTATGTCTAATTTGCAGGAACTACTTCAAATGAGAATGTTCCATGAGTAGAAGAATATCCATCTTTACTTGCATCTATTTCCACATCAAATGTTCCTGGTGTAGAATTTCCACCAATTCTCCATGAAAAATTGTATTGACCGAAAGGATCTGTCATGCCACCAAAATTCTTTGTCGTAGCACCAGATGCATATGTAACAAGGACTGAAACAGAGGCATCACTTATTGTATTTGTTCCATCTGTAACAGTAACTGTCATGGACTGAATACTGCCACGTGAAATTGTATCTTGTCCTTGCAGCTCAACATGCAGAGTTCCAAGTGACTGGGTCGGGTTTGTTTTTTGATAAGTTGGAGCAGATTGGCCTGATGCATTGGTAACAGTTTGGGTACCTGGTGTTACTTGATTAGTAGCAGAATGAACCGCATTCCAATATTTCACCCAATTAGTAGCAATTTCATTTTGTGCAGTTTGAAGATCCATGGCACCAGAACAGACTTGGTAATGCAGATAGTTTTCAAATCCATCTTTGTCATAGGAACTTGAATGTGGTTCTGGCCAGAGGTTCTTCATATCATCTGGTGCACCACCAAGCTCAAGGGGAATCAAGTGATCAAATTCATAGTTACTTGGCGAGTCAGTAAACCCATAAGACTTCATGCTCTCCAGTTTTTGTGGCTCTGTTACAGAAACTGGTGGTCTTACTGTTTTTGTATATCCACTAATGCAGATAGTAGAATCTATGTTATCTTGCGTTACTGCAGGATCAGTTGCTCCAGGTGTGCACTTTGGATCTGGTAAAATATCGTTAATAGCTTTACAGGTTGTTGAAGTTATCGATTGAACAGAATTTTGATCTGTTTGTAGAGCAGAGTTCTCAAGCTTGAGAACACCTTGTTGCTGTTGTACTATACTTAGCTGTATTATGCCAACTTGAACAAGATACTGCATTCCTTTTACAAACTCTGAATCATCAATCTGTCCTTCTGACCACCACTTTGCATTATTTTTAATCCAAGAGGGAATCTGATTGGAGTTTTGTAAATATCCTCCAGGAGAAGGTGGAATCTTCATTATTCCTTGCTCAAGCATATATTGAATTCCTTTTACAAACTCTGAATCATCAATATATCCCTCTGACCACCATTTTGCATTGTTTTTAATCCATGATGGAATTTGTACTGGTTTTGGAGTTTGTGTAGATAATGAATTTGTAGTAGAATCCGTTGCAGTTGTGATCGTAAATGATGTTGTGGCAATTTGGGAATCATGGTAAGTTATTTTTATTTGATATGTCCCTACTTGGGAATCTTTTGTGATCATTATGCTTGTCAAAAAAAATCCGCTTTGAGCTGTGAAAGTTTGGAGGTCTTGATTAGTACCATCAGGGCTTGTTATCGTTATACTAACTGGATTTCCTCGCGGTTGGTTTTCTATCTGTCCTGAGATTTTTACAAAACTTGATTCGTATGTTGGTAGCTCGATGGTATTATGATCTACTGTTACTGAACCTGTTATAGTATAGGATGAAGCAGAATTTGATGATGGATTGGAAATAGGTGGAGTATAAGTGGGCGAGATTGAACCTGATGGGATTGGAAGTCCAGCACTACAATATTGATTGTTTGGACATTCAGAACAATATCCAGTATCACCACAAGTATAACTTCCAGTATCAGAAGGACAACTATGCCATCGATGACAACCACTTCTATGAGCAGAGGCATCTAATGGAAGTAAAGAAATTATTATGATCAAAGCTAAAATGAAAATGAATAATTTTTTCACAATACTAGTTACAATACCTGTGGCCTATTTACGTGTAATAATAAATTACATATTCGTATCAGATTTATCATTATTTTTTACATGATTTTCTAATAATTATATAGGAATTATTTTTGATAATAATAATCATGTAATTTTTATAAATTTTGTCTCATCAAAAAGCTAATGCTTATCTCTTTTACCGATAATCTTTGTCAGTGACATTTTGTCCTTCTTGTGGCAATGAGCTTGAATCCAATGCAAAATTTTGTCCAAAGTGTGGAAAACAAAATGAACCACAACAACCAACTCGTACTGTTATACCATCAAGACCTACTGGAATAACAATACTTGGCATACTGCACATACTTGGAGGAATCGTGTTTGCAGCAGCGGCATTAGTATTTGGAGCTGCCTCTACAATGATGGGAAATTCGTTTATGGGTGGTTTTATGTCAGTTGTTGGAGGAGCCCTTGCTGCAGTCTTTGTAATTGTTGCGATACTAGATTTTGCAATAGCTTCTGCGTTGTTTAGTGGTAAAAGATGGGGCAGAACAGTTGTCATTGTTCTTTCAATAATTGATTTGATCTTTGAAGTAGTCTCTATAGCAGGAGGCAATGTATTTTCAATTGCTGGAATCATACTGGATCTCATTGTACTGTATTACATGTGGAGACCACATGTTATTGCATATTTTTACAAGTGAAAATCTGCAATATCTCGTAAAACTTTCTTATTAAATTGTAGCAATCTCTTTACATTTTCTGGTATTTTGGTTTCTTTTAGATCATCCTTATCTTTTTCAGCAGCTTAACCAGTCCATGAAAGCTGGATTAATTGCAGGAGGCGCAATTCTGATTGTTATAGGAATTCTCCTCTACGTTTATCCAGTAACTAGTGTTGGCTCAATGTCAGATGTTAACGATTTATGTAATTCTGGTTTAGGTCAATTTGGTAAGGTACTAAATCAGCAAGTTCGTGAAAGTTGTCAAACTGCAAAGTATGCAGTATTAGGTTCTTACGGTTTGATGGGACTTGGAGCTTTATTGGTAATAGTAGGAAGTGTATTGAAAGGAAATGATTCTTCTCAGAATACTCCATTAAGTCCTGGTGCAAAAAGAACTATAGTAATAGGAGTAGGAGTTGCAGTTGCAATTCTAGTTGGTGCATTTGTTTACCAGCTTTCTTTGCAGCCAAATATTCAGGCCTCCGGACTAAATGTAAATACTGAACCTAACTCTCAATTTGTTAAATTATCAGATCAAGGAAGGGTTTCAGGTTCAGGTAATTTCAATTATTATTCTCCAAAATCTGATTCATATTATCTTGTGTTTAGTAATGATTTTTCGATTGTATCTACAAAATTTGTATACACCACATATACTGATAAAGGAAATGTCTACACTCAAAAGTTTGAGGTACCTGCAGGTGCATACAAAACTATACAAGTTTATGCATATTCTGGTCAGTCTGTAATTGGAAGTTTCAATGTAGCTGGTGGCTCTGGAAATGATGTTGATTTTTACATTGCTAGTACAACTTGTTCAGAGAAAGCTAGTTTTACTTTTAATTTAGGAAATTATGGGCCAGTAAACGGTAATGCTCAAGTCACATTAGAGTCAGATGGTCATTCTATTTGGTCAAATAGTTACTATGTTGAAACTGGAAAACAGGTTAGTGAAAGTGCTTCTGTTACGATTTCTGATTGTGATCAGCATGATTTTAAAACGGTAATAACTGGACAAAAACGCATAGGATAGATTACGTACAAAAACATACTCATTTTTGACATAAAGTGCATGTACTAGTGAAGTTTGAAAGAATATGATTTGCTAGAAATCAACAGATGTATTTTTAGTCCAAATGCTGTCTATATTGTTAGGATATGGAAATTACATTATTAGAAAGATCACAATGGTCAGGCATAGTAAAAATTGACGCTAGTCTTGATGATTATGTAACAAACATTGAAGAGACACAAGACTCAAAACGATTTGTAATAAAAGATGTAAAATATCATCATGAAAATTATTTAACACCTGATCTTCCACCCAATTTTAAGGTCTATAGTTTTCCTCGTGAAGTAACAATATGGATGAAAAAACAGGTAGAATTACAAAATTACATGAGGTGTGATGCACTTCTGGGATTTTTCAATGAAGAAAAAATTCGTGGATTTATCAGAAAAGAAAAATATTATGAAGAAAGACTTGTTGCAAAAGGTTTCAAATTAGGACTTGTTGATACTCATGATGAGAAGGTTCCAGTTTTAGCTTCTTATCGAGCAGGTATTGGTGCAGACAATGCTATCAATATAGAACAAAAAGGAATAATCTGTTTTTGTTCTGCCTCACAGAGCTCTTCGGATGACGCAGCATATCAATCCCTAACATGTGTTTTTATCGCATCTGATGAAAAACCCTTTGTTGCATATGTTAGAAAAAAAGGAAGTATGAATAAAGTAATTTGTGACAGCAATAGCATTAGAGAAATATCACAAGATAAAGAACATGAGTTAAAGAATCGTTTAGTAAAACCTAGTGAAGATCCTCTAACCGTATTAAAATTACGATTAGCTAAAGGTGAAATTACAAAAGAGGAGTACGAGGATCTTCAAAAAATGATCAGGGAGTAAAAACCTACAATAAGAATTAACTTTTTGTGAATATTTCATACCCATAGTTTTTTTAACTCGAAAATTAGCAAAAAAACATTGTTGCCTGATGATGTGATTACAATTTGTAAGGATAATCGTGACAAGAAAAATAAGTTTATTCGATATAACAAACCCGCTATAATATGCATAATAATTGCAATTATTGTACCACTGATAATTTTGGTACCTACTTCAGAAACTGACTCCAAAGGCAATTTGGATTTTTCAACTTCAAAATATGCTACTTATGGAGGAATAATTTTCTTATCAGGTATAGTTTTAGGAGCTGTTTTTTCTAAGATAGCCAAGAAATACAAAGTCAGTATTTCTGAGAGAATGGCTTTGTATGCCTTCAACACGTATGAAAGCATATCAGAGTACAAGCGTGTCTCTACCGTAAAGAACTACAAAGAAGAAGCTATCGAAGCACTCACTAATCTAATACAGGAAATCAATACTAGAATAGAAAATTTAGATGAAAAAATAAAATGGATAATACCAATTGTAACCAATATCAAGAATTTATCTCTACGTCTAGAACAAAATCTTCTTCCTAGTATAACTAGTGATGATCAGAAAACCGTAGACGAAAACAAATCATATCTAATCAAATTAATGACATACTTTCTATGCCCATCGGAATCTTTATTGGAAGAGATTCTATCGATAGATATACCTCATGTCATAGGAGGTCAAGTAATATCAAATAAAAAAAGTAACATAAGAATACAATTATCAAGAAAAATTTGGATCTTTGCTACTTTCTGTGGTATAGGTGTTGTAGTCTACTTGTTGGCTTTGTTTATTGGTATTGATAAGAATACAGCATATTTATCTGGAATAACCCTAGCAGGATTCATAATTGGTGGGTATATCATCTACCTAAAAAAATAAGAAAATTTAATCATGCTTTAAAATTTTCATTATTTTGTTATACTTTGCCTTTGATAATTTTTCAACATTCCATCTTCCTACAAAACGATGATCTAGTTTGTTTTGTTCCATCCAGTCATTAATTTGAGATATTGCCATATCATTTATTGAATCAGTATTTTTAGCCATGGTTAGCATGATTTTACTAATCTTATCATCAATCTCTAAGAGCAGCCTCTCAATTGAAAGTTTGGATTCCAAGTCTTTGTAATTTTCAAGATCTTCTCTTAGTCTTGATCTCTGTGTTTCTAATCTGTTTAGTTGTTTTACTGTCCAAGAATGAATATCATAACCCTGCCACTCTTTAGATAATTTGGAATACCAATATCGAATGTCACTATTGATCGTGTTTCTGTTTATTTTTATCAATTCAGCAATTTTTACTGCAGGATATCCAAGTTCAAAGTGAAGCTTGTATACTTCTTGTCTTCTTGCAAACCTGTCTTTTTTGCTGTATGGGCCACTAGATTTCTGCCCTGGTTTGCATAGGCTTTTATTTTCTTCTATAAAGTCTGGACTGATCTGGGTTATTTCATTCCTCATCAAAATCAAGCCACCAATATTTTTCCCAAATTTCTTCAGACCATTCAGTTTTATCTGAACCGTGCTTTTTCATAAATTTTCTTTCATTTTCAGCTCTTCTTTCTTGTTGCTCAGATAATTCACTTAAATGTTGAAAATATTCTTCTTGCGATATGTAGTCACGCATAAAAGCAAATTTCCAAAGATCATACTTGAAGGAAACTTCCCACGTGCCTGTACAAATGACAAGTCCTAGATTATTCATCCCCTCAATTATCGCCTTTGCATGTTCAAGGTCGCATTTTATCAAACTAATTATCTCATAAATTAGTTCATTTTCTGAAAAATGCTGGATTTTATAACTTTTATCCCACGATATCTTTCGTATTAATTTCTTAATCTCGTCTTCACTGATCTTTTCTTTCCTAACGACCTGCTTCTCTGTAAATATTTTTTTATTCATAATATTCAGTATCGCTCAGTAGTATAACTTTTCTGTTATATTACCATCAATTATAACAATATTCTTATAGCTATTATACGTAATAAATTAAGAGATAACATAAAACATGTTAAGAAAGGAAATGAAAGAATTTTTGACGTTTTGGCCGCTAGAAGAATCAAAAGACTCAATGGTACAAGCAAAACGAAAGACCTACGCAAAACGCAATCCGGCACAGAAATACAAAAGGGCCGTCAAATATGCAAACGATGCAATTAATGATCTTGGTTTTCTGCTAGATAAATTACCACCAAAATATCGAGAAAAAGTCAATTTCGAAAAAGCATCATATGCGCAATCCTTATACAAAATAAAAAAAATGGAACCTTCTGTTAGACTAAAGGAAGTATTACAACAGATCAATGCAGGTTTCGATTACATAAATGATGTAGCTATAGGAGGAGGGCCTCTAAAGAAATTGCTTGTACCACGATATAATGAAATTAGAACAATATTGGAACTTGCTGAGGAACTTAAGACGCGAGAAACTAATACAATGTCCAAACGAATACATGAAAAGTTTCCTCTAACATCGACAGATTCCATGTTCAAAAAAGTGCCATAGTACTGTGACCTAAAGATGTCTTGGAGATTTCTGCATAGTTCTGCATAGTTTGAAAAAACCTACTTTTCACTAGATTTTAAAACTTTTTTTCGTCTTCTTTAAAATCATCTGGTCTTATCCTGGAACCATACAAATCAGGATTGTTAGCTTCGCGTCTTCGTTTTATCCACAAATTAATTCCGCCAAATAACATTGCTCCCAAAAGAATTATTCCTGGAATGATCCACATCATGCTCAGAGTCATGATATTTCAAGTACCATGATATGGTATAAAGTTCTTGCAATCTTTCCAAAATAAATTCTAGTCTAGATGCAATCCTATTCCTGATCTTAAATGAAAGTTAAGGCAGCACTTGCATTCTTTTTCCACACATTCTTGTTCCAAAAAATGGCCACACATGCCACACTGGCAATGCATCAGGAGTTTGGTGCTCATGATATCCCATCGTCTTATTTTTTAGATAAAACTATGTAAGTTTGAAAAAAGAACAAGCCAGGTTTAAAATCTACAGCATATGCTGGGATTTCAAAATAAAATGAATCGTCATGTATAGTCTCTATGTATTATGACTGACTGATGTATTGGATAATTAGTAAAGGCTGGCTCACCCCTCGCCGAAGCTTGGGATCTACACCACCTTTCTATCAACGCCGTCTTCTGCGGCCATCCTTCGTCTTACGACCGGTTGCCTTTTCTCGGGATAGGCTTCCTCCTTAGATGCTTTCAGGAGTTAGCCTAAATGGCTTAGCTGCTCGGCCTGCCTTATCAGACAGCCGATAAACCAGAGGCCACGCTGCTCTGTTCCTCTCGTACTCGGAGCAGCTTCCCCTCAAGCAACCACGCTTCCATCAGGCAGAGACCGACCTGTCTCACGACGGTCTAAACCCAGCTCATGTTCCCCTTTAATAGGCGAGCAGCCTCACCCTTGGCCCCTGCTGCAGGGCCAGGATGGGAAAAGCCGACATCGAGGTACCAAACCGCGGGGTCGATAGGAGCTCTCGCCCGCGACGAGCCTGTTATCCCTGGGGTAATTTTTCTGTCACCACGAGCCCCCAATAGTGGGGACGTCATGGATCGCTAGGCCCGAATTTCTTCTCTGAATCCCGTGCGTTTGGAGATCCAGTCAGTCCGGTTTTTGGCCTTGCCCTCTTCGACGGATTTCTGACCCGTCTGAACCGAACTTTGGGCCCCTTCGATATCTTTTCGAAGGGGTGCCGCCCCAGCCGAACTGCCCACCTGCACCTGTCCCACAATTGAATGTGGTAAGAGGTACTGCAAGAAATGACCGGTGTTACACTTTCGCTTCCAATGCCCCCGGAAGGGCATTAGCATGGCTACCGATTACACTATGCAATTCCAACTATACTACAAGTACAAGCTGCAGTAAAACTCCACGGGGTCTTCTCTCCCCGATGGAAGATGCTGGACTGTTCGTCCAGCTTATGTGGCTTCACCGGGTTGTAGGCGGGGACAGCGGGGCCCTCGTTGTTCCATTCATGCGCGTCGGAACTTACCCGACAAGGCATTTGGCTACCTTAAGAGAGTCAGAGTTACTCCCGGCGTTTACAGGCCCTTAGCTCAGTTGAACCCAAGTTTTAGGTACCTGCACTG
>Ga0334722_10000434_pt1 | contig 62563 bp, 56 predicted proteins | sample C3_bottom_MG_FD_207210 | JGI IMG/M metagenome (GOLD analysis project Ga0334722, IMG submission 207210) | Sediment microbial communities from Yellowstone Lake, YNP, Wyoming, USA - C3_bottom | ecosystem: Environmental > Aquatic > Freshwater > Lake > Sediment | place: USA: Wyoming | collected... | reverse complement strand
GCCCCCACCCTCGATGAGGCCGGGCTGCGATCGCTCCAGCGCCTCGGTCTCGGCCTTGTGCTCCTCGCCCAGGGCCTTCCGCTTCTCCATGCGGGGGGCGAATTCCTGCGTTCAAAGGAGCTCCCTGAATCCTGGCTGGACGCGGCCAGGGCCGGTTCCTTCGAGCTTCCCCCCGATCTCTCCCGGTCCGCCGATGGTCTACGGGCCTTCTCGCACAACAGCTACGAGCTCTCCGACGAGGTCAACGCCCTCGATTGGGCGCTGGCTGCGCGCGAGGCCTCCCTCGTCGACTGGACGAGGGACCTCATCGCCCTCCGTCGGGCCCACCCCCTGTTCAGATTGAGGACCGGCCGGCAGGTCAGAAAGAGGCTGCACTTCGTCGCCTGCGCCGGTCCCGCGGAGGCTGCGGGAGCCTCTCCCCGGGGCTTCCTCGGCTGGCGCCTCGACGGGAGGGGACTGCGGGGCGAGCCCTGGCGAGAGGCCCTGGTGGCGATGAACTCGAGCCCGAGGAGTACCGCCCTCGGACTGCCGCGGGGAGCCTGGCGTCCGGTCTTCGACATGGGGGGGCTCGTAAGGGATGGAGATCAGAACTTCGGCAAGGTCTTCGAAGGGCGTCTCGACCTGCCGCCCCGATCCCTCCTCCTCCTCTCGCGCGACTAGTCTTCCCTCCTCCCCGTGGCCAGAAGGGAGATCCTCGAATTGGCCAGCTCGAGCCTTTCCCGTTTCGCCGGCTCTTCTCTCCCGTCGATCTCGATGCTCCTCACCCCGAGATCGGTGGGTACGAGAATGCGCCAGCTCAAGGATCCCGCCCCCGAAGCCAGTACCCGCGACTCGATGCGGAGCATCCCGCCCTCGAGTGAGGCCTTGAAGGCCACCTCGCTCCGCCTGCCTTCCCGATATGCCGTGGTAGCCCCGTCATCGAAGCGGTAGCGGAATTCGGTCATCCGGCCCTCGCTCGGGCAGACGAGGAGCTCGATCCGGTCGAGGGCGGCCTGGCTGGCTTTCAGCGTGGGCCTGGCGAGGAGGGGGATGATGGAGGACAGGGCGAGGTGCAGGGGGGTCGTCGCGAAACCCGAACTTGCCTGAATGCGTCGGCCGCCCTCGAAGGATCTCCCCCTGGCCATATCGTACCAAAGGCCAGGAGGGAGAAGGAGCTCCCTCCTTCTCTCCCGCGGTTCCAGAATGGGCGACTGGAGGATGGAAGGCCCGACCAGGAACTGATCGGCTACCCGCGCCGCCTCGTCGCCGGAGTCGAGCCACCAGAGGGGCCGCAGAATGGGGTCGCCCCTCTCCTCCTGATCGATGAAGAGATTGTAGAGGTAGGGCAGGAGGCGATAGCGGGACCGCAGGAGCCCGGCGACCACCCCCTCCGTGCGGCTTCCCCGCGTCCATGGTTCCTGATCGCGCGTCCCGGCTATCCTGTGGTTTCGGAGGAAGGGGAAGAGGAAGCAGGCCTTGTACCAGGCCCGCATCAGGGCCGCGTCGGCTTCGCCCGCGAAGCCGGGCAGGTCGGGGCCGTTGAAAGGGAGACCCGATATCGACAGGTTGAGCGACAGCGGAATCGCCGCGGCCAGGTGGGCCTTGTTCGAGACATTGTCGCCTGTCCAGAGCGCCGAGTGGCGGGCCTGGCCGAGCCAAGCGGAACGCGAGATGACGAAGGGGCGCTCGCCCGGCCTGGCCGCCTCGAGCCCTGCCCGCGTCGCCGCGGCCATCCCGAGGGCGTATTGGTTGTGGTACTCCTCGTGGGGCGCCCTCCCCTTCGCGAAGAGCATGTCGTCCAAGGGTGCCGAGCCCGTGGAGGGGTCGTTCATGTCGATCCAGTAGCCCGCGAAGCCCTGTCTCGCATGGGCGGCCACCTCTCGGGACCAGAAGGCCCGGCCCTCGGGCAGGGAGAAGTCGGGGAAAACTGTGTGGCCGGGCCAGGCGAAGCCCGTGTAGTCGCGGCCCTCGGGAGTCACGCACAGGATGCCCGCTTTTCGGGCCCTTTCGTAGACCGGGAACCCCGGGTCACGGCGGAGGCCAGGGTCGAGGATGGGCACGACGCGAAAGCCGCGGGCGGCCAGGGCAGCGATGCGCACCTCGTGGTCCGCCCAATTGACCGGATCGGTCGTGAAGACCCGAAAGCCGTCCATGGAGTCGATGTCGAGCCAGAGCCCGTCGTCGGGGATCTTCCGCCGATCGTACTCCGCCGCGACGGCCTCGACCTCAGCGAGATTCCTGTAGCCCCAACGGCACTGATGATGGCCCAGGGCCCAGAGGGGAGGCAGGGGCGTCGCGCCCTGGAGGAGCTGGACCCTGCGGACGAGTTCCGCCGGGTCGGGCCCCGCGAGGATCCACAGATCGGGGGCCCCGCCCCTGGCGCCGAGGGACAGACTCCTTTCGAAGGGGGTCGACCCCGCGCTGAAAATCCCCTCCCCGGCGCCCGTGTTCATGAAGGGGGCGGCGGGATTGTCGAGGACCAGGGCCGCCCAGACTCCCCCCTTCGAGAGATAGAGGACGGGAAGCGAGGCATAGAGGGGGTCGGCCCTCGCCTCGCTCACCGCGCTCCACTCGAAGTCGGCGAAGAGATCACTGTTCCAGAACCTCGTCCGTCGCCCCGAGACCTCGGGCCCGAAATTCTTCTCGCCCATGCCATGGCAACGCCTCCCGGAATCGTAGGCGAAGGCGAGGATCCACTTGGGACCGCAGAGACCGAAGCCCCTTCCCGGGAGGGGCGAGAGAAGCTCGATCCCCTCGAGTTCGATGAGGGGAGCCCCTCCCTCTCCGAGCAGGCAGCGCGCCCGGGAGGGGACGGCACCGGCCCTCGCCAGGACCCGCTCTCCCGAAAGCCCGGCCTGGCTGCCGCTTCCCCGGGGCCAGCGCGGCGAGAAAACGCGAAAGCGAAAGAGGTCCCCGCCGAAATCCTCGAGGGAAAGCTCGATGTCCTGGCCCGAGACCTTCCAGGATCCGGCCTGGGCCTCGGCATAGACAAAGTTCTCGGGGCTCTCGATCTTGCGGTGGTTCATGGACTTCCTCCGGCCTCGGTTCGGGAGAGCATGCCATGGAGAAGCTTCCCTTGACAGGCGGAAGGGCGATCCCGGTTCTCATTCCTGAGCGCAGTGCCCAAGATTTCTGTTTGACAAATCCGAATTTTGAGGTGAAAATCAGCGGAATTGTAAACCGGTTAACCATCCAGGTTCGGCCATGGATGCAAACCGGTTTTCTATGTCCTTACCTGAGAACAAAAAAGACCATTCCGAGAGCGGCCCACCAGGGAACTTCGGTGGTGACGAACCAGCCGCCGATTACTGGCGAATGGTCCATGACGGTGAGTCATAAGAAGAAATGGCAGGGAGGAACAAGTGATCAAGAGGCTTTTGGCGACGATGGCCCTGGCGCTCTGCGTAGTCGCAGTGTCCATGGCCGACGTCAAGATCAAGAACCTGGACGGCACGAATGTGGAGATAACCTTCACCTTCAAGGACGACGCCGCCTCGCAGATGAACGTCATCGGCTCCTTCGACGGCTGGACCGTCCCCGGCGAGCCCATGACCAGGAACGCGGCCGGCCTCTGGGAGTTCGTCCTCAAGGCCAAGGTGAGCGACGAGATCCAGTACAAGTTCTACAACAACGGGGCCTGGATCTTCGACTTCAAGGCTCCCGACAAGAAGGATGACGGCTTCGGCGGCAACAATGGACTGATCGTCGTCGCCGACCTCCTCGCCGGTGCCGCCGCCAAGTCGGGGAGCGGCGCCGCGGCGGCCGACCCCTTCGCCTCCAAGCTCAACTTCGGCATGTACACCATCCTCGGATCCGTTTCGAATTTCTCGACCCAGGGCGTCGTGGACAAGAAGACCAAGGGTTTCGAGACCGATAACACGGCGGTGAAGGGCAAGGCCTATTGGAAGATCGGCGGAACCCTCCTCCCCAACGTCAATGCCTGGTTCGAGATGAAGGCCTTCGACGGCGTGCAGTCGATTTGGGCCCAGGATTCCACCGGCAAGGTGAGTCCCGACGCAGGGACAGGCATCGCCCAGCTCATCGGCGGCTTCCTTTCCAACCCCGTCACCTACCTCGGCGGCGGCCAGCCCTACCTCAATTCCGTGAAGACCGGCCTCACCACACCCTATGTGATCTGGGAGACGGGCTACGGCTACGCCAAGCCCACCAAGCGCACGGCCATCCTCTGGGAGACCCTCCAGGACCAGGACGGCGGCAACGGCTATATGCGTTTCGACCTCGGGCCGGAGCTCCAGAAGGTCGGGTCCGGCAAGCTTGAACTGACCCTCGCGCCGAACCGCATGGGCGGCAACTATGCCTTCTTCGGCTGGGCCGACTACGCGGTGGGCGACTACAAGGTGGACTTCCAGTACGACGTCAAGTCGGCCGAGTCGGCCACCCTCTCGAAGATCTTCGACAAGCTCTACCACCAGGACTTCATCCTCGGCGCCGCCGCCAAGGTCGCCGGTCTCGATCTCAAGGCCCAGGGCCTGGTCAACCTCTTCAGCGAGTCGACCTTCGCCCCCGAGACGAACCTGGCCGGCGATTTCAAGGCCATCTGGTCCCTGCCCGGCGACAAATTCGGCATCACCGCGGGCTACCGCTACACCGGGTCGGCCGTGGCCACCCTTTATGGCGACAACGACTCGGGCGAAAGCGACACCCTGGGCGACGCCGGGACCCAGCGCGCCATCTTGAACCTCTTCGGGAAGCCCCTGGCCGACCTCAAGTTGGGTGTCGACCTGAGGCTCCGCTACTTCGTCCTGAATCCCACCGCCACTCTCGCGGACGAGCTCTATTCCAAGCCCTGGATCGAGGCCAATCTCTCCTCCCTCATGGGAAGGAAGTCCACGCTCAACGCCTACGTGAAACTGGGCTACCTCCTCGATCCGAACTTCGTCTACGTGTCCGACAAGGCGGTCTTCAACGCCCAGGAAGCCGGCGCCAAGCTCTCGGTCGCCGAGCCCCTCCCAGGCACCATCCTCAATGTGGACACCTGGCTCGGCTTCAACAACTCGGAGGCGGATCGGACCCTGACCACCCTGGTCACCCAGATCAAGCTGCCCAAGGACCGCTACGCCGAGATCGGGCTCGGTCTCCGCCTCCCCCGTTCCTATGCCTCCCAGGCGATCATCGACGCCAACAATCCCTTCGCCTTCTCCCTGGGCGGCTCCTGGATGCTCCCCATAGCGGAAATCAAGAAGCCCGTGCTCTTCGGCGCCTTTGTCTGGAACATGGATCCCTACGACATCACCAACGGCTCGAACGATGCCACGGCCAGCCTCAACTTCACCGATTACATCGTGAACGGCGGCGTCGGCAAGCGGGACGGAAAGGCCCAGTTCCGCCTCATGCTCAAGTGGGACTTCTAGGAATGAGGAAGCAAGTGATGAACTTCACAAAGATAGCGGGGCTTCTCGCCCTCGTGGCCCTCATCGCCGGCTGCGGCAATGCCTTGCACAACGGGACCGAGATGGACGTCTCCTCGGTCGTCGTGACGGGACTCCCGACGGCGACCTACCCGCCGGGGACCGCCATGGTCTTCTCCTACTGCATGAATGTCTCGTCGGATCTCTGGGTCCACAGCACCACGACCGATTTCACGAACGCGAAGTACACGGCCTCCGTCGCGGCCAACGGCTCCCTCACCTACACCTTCAGCCCGCCGGTGATCATCACCGACCCCATCCTCAAGTTCCTCCTCATCGATCCGGGCACCAACTGGAGCAGCATGAAGATCGACAAGAAGGTGGGCGGCAAGAACGGAGGTGATGTCATCCTGGACAACAATTGGGGCGGCGTCGCCAATCCGGTCACCGTCAAGGGTGTGGTGTCCGGCGACAACGTGACCTGGACCATCGAGTAACGAGGAGCATAAGGTGAAGATCAAGAGACTGTTACTGACCTGCGCCGCGATGCTCGCCTTCGGTCTGGCCTCCTTCGCGGAGGTCAGCGTCAAGAACATCGACGGCACGAACGTTGAAATCACGTTCACTTTCAAGGACGACACCGCTTCGCAGATGAACGTCATAGGCTCCTTCGACGGCTGGACGGTTCCCGGCGAACCCATGGCCAGGAATGCCGCCGGGCTCTGGGAATTCAAGCTCAAGGCCAAGGTGACGGACGAGATCCAGTACAAGTTCTACAACAACGGGGCCTGGATCTTCGATTTCAAGGCGCCTGACAAGAAAGACGACGGGTTCGGAGGCAACAACGGACTGATCGTCGTCGCCGATGTCCTCGCCAGCGCCGGAGGCAAGAGCGGCGGCGCGGCCCTCGTCCTCCCGGCCCGGAAGAAGGTCGGCTTCGGCACCCTCACCTGGGTCGAGAGCGACACGAATTTCGACACCGCCGGAGGCGCCTTCGCGGCCCTGAATTCAAAGGTGGACGCCTATTCGCTCTGGAAATTCTCGGGAGACTTCGCGCCCGGCATGCCCGGCAACATCGAGTTCACGATGTTCGACGGCACGAGCCCCGTCTGGGGAGGAACCCTCGCGGCCAGCGACGGCCTCCAGAGCCTGGCCTCGGGTCTGGTCTTCAATCCGGGCTATTTCCTCGGCAACGGCAGCCGCCCCGCTTTCAACAAGCTGGAATTCGGTTTCGAGACCGGCTACGTCTCCTATTCCTCGGGCTACCTGAATGCCTGGTTCCCCGGGCACAGCTCGATCCTCTGGGATACCCTCGCCTACGAGACCAATCTTTCCGGCTCGGGCTATTCCTCCTTCGCGACGGGGCCCCGGCTCCAAAAGCTCGGAGACTTCTCCATCGACGCGGCGATCATGCCCAACAAGAGCCTCGACAATTTCTTCGGCCTCGTTTCCTACGTGAACCTCGGACAGGATGCCTGGAAGCTGGAGCTCCAGTACGACCTGCGTTCGGGCACCCGGACCGATCCCCTCAAGATGTTCGAGGCCATCCCTCGACAGGACCTGATCCTGGGAGGACAGGGTTTCCTCGGCCAGCTCAGCATGAAGGGCCAGTTCCTACTCTCCGCCTTCGCGGCGGGGGGCGCCGTCGACAGCCGCCCCATCCAGGACAAGGTCGCGGCCGAGGTTTCGCTCGGCTACACCGACCTCTTCGACATCTACTCGGCGACCCTCGATCTCCGATATCGGGGCTACGCCGCCCAGATGCTCTATGCCAGCAATGACGACGTTCTCGGTCCGAGCGACACCCTCTCGATCGGCGGCAAGGGCAGCTACCGGATCGGCCATTGGGTGACCGCCAGGATGGATGCCGCCCTCGAGCTCCCGGCCTCCTCCGCCTCTACGGGTGCCATGACGGTCTACTTGACGCCGGGGACCGGCCTCGACTTCTCCGTGCCCGCTCAGCGCCCCCTCACCGCCGATCTCTACGGCAAGGTCGCCCTGAGTCCCACGGCCTCCCCGGGCTTCGTCTTCACGGCCGCCGCGGTCAAGGTTTCGGTGGGCAAGATCGCGCCCGGACTCATCGAAGGCCTGGACCTCTACTACGGCGTCGACAATACGGATTCGACCGTGCTGTTCAACAGCCTCCTCGCCGAGGCGAAATTCGGCACGGGCCTCACCGGCCAGCTCGGCCTCGGCCTTCGGAGCGGGAGCTCCGCCGCCAGCACCTATGCCGCCTGCCTCGGTGCCTCCTGGGCCCTGCCCCTGCCGGCCGCCAAGTCCCCGTCCCTCTATGCCCAGGCCCTCTACAACATGGATCCCTACGACGCGAGCGCCCGCAACAGCTTCGACTTCAATGACGAATACACCTACCTTCCGGCCGGCGGTTATGCGAAGTCGGACGGATTGAGCGCCCTGCGTCTCGGAATCACCTGGGATTTCTGAACTCGGCACCGATGACCGGAGCAGCGCCGGACCTTGGTCCGGTGCCCGGCATTCCACGACTGCATTTTTGATGCAGGTTTGCAAGGAGCATAGGATGAAGAAAGCTTCATTGGCACTGCTCACGATGATCGCGATGCTCAGCCTCATGGGCTGCAGCGTCATCGCGGATCTCTTCGGCGGCGGCACCACGACCCCCACAGTCCAGTACTCCCAGTGGTGGGTGAAGGGCAGCTTCGACGGCTGGAAGGGCGGCGACGATGGTTCCGCCGATCCCACCGACGGTTCGCGCCACTTCCTCGCGATAAACGAGCTCAACAACAAGATCCTGACCTTCGAGATCACCGGACTCTACAAGCAGGACTACGATTTCGTCGTCTGCGGAGCCGGTACCGGAGCCAACAACGCCGGCGGAACGGTCTATCAGGTCGCCGCGGCCAGCGCGACCTTGGCCGCCAATACCGCCGTCCCCTTGGCCGCCAAGAACGAGCCGACGACCGCGAACATGAAGATCACGGCCGCCTTCACGAGCTATACCGTCCAGGTCGACATCACCAACGCCACTGCCCCCACCGTCAAGATCATCCCCGGCACCGTGGCCTCTTCCTACTACACGGCCGCCGAACTCGCCGCCGGGCTCAAGATCAAGGGCAACCAGTTCACCATCGGCTGGACCGATACGGTCGGCATCTTCGATTCCACCACCAACACGGTCACCTGGGATCTCACCGCCTCGAGCAAGACCGGCGAATTCGGATTCACCTCCCTCGCCGGCTTCCTCAAGGGCGCCACCGTCGCCTCTCCGACCACGGCGGGAACCGCGGCTGCCGCGGTCGTCCTCGGCACCACCGGCAACAACTGCCAGATCACGGGCATCCCGAACAACGATTCCGTCTATACGATCGCCGTCACGATCACTCCCCCCTCGGCCATCAGCACCGCCGTGTACTCGATGGTGGTGACCCTCAAGACCGTAGGGACCACGCCATGGGCCTTTGCCACCCCCGCCGCCGTGTATTTCCCCGGTTCGATCACCACCTGGATAGGGTCCGGCGCTACCGACGCAGCCAATGCCCAGGCCACGATCACCGGAACGGTCGCCAGTTTCACCTTCACCGCGGCCGACGCTACTCCGCAATTCAAGATTGTCGACGCCTGGAACTGGAACGGTCTGAACCTCGGTTTCGGCGGCATCGAAGTCGACACGACCGGCATCGCGATCATCTCTACCGACACGACCACCCCCGCCAATGGCAACATCACCTTCGCGGCGACGGCCGGCTCCAAGTACACCATCACCGCCGATTTCAGCACGACTGCCTGGACCACGAGCGGAACCGGCCCCAAGGTGAAGGTCGTTCTCGCTCCTTGATCCCTTAAGCGGAAGGCGTCCGGTCCTTTGGAGGGGCGCTTTCCAGGTCCTAGACTTCCGGCGCGCCGCGGGCGAGCGATGCTCGCGCCGGCGCGCCGGTCTTTCGAGAGATCGCCAGGCCCGAGACCTACGGGACCTGCCCATGATCCTGTTACAGCAAGGAGCCATCATGAAGCGTCTCGTAGCGCTCACCCTCGCCCTCTCCCTCGCCCTCTCGGGGGCCTTCGCGCAGAAGGCCGCCTGGGATTCCGCCAAGCGCCAGTACAAGCTCGAGCAGGGCGCCAAGATCCGCTTCGGGGTCGACAACGACAAGTGGGGCGCCGCCATCGTCGCCCTCTGGAACAAGGTCCATCCCGAGGCCAGGGGCATGGTCGAGTACTCCAACCTCGGATCCGCCGGAGCCACCGACCAGATCACCCAGCTCCAGGGCGAGGCCGTCGACCTGGCCCTCTGCATCGACAGCGAGGTGGCTCGCAACGCCCAGTCCCTCCTCGCCCTCGATGCCGTGATGGCCGGCGTGGCCGGAAAGGTGGCCCAGGAGCCCTTCTTCACCAACGCCAACTCGGGCGGCGCCGCCAAGTTCGTGCCCGTCGGCTACAACGGCATGAGCTTCGCCTGGAACAAGAACATGATGGACAAGCTCGGGCTCTCCACCGTCGACAAGAACAAGGACGGCCTCCCCGACGCCTTCGACACCTGGGAGAAGATCTTCGCCCTCGCCAAGGAATGGCAGACCAAGCGCCCGAGCTACGAGGGCAAGCCCGTCAACATCGTCTTCCCCATGTGCCTCGACGAGGTCTGGTCCGGCTACTCGAACGTCACCGCCGGGGGCTGGGAGATCTTCAAGGAGGGCGACGTCACGAAGCCCGGCTTCGAGAAGCCCGAGTTCGTGCGGGGCCTCGAGTTCATCAAGGCCGCCTCGGAGGCGATGGTCAGCGTCGAGGCCAACGGCACGAAGACCCCCGGCGCTTCGATGACCTGGCGCTGGGACGACGCCCTCAACAACCAGACGGCCCCCTTCTTCCTGGCCGGTTCCTGGATGGACATCGTCAAGGCCGAGACCACGGGCGGCTACGACATCCACTTCTCCTCCCTCCCCACCTGGAAGGGCCAGCACCTCACGCCCTTCGTCAGCACCAAGGGTTTCGTCATCAACGGTTTCACGAAGTATCCCTCGGCCGCCCACGAGCTCTTCCGCCTGATGTACACGAAGGAGGGGATGCAGACGATGATCGACAATTCCGCCTACATCCCGGCCCTCGGGAAGGGCGGCGCGCCCATCGCCCCCGACTATTCGGCGGACCAGAACAAGGCGGAGATGGCCAAGGCCTTCGCCTGGAACTATCCCGAGCCCGCCAAGACCCTCCCCGCCAACAAGGCCAAGAAGGGTCTCGACGCTTACTACAACATCGGGATGAACCTCGCCTTCCGCTCGGTCTGGGACGGCGAGAAGTCGCCCCAGGAAGTGCAGGCCGAGATCGTCCGCCTCTACGGCGAATGGCTGGCGGCGAACAACAAGTAGGACCCTCGGGTCGATTCGAAGAAGGGGGGCCTCGGGGCCCCCCTTTGTCATTGTCAGGCCTGTCAGGAAACAGATGGCGGCAAGTGCCTGGGGTCAGGGGCCCGACAGGTCCGGCTTGGGCCCTCCGGACACTATCCTGATACTATTCGCACTTTCCGGCAGGCTCCGGACGCGAGGCGGAATCCGGAGGCCAGCTGCCTGTCCTATCGGACCGCGAAGGCGCCGCTCTCCCCCGCCCCCAGCTTGACGGCATCAAGCGTCTCTGGCAGGGCGAGCAGACCCCGCGACGAGGTCCAGATACAGCTCAAGGAAGTGCCCGGAGGTGCCTTCGCCTCGAAGCCTGCCGTCAGGTCGAGATTGTGGACGACAAGGACGCGGTCGGTGCCCTCTTCACGGAAATAGTCGAGCTGTTTGGCGTCACCGAAGCCGGGCCAGCTCACCTCGGCCAGGCTACCTCTCCTTATCGCGCTGCTCGCCGCGCGGAGGGCCGAGAGCCTGCGGTAGTGGGCGAGGAGGCTCTTCGGATCGGAAGACTGAAGCTCGGCCGAGGGGGTCAGGCTGTTCTGGAAGGCCTCGAGCCTGTCGCCCCGCTTCATCCAGGTCGCCACGGGCGCGGTCCCCGAGGAATTCCAGGGATAGGCGTCGCGGCGCGCCACATCGTCGTTGCGGTAGCGCCGACCCGTCATCCCGAGTTCCTCGCCGTAATAGACGTAGGGAAGCCCGGGGAGGGTCAGGTAGATCGACGCCGCGAGCCTGGCCGAGGCCAGGGCCTGGGCCTTCGCGGCCCGTGAGGCCGGATTGTCGTCCGAGGAGGGCGAGGTTCCCCGCACGGCGTCGACGCCGAGGCGGGTCAGGATCTGGCTCATCGAGCGGTCCTGGTCGTGGTTCGACAGGAGGGGCGAGAGCTGGAAGCCCGGGGCCCTGGCGTACTGCTCGCCGTTCGCGAGGTAGCCCGCCACGAAGCCCCCGTTGGCGGCCCTCGTGGCGGCGTAGAGGACGAGGCCCTGGTCGGGGAAGTCGAAGAGGTTGTCAAAGACGGGGGCGAAGGCCGAGACCTCCTGGACGCTGCCCGTGAGGACCTCGCCGATAAAATAGACATCAGGTTTGATCCGCCGGGCGGAACGGCGGAGGTCGTTCCAGAAGGTCTTGTTGAGGGCGAGACTCGGGGCGCCCGCCTCCACCTCGTTGGGGTCGAAGGCGTGCTTGGCGGCGTCGAAGCGGAAACCGTCCACGCCCTTCGACAGCCAGAAGGCGAGGACGCCCTTCAATTCGTTGACGACGTCGGTGTTGTCGAGATTGAGGTCGGGCATGCCGCCGCCGAAGGCGGAAAAGTAGGTCATGGTCGAGCCGTCGAGGCGAGTCACCTCGTAAAAGCGTCCGAGCCCGCTCGAACCGTAGCTCCTCCCCTCGACCTTCAGCCGATAGTAGGCATTGTAAGGATCATTGGCGCTCTTCATCGCCGACATGAACCAGGGATGCTCCCGCGAGCTGTGGTTGAAGACCTCGTCGAGGATCACCTTTATGCCGCGCGCGTGGGCCGCGGCGACCAGGGCCTCGAAGTCGACCATGGTCCCGAGGCGCGGATCGACGCCCTTGTAGTCGAGGACGTCATAGCCGTGGTAGGAGGCCGCCGGATTTACGGGAGAGAGCCAGATCGCGGAGACGCCGAGGTCCGTCGTCGTCGCGGGGTTGCCGTCGTTGAGCCAGTCGAGCTTTTCTGTCAGGCCCCGGAGATCGCCGTAGCCGTCTCCGTTCGAATCGGCGAAGGAGTACACGAGCACCTGGTAGGCCGGCCCCGGGGCGTCCTTCCACCAGGGAAGGGGCGCCGTCTGGGCGAGGGCCGGGGCAAGGAGAAGGGCGATGAACAGGCAGAAAACCGTCCAACGAGCCCGAAAACACCTGTTCATCGTCGACCTCCTGGGAAGGGAAGAATTTCGCACCAAGGCGCAAAGGGAAGGCAAGGCACAAAGGAGAAGGATCGGCAAGTCTGCAATAGCATGAAAGGCTCAATGATCCTTGTCTCCTGAGCACTTTGGCGCGCCTTGAGTGAAACATCCCTCCCTACAGCTTCAGCATCACCGCGGTCAGGGGGTCGAGGGTGAGGGTCTGGCCATCGATCTTGAAGCCGGCGGGCTTGGAAAGGCCGGCAGGGTTGGCCCCGTCGCGGTCGACAAGGACCTTCGCTGCGGCGAGGGGCACTCCAGCCTCGAACTTCATGGTCTGGTCGAAGTTGGCGTTGACGAAAAGGAGGAACTTCGAGCCCTTCCAGTCGACGGTCCAGCCCAGGGAGAGCTTGTCCTCCTGGGGCAGCTGTTTCATCGCGGTCTCGATGGCCTTGGCGTCGCCGATGCGGAAGGCCTCCTCGGCCCGCCTGATCGCGATGACGCCGGAGACCCAGGCCGCGCTGGCCTCGTATTCGGGCGCCACCTTCCAGGGATACTGGTTGATGTCGTCGGAGGCGTCGTAGCTGTTGGACACATAGTCGCCCGTCACCTCGCTCTTGGAGTTGAGCCGGGGCTTGGAGCGGCCGCGCTCGTCGCCGCCGTGGAGGAAGGCGAGGGGCTGGCCGGTGAGCACGAGGAACTCCGCGAGCTTGAGGCGGGCGGCGATCTCGGCCCTCTCGGCGGGGAACTCCGCCTTGAGCCCCGCGTTGAAGGCGATGTTGTCGGGCAAGGTGAGGTTGTCGTGGGCCGAGACATAGTTCATGGAATCGCCCGGCTGGTCGGCCTTGTAGTTGAGGAGGGGTTTGCCCTCGAGTTCGGAGAAGATCATCGAGGTGTTGACGGGCTTCCCGGTGACAAAACCCTTGGCGCGGTCGTTCATGCCGCCGGCCTTGAGGATGTCGCGGAACTCGTCGTTGAAGACCGAGACCTGGTCGGTGCGGGTCATGTAGTTCTGGTCCATCACGGTGAGCTGGGGACCGCGGTACATCTTCCAGCCCTCGCCCTCGAAGAGGATGTCGTCCTTGCCGGGCAGCTTCGCCGCGGCGGCCCTTCCCTTCAGGATAGTGTCGGCGTCGATGAGGCCCATGAGGTCGAAGCGGAAGCCGTCGACCTTGTACTCGTCGACGAGGTAGTAGAGGGAATCGCGGATGAGGCGGCCGGCCATGGCGCGTTCGCTGGCCACGTCGTTGCCGCAGCCCGACTGGCTGGTCAGGGCGCCGCGGGCGTCCCGCCGGTAGTAGTAACCGGGCACCACGTCGTCGAGGACCGAGGCGTTGCCTGTGTGGTTGTAGACGACGTCGAGGAGGACGCCCATGCCGGCCCGGTGGATCTCGCGGACGAGGGTCTTGAGCTCGCGCACCCGGGCATAGGGGTCGGCGGGGTCGCTCGCGTACCAGCCCTCGGGCGTGAAGTAGCTCTGGGGATCATAGCCCCAGTCGTAGTTGTTGTTGTTCGCGGTGCCGGTCCCCTCGAAGGCCGTCTTCGTCTCGTCGTTGTACATGAAATTGAGGACAGGCATGAGCTGGATGTGGGTGACACCGAGGGCTTTGAGGTGATCCAGCTTTTCCGCGAAGGCGAGGTAGGAGCCGGGCCGGGCCCTGGTCCGGGCCTCGGGCGAGATGGTGAAGTCGCGCACCGACAGTTCGTAGATGATGGCGTCCTCTCGTTTGGCGAGCTTCACGTCCTCGTAGCCCTCCCAGCCTCCGGGAGGCAGGGCCTTGGCGGGATCGAGGACGGCGCCGCGGCCGGCTCCCGCGCCCTTGTAGGCGTCCATGGACTTCGCGTAGGGATCGAGGACGATGTTCTCCTTCGAGCCGAAGAAGAGGGAGTACTCGTAGAAGAGGCCGTCGGGATCCTGGGCGTCGAAGATCCCCTTCCAGACGCCGGTGGCGGCATCCTTGGCGAGGTCGAGGCTGTAGTCAGCCTTGGCGGCCAGGCTGGTCTTGTAGAGGCGCACGACAGCCTTGCTCGCGAAGGGGCTCCAGAGCCTGAATTCGACCTTCTTGCCAGCCGCGTCGTAGACCGGCCCGAGGGTGTAGCCCTCGGGGGGCAGGATCTTCTCGGCGAGGGCCGCGGCCAGGCTGGCCGCGTCGACGCGGGCCGGAGCCAGGAAGGCCCTGTGCCTGACCACGAGGGGAGCGTCGAGGGGGGCGTCGGCGCCCAGCCTCAAGCTGACCTTGCGGGCGTAGTTGTCCTGGCGGTTAGCGGGATCCAGGGCGTTGACGGCGTCGACCACCGCCACGGATGAGGAGCCGTCCGCGGCTTCGACAGTAAAGCCCCCCGAACCGGCCTCGAGGGGAAGACCGTAACGGCCCGAGAGGTCGATGATGAGTTCGCGGGGCGAGGCCAGGCGGGCGTTGTCGATGGTGGGGACATAGGGGCCGTAGGCATAGGTCTTCTGGTCCTTCTCGAAGATGACCCACTCGTTCGTGACCTTGGCGTCGAGGATGCGGTCGTTGTCCCCGTCCTTGTCCCAGCCCGAGTCCTTGCGGGGGATGAGGCCGAAGAGGCCGTCGGCGCCCAGGGTCTTCAGGCCGAGGGTGCTTCCGTCCTTCTTGAAGCGCAGATAGCCCACGCCCTCGGCCACACCGAGGTCCTTGGACTTGTCCCAGACGGCCGAACCGTCCCCGCCCGGTATGGCCCAGAGCCAGAAGCCCCAGGAGGCGTAGTCGCCGTCGGCCCTCACATAGTAGATGACCATCTCGTCCGCTCCCGGCTGGAGCTTGTTGTGGGCGGCGACCACCTTGTTCATCAGGGGATTGCCCCGATCCTCGATGGCGCCGGCAGCCACAGTCTGGAAGGAGGGCTTGGCCGGCCCGGGAGCTGCCTCCGGCAGGGCCGCCGGCGCACCCGCGCAGGCACCGAGCGCGAGAGCCAAGACTCCTGCCGCGAAGAGGGCGGCGATTCCTCCCGAATTCCTCATTGTACGTTTCACCCTAGTCCTCCTTGGGGAAAACCTCATTGCATCCTATGTTCGAGCAGGGCTTCCACCCCGCCTTCGTCCAGAAATCCCTTGGCGGCTCCCGCTTCGCCGATCTTCCAGGAGGCGAAGGCCTGGGCCCGCCTCAGGGCCTCGGGGGCCCGAAGGCCGCCGAGGTGGAAGTGAAGGAAGGCCGAGAACAGGGCGTCCCCGGCCCCGATGGTCGAGACGACGGGCCTCGAGAGGAGGGCGGGAAGCTCGAGGGGCTTCTCGCCCGCTTCGAGGAGGAGGGCGCCCTCCCCTCCCCGGCCGATGACCACGAGGCGGGAGCCGTAGAGCCCCGCGAGCTCGCGGGCGGCCTCGGCCGCCGGAGACCAGAGCCCCTCGTCGGAGAGGAAGAGGACCTCGGCGGCCTTCATGAAGTCCCTGTTGTAATCGTCGCGGGGATCGCGCAGCACGTGGACGTCGCAGAAGACGGGCAGGCCCAGTCCGCCGGCGAGGCCGAGGAGGTCGCGGTTGAAGTTGATGTTGCAGAGGACCGCGGCCCCGGCCCCCCGAACCGCTTCCACGAAGGTCGCCTCGGGATAGCGCCAATTCTGGATGTCCTTGAGGTCGACGTTGATCTGTCGCCTGCCCGACGGATCGTAGAGTATCACCGAGGCCGGGGTATCCGCGAGGAGGGGAAGGACCCTGGAGGAATCGAGGCCGCGGCCCTCGAGGGTCTCGATGCCCCTCCTGCCCTCCTCGTCCCTCCCCACCAGCGAGAGGAAGGTCACCTCGTCGCCGAGGGCGCCGAGGGCCAGGGCCACATTGACGCCCACTCCCGACACCGACGAGGCGACCCCGCCGAAGGGATAGCGCACGGGCTGGTACTCGATCGGGAAGCCCTCCACCCGAAGGGTGGTCTCGATGTTGAGGAGACCGGACACGAGGAGGCGCATCTAGCTGCCCGCGCTTTCGTAGGCTCGGAGCCCGAGGCGCCAGACGAGATAGCCTAGGCCGAGACAGGCGGCGCCGGCGATGAAGGTAGCGCCGCTCCCGAGGAGGAGGGGCTCGCGCCCGAGGAGGGCGGCGGCCGGGAAGTAGGCGGTGATGGCGAAGGGCAGGACGAAGGTGAGGATGAAGCGGAGCCCCTTGCCGTAGATGCCGAGGGGATACATGGCGAAGTCGGCGACCCGGTAGGCGGCGAAGAGCCAGCTCTGCGAGAACTTGGTCCAGAAGGCGATGGAGGCGAAGGCGAGTTTGATGCCCGCGTAGATGCCGACTCCCGCGATGATGGCAAGTACACCGAGGCCCAGCTCAAGCGGCGAGGGCCTGAGCCCGAGGGCGAGGCCGGCGGTGAAGGTCGCCCCGAGGCCTACGAGGAATTCCCCGAAGCCGTCGGGCTGGAAGCGTTCCGCGGTCAGCTGGAAGAGGGGGGGCAGGGGCCTGAGGAGGTAGCGGTCGAAATCTCCCCGGGCCACGAGGCGCCAGGCGAGGATCCAGAAGTTGTCGAAAAAGATGTGGTCGAGGCCCCGAGGGATCTGGGCGAAGCCGTAGACGAAGAGGACCTCGAAGAAGGACCAGCCCTGGAGGTTCGGTATGGAGGAGAAGACGAGGCTGATGAAGAGGATGCCCAGGCCCTGGTTGAGGAGGAAGGAAAGGAGGCCGAACCAGAAGTCGACGGAGTAGGACATGAAGCCCTTGAGGTGCTGGGCTGTATAGCGGAGATAGAGCCTCGCATAGCGTCCCATGTCAGCCACCGTTGACCGCGAGGCGCCGGACGAGACGCTTCCAGGCCAGACCCGAGAGCCACCAGAAAAAGGCCAACCACAGGATCTGGAGGGCGAAGGCCTCGAGGAGGGCCCGGCCCTGCAGCTTGCCGAGGAGGACCATCACCGGGATGTAGCCCATCGAGGCCCAGGGCAGGAGTCCGGCGAAGCCTCGGAGCCAGTCGGGGAAGAAGGCCAGGGGAACGAGACCGCCCGAAAGGAGGGTCGCGACCACCATCTCGAGACGCTTCATGCCCCACATGTTCGTGGTGACGAAGGCGACGAGGCCGAAGCAGAAATCGTAGAAGAAGTTGAGGAGGAAGGAAAGCAGGAGGGCCGGGAGGAAGGGGAGGAGGAGGAGATCGGGGCTTGCTGCGCCCCAGATGCCTTTGAGGACGAGGATCGCGGCGAGGGCCGGGAGGCCGACGAAGGCCAGATTGTAGGCGCTCGTTCCGAGGGCGTCGAAGAAGATCCGCGTCCGATAGTCGAGGGGACGCACCAGGTTCATCGCGATGCTCCCCTCGCGAATCTCCTCGGCGATGATCTCCCCGCCCTCGGCCCTCGTCAAAGCCAGGACGGCCGTGGTGGCGACCAGATAGACCACCATCTCGGGAAAGCCGAAGCCCCGCAGGACCGCCTGGCCCGAGGAGAGGTAGACGGCCCTCCAGAGGTAGAAGAGGACGACGGTCTGGAGGATGTTTCCGAAAAGGAAGAGGAGGACGTTGGCGCGATAGGAAAGGAGGCGGGAGATGGAATTCCGGGTGAAGCGCCGGTACTTCCCGAAGGGCTTCACGAGCGGATTTCCCCGGCGTAGATCAGCTTGACGATCTCCTCGATCTTGGTCTCGCGGATGGACCAGTCGAGGACTTCGGCGACGGCCATCAGGGCGGGGACGAGGGCCCCGAGCCCCACCCGCGAACGGTCGAAGCCGAGGACGAGCTCCTCCTCCTCCCGCCCGAGGCTGGCTCCGGGGTCGAGGGCCCGGAGGGCCGTCCCGATGGCCGCCTCGGCGCCGCGACCTCCGTCGGTGCCACCCAGCCTGAGACGGAGTTCCCGCCTCTGTCCGTAGCGGGCCCTGAGCTCCTCGAGGCTCCCGTCCCAGACCAGCCTGCCCGAATCGATGACGATGATGCGCGTGCAGAGCTCCTCGATATCGTCGAGGTCGTGGGTCGTGAGGATGACGGTGGTGCCGTATTCGCGGTTGATCCGCTTGACCGCCTCGCGCACGCGGTCCTTCACCACCACGTCGAGGCCGATGGTCGGCTCGTCGAGGTAGAGGATGCGGGGCTGGTGGAGGAGGGAGGCGGCGAGGTCGGCCCTCATGCGCTGCCCCAGGGAGAGGGTGCGCACGGGGCTCAGCATGAAGTCCCGGAGGCCGAGGACCTCGTCGAGGAAGGCCAGGCGCCGCGCGTAGTCCGCGTCACCGACCTCGTAGATGTCCTTGAGGAGGCTGAAGGACTCGGAGAGGGGGAGGTCCCACCAGAGTTGGGTGCGCTGGCCGAAGACGACTCCGATGCGGCGCGCGTTCTCGACCCGCCTCTCGTAGGGCAGGAGGCCGTCCACGAGGACGCTGCCCGAGGTGGGGGTGAGGGTCCCGGTCATCATCTTGATCGTCGTGGACTTGCCGGCTCCGTTGGCCCCGATGTAACCGACGATCTCCACGTCGGCGATGTCGAAGCTGAGCCCGTCGACCGCCTTGGTCTCGGTCACCTCCCGGGTGAAGAGTCCCTTGATGGCCCCCCGGAAGCCGGGGTAGCGCCTGCTCGTCCTGAAGGTCTTGCGGAGGTTCCTGACCTCGATCACCCCTGTCCCCTTCCCGCCCGTCTATACGGCAATTTAACCGGTTAACGTGGCCAGATTAGCAGAGAAAATCGGGGAAGGCAAGAAGAGTTCGAGCGAGCGATCAAAGTCTGTGAATCAGTCCGAGGCCGAGAAGGAGGCAGGAAACCAGGACCGCGAAGCGGCTGGAAGGGGGCCAGGGCCTTCGTCTTCCCTCGATCGCCCCCATCCAGCCCCGCGAGGCCAGGGCCTCGGGCAGGACGAGGGCCCTGAGGACGAGGCGCCGCAGGAAGGCCTCGAGGACGCGAAGTCTCAACCTTGGTCCGCTGCCCCGCGAAAGCCCCCGGGCCCTTCCGGCTTCCTCGGAGAGGCGCCACTCGGAGACGATGGAGGGAATGAAGCCGAGGATGAGAAAGAGGGCCAGGGCCAGATCCTCTCCCGGCCCGCGGCCGAGTCTTCGGGGCACGAGGCGGCCCAGGTCCGAGGCCGCCTCCCTGAGCTCGGAGCCCGAGGTCGTCTTGTAGAAAAGGCGCCCGAGGAGGAAGGCCTCGAGGAGACGGAGGGCCCAGAGGCCCGCCCGGGCGAGCCCCTCGGGATCGAGGTGGATTCCACCCCCGAAGCGCAGGGACTCGAGAAGGAGGGTGAGGGCCATGAGGTAGGCGAGACCGGGGAGTTCCCGGAGGAGGGCGGGGAGGTCGAGTCCTTCCTTGAGGAGGAGGGCGAGGAGGAGGGCGAGAAGGCAGCCGAGAGTCCAGACTCGGCTCGAAAACACCAGGCCGGCGAGGAGGGCGAGACAAAGGAGCCGCGCCGAGGGAGCCAGAGCCGAGACTGGCTTCCTCCTGCAGGCGGTCACCTCCGCGGCTCCGGGGCGCCGATCCAGAAGAGATCCTGGATCGAAGAAACGTGGCGGAGGGGATCACGGAGTCCCCAGTCCTCGATGCCGGCGGCGAGGATGGCCCGGGGATCACCATCCGCGACGAGGAGGCCCCTGTCCAGGACGAGGAGGCGGTCGGCGGCGCCGAGGATCTTGTCGAGTTCGTGGGTCAGAACGAGGAGGGCGGTGCCGCGGGCCCGGAGCCCGAGGAGGACACGAAGCACCGAGTCGATGCCCGCCCAGTCGAGATTGGCGAAGGGTTCGTCGAGGATGAGGACCCGGGGATCGAGGGCAAGGACCGAGGCGATGGCCAGCCTTCGAAGCTCGCCTCCGGACAGCCGCGAGGGCAACCAGGAGCCCTTCTCCGCGAGGCCGACGAGGCGGAGGGCTTCCTCGGCTCGGCCGGGAGCCTCCTCGTCCGGCGCCCCGATGGCGGAGAGGCCGAAGAGGACATCGTCGAGGACGCTGTCGCCGAGGACCTGGAGCCTGGCGTCCTGGAAGAGGTAGGCGACCCTGGTGGCCGGACTGCCCGGAAAGCTCCCCAAGATCCGCCCTTCGAAGAGGACCCGACCCGAACTGGGGGCGAAGAGACCGGCCAGACACTTCGCCAGGATGGTCTTGCCCGAGCCGTTGCGGCCGGCGAGCACCGCGAGCTCGCCCTCCCCGAGGCGGAGATCGAGGCCCTGGATCACCGGCGGGACGGGCGGAAAGCCGAGGGTCAGGGCCCGGGCCTCGAGGCAGATCGGCTTCACCCTCCGCGACCCGAGACCTCGTCGATGAAGGAGCCGAGCCGGCTCGAAAGGAAGATGGCGACCGCGGCCTTGATCCCGTCCCCGACCAGGAAGGGCAGGACTCCGAGGGTCAGGGCGGCCGGCCATTCGATGCCCTTGTAGAACTTCAGCCTGATCGCCCCCAGGAGGAGGATGGCCGCGAAGCCGCCGACCGTGCCGAGGATGGTGAGAGACAGTCGCCGACTTCGGGCGAGGAGGCCGGCGAGGAGGGCCGCCACCAGATAGCCGCCGAGGTAGCCGCCGGTGGGCCCGACCAACCAGGCCAGGCCCCCGTGGCCCGCGGAGAAGACCGGAAAGCCCAGGGCCCCGAGGGCCAGGAAGAGGAGGACGGCGGCGGCCCCGCGGAGGGGCCCGAGGAGGAGGCCGCTGAGGACAGCCATCAGGTTTTGGAGCACGAGGGGTACGGGACTCCCCGGGAGGGGAAGGGCCATGAAGGCCGCTGCCGATATGAGGGCGGCGAAGAGGGCCGGCAGGGCCAGGCGCGCCGCCCTCAGCCTCGCCTTACCGAGGCTGCTATCGGAGTTCCCCGGGCCCTCCTTATCAGGGGTCGCCCCGGCTACCTGATCCCTGTTTCTATCCGCTTCCTTCATCCCTTTTCTCCCTGCGCCGTTTCCCAGCGCCTTGCCTCTGACCCCTGCCACCCTGCTCCCGGCCGAAGCGGCGGCAGGATACCAGCCCCCAGGAGGGCCTCGAGGACCGAGCCTCCGAGGGCCCTGGCCTTGTCCGAAACTGTCCAGCAGTTCTCGGCCTGACCGCGAGGATCGACGTCTGCTATCTTGAGCCCCGCCCGAACCTCCGCCCCCGAGCGGATCAATCCGCGCAGAATTCCGTCTATTTTACTATACACATTAAAGCGAGTAGTATTACTTTCTATATAAGCAATTAGCTCATTTCTAGTCACGGAAGACCCTATTGCCTCAAGTGCCACAAGTCGCCCGAAGGCCAGGGCATGGATTACGCGGTCGGCACTGGCGCCGCCGACCTCGCCGGGTATGCCGGTATCGGCAGCAGCCCTCCCCCGACGGATCAGGCGGGCAAGGTCGTGGCCCCTCTGAGTTTCTACGACCAGATCCACATCCTCCCCGGCGACAAAGCCGGGACCGAGGGCGATAACCAGGGGGGCCATGCCTCTCCCCGTGCCGAGGTTGCGCTTGGCCATGATGGCGTCGACCAGGGCAAGGGGCCGGAGCCAGGCCAGGGAGGAGGCGGCGGGGTCGACGAGGAGGGGCACAAGGCCTTCCTCGAGGGCGGAGCGGACTTCGCCCTCCTTCCCCGCCAGGCGGGCCTCGATACCCTCGACGCTGGCCCTCCCCTCGTAGACAGCCTCGGAGAGGGAGACCGTCCTCCTGATGGCGCTCGGCGCGGCCGTCTCGAGGGCGACCACGGGATAGCCGGAACGGTGGAGGGCGAGAATGACGCCGGTCGCGAGATCCCCCGCCCCCCGGACGACGATGGGGCGTCGAGTCTCAGGCCCCGAGGCGACGGTCAACCCGGCCCTCCCCGGCAAAGCCGATTTCCAGGTCCTCGCCCTCGGCGAGGAGGAGTAGGTCAAAGGAGCCCCGCCCCTCCCTCGGGCTCCCGAGGGGAAGAAGGGCCTCCAGAAGGGAGGCGAGTTCGGAGGGGGAGACAAGGTCGCGCTGGGTGAGGCAGAGAACCCTGAGGGCCCCGGGGGGGGCCGGGGCGAAGAGGCCGCCGGGTCTGGTGACCAGGGCGACCAGGGCCTGAGCGCCGACCAGCTCCCCCTCCGCCAGTCCGGTGAGGGCGAGAAAGACCCCAAGGCGGTGAACCTGGGAAGCCTCGGCCGGTCGCCCGAAGGCGCCCAGGCCGAGGCAGGCGACGAGGATGTCGGTGCAGGGTGGAAGGAGAGGCTCCCCCGGCCCGTAGGCCTTGAGAGGCAGGCCCCGGGAGCCGTCGGCCTCGACGAGGAGGAGGTCGCAGGCCCCCTTGAGGCCGGAGCAGCTTTCGACTGGGATTCCGCCGATCTTCCCGCCTTCCCTGAGGCCGCCCGCAAGCACGGTGAGGGAGGGTCGGGGCAGGGCGAGGGGATCCGGGAGCTCCCCTTCGAAGAGGAAGCCGTCGAAGCCGCGGCCCTCCTCCTGCCTCGGATCGCGGAGGGCTGTGGTCGTGGTGAGGATCACCGCGGCGCCGGCCTCCCGGGCCTGACGCCCGAGGGCGAAGAGAGCGGTGGTCTTTCCCCCCGCCCCGACAAAGGCGACGCAGGGGCCGCCTCCAGGGGCGCCGAGGCCCAGGCTCCCTCCCGGCAGGAAGGGCCCGAGGGCTCCGAGCCAGCCCGTCCTAGGCACGGCGAGCGCGGCGAGCGGCATCGAGGCCCGGCAGGGTCGAGGCGTTCCTTCGCACGGCGACGAGTTCTCCGAGGATGGAGACGGCCAGTTCCTCGGGAGTCTCGGCGCCGATGTCCAGGCCGATGGGAGCCCTGAGGGCCTCCACCCGGAGGGGATCGCAACCCTCACTCTTGAGCTGCTCGAGGATGAGGCGGGTCTTGCGGGCGCTGCCGATGAAACCGAGGTAGCGACTTTTCAGGGGAAAGGCTGCCCGCACGGCCTCGAGGTCGTGGAGATGGCCCCGGGTGGCGATGACGATATAGGTCGAGGCGTCGCAGCCGAAGCCGGCTATGATCTCGGCGATGTCCCCGATCTGGGTCTTGATCTCGGGGGGAAAGGTGCCGGGGGCGAGATACTCGGGGCGGTCGTCGGCCACGGTGACCGTGAAGCCCAGGATGGAGGCGAGGGGGGCGAGGGCGGCCCCGACATGGCCGGCGCCGAGGATGAGGAGACGCTCGCGGGGGAGGAGGGGATCGAGGAAGAGCTCGCCCTCGGCGGCCTGGAGGGGACGTCCCGTCCGGAGGGCCTCACGGGCCAGGCTCTCGTCCAGGGGCCTGGCCACGCCGGCGCGGAGCTCGAGATTCTCGTCGAGGGCGAAGGGGGAGGGATCGAGGCCTTCGGGGGCGCCGCCCTTCCGGCGCCCGCCTTCCGGAAGGAGGGCTCGCACCAAGAGGCTCCGCTCGCCGCGGCCGGCCGCCTCGAGGAGGGCGGTCCAGGGGCCGGAGGCCTCGACCACCTCGACGAGCATGCGACTCGTCCCGCCGCAGATCATATCGCTGCCGAGGGCCTCGGCGCCGAGCATCTCGATCTTGATGAGGGCGGGGCGTCCCTCCGCCAGGGCCCGGAGACCCGCCTCGCGGGCCTTGGCCTCCCCGGCCCCGCCCCCGACGGTCCCGAAGATCGAGCCGTCGGCCCTGACGAGCATGGCCGAGCCGATGTGGCGCGGCACCGAGCCCTTGGTCTCGACGACAGTGACGAGGGCGGCGCGGCGCCTCGCCTTGAACTCATCCACGAGGGCGCGAAGCAGAAGAGGATCCATGCGACTCCACCTTTCAGGGCATCATAGCACGAGCTCGCCCTCGCGGATCTCGTGAAAGTCATGGCCGAAGAGCTCGGCTTCGGCGCGGTCGTGGGTGACCAGGATGGTGGTCACCGGGGCGAGGGCCCGCCACTCGAGGAACTGGCGGTGCATGTCGCCCTTCGTGGAGCGGTCGAGGGCGCTCCAGGGCTCGTCGAGGAGAAGGAGGCGGGGCTCGGTCGCGAGGGCCCGGGCGAAGGCGAGGCGTTGGCGTTCCCCCCCCGACATCTCCGCGGGGCGGCGCCGCGCGCAGTGGGCGAGATCGAAGCGCTCGAGGAGGGCGGCGGGCTCCTGCCGCGATCCCGCGGCGCCGAGGGCGAAGGCGAGATTGCCCAGGGCGCTGAGATGGGGAAAGAGGGCGTAGTCCTGGAAGACGTAGCCGACGTGCCGACTTCGCGCCGGCAGGTCGATGCCGCGGCGCGAGGAGAACCAGGTTTCTCCGCCCAGCCCGATCTCCCCCCGGTCGGGGCGCTCCAGTCCCGAGAGGCAGTCGAGGATGCTCGTCTTTCCCGAGCCCGAGTCCCCCCAGAGCACGAGGGTCTGGCCCTCGCCCACCATGAAGGCGGCGCGAAGCTCGAGGCCGGGAAGGCGCCGCTCGATGTTCACGAGGAGCATCAGACCTCCCTCCTCCCCCTGCTCCGGCCGAGGCCGGGCCAGGCGCCGGCCAGCGAAAGGAGGGCCACGAGGGCGAGGGCGACGAGGACCGTGGCTCCGAGCAACAGACGGGCCCGGCCTCCCTCCCCCGCCTCGACCGCGGAATAGACGGCCAGGGGAAGGGTCTCGGTGAGCCCCGGGATGTTCCCCGCCAGCATGAGGGTGGCGCCGAACTCCCCGAAGGCCCGGGCGAAGGCCAGGACGAGGCCGCCCAGGATGCCGGTGGCCGCGAGGGGGAGCTCGATGAGGAGAAAGCAGCGGAGGGGGGAGGCGCCGAGGCTCCCGGCGGCCCGGGCGAAGCGCCCGTCCACGGAATCCAGGGCGGAGCGGCAGCTCTGGTACATCAGGGGAAAGGCCACGGTGGCCGAGGCGATGACAGCCGCCGCCCTCGTGAAGACCACGGGGATGCCCAGCCGGAGGAGGAGGGAGCCGAGGGGTCCGTGGTTCCCGAGGAGGGCCAGGAGGAGGTAGCCGGTGACAGTGGGGGGGAGGACGAGGGGGATCATGAAGAGGCCCTCGGCGAGGCGCCACAGAAGGCCGCGCCGTTTCCTGAACAGGGCCGCGAGGGGAAGGGCGAGGAGGAGGACGAGACAGCTCGCCCCGGCGGCCACGGCCAGGGAGAGGAGAAGGGGGGCGAGTTCCTTCATGGGAGGGTGAACCCCAGTCCGAGATAGCGCCGCTCCGCCTCGGGAGAGCTGAGAAGTCCCGCGAGGGCCCGGGCGCCCGCGGGATCCCTGCTGGTCGAGAGGGCGGCTATGCAATAGAGGGGAGGAGGCTTCAGAGCCACGGAGGGAAAGGCATAGAGGATGATCACGCCTCCGCGGCCCGCACTCGAGAGGGCGTCGGTTCTGAAGACGATACCGAGGGGCGCCGAACCACTCCGCACGAACTCGAGGACCTGGCGGGCGCTGCCACCGTAGACAGTCCGGCCCTTCACGAGATCGAGCCAGCCGAGGATCTCGAGGGCGCGGAGAGAATAGCGCCCCAGGGGAACCGTCTCGGGATTGCCGAGGGCGACGAGACTCGAGGCCGCGAGGAGGGCCCGCGGATCGCCCCCCCCTCCCTGGCGGTGGAGGTCGCCGACGAGGACGAGGCCGTTCGAGAGGAAGTCCCGGCGCGAGCCAGGAAGGAGGAAGCCTCCCTTCTCGAGGCGGTCCATGTCCTCCGGCGCCGCCGAGATGTAGACGTCGACCGGGGCCCCGGCCTCGATCTGGGCCCTGAGGCTCCCGGAGGCGCCCAGATTGAGGCGGACCGCCCGGCCCCCCGGGGACCCGAGGGTCGGGATCAGGCCCTCGAGGGCCTCTCCCAGGCTGGAGGCGGCGGAGACGAGGAGAAAGGGCCCTTCGGCGCCGCAGGGAAGGACAAAGATGGCCAGGGCGAGGAGGGTGAGGCTCAGGCCGGCCCTCCCCGCGGATCGCGCTGCCATGGAGGCCCTCAGCCGCCCTTCTTCTCGATCTTGGCCCAGGTATCGCGGAGGGAGACCGAGCGGTTGAAGACCGGCCTTCCCTTCCGCGAATCGGGATCGCAGGCGAAATACCCGAGGCGCTCGAACTGATAGAAGTCGCCCGGTTCGGCCTGGCCGAGGACGGGTTCGCCGAAGCAGGTCTCGAGGTTCTCGAGGGAGGCCTTGTTGACCGTACCGACCCAGTCGACCCCCGCCTCGACGTCCATGGGACGCTCGGCCAGGAAGAGGTGGTCGAAGAGTCGGGCCGACAGGGGCTGGGCCTGGGCCGCCGAGACCCAGTGGATGGTCCCCTTCACCTTCCGGTTGTCGGGAGCGTCGCCTCCCCGAGTGGCCGGGTCGTAGGTGCAGCGCACCTCGGTGATCGCGCCGCTGGCCGGATCCTTCGAGAAGCCCGTGCAGGTGACGATGTAGCCGTAGCGGAGCCGCACGGAGTTGCCGGGGAAGAGGCGGAAGTACTTGGGCGGAGGGGTCTCCTGGAAGTCATCCCTCTCGATCCAGAGCTCCCCGGAAAAGGGGATCTTCCGCGTGCCGGCGCCCGGATCCTCGGGATTGTTGACCGCCTCGAGCTCTTCCACGCGACCGGCCGGCCAGTTCTCGATGACGAGCTTGAGGGGATGGAGGACGGCCATGACCCTGGAGGCCCGCTTGTTGAGATCCTCGCGGAGACAGTGCTCGAGGAGCTGGATGTCCACGGAGGAATCGGTCTTGGCCACGCCGATGCGTCCGAGGAAGTCGCGGATGGACTCGGGGGTGTAGCCCCGACGGCGGAGCCCCGCGAGGGTGGGCATCCGGGGATCGTCCCAACCCGAGACGTGGCCTTCCTGCACGAGCCTGAGGAGCCAGCGCTTGGAAAGGACGGTATGGGTGATCTTGAGCCGGGCGAACTCGATCTGCCTCGAGGGAAAGACCCCGGCCTCCCGGATGAACCAGTCGTAGAGGGGGCGGTGGATCTCGTACTCGAGGGAGCAGAGGGAATGGGTGATGCCTTCCATCGCGTCGGAAAGCGGGTGCTGGAAATCGTACATCGGATAGATGCACCAGGCCTCGCCGGTCCTGTAATGGGGTTCGTGGCGGATGCGGTACATCGTGGGATCGCGCATGAGGAGGTTGGGATGGGTCATGTCGATCTTCGCGCGGAGGGTCTTCGCTCCGTCGGGGAATTCGCCGGCGCGCATCCTCGCGAAGAGGGCGAGGTTCTCCTCGACGCTCCGATCGCGGTAGGGGCTGTTCCTTCCGGGGGGTGTGATCGTTATGTTGTTCTTGTCGGGGACGTTGGTGCCCCGGAATTCGCGCATCTCCTCCTCGGAGAGGTCGTCGACGTAGGCGTGGCCCTTCCTGATGATGGCCACGGCGTAATCGTAGAGCTTCTCGTAGTAGTCGGAGGCGAAGAACTCGCGGTCCTCCCAGTCGTAGCCGAGCCACTTGATGTCGCGGCGGATGGCCTCGACATACGACATGTCCTCTTTTTCGGGATTGGTGTCATCGAAGCGGAGGTTGCAGGTGCCGCCGAAATCGGCGGCGATGGAGAAGTCGATGTGGAAGGCCTTGGTGTGACCGATGTGGAGCCAGCCGTTGGGCTCGGGAGGGAAGCGCGTCCGCACCTCCTTGTACCTGCCGCTCCGCAGGTCTTCGGCCACGGCATCGCGGATAAAATCGCTCGAGGGGGGGGAATCGCTCATGGAAGGCTCCTTGACCGGACTTCAGGGGTCCGGCCTCGTCACTATGCCCATGCGCCGCCGGGGAGTCAAGCTTGGGCGGCAGCAGAGTCCCCGGAGCGCACGGCCCCAGGGAGGCCCCAAGAGGTCGGAAGGGGCCGAATTGACGAAATGCGGCGTTTTGACATACCGAAGCCGCCGATATATGATGGTGTCATGAAGTGGCTTCCCCGGTCTCTTGCGGCGGCGATACTCGCGCTCGCCCTCCTGTCCTGCGCGACAAGACCCGAGCCCCTTCCGCCCTCCCCTCCGCCGCAGACCGCGACCACCACCGTGATTCCGGCGCAGACTGAGGCATCGACCCCCGATAAGGGCTCGAGCTTCGATCCCACGACTGTGACGGTGGCCGAGAAGAAGGCCACCCTCTTCGACGCCAGGGCCCTGATCGAGAAGCTCAACGCCATCATCGCCGCCAAGGACTTCGAGGCCTGGCTCGCCTATCTCACCGACGAGTACAGGATCTTCCTCTCGGACCCGGCCCAGCTCGCGACCTACTCCGAACTCACGCAAAAAAAGCTGGGGATCCCCACGCGGACCCTCAAGGACTATTTCCTCAACGTAGTCTGCCTTTCCCGCAAGAACGCCAGGCTCGACGACATCGAGTTCATCGGCGCGGACCGGATCAAGGCCCTCACCATTAACGCCAAGGGCGAGAGTCTCGTCCTCTATTATCTCGAGAAGAAAAACGACACGTGGAAGATAGGCATCGGGAGGTAATGATGAAGTCAGTCGCGTACGCGGGGGCCCTGGGCCTGGCCGCTTTCCTCGCCCTCGTTCCGCAGTCGGGCGCCTGGGCCCAAACCCAAAAAACCGTCGAGGAAAGCTTCCTCCAGGAATCCATCGAGACGATGGTGATCAAGGAGCAGTCCCAGTCAGAGAACAAGGACATGAAGCTCGTCGCCCTGCAGTACGCCCAGCAGGCCGTCGACGCGGGAAGGAAGAACGAGGACATCCGCAAGGCCCTCGAGTACCTGGCCCTCGAGACCTCGACGGTCGTCATCCGTTCTGCCGGCACCGGCCGCGTCCTCAACGACTTCCCCGACATCAGGGCCAAGGCCTGCGATCTTCTGGCCAACTTCCCCTCCCCCGATACCAAGGACGCACTGATCAAGGTGACCCTCGCGGAGAGGGAGCCCATGGTGCTCTCGGCCTCGATCCGCGCCCTGGGCAAGCTGGGCATGAACGATGACGACCAGGTGACCCAGGTGATCGCCTTCATCGTCAACCGCTTCGACGTCCTCTATCCCGACAACAGCCTGGCCTTCGAGGCCCTCGTGGCCTTCGAGCGCCTCTCGACGGTCAACAAGGGGCTCCGGGATCCCGCCGCCATCAAGGCCATCATGAAGATCGCGGGCGGCAACTACATCGCCCCGGTGAAACAGCGCGCCAACGAACTCCTCGACAAGCTCCGGAAGAGCGCGGCCGCGGCGGCGACGAAGTAGATTCAGCTTTCGGGATTCTTCGCGAGAGCCCTCGCCTCGGGGCCTGCGAAGCGCTATACTTATTATAAAGGGGGATACCATGGAGACGATCCAGAATGTCGACCAGGTCGGGGCCCTGTCGGTCCAACCCCCGCCTCCCCGCGAGGAGACGGCGCCTCCCTCGGAAGAGACCCGGGAGATCGCCAGGGACAGCGAGACCGGCACGACGGTCGATACCTACGCCTGAGCGACTTCCTACCGTGACCAAAAGAAAAAGGCGCCCGAGGGCGCCTTTTTCCTTTTCTCTCACGTTTCCTTGAGCGATGCGGGAGTCGAACCCACGACCTTTGGCTTCGGAGGCCAACGCTCTATCCAGCTGAGCTAATCGCTCGAGAGAGCGATAGTACCTTTTGCCCGAAGGACATGTCAAGCAAGCGCCCTGGCCGGGAGCGCCCGCCTCCTTCGCCGACCCGGGGAGCTTGACCGCCATCCCGGCCTCCTGGATAGTCCTCCCATGCCCCGCATGTACCTGGCCTCGGCCTCCCCGAGAAGGCGCGAAATCCTGGCTTCGCTCGGCTTCGAGTTCAGCCTCCTCGCCCAGGATCTCGACGAGAGCAGCTTCGACCACCTCCCCCCCGCCGAGCGCGTCGTCGCCCTGGCCCTGGCCAAGGCCAGGCTGGCGGCGAAGGCCCTGGTCTCGCGACCGGAGGCCGAGGGCGCCCTCGTCCTCGCGGCGGACACCCTCGTCTGCGATCCACGACCCGCCAGCCCCGAGATGGAGGACTTCAGAGACGCGGCCGGCTGCCTCGCCTTCGGCAAGCCCCGGGACCGCGCCGAAGCCCGCCGGGCCCTGGCCTTCCTGGCCGGCCGCCGCCACGAGGTGCACAGCAGTCTGGCGGCCCTCGAAATCCCGGGAGGGCGCGAGGAAACCGCCCTCTCCACGAGCCGGGTCAGCTTCGCCCCCCTCGCGCCCGCGGAGATCGAAGCCTACCTCGACACGGGCGAATGGAGGGACGTCGCGGGCGCCTACCGCATCCAGGGGAGGGCCGCCTTCCATATCGGGCGCATCGAGGGCTCCTGGTCCGGCATCGTGGGCTTGCCAATCCATGAGCTTTATGTCATGTTGACCCGTCTCGGCTTCGATCTCGGGCCTCGCCCCTGACACGGAACCGTAGGCGGACCCTTTACGGCCCGCCGCGTCTCACGACGGACTGACCGGAACCTGTTCCGGCCAAACCTCCGCTCTCACGAGCGAGAATAAGCGATGGGGACCGGAAAACCTCCGGTCACGGGAGGACTTCATGGCAGTTGTAACCATGAAAAACCTGCTTGAGTCAGGTGTTCATTTTGGCCATCAGGTGAAGCGTTGGGATCCGCGGATGAAGAAGTACATCTTCGCCGAGCGGAACGGGATCCACATCATCGACCTTCAGAAGACGATCCAGTCCATCAAGGAAGCCTACGACGCGGTGCAGAAGACCGTGTCCGGCGGCAAGAGCGTGCTCTTCGTGGGCACGAAGAAGCAGGCCCAGTCCGCCATCCAGAAGGAAGCGGAGCGCTGCGAGCAGTTCTTCGTGAACAACCGCTGGCTCGGCGGCATGCTCACCAACTTCTCCACCATCAAGAAGTCCATCCAGCGCCTCAAGAAGATCGAGAAGATGGAGGTCGACGGGACCTTCGAGAGTCTCACCAAGAAGGAGATCGCCGGTCTCCAGAAGGAAAAGACGAAGCTCGAGAAGAACATGGGCGGTATCAAGGAGATGAAGGAGCTTCCCGGCATCCTCTTCGTCATCGATACCCGCAAGGAGGCGATCGCCGTCGCCGAGGCCCAGAGGCTCGGAATCCCGATCGTCGCCGTCGTCGACACCAACTGCAATCCCGAGGGCATCACCTTCCCGATCCCGGGCAACGATGACGCCATCCGTTCGATCAGCCTCTTCACCCAGGTGATCGCGAACGCGGTCGTCGAGGCCGGAGCCGCCGAGGGCCTCAAGATCATCGAGAACCTCGCGGGCGACGAGGAAGAGGTCAAGACCGACGCCGCTCCCCAGGAGGAGGCCGAGGTCGAGATCGATCCCGCCAACTACGTGGCCACCGAGAAGCCCAAGGCCGCCGAGCCGGCCGACGAAGGCAGCGCCATCGTCGACGAGGATCGCCTCTACGAGGCCAAGTAAGAACGGACAGGACAGGGAGAACTCATATATGGACATCAAGGCGAGCGATATCAAGAACCTCCGCGAGAAGACCGGCGCGGGGATGATGGACTGCAAGAAGGCCCTCACCGAGGCCAACGGTGACTTCGCCGGGGCCGAGAAGCTCCTCCGCGAGTGGGGCATGGCCGGCGTCGAGAAACGCGCCGGCCGCGCCACCAACGAGGGCCGCGTCTTCGTGAAGGAGGTCCCGGGGGCCGTCGCCCTCGTCGAGATCGCCTGCGAGACCGACTTCGTCGCCAAGAACGACGACTTCATCGCCCTCGGCACCAAGATGGTCGGCCTCGTCATGGAGAAGGGCTGGACCGGTCCCACGACCGAGCTCGAGACCATGGTCAAGGAGATCGCCTCGGTCATCAAGGAGAACATCACGCTGAAGCGCGTCCTCCTCGTGAAGGCCGGCGCCGGCGAGTACGTCCACTCCTATCTCCACGGCGTGAAGCTCGGGGTCGTCATCAAGGCCAGGGCCGACAAGGCCGAGGCCCTCGCGAACGCGGCCGTCACGACCTTCTTCCACGACGTCGCCCTCCACATCGCGGCCTTCAACCCGATGTTCCTCGACCAGACCAAGCCCGATCCCAAGTGGGTGGCGGAGCAGGAGGAGATCTTCAAGGCCCAGGTCGCCCTGGACGAGAAGATGAAGACCAAACCCGCCAACGTGATCGAGGGCATCCTCAAGGGCAAGCTCAAGAAGCTCATGTCCGAGGTCTGCCTCCTCGACCAGGGTTTCGTCCGCGACGAGAAGCAGAGCGTCGGCGCCTTCATGGCCGCCGTCGGCAAGGAAGCGGGCGCCAAGCTCGAACTCCTCGACTACAAGTACATCAAGGTCGGAGAAGCCTGACGAGGCGCCGCGCTCCGGCGCGGCGCTTCGTCGCGAAGAACCCGGCCCAGAGCCGGGTTCTTCGGATATCGGACAGGCCTGCCGAACCAGGCCGATCCAGGGGGGGACCGCATGGGCACCGTGAAGCAGGGCTGTGAAGAGAAGATGAAAAAGGCCGTCGAGGCCCTCAAGAACGACTTCAACGGCCTCAGGACGGGCCGGGCCTCCCCCTCCCTCCTCGACAAGATCCGCGTCGACTACTACGGCGAGAAGTCGCCCCTTTCCCAGGTCGCGACCGTCTCGGTGCCCGAGGCGCGTCTCATCGTGGTCCAGCCCTGGGACCGCGCCATGATCGGCGAGATCGAGAAGGCCCTCCAGAAATCCGAGATGGCCCTCAACCCCTCCAACGACGGCAAGGTCATCCGCATCGCCATCCCTCCCCTCACCGAGGAGAGGCGCAAGGAACTCGCCAAGATGGCCAAGCAGATGGCCGAGCAGGCCCGCGTGTCGGTCCGCAACATCCGCCGGGACGGCCTCGAGGAGCTCAAGAAACAGCTCGCGGCCGGCGGCGTCGCCGAGGACGGGATCAAGAAGGAGGAGGACGAGGTGCAGAAACTCACCGACTCCTACGTCGTCCTGATCGGCAAGACCCTCGAGGAAAAGGAAAGGGAGATCCTCGAGGTCTGAGGGCGGAGCCATGGAGGGCAAGGCAGATATGCAGGTTCCCGTCCATGTGGGCATCATCATGGACGGCAACGGCCGCTGGGCCCAGGCCCGCGGCATGCCGCGGAGCGAGGGGCACCGAGAGGGCCTCGAGGTCGCGAAGTCCATCGTACTCGCGGCCGAGAGGTTCGGCGTGAGATACCTCTCCCTCTACGTCTTCTCCACGGAGAACTGGAGGCGCGCGGCCGACGAAGTGGGTTTCCTCATGGGCCTCATCAAGCGCCACCTCCGCGGGGAGTTCGCCTTCTACCACGACAACGGCATCAGGATCGTGCATTCGGGCGACCCGGCCGGACTCCCTCCCGACATCGTCTCCGAAATCCGTTTCATCGAGGCCGAGACCGCGGGCTTCGAGGGGCTGACCCTCAACATGGCCATCAACTACGGGGGCCGGGACGAGATCGTGCGGGCCCTCCGCAGGATCACCTCCCGCTACGACGGGGTCCTTCCGCCCATCGACGAGGAGGCCATCGCCGCCTCCCTGGACCGCCCGGACCTTCCCGATCCCGACCTCATCATCAGGACGGGGGGCGAGTACCGCCTCTCCAACTTCCTCCTGTGGGAAGCCGCCTATTCGGAGTTCTGGTTCAGCGAGAAGCTCTGGCCCGACTTCACCGAGCAGGATCTCGCCTCGGCGATCGACGACTACGGCCAGCGTGAGCGCCGCTTCGGCGGCATCCGATGAGCAACACGCTCCAGCGGATCCTCCTCTTCTCCTTCGGCATTCCGGCCCTCGTCGCCGTGGTCCTCCTCCTTCCCCAGTTCCACCATGCCGCGATCAGCCTCGTCATCACCCTCGTGTCCGTGGGCTCGGCGAGGGAGGTGGCGGGCCTGATCTCGTCGAAGGGCCTGCCCGTAAAGCTCTTCTCCGGCCTCCTCGTGGGCTTCCTCCTCCCCCTCCTGTTCTGGCTGGCCACCTGGATCGTCCTGCCCCCCCTCTCGGACGGCCCCATCGTGCTCGGCGTCGCCCTACTCCTCATCCTCGTGCTCGGGCCCTTCGCCTTCTCGCGCGCCGATGCCATCAAAGACATCCTGCCCGAGACCCTGGGCCTCGCCTTCATCGCCCTCTATCCCGGCCTCCTCTCGGGCATGCTCATCCTCATCGGAGCCGGGCTGCCCCGCTCGGGCGAGGCCCTCCTCACCCTGGCCTTCCTCACCTTCGGCAACGACAGCGCCGCCTGGCTCGCCGGCGTCACCCTCGGGAGGCGCCGCAAGCTCCTTCCGGTCTCGCCCTCCAAGAGTCTGGAAGGCTTCATGGGCGGCCTCCTCGCCTCCCTCGCCATCCCCTTCGCCGCCGCCCTCCTCTTCCCCTCCTCCCTCCCCTTCGAGCCCCTGCGGCTCCTCGCCCTGGGCCTGCTCACGGGCGTCGCGGTCATCGTCGGCGACCTCTTCGAGAGCGCCCTCAAGCGCTCGGCGGGAGTGAAGGATTCGGGCAACGGAGTGCCGGGGCGCGGCGGTCTCCTCGACTCGGTGGACTCCCTGCTCTTCGCCGGGCCGGTATTTTACATCCTCTCCTTGGCCTTCGGCTTCTTCTCGTGATTACCTTGGACCGATGGCACTGAAAAGCATCTGGCGCAATCGCCGCGAGGATATCGTCCCATGAACATCTTCCTGATCGTCGCGCTCGGCCTCCCGGGCCTGGGCCTCGTCATCCTCGTCCATGAGCTCGGCCACTTTCTCGCTGCCAGGGCCGTCGGCATCGAGGTCGAGACCTTCTCCCTCGGCTGGGGACCTCGCGTCGCCGGCTTCAAGCGGGGGGGCACGGACTATCGCATTTCCGCCTTCCCCATCGGCGGTTACTGCCTCATGCGGGGCGAGACGGAATTCCGCGCCGCCCTCGAGAAGCGAAGCGACGAGATACCCCGCGTCCCCGGCACCTTCTACGGCGCCTCGCCCTGGAGAAGGATCCTCGTCAGCCTCGCCGGGCCCTTGGCCAACGTCCTCCTCGCGGCCCTCCTCTTCATGGCCGTCGCGGGAATGGGCTTCGACCTCCAGACCCGGGGCAACCGCATCGTCCTTGCCAGCGAGTTCTCGACCGACTCGGGCACCCGCGCCTCGGCCTTTCCCGCCGACCTCGCCGGGCTCAAGTCGGGCGACGCGGTCGTGGAGATCGAGGGCAGGAAGGTTTCCGACTTCTACGACCTTCAGGACGCCATCAATGCCGCCAGTCCCGGCGCGCGCATCGGGGTGTATCCCTGGGTGGATCCCCTGGTCTCGGCGGTTCAGGCCGGGAGCTCGGCCGAGCTCGCCGGCGTCCTGCCGGGCGACCTCCTGGTCTCTCTGGGCGGAAAGCCGGTCAGGCACATGATGGAGCTCTTCTATCTCCTCCGCGACAAGCCGGAGCGCGCCACCCTCGGCCTTCGCCGCGGCTCCGAGAACCTCGAGCTACCCCTGGTCCTCAGCTGGCAGGCGAACGGCGAGTCCAACCTCGGCCTGGCCTTCCGGTCGATCACCCACCACGAGCGTCCCTCTTCCCTCGCGTCCACCCTCCCCGCCGGCATCGAACGCACCTATAGCACCTTCGCCCTCACCCTGCGCTCCCTCGGCACCCTCGTGAGCCGCAATGGAGGGGCCGCCCTCCACGTGAAGGCGCTCCGCGACGGAGCCACCCTGAGCTTCGAAGTGAAGCCCTCGATGGCCGGCGTCACCTTCACCGACAGCTTCTCGGGCCCCGCCCGCATCACCTGGATGATCGGCACCATCGCCAACCAGGGTATCGGCGAGGGCGGTCCCTCGGGCCTCTCCAAGTTCCTGGACATCCTGGCCTTCCTGTCCATCGGGCTCTTCATCATGAACCTGCTTCCCATCCCGGCCCTCGACGGGGGTCAGATCCTCCTCTTCCTCGTGGAAAGCGCGCGGAGGAAGCCGCTCAAGACGCGGACCGTCTACCGCTTCCAGGTGATCGGCGCCTTCATCGTGCTGGCGATCTTCCTGCTCGCGATGGCGAGCGACCTTATCTTCTTCTCGAAATAGAGGTACCAATGCGGACGATCACCTGTCTCTGCGAGCGGAGCTTCGAGGCCGACCTTCCCGACCTCATCGACCTCGACCGGGAACCGGGCACCCTCGAGGCCATCATACGGGGCGACTTCCTGACCGTGACCTGTCCCCACTGCGAGAGGATCCTCAAACCCGAGCCCCGCGTGAGGCTCTCCTCGCGCGAGAGGGGACTCGACGTCCTCGCCGTGCCCGAGACCGACCGCCTCGCCTTCTACGGCGGAGCCCTCGAGATTCCCGGCGGCTGCGAGCTCCTCCTCGGCTATCCGGAGCTCCACGAGAGGGCCCTCGTCCTGAAGGCCGGCCTCGACGCCCGGGCCGTGGAGGTCCTCAAGTACCATCTCCTGGCCAAGGCCCTCGAGACGCCGGAGTCGGAGGAGGAGATCCTCGTCGCCTACGTCGGAAGGATCGAGGACGGGAAATTGCGCTTCAGCATCACCGGCCTGAGGCCGGGCGAACTCGCCCTCCTCGACCTCCCCTTCGATCGATACGAAAGGGCTGTCAAGGACCTGGGCAAGACCCTGAAGACGGAACCCTTCTCCCGGATCTTCGAGGGCCCCTATCGCTCTGTGAGGATCCTCGAGACCCTCGAGGGCTAGAGGCGCCCGGGGCGAGGCCTCAGGTCCGCTCGAAGAGGAGTTCCCAGCGATCCCGGCCGGCGACCGAGGCCCGGGCCTCGAATTTGGTCTCGGGCCGCCAGGCCTGGGATTCGGCGAAGGCCGGATAGCGATTGCGGAGTCCCTCCGTGGCTCCGAGCACCTCGAGGGCCGCCAGGGCGTAGTCCTCGATGTCGGTGACGAAGTAGAAGTAGCCGCCGGGCCCGAGCCGCGAGGCCATCAACTCCGCCAGCCCCGGCCTCACCATCCGCCGCTTGTGGTGGCGCTTCTTGGGCCAGGGATCGGGGTAGAAGAGGTGGATGCCGGCGAGGGAGGCGGGGGACAGGCCGCGTTCCAGGAGCTCGACGGCGTCGTGGTTGACGATGCGCACGTTCGAGATGCCCCGGGACTCGAGCTCGGCCACCAACTTGCCCACGCCCGGTCGATGCACTTCGACGCCGAGAAAATCGGTGTCGGGACGGTCCGCCGCGATCTGCCAGGTCGCCTTTCCCATGCCGAAACCGATCTCGAGGACGAGGGGTGCCCTCCGCCCGAAGGCGGCTTCGAGATCGAGGAGGACGGCGGTGTTGCCATCTTCGGCGAAGGGCAGGATAAAGCGGGCGCCCTCCCCCACCAAGGCCCTTCGTTGGGCATCGGTCATGCGTCCCTGCCTGAGGACGTAGGTCCTGATGCCCAGATCGATCCTGTTGTTGACCTCGCTCATGTCGGTGCCCTCCCCCCCGTCCAGTCCGGTTCCGCCGCCCGAGCCGCTCAACGCGGCTTCTGCCTCGGCGACCAGGCCCCCCGGTGCGCGCCCGGGTCGCAGCCGTAGGCCGCGACAGTGACAGCCCGTGCGCTGTCCGCCGTGCCCAGTGCGCGCTCGAGCCTGCCGGCCTTGGCCTGCAGGGTCACGCTCCGCAGGACGGCGCCGGCCCCGTCGTAGGCGACGAGGTAGTTCTCGGGCCAGAAGCTCTCGAGAGTGTAGGCACCCTCGCTCAGCGCGAGGCGAGGAAGAGCCGGCATTTCCCGCGTCTCCTCCTCGATCCGGAAATCGAGACTGCCGCGGTTGCCCGAGAGATCGGAGACCACGACGCGCCAGGGCCGCCGCGAGAGCGGCGAGCGGTCGGGCAGGCAGAGATTGGACGACCCGATCCAGACATCGTCGCCGGAATTCTTCTTGACCCAGGATGAGGGACCGAGACTCCAATAGCGCTCTGAGGAATCGTCGAGGACCCAGAGGGCCTCGAGGTCGTCGATGCCGTCGGGATCGCGCACATTGGCGAAGAGGGTGAGGCTCTCGTAGCCGCTGCCGCCCTCCCCCGGCCTCGAATCGAGGGTCCATTCCAGTCGGAGGATCTCGGGTGGCCCGCTCGTGCAGGCGCCGAACAGGAAGAGGGCGGCGAGGGCGAAGAGACAGGCCCCCGCGGCCCCGAGGCTCCGCCCTCGCGCCGCCGCATCCGCCGACCCGCGAAGCCGGCTGGAGGCCCTATTTGCCGAGGCGTTCACGGATCCGGGTGGCAGCCTCGGAGGCGCCCGTCGCCTCGAAGGTCGCCCTCGTCGCCAGTTCCTTGACCGAGATCACGCCCCGTTCGGACTCGCTGCCGCCGAGGATGACCGCGAAGGCTATGCCCTTTTTTTCCGCGTAGGTGAACTGCTGGGCGAGCTTGCGCTTCTCGGGGAAAACCTCGGTGACGAGGCCGGCCCGCCGCATGACGGCGGCTATCTCCTGGTAGCGGGAACCGAGCTCCTCCTCGACACAGAGGATGAGGACCTCGGAGTAGCCGCTCCGCTTCTTGGCCTTGCCGAGGGTCTCGAGGGCGGCCAGGAGGCGGTCGAGGCCGATGGCGGCCCCGACACCGGGCAGCTTGCGAGTCGTGTAGAGGCTCGCGAGCTCGTCGTAGCGCCCCCCCCCGCAGACCGAGCCGATCTCGGGCATGGCGTCGAGGCGCGTCTCGAAGACGACGCCCGTGTAGTAATCCAGGCCTCGCGTGATGCCGGGATCGAGGACGAGGGTCTCGCCCTCGCCCCTGGCCTGCCCCGAGGCGGCGTCGGCCCAGGCCAGGGCCAGCCCCGAGGCCTCGAAGGCGGCGTGGATGGACCTGAGGCGCTCGGAATCGGGACCGGGCCCTCCGGCGAGACCTTCGAGCTTGGCGAGGGTGGCGGCGAAATCGGCCTCGGGCTTCGTGTACTCGAGGACGCGGGCGGCTTTTTCGGCGCCCAGCTCGGCCTCGAGGAGGCCCGCGTATTCCTCCTTCGTGATCTTGTCCTGCTTGTCGACGGTGCGGAGCACGAAGCCCGCCTTGTCGGAGAGGCCCAGGCCCTCGAGGAAGCGATTGAAGAGGCCGCGGTGGTTGATGCGGATCTTGAAGCCGCCGACCTCCAGGGCCTCGAAGGCGTCGCGGATGAGGAGGACGATGTCGGCGTCGGCCTGGGCCGAATCGACCCCGACGATGTCGAAGTCGCACTGCATGAATTCGCGATAGCGGCCGCGCTGGGTGTTCTCGCCCCTCCAGACCTTGGCCATGTGGTAGCGGCGGAAGGGAAGGTAGAGCTCGTCGACGTGCTCGGCCATGAAGCGCGCGAAGGGCACGGTGAGGTCGAAGCGAAGGGCGACATCGCGGCCGCCGTGGTCCTGGAAGCGGTAGACCTGCTTGTCGGTCTCGCCGCCGCCCTTGCCGAGGAGGATCTCGGCGTATTCGAGGACGGGCGTGTCGATGGGCACGAAGCCGAAGGATCGGAACACGCGCTCGAGGACGTCCATCAGGGACCTGCGCTCGATCTCCGCTTCGGGGAGGAAATCCCTGAATCCCTTCAGGACCCTCGGTTCGATGATGTCGGGCATGAGCCCTCCTTGCGTCTCCATTATGCCGCCCCGGGGGGAGGAGCATCAAGAAGGCGCCCTGGTCGCCGCAACTTGACAGGGGCCCCGACCGCCCACATCATCGTGCCATGCTCCTCGTCATCGACATCGGCAACACGGACATCGTCGGCGGCCTCTACCGCGCCGGGGGCCTCGTCTCGAGCTTCAGGCTGCGCAGCCAAGCCCGGCGCACCGAGGACGAATACTCGGCGGGCTTTCTCGCCCACCTCGCCGAGAGGGGTGTGGCCGCGACCGAGATCGAGCAGGTGGTGATCTCGTCGGTGGTGCCCGCCCTCACACCCACGATCCGCCAGCTCTGCCTGCGCCTCTTCGGCCGCGAGGCCCTCGTCCTCGGACCCGACTTCTGGCCCCGCCTTCCCCTCGAGCTGCCCAGCCCCCGCGAGATCGGCAGCGACCTCGTCGCCAACGCGCTCGCGGCCCATCGCCGCTTCGCCCGCGACTGTCTCGTCGTCGATTTCGGCACCGCCCTCACCTTCACCGCCCTCCGTGGCGGCGGAAAGGTCCTCGGGGTCACGATCGCCCCAGGACTCTGCACGGCCATCGAGTCCCTGACGAGGCACACCGCCCAGCTCCCCGAGGTCGAACTCGTGCCTCCGGCCTCGGTCATCGGGACGGACACGGTGATGTCCATCCAGGCCGGAGTCCTGCACGGCTACGCGGGCCTGGTGGAGCACCTCTGCGCGGCGATCTCGAAGGAGATGGGGGGAAGGGTCCACGTGGTGGCGACGGGAGGGCTCTGCAAGGTCATCGCGCCCCTCGTCAGCTGCTTCGACCTCATCGACCAGGGGCTCACCCTCGACGGGCTGGCCTTCGCCGCCGAGTACGCCTAACCGAGGAGCTTTTCGAGTTCGTCGCCGGAGACGAGTTCGGCGTCGGAGGAGCCGGACTCGGTGCCGTCCTCGAGGTGGCCGCGGAGCTCGGCGGCCAGGGCCCGCTGCCCGGCCACGAGGGCCTTCACCTGGGGGGCATAGGCTTCGTAGGCGGCGGTCGAGGGGCACTCGCCCGACTGGAGCCGGCCCAGGGCCCGGCAGAAATCGGCGGAAACGCGCTCGAGGAGCTTCAAATACTCGGAACGCGCCACCAGGTGGAGGTTGTGCGAGAGGACCTCGGCCATGGACCGGATGGTCGTGTCGATGAAGAAGAGGTCCGCGACGACCCGGTCGCGGAAGTACTCGGCATCGGCCTCGACGGTCAGACAGGCTTCCAGGGTCTTCACCTGCATCGAGAGGAGAAAGATGTCGTCGCGGTAATGGATTTTCTGCGGCATGGTGTCTCCTTCGATTGTCGGCGCGTCCGGGGCCTCCCATGATACCCGAGGATGGGCCCGGGAACAGCCTCCTGGACCCGCCTCCTTGCCCTTCGGGGCTCTTTTCTGCTATACCAATCGAACCTCTTTATCCATCGTCAGGTCCAGTGTCTGCGACGGATCGAGGCCCCCCTCGAAGGGGGGCAACCCTTCCCTGGGAAGGGCATGTCCACAAGGAGGAAACATGAGGCAGTATGAACTTACCGTCGTCTACCCCACGGAAGAGGAACTCTTCCGCCAGGGCAAGGACGCGGTCGGGGCCGAACTCGTCAAGCAGGGCGCGGTCGAACTGAAGGAAGAGGACAAGGGGGACCGTCCCCTCGCCTATCCTATCAAGAAGCGCGAGCGCGGCCACTATGTGCTCTACACGATGAGCCTGGATCCCCTGAAGGTCGTCCACGCGGAGAAGGCCTTCCACCTGAACCAGAACCTCCTCAAGTACCTTTTCGTCAAGGTCGAGGCCTGACCGAGGAGGTCACCGCATGGGAGACTTATCGGTTGCCGTCCTTGTCGGCAGGCTGACGCGGGACGCGGAACTCAAGTACACCTCGAGCGGCCAGGCGGTCTGCAAATTCAGCGTGGCCACGAACAGCCGCGTGAAAAAGGGCGACCAGTGGGTCGACGAGTCCTCCTATTGGAACGTCGACCTGTGGGGCAAAAAGGCCGAGTCGGTGAACCAGTACCTGACGAAGGGCAAGCTGGTCGCCGTTTCGGGCGATATGCGCCAGGACAAGTGGGAGAAGGACGGAGTCCAGAAGATGAACGTCCAGATCACCGCGAACGACGTCCAGCTGCTGGGAAGCGGAGGGGAAGGCCGCGGAGGCCAGGGAGGCGAGAGCCGTCCCTCCTTCGGAGCCCAGGGCGGTAGCGACTACCGGGCTCCCTCCCGTCCCGACTTCCGGAACGAGGGAGGCCAGGACCGCGGCGGGCCCGCGCCGAAGGCGCCCTACCAGCAATCCGGCCAGGCTCCCGACAAATCCTATCGTCGCGACAGCCCCCAGCCCGAGCAGGGCCCGGGCGGCGACGAATTCACCGACGACATACCCTTCTGATCCAAAGGAGATTCATCCATGTCCGATACCAGAGAGCAGAACGACCAGAGGCCGCCCCGCAACGAGGGCGATTCCGGAGATTCCCGCCGCGACAGCGAGGACCGGGGACCGTCGCAACGCCGCGGCAAGGGCTTCTTCAAGAAGAAGGTCTGCAAGTTCTGCGCCCAGAAACTCAAGATCGACTACAAGGACGGCGAGGTCATGAGGCGCTTCACCACCGATCGCGGCAAGATCCTTCCCCGCCGCATCACCGGTTCCTGCGCCAAGCACCAGCGTGAGCTCGCGGTCGCCATCAAGCGCGCCCGGGCCCTCGCCTACCTCCCCTACGTGGTGAAATAAGGAATCCAGGGCCCATGGGCGACGACGTGCGCATCGACAGGTCGAGAACCTTCCTCATCTCCGTCTTCGGGGCGGGATTGGTCTCGGCCGGACTCTATCTCAGCGCCCTTCTCGCCTTCGCCTTTCTCCTTCCCCTCCAGTTCGCCTTCGGGCGACTCGGCAAGGGGGGCGGCTTCCGCGCTGCCGCCATTTCAGCCCTGGTCCTGACGGGAACGCAGGTCTTCTTCCTGGCCGGCTCGGGAACGGGCTTCACGGCCGCCTGGCTCGGCAGCCTCGGCTTCCCCCTCCTTCTCATCCTCACCCTCGTGGTCCTGAACCACGGGTATGCGACGCGCCTCGGCCCCTCGGTCCGCCTCGTCACGGCGAGCCTGATCCTGGCCCTCGTCCTCTCGCCCCTCGTCTCCTCCCTCCTCGCGGACGGAAGCCTCAAGGCAGCCCTCCTCGACACGACGAAGGGCTTTACCGAGGAAATCAGGAAGGGCATCGAAGCCAAGATCGACATCACGGCGCCGGAATACGACGGCGCGGCCCTCATGGCCAGCCTCGATCCGGAGCGCATCGTCGATTCCAGCCTTCGCTTCTTCGTCTCAGCCTTCGCCGGTCTCGTCTTCCTCCTCATCGGCGGAAGCTGGTGGATCGGAAACCGCATCGCCGGCGAGGGCAGTCTCGGCCGCGGGGAGGCCGTGGCCCTCAGGGAGCTCAGGCTGCCGCCCGAACTCGTCTGGCCCCTCCTCGCCTCGCTGACTCTTCTTCTGGCCACCCTGGCCATCGACCTCGGGCAGCTTCCGCGCGTCGTCGCCTGGAACCTGTCCATCGTCTTCGCCCTCGCCTATGCGGCGCAGGGCGCGGGAATCGTCGCCCACCACCTGGAGCGCCTCAAGGTGCCCGGGTTCCTCAGGATCGCGCTGGCCCTGACCATCCCCCTCTCGGCGATCAGCTCGCCCATCGGGGCCGGCCTCGTCGCGATCCTCCCAGTGCTCGGCGTGACCGAGCTCTGGATACCCTACCGAACCAAGAAAGGAGTCGGAGCATGAGAGTAATCCTGAACCAGGACGTTCCGAATCTCGGCGAGCTCGGGGACATCAAAGAAGTCGCCCCCGGCTACGCCCGCAACTTCCTCTTCCCCCGCAGTCTGGCCATGGCCTTCTCGGGCAAGGCCGTCGAGCTCTTCAAGAAGCGCGCCGCCGAGATCGAGCAGCGCCGCGACGACAAGCGCAAGGCCTCCATGGGCCTCAAGGAGAGGATCGAGGCCGAGGAGATCGTCGTCTCCATGCCGGCCGGCCACAACGGCAAGCTCTACGGCGCCGTCAACAACGCCACCGTGTACGACGAGCTCGTCAAGAAGGGCATCGAGATCGACCGCAAGAAGATCGAGGTCCCCGGCCGCGCCATCAAGACCGTCGGCGGCTACAAGGTCATCATCCACCTCTACGAGAAGGAGGAGGCCACCCTCCGCCTCAACGTCCAGGGCCACGCGGTCAAGGCCGAGGAGCGCGCCGAGGGCACCGAGCCCAAGAAGCGCGAGCGCCGCGAGCGCCGGAAGAGCGAGGAGGACGATTCGCCCGAGGCGCAGATGCGCGCCTTCCTCGCCGCCCAGGGCCTCGAGCCCGAGGACAGCCCCTCCGAGGGGAACTGACCCTCGCCGGTCCCGGCATCCCGCCGGGACCGCCCACGAGGGATCGGGGCCCAGGGTCCCGATCCCTCGATCTTTTCCACGGGAGCCCGCGCGATGATACCCCCGGAATTGAAGGACAGGGTGCCGCCCCACAACAGCGAGGCGGAACAGGCGGTGCTCGGCGCCGTCCTCCTCGATCCCGACTCCCTGCCCGCGGTCCTCCGCTTCCTCCGCTCGGAGGACTTCTACGTCAACGCCAACGTCGAGGTCTTCACGGCCATCATCTCCCTCTACGAGAAGGGGGAGAAGGCCGACCTCATCACTCTCACCGACGAGCTCAAGGCCCTCGGCACCCTCGACCGGGCGGGCGGGCTGGCCTACGTCGCCAACCTCACCTCCCTCGTGCCCTCCTCCGCCAACGTGGACTTCTACGCCCGCATCGTGCGCGAGCTGTCGGTCAGGCGCAGTCTCATCCGACTCTCCGCCGAGCTCAACGCCCGCTCCCGCGACGAGTCGGTGGACTCCAACGTGGTGCTGGACGAGGCCCAGGCCCGCATCTTCGACATCAGCCAGAACCGCCAGACCTCGATCTACAAGAGCATCAAGGAGCTCCTGCCCGACACGATCAAGATGATCGAGCGTCGCTACAAGACCAAGGCCTCATATACCGGCATCCCCTCGGGGCTCACGGACCTCGACTCGATGACCTCGGGCTTCCAGGACTCCGAGTTCATCGTGATCGGCGCCCGCCCCTCGGTGGGAAAGACGGCCCTGGCCCTTTCGATGGCCGCGCACGCCGCGATCCGCGAGAAAATCTCCTGCGCCTTCTTCTCCCTCGAGATGGCCGACACCGCCCTCATGCAGCGCATCATCTCGGCGGAGGGCCATATCAGGAGCGAGCAGATCCGCACCGGCCTCCTCTCACCGCGGGACTTCCACTCCCTCATGGAGTCCGCGAGCCGGATCTACGAGTCGCCCCTCTACATCGTCGACATGCCCAACATGAAGCTCCTCGAACTCAGGACCATGGCGAGGCGCCTGAAGGCCGAGAAGGACGTGAAGATCATCTTCATCGACTATCTCACCCTCATCACCCACGACAACGAGAACCTGCCGCGCTGGGAGCAGATCGCGAGCATCTCGCGCTCGCTCAAGGCCCTCGCCCGCGAGCTCAAGGTCCCCGTCGTCGCCCTCTCCCAGCTGAAGCGCGAGGCGGAGGGCAAGCAGCCCACCCTGGCAGACCTCCGCGAGTCGGGATCCATCGAGCAGGACGCGGATCTCATCCTCTTCCTCCACCGCGACCGCGAACTGCACAAGAACACCGACGAGCGCTCGCCGGAGATCGACACGGACCTCATCGTCGCCAAGCAGCGCAACGGCCCCGTCGGCAAGACCACCATCGCCTTCATGCCCAGCTACACGAAATTCGCGAACAAGGCCGCCGAGCGCCGCTGAGATCCCCCTCCTCCGCTCCGGTCGCTGGAATTCCTCCCCTCGCCTGCCTATGCTATGATGATGGAAGACTCGAAAGGAGGCATCATGGCCCTGAAGGAATCCTACGACTTCAGCATCCTCGAGAACGAGGCCGAGCGCATCGTGACCGCGGAGCTCAAGCGCCAGCTCGCGGAGATCGAGGACGAGTCCTTCTGCTTCTGCGAGGACTGCGTCCTCGACATGGCGGCCCTCGCCCTCAATTCGGTGAAGCCCCTCTACCGGGTCTCCCTCCTCGGCACCATGTACGCCCAGGCCGCTGGCGAGGGCGAATACCACGAGGAGATTTCCCGCGCGGTGACCTCGGCCATCGGCAAGGTCCACGCCCGCCCCAGTCATGACTGACAAGCCCTGGTGCCTCGTACTCGGAGGAGGCGGAGCCAAGGGCGTCTACCACATCGGAGTCTGGAAGGCCCTGAGGGAGCTCGGCATCGAGGTCGACGCCTTCGTGGGCACCTCCATCGGTGCCATCATCGCGGCCCTCCTCGCCGGCGGGGCCGAGGCCGAGCTCGAGGAGATCGGGGTCAGGATGAGCCTCGAGCGCATCATCGCCCTGCCCGAGGGCGCAGGCCAGGAGGCGCCGAAGGGTCCCTTCGACCTCCTCCGCTCGCGCGAATTCATCAAGAGGATCCTGGCCAGGGGCGGGGCCGACACGACGCCGCTCAGGGCCCTCCTCGAGCGTCTCGTCAACGAGAGGGCGGTGCGCGCGGGCGGGAGGGATCTCGGCATCGTCACCCTCAATGTCAGCGACTGGAAGCCCCTCGAGATCTTCATCGAGGAGATCGGGGAGGGTCGCCTCGTCGACTACCTCATGGCCTCCGCCGCCTTTCCGGGCTTCGTACAGCCCCTCATCGAGGGCAAGCGCTTCGTCGACGGGGGCCTGCATGACAACGTGCCCCTCGACACGGCCAGGAGCCGCGGCTACCGGCGCATCATCGTCTCGGATATCTCGGGCGCGGGCCGCTCCAGACGCCCCGAGCTCGAGGGCTGCCAGATCGTCTATCTCAAGAATTCCGTGGAGAGGGGCGGCACCTTCGATTTCGATCCGCCCTTCCTCGCCTCCTTCCAGGAGCTCGGCCGCCTCGACACGCTCCGCGCCTTCGGTGCCCTCGAGGGCTATTCGTATTTCCTGAAGCCCGAACCCGATATCGAAGCTGCCTGGTCAGCTTCCCTGCCCCCTGCCTCGCCCGAGGGGAGGAGGACCCTTCCCCCCCCGCCCGAGCGCATGGCCAAAGACAGGCGCCACCTCCTCGTCACCCTCGAGTGCGCGGCACTGGCCCTCGGGCTGGAGAGGATTGGGATCTATGACCGCGCCTCCCTGACCTCCGAGCTGCCGGCCCGCCGTCTCGCCGTCGAGGAGAGGGTCCAGGCCCTCCGCGCCGAACTGGGCGAGGGCTCGGGGAGACTGATACGCCTGGTCCAGGAAGCCCTGGACCGCGAGCGCTTCGAGGAATGTCCCTGGTTCTACTGGCGCCTCGCGGGGGGCGGGCGCGCGAAGGGAGCAGCCTCCCTCCTGGTCGGAGCCCTCGAGAGGCTCTTCCCCGAGCTGCCCCGGGCCGAGGCCTGGATCGAGGGCGGCCTCCCTCCCCTTCCCTATTCGAAGAAAGACTGAAGCCTGCGGTAGAGGGCCGAGACCTTCTCCCTGTCCTCCTTCCGCGCCTCCTCGCCGAGCTCGTCGGCCAGGGACTCGAGGGAGGAGAGGGACTCGTTGAGGGCCGTGTGGAAGCCCCGCGAGACGCGGAACCAGTAGGCGCCCTCGCCGTCGGTGAAGATGGTGACGAAGCCGAGCTCGGGACTCTCGCGCCGCCATTCGGCGACCTGGAGGACGTGGCCCAGGCTCTCGAGGATCTTGTCCCTCTCTTCGGCCACGTTGAGATTGACGTTTCGCGGCCAGGGTCGGGCCAGGTCGGCCAGGGGATCGAGCCAATGCGCCACCTTGAGGATGACCTCGAGCTTCTCGCCCTCGAGGAGGCGCCGGCGCCCCACGAGGACCACCCCGCGGAGATCGTGGTAGAGGGCGAGGTTCTCGCGGTCGACCTGCTCGCGGGCCTTCTCGAGGCCCTCCCAGCCCAGCTCGACGATCTTCTTCTTCTTCTCGACGACGATGTCGAAGACCTCGCCCCCGATCTTGATCTTGTTGGTGAAATCGCGGATCTCGTGGGCGGGCAGGCTTCGTTCCGCTCCCTTGCGGGCCTCGGCCCTTCCCTTGCGGCCCTTCCCTCCCCCCGCCTCCTCGACAGCCTCCCGCCGGCCGCGGGGGACCTCCTCGCGGCCGCGCCGCGCGGGTTCGGTCCGGCCGCCGCCGGGCGCGGCGCCCTGGGGGAAGAGCTTCTCGAGGCGGGGCGCGATGCGCGACACCAGGGTCCGGGTGAGGGGCGAGACAGACATCGCGTACATGCGAGAGGTGCGGACGATCTCGCCGGCCACGATGTAGTCGGGGTTCTCCCGGAACATCACCGAGCCGGGATGGATCTGGATGCGATCGGCGGTGAGGGAGCGGAAGAGGCCCCGGTCCTGCCGCACGCAGACGAACTGCACGAGGCCCCGCCCGACGCAGACGAGGTAGTCGTCCATGGGGCCGCCCGAGCCGATGGGGAGGCCGAGGCCGGAGACGATGAGTTCGATCTGCTCCTTCACGCGGACGATCTCGAGCATCGTGCGCTCGTCGAGATAGGTGCGTTCGGCGAACCTGGCCTTGTCCTCCGCGCCGCTGAAGGCCCGGAAGATGCGGAGGTAGGAGACGAAGTCGCCGGCCTGGTCGCGGAAGGCGTGGTGGGCCCGCCTCGCCTCGATCTCCTCGCCGGGGGGCAGCACGTAGGGGCTTTGTGTGGAGAGGAAGGCGGCGGCGATGAGGACCTCCTCGATGACCGCCGGATAGTTCTGCATCGCCTCGACGATCATGCGACTGTGCCGCGGCAGGAGGGGAAAGGCGCACATGAGCTCGCCGACCCGCGTGAGCTCGCGGCCCGGAGTGAGGGCGTCGAGGAGGGCCAGGGCGTCGATCGCCCCGAGAATGCCCGAGCGCGAGGGCTGGGAGATGAACTCGAAACGCTCGAAATCCGAGATGCCCAGCTCGGCCATGCGGAGCACGACCTCGGTGAGGTCGGTGCGGTAGATCTCCTCGGTGGTGAAGAGGGGACGGTTCTCGAAATCGTCGCGGGCGTAGAGACGGTAGCAGGAACCCGGCCGCGTGCGCCCGGCGCGGCCCTTCCTCTGGTTGCAGGAGGCCTTGGAGATGGGCGTCTCGATGAGGCTCGAGGTGAAGGTGCGCGGGTTGTAGTGGTTGAGCTTCGAGAGGCCCGAGTCGATGACGCTCGTGATGCCGTCGATCGTCACCGAGGTCTCGGCGATGTTCGTAGATATGACGACCTTGGTCTTCCCGAAGGGCGCCTTGTCGAAGACCCTCTCCTGTTCGTCCTTGCCGAGCCTGCCGTAGAGGGGGATGAGGTGGAGTTTGCCGCCTACGGAGGAGTAGGCGAGGCGCTTCATGCAATCCTTGATGGCCTTCTCGCCGGGCAGGAAGACGAGGATGTCGCCCTCGCGCCGCTCGGACACGACGCGCTGGACGATCTCCTCGATCTTGGCCTGGAGGGGATCCTCCTCGAAGCCCCGGCCCGGCCCCCCCTCGGCGGAGGGCGGGTCGTAGATCATCGTGACCGGGAACATCGAGGCCTCGATCTTGACGACAGGGCACTGGCCGAAATACTCGGAGAAGACCTCGGCGTTGATGGTGGCCGAGGAGACGATGACCTTGAACTCGGGGCGCGCCTCGAGGACCCGCTTCAGGAGCCCGAGGATGAAATCGATGTTGAGGCTGCGCTCGTGGGCCTCGTCCACCATGATCAAGGAGTAGCGCGAGAGGGCCGGATCGAGCTTCATCTCCTGGAGGAGGATGCCGTCGGTCATGATCTTGATGGCGGTCTCGTCGTTGGTCTTGTCCTCGAAGCGCATCTTGTAGCCGACGAGGCCGGGGATCCTTGTGCCGAACTGCCGCGAGATGAATTCGCTCACCGACACCGCGGCTATGCGCCGGGGCTGCGTGACTCCGATCAGGCCCTGCGCGGCGTAGCCCGCGGCGTGGAGAATGACGGGGAGCTGGGTGGTCTTCCCCGATCCCGTGGGGCTTTCGACGACGACGACCTGGTTGGCCGCGAGGGCCTCGAGGATGCGCTCCTTCTGCTGATAGACGGGAAGCTCGTGGGGATCCATACCCCTCATTGTAACGACTTCAGGCTTGCCCCGGAAGGGCGTCCGCGGTATTGTCGGCGGCATGGAAGCGGACGCGAAGGTCCTCTCGGTCACCGAGCTCTCCTCCCTCGTGAAGCTTCTCCTCGAGGAGAGCTTCGGCACCGTGACCGTGGAAGGCGAGCTCTCGAATTTCAAGGCGGCCTCCTCGGGGCACTGGTACTTCAACCTGAAGGACCGGGAGTCGATGATCCAGGCAGTGATGTTCCGCGGCAAGTCCTCGCGCGTCGACTTCCAGCCCGCCGACGGTCTCCTCGTCCGGGCCACGGGCACGGTGACGGTCTACCAGGCCCGGGGGCAGTACCAGCTCCTCGTCGAGAGCCTCGAACGCGCGGGCCAGGGCGACATCCTCGCCCTCCTCGAGGAAAGGAAGCGACGCCTCGCCGCGGAGGGTCTCTTCGATCCCGCGCGGAAGCGCCCCCTGCCCCGCTTCCCCACGCGCGTGGCGGTGGTGACGAGCCCGACGGGGGCGGCGATCAGGGACATCCTCACCGTCCTCGGACGGAGGAACGCGGGTCTGGACGTGGTGGTGCTCCCCGCCGCGGTGCAGGGCGAGGCGGCGCCCCGGGAGCTCCGTCGCCAGATCGAGGCGGCGAACCGCTGGAAGCTCGGCGACGTCATCATCCTCGGACGCGGCGGGGGCTCCCTCGAGGATCTCCTCGCCTTCTCGGACGAGGATCTCGTGCGCGCCGTCGCCGCCTCGGCGATACCCGTGATCAGCGCGGTCGGCCACGAGATCGACTGGGCCCTCACCGACTTCGCCGCCGACCTCCGGGCCGCCGCCCCGAGCGCGGCCGCCGAGCTCGTGAGCGAGAGCCGGGAGGCCATGCGCGCGGAGGTCGCCCAGCTGGCGATGGAACTCGAGACCGGCATCAGGGCTCGCCTCGACCGGGCGGCCTCGGTGCTCGCCCGCTTCGAGCCGGCCGCCGTCGAGGGCCGCTTCATGCGCCTCTTCCATCCCCTCCTTCGGCGCTTCGACGAGGCGAGGGACTTCGTGGTCGCCGAGCTCGAGGGGCGCCTCGTCGAGGCCCGCCACAAGCTCGATATGGCCTCGGGCCTCCTCTCGGCCTCGAGCCCCGCGGCCATCCTCGCCCGGGGCTACTCGGTGGTGAGGCTGAGCCCTGGCGGGAAGGTCGTGCGCGCCGCCTCCGAGCTGGGGCCGGGTACTAGCATCGATCTGCAATTCGCCTCGGGGAGCGCCAAGGCCCGGGTCGAGGAGAGCAAAGCATGAAGAAGTTCGAGGAGAGACTCGGAAGGCTCGAGGAGCTGGCCGAGATGATGAAGGACGGGGACCTCCCCCTCGAGGAGGCGGTGGCTGTCTTCGAGGAGGGCATCAAGCTGTCCAAGGGGCTGGAACGCGACCTCGACCGCATCCAGGGCAAGGTCGAGATTCTCCTCAACCAGGGCGAGGCCGCCGAGGGCCAGGAAGGCGACAAGCCGGAATTGGGACTCTTCGATCAGGATTGAGGCGAGAAGGTCGCCCACCAGGCCCTGATGCAGGGCAGGAGCTTGCGGTCCGACTCGACGAGGGCGAGCCCTTCTATCTCGGAAAAGCCGAACCAGCGCCACTCCGCATGCTCGGTCAGCGTGAGGCTGGCCTTGGCGGGGAGGCTGCAGGACCAGGCGGCCAAGGCCCGTTTCCGCCCGCGGTGCACGAAGCTGGTCTCGCCGATCAGATCGTGGACCTCGAGGGCCGACAGGAACTCCTCCCGGAACTCCCGCACCAAGGCCTCCTCGTCTCCCTCGCCGGGCTCGAGCTTTCCGCCGGGGAATTCCCAGAGCCCCCCGAGCTCCCCCCCCGGCTTCCTCCGCGCAAGGAGGAAGAGCCCTCCCTCCACGATCACCGAGGCGATCGAGCGCTCGGGGTTCAGAGGAAGAGCTCCATCGGGAAGAGAAAGTGGATAAGGCCCGCGAAGATGGCGGCCCAACCGATGACATCGTCGCTCGAAAGCAGGAAGGACTCGAGGCGGTGGCGCTTTTTGATGCGCGTCGGTAGTTGGCCCTCGCCGGAGCCCTTCACGGCTTCCTGCGAAGAAGCGGGCTTCGCACCCCTCCTCTCGCCCCTGCTCTCCTCGACCTTGGCTTCCGCGATCTCGCGCGCGGCTCCGGCGGTCGGCCTCGGGGCCTCGGGCTCCGCGAAGGGGGTGTCGGGACCACGATGGAGTTCGAGGAGGAGGACGGCGCCCACAAGAATCCCCGCCACCGCCGGCACGAGGTCGCCCACGATGCGCACATCCCCGCGCATGGGCGAAATCAGCTTGAAGGAGCCGGTAACGAGGGAGAGGATGCCGAGCACGAGCCTGACCCGCGAGTCGGCGAGGATCTCGTCGAGGTTCTTGAGGAGGTGGTGGGCGCCGCTCTTGTCGGCGCGGGCCAGGGCGTAGCCGCCGAGGAGGTTGAGGATCACGGACAGGAGATAAAACTGGACCATGGATGCATCGCTTCCTTGGAGTGCAGGTTAATTCGGGCGTGGCGGACGGTCAAGGCTGGCCGAGGCTTCGCGCGATGAAGGTGAGGAGGTCTCCGGCCCTGTACCAGCCCTTTTCCGCCCTCGCGGACCTTCCGGCATCGAGATGGACGAGGGCGGCGAGTCTGAGGGCGCGAGCCGCGCGACCTCCGCGCCCGCCCTCGTCCCTCGCCTCGAAGCCGGCGAGGAGGGCGGCTGCTAGACCGGCCAGAACGTCGCCCGAGCCAGCGACGGCCAGCCCCGGCTCCTGGCCGTCCACGACGCAGAGCTCGCCCCCGGGAGCCGCGATCCAGCTCGTGCCGGCCTTGAGAATGATCGCGGCCTTCCAGACCTCCGACAGCTCGGCGAGAACCCCTCCGGGCGAGGCGAGGATGGCATCGACAGGGAGCCCGGAGAGGGCCGACAGCTCTCCCGGATGGGGCGTGAGGGCGAGGGGCCGATTCCCCGGGCCTTCCCGCCCCCCGGGCCCTGACTGGGGCAGGAGACGGAGGGCCGAGGCATCGATGATGAGGGCCACCTCGCTTTCGAGGAGGAGGCCGAGAAGGCGGGCATGCTCCTCGGAGAGGGCCCAGCCGGGGCCGACGAGGACGGCGTCGTGGCGGCCCAATTCGTCGATGAGGGCGCTCTCGGGGCGCAGGATGGCCCCGCCCGGCGCCTCGGCCACCCGGCCGGCCAGGCTTGGGAAAATGCTGTCCTCCACATAGTGGGTCAGGAGGCCGGCGCCCCCGGCAGCGGCCGCCTCGAGGGCGAGGCTGGCCGCGCCGAACATGCCGGGACTGCCGGCCAGGAGGGCGAGACGACCGCGCTGGCCCTTGTGGAGGAAGGACGCGAGGGAGGGCGGATCGAGGTCGCCCGAATCCGCGAGGAAGGCCCCGCTCCGACCCGCGCCGAGAGGAAAGACCCCCTCGACGGCCAGGATGACTCCGGCGCGGGGCCGGTAGGCAGGGGCCAGGAGGCAGAGTTTCCGGGGCTCGATGGAAAGGGTCCAGGTCGCCGGCATCGTCTCCTCGCCCGGTCCCGCCCCGTCCCGGAGGCCGGAGGGCAGGTCGATACTCGCGATCGGGGCTGAACAGGCTGACGCTGCCCTGAGGAGGTCGAGGGGGGCGCCGTGAAGCGGGCCCTTGAGGCCCGTTCCCGCGATGCCGTCGATGAGAAGGCCGGCCCTCGCCAGGGCAGCGCTCGCGCCGGGCGAGGGCCATTCATGGACCGGGATGCCCCCCGAGCGCAGCCTCCCCGCCTGGAGGGCGGCGAGACTGTCCACCGCGGCCGGGAGGACGACGGCCGAGCTATCCTTCCAGCCCGCGAAGGAGAGGTGGCGCAGGAGGGCGAGGGCATCGCCCCCGTTGTTGCCCGCCCCGGCCAGGGCGACCAGGGAAGCGCCGCGGAACCTCTCCTCGGCGAGAAGGCCCTCGAGGGTCGAGGCGAGGCGGGAGGCGGCCGCCTCCATGAGGGTGTCGGGAGCCAGGCCCCAGGCCAGGAGGGTCTCCCGGTCGAGTCGCAGGGCCTCGGCGGCGCTGACCAGCCTTCTCATTTGCGCAGGCTCGTGCCCAGGCCGGTCAGGCGATCGAAACGCCACCAGACGAGGCGGGCCTCGTACTTCGTGCCGAGGAGGGCCGAGAGGACACCCTCGGGCGAGAGATCCAGGGTGCTGAAGTAGAGCTCGTCGGGGGAGATCTCGATCGGATAGCGGTCGATCGACTTGGTCCCGCGGTTGAAGATGGAGAGGGAGCTGTGGCTCTCGTCGTCGATGCTGAGGAGGAAGAAGCGCTCCCCCGCCACGCCGAGGAGCTCCGGCACGAGGGTAACGCGCTTCCCGGCCCCCTCCTCGCCCTTCACGGATTCCTGGACCGGCGGGAGCTCCCAGCGGTCCAGGATTCCTCCGCTCGAGAGGTCCATCCGGTAGATCCAGGAGCCCGCGTATTCGATGCCCGAGTGGGACTTGGTCTGGGTGTCGACCATCTCCCGCGAATAGTCGACCTTGAGGATGAGGGCGACGCCCGTGGAATCGGGGACGATGCGGTCGAGGCTCGCTCGGAGGTCGGCGTTGCCCGCCGGCTTGGGCAGGGAATCGCGGGGGATCCGCAGGGAGTTGCGGAGCGAGCCCTTGGTGTCGAACCAGTGCACGAGCCAGACATCCTGCTTGAGGGAGACGACGACGAGATCGTCCTGGGCCGTGACATACAGGCCGAGGATGTAGGGGAAGGGCGTGCCGCCGATACCCTCCTGGCCGAGGTAGTCCTCGAAGGAGCAATCCTTGCCGAAGCGCAGAATGGCGTAGTCGAGGCTGGCGCCCGTCGCGTCGACGATGCGGCGCTCAGGGGGCATGCGGTCCTCGACGAAGATCCGGTTCTTCGAATCCACGGCTATCTCGCCGGGGGCGCGGAAGGGATAGGGGACGGCGATGCGATCGGTCTTCTGGCCCTCCCCGCCCTTCTGGATGGAGGGCTCGGGATTCCTGTCCGGGTTGTAGATGAGGGCCAGGACATCGCCGTAGGAGGAGAGGCGCTGGACCTTGGCGGCGTTGCCGTTGGCGAGGTAGAAGACCCCTCCCCGCATCGCGATGCGCGTCTTGAGGGAACTGTCCCCTCCCTTCACCTGGAAGAGGTCGAGCTGGTCCTCGGCAGGCCCGTAGCCGAGGGCGAAGAGCTGCTCGCGGGGGACGGTCCCGCCGCCCTGACCGGCGCAGGAGGCGAGGAGGACGAGGGTCGCGCAGAGAACCAGGGGGGCGGCAAGGCGGCGGAGCAAAGGAAGGGGTCTCCCCTTCGGGGCTGAAGGCATGTCGAAGAACCTCCTGGGTCCGCGGGAAGAGAGCCTCCCGGCCCTCCAAGTAGACCTTCAAGGGCTCGACCCTGTCAATCAAGGCCCAGGACCGCCCGCCCGCCGGACCGGGGCGCCGGGCTTCCTCTTCTTGACCCCCTTCGCGCTAAAAAGGTAGATTGAGCACCATGGCAACAAACATTCTCGCGGCCCTCTTCGGCTCGAAGAGGGAACGCGACATCAAGCGGCTCCTCCCCGCCCTGCACGCTATCGGCAGCCACGAGAGCCGCATGCTCTCGCTCGGCGACGCGGACTTCCCCGCCGAGACCGCCCGCTTCCGCGAGCGTCTTTCGAAGGGCGAGACCCTCGACGACATCCTGCCCGAGGCCTTCGCCCTGGCCCGCGAGGCGGCCCGACGGGTCCTCGGCGAAAGGCCCTTCGACGTCCAGATGCTCGGCGGCATGGTCCTCCACGACGGCAAGATCGTCGAGATGAAGACGGGCGAGGGCAAGACCCTGTCCTCGGTGGCGGCCACCTACCTCAACGCCATCCCCGGCGAGGGCGTCCACGTCGTCACCGTCAACGACTATCTGGCCAGCCGCGACTCGGAGTGGATGGGCCGGGTCTTCCGCTTCCTCGGTCTCAGCGTCGGCTGCATCCTCTCCAACATGGACAACGCCGCCCGGGCCGCCGCCTACGCCTGCGACATCACCTACGGCACCAACAACGAGTTCGGCTTCGACTACCTCCGCGACAACATGAACTGGACGGTCGAGCAGCGCGTCCAGCGCGGCCACAACTACTGCGTCGTCGACGAGATCGACTCCATCCTCATCGACGAGGCGCGTACGCCCCTCATAATCTCGGGCCCGGCCGACGACGACACCTTCAAGGTCAACGAGATCTCGAAGCTCGCCAGCCAGCTGGTCGAGGTCAAGAAGAACCCTGCCACCGGCGAGTATCCCAAGGAAGAAGAGGGGGAGCTCCTCGACGGCGACTACAAGGTCGAGGAGAAGAACAAGCGCATCTCCTACACCTCCCAGGGCATGGCCAAGATCGAGGAACTCCTCCTGAAACGCGGTCTCATCAAGGGCTCCCTCTTCGACGAGGCCAATTTCGAGTACGTCCACTACTTCACCCAGGCCTCGAAGGCCCTCCTCCTCTTCGCCAAGGACGTCGACTACGTGGTCCAGGACGGTCTCGTGCAGATCGTCGACGAATTCACCGGCCGCATCCTCCACGGCCGCCGCTACTCCGACGGACTCCACGAGGCCATCGAGGCCAAGGAGCGCATCAAGATCGCGCGCCGCAACCGCACCTTGGCCACCATCACCTTCCAGAACTACTTCAGGCTCTACAAGAAGATCTCGGGCATGACGGGCACGGCCGACACCGAGGCCGCCGAGTTCGCCAAGATCTACAATCTCGACGTCGTGGTCATCCCGACCAACCGCCCCCTCCAGCGCGCGGACGAGGACGACCTCGTCTTCCTGAACGAGGGCGAGAAGTTCGAGGCCATCTGCGAGGAGATCGCGGAGGCCCACAAGAAGGGCCAGCCCGTCCTCGTCGGCACCGTCTCCATCGAGAAGTCGGAGCGCCTCTCGGCCCTCCTCACCCGGAAGGGAGTGCGCCACGAGATCCTCAACGCCAAGAACCACGCGCGCGAGGCCCTCATCATCGCCGAGGCCGGCTCGAAGGGCGCCGTGACCATCGCCACCAACATGGCCGGTCGCGGCACCGACATCAAGCTCGGGGGCAATCCCGAATTCAGGGCCCGCAAGATCGCGGGCACGACGGCGACCGAGGAACAGTTCCGCGCCGTACTCGAGGCCGAGTACGCGAAGTGGCACAAGGACTTCGAGGAGGTGCGCTCGACCGGCGGCCTCTACGTCATCGGCACCGAGCGCCACGAGTCGCGGCGCATCGACAACCAGCTGCGAGGCCGCTCGGGCCGCCAGGGCGATCCGGGGCGCTCGCGCTTCTTCATCTCCCTCGACGACGATCTCATGCGCCTCTTCGGCGGGGAGAACTACAAGGGCCTCATGACCAAACTGGGGATGAAGGAGGGCGAGCCCATCTACCATCCCCTCCTCAACCGCACCATCGAGAACGCCCAGAAGAAGGTCGAGGAGCGCAATTTCGAGATCCGCAAGCACCTCCTCGAGTACGACGACGTCCTCAACCAGCAGCGCCGCTTCATCTACGAGCAGCGCGACGCGATCCTGAAGGACGAGAACCTCGGCGGCCGCGTGATGTCGACCGCGGTCGAGATGGTCGGGAACAGCCTGGCCACCTACGACGAGGAGCAGAAGAAGGACCAGACCGCCGCCTACTCGGCCCTCCAGGCCGAACTCCGCGCCGACTTCGGCCTCCAGCTCCCCTACCGCGCCGAGGCCGCCCGCGCCAAGTCGATCAACGAGATGACCGCCGAGGCGACAGCCCTCCTCGAGCAGGACCTCGCCGCGAAGGTGGGCTTCGCCGGCGAGCCCAACCTCAATCACTTCATCCGCCTCCAGTATCTCCAGGCCATCGACAACCGCTGGCTGGACCACCTCGAGTCGATGGAAGCCCTCCGCGAGGCCGTCTACCTCCGCTCCTACGGTCAGAAGAATCCCCTCCTCGAGTACAAGCTCGAGGGCTTCGACATCTTCGAGCGCATGATCGAGGAGATACGCCGCTCCATCGCCCAGAAGCTCTTCCTCGTCCGCATCCAGGCCGCCGAGGAGAGGCAGGTGGGCCAGGCTCCGGTCACCCGCACGATGAACACCATGCACGCCGATGCGGCCCAGTTCGGCTCCGGCGGCACGACGACCGGCAATGCCGGCTCGGGTGGCCGCTCCGCGGTGGACGAGGCCTCCCGCCCCGAGGGCGTCACCGTGGTGCGTTCGGGCGCCAAGGTGGGGCGCAACGATCCCTGTCCCTGCGGTTCGGGCAAGAAGTACAAGCACTGCCATGGTCAATGAGGGCTCCGCCCTCCTCGACCGGACTCGATGAATCGAAGGATGGCCCTTGTCCCTCAACTGGAAGGAGATCGATCTCGTCCTCTCGGAGCTCCACCTCGAGGGCGCGCAGATCCAGAAGATCGCCCAGCCCACCTTCGATTCGATAGTCCTCGGTCTCTGGGGCCAGGGGGGCGAGACCGAGCTCCTCATCTCCATCGCCCACGGCGCCTGCAGGATCCACTCCCTCTCGAGGCCCCTGCCCAAGAACGAAAGGCCCCTCCGCTTCATGGAATGCCTTCGCTCCCGCCTCCGGGGCGGACGCATCGTGTCGCTGGCCCAGCTCGGGCGCGACCGCACCCTGCGCTTCGACATCGTCGCCTTCCACGGCGAGCGCGATGACGGCGAAGCGGGGCCCGCCCGGGTCGAGCTCCGCCTCTATGCCCGCCTCTGGTCCGGCTCCGGCAATCTCATCCTCTGCGACGCCGAGGATCGCATCGTCGACGCCCTCGCGAGGCGGCCCAAGCGCGGCGAGATGCCCGGAAAGCGCTTCGTGCCTGTCCTGCCTCCGCGCGAGGGGGAGGAAAGGCCCGAGCGCCTCTTCGAGGTCCGCGACCTGTCCCTGCCCGAGGGGAGGGAGGAGGCGAGTTTCAACGAACGCGTCGAGGCCCTCTATGCCCGGAGCGGGGGCGGCCTCTCGCGGGACAGCCTCCTCGCCCTCGCGCGGGAGCGCTTCGGGAAGAGGCGGCGCCTCCTCGAAACCCGCATAGTCGCCCTCGAGGCCCAGGCCGCGAGCTTCCGCGAGGCCGATCGGAACCGCGAGTTGGGCGATCTCATCATGGCCAATCTCGGCTCGGCACCCGAGGGCCGGCTTCTCGCCGTGGATGACTTCTACCGCGGGGGGAGGCTCCACGTCACCGTCGACCCCGCCCTCTCCCTGGTCGCCAACGCGACCGCCTATTACGAGAAGGCCAAGAAGGAGTCGGGGGGCCTCGCCGAGGTCGAGAGGGAGCTCGGGCGCTGGCGCTCCGAACTGGCCGCCTCCGAGGCTGAACTGGCCCGGCTGGAGGGCCTCGAGGATCCCCTCCTCATCGCCAAGGCCCTGGACAAGGGCGGAACCACGCGGGTGACGGAGACCCGGCGCTGGCCCGGCCTTTCCCTCGAGCGCTCGGGCTGGACCATCCTCGTCGGCCGCTCGGCCAAGGAGAACGACGAGCTCCTGCGCCGCCACGTGCGGGGCTCCGATCTCTGGCTCCACGCGCGGGACTGGGCGGGCTCCTATGTCTTCGTGAAGGCGCGGAAGGGCAAGTCGGTGCCCCTCGATATCCTCCTGGACGCCGGCAACCTCGCCCTCCACTACTCGAAGGGCCGCGAGGCCGGCGAGGGCGATCTCTACTACACCTTCGTGAAATACCTGCGCAGGGCCAAGGACGGACCCAAGGGCCTCGTCATCCCCACCCAGGAGAAGAACCTCCATGTGCGCATGGACGAGGGGAGGATCAAGGAACTCCGCGCCCTCATCGGCGCCGACTCGGATACGTGAGCCCCCGAGGCCCTACTTCCGCACGGCCTTCCTCGAGGGCGAGCGCGCCCCGAGCCTCAGCTTGTCCCCCTCGGTCTGGATCGTGAGGGTGCCACCCGCCCCGAGCCTGCCGGTCAGGATCAGCTCCGCCGCCGGCTCCTCGATCTCCGACTGGATGAGGCGCCTCATGGGCCTGGCCCCGTACTCGGGCTGGTGGCCGCGCTCCGCCAGCCATTCACGGGCGGCCTTCGAGGCGGAGATCGAGATTCCCTTGGCCCCCAGACGTCTTCCGAGGGCGGAGAGATCGAGGTCGAGGATCTTCGCGATCTCGGCCTTTCCGAGGGGCCGGAAAACGACGATGTCGTCCAACCTGTTGATGAATTCCGGATTGACGCGCCGCTTGAGCTCGGAGAGGGAGGCGGCGCGCAGTTCGGCGTAACCGGGCAGCCTGTCCTCGGATTTGAAGCCGAGGCCGCCGCGCGCCAACTCCCGCGCCCCGGCGTTGCTCGTCATGATGATGACGCAATTCCGGAAGGAGACCGTGTGGCCGAGGTTGTCGCGGAGTTCGCCCTCCTCGAGGAGCTGGAGGAGGATGTTGAAGACCTCGGGATGGGCCTTCTCCATCTCGTCGAAGAGCACGACCGCGTAGGGCCGGCGCCTGATCCTCTCGGTGAGCATGCCGCCCTCGTCGTAGCCGACATAGCCGGGGGGGGCGCCCACGAGGCGCGCCGCGTTGTGCCTTTCCATGTAGTCGGACATGTCGATGCGGATGAGGGCCTCTTCGGAGCCGAAGAGGTATTCGGCGAGACTCTTGGCCACAAGGGTCTTGCCCACGCCCGTCGGGCCGAGGAACATGAAGGACCCGAGGGGCCGCCTCGCGTCGGAGACACCCGCCCGCGAGCGCCTGATCGCCGAGGCCACCGCGTGGATGGCGTCCACCTGACCGATCACCCGCCGGTGCAGCTCCTCCTCGATCCTGAGGAGGCGGTCGGTCTCGCTCTCGGCGAGGCGGCCGAGGGGAATGCCGGTGGATTCCGAGAGGATGAGGCGGAGGTCATCCTCGGTGACGGGGAGGCGGGAGCTGCCCCCGGCCGCCACCCAGTCGGTCTTGAGGGCGTCGAGACGGGCCCTGAGGCCGCGGACCCGGTCGCGGATCTCGGCCGCCCTCTCGTAGTTCTGGGTCGAGACGAGGGCGAGCTTCTCTTCGGTGAGGCGGCCGATCTCCGCCTCGATGTCGACGAGCTCCGCGGGTCGGGTCGGACTCGTGATCTTGCGGTAGGCTCCCGCCTCGTCGATCAGGTCGATGGCCTTGTCGGGGAGGCGGCGCTCGGGCAGGTAGCGCTGGGAGAGTTCGACGGCGGCGTCGAGGGAACCCTGGGTGAAGCTCACGCCGTGGTAGTCCTCGTAGCGCCCCTTCACGCCCTCGAGGATGGAGAGGCTCTCGGCGGGGCTCGGCTCGCCGACGATGACGAGCTGGAAGCGGCGCTCGAGGGCGGAGTCCTTCTCCAGGTACTTGCGGTACTCGTCGAGGGTGGTGGCCCCGATGCATTGGATCTCGCCGCGCGAGAGGGCGGGCTTGAGCATGTTGGAGGCGTCGATGGAGCCTTCGGCCCCTCCGGCCCCGATGATCGAGTGCAGTTCGTCGATGAAGAGGATCACGTTGCCCGACTGGGCGATCTCGCGCATGATGCGCTTGAGCCTCTCCTCGAACTCGCCGCGGTACTTGGTGCCGGCCACGACCGAGGCCATGTCGAGGGAGAGGAGGCGCTTTCGCGCAAGGTCCTCGGGCACCCTCCCCTCGGCGAGGCGCTGGGCCAGACCCTCGACGAGGGCTGTCTTGCCCACGCCCGGCTCGCCGGCGAGGACAGGATTGTTCTTGGTGCGGCGCGCGAGGATGCGGATGACCCTCTCGATCTCCTTTTCCCTGCCGATCACCGGATCGAGACGGCCCTGGCGGGCCAGGGCGGTCAGGTCGCGGGAGTGCTCGTCGAGGAGGGGCGTGCGGGTTCCCCCCGCCTTGCCGGGGGCCGCCGCCGTCCCGCCATGGCCCGAGGCCGGAGCCGCCGCCTCGCCGGGAGGGCTCGCCTTCAGGCTCTTGAGGACGACCCTGAGCTGGTCGACGCCGATGCCGCGCTTGGCCAGGGCCTCGCAGGCTGTCGAGGCCTGCTCGCGGCAGGCGGCCAGGAGGAGATGCTCGGTGCCGATGTATTCCGCCCCGCCGAGACTCGCCTCCTCGGCCGCGGTCTCGAGGAGGGTCCTCGAGCGCCGTGACAGGGGAAGGTCGCCGAGGACGAAGGGCGCCCGCTGCCTCTCGACCGTGCGCTCGATCTCCTCCTTGAGCTCGAGGAGATCGACGCGAAGACCCTGGAGCATGAGCCAGGCCTGGCCCTCTCCTTCGGCGAGGATGGCGAGAAGGATGTGCTCGGGCAGGACCTGGTCGGCGCGGCTCTTTCTCGCCTCTTCCTGGGAAAGGTGGGTGAGGACGCGTTGGGCTCGGGGCGTCAGGCCTTTGAACATGGTTTCCTTCCTTCGCTCTCCACTTCGATGTGGGCCCGGGGTGCCGGATCCGGAAGGCCGAGGCGCGACCGGATCCTCTGTATTCTATCGGCATCGGGCCCCCTCCGCGGGAGCTCCGTAGGGGATCCCTTCGGCCGGAGCGGCTTCCCCCTCCCGGCGAAGGCGACGAGGAGCTCGTCGACCGATTCCCGGGGAAGTCCCCCGAGGAGACCCGTGAGGAGCCCGAGGCGAAGGTCGGAGAGGAGGGTGAGGGCCTCGGGCTGCGAACACTCCTGGGCATAGGAGAGGATGCCGAGGGCCCGCCCCGCCCGGTCGAGGAGGCGGTGCGGGGCGGCGGCGAAGAGCTCCGCCCGGGCGCGGGTTTCGGCGGCCGCTATCGACCTGGCTTCTTCTTCGATGCGTCCGGCACCGAGGCCGGTCTCGGTGCCGGGAGAAAGAAGCCAAAGATCTCCCGCGGAAGAGCCAGCGCCCCCTTCCTCGGTGCCGTAGTGCCCCTCGAAGGACCAACCCCTGCCGAGGAGACCCCGGGCCAGCCTTTCGATGAGGCCGCTCCGGGCCAGGGCTGGCAGGTGGAGCAGGACGCTGCCCTGGAGGCCGCGGCCGCAGTCGCCCAGCCTGGCGGTGAGGTAGCCCCAGTCGGGATCCTTGGCCGGCTCGTACCAGGCCTCGAGG
>Ga0334722_10000433_pt1 | contig 62693 bp, 56 predicted proteins | sample C3_bottom_MG_FD_207210 | JGI IMG/M metagenome (GOLD analysis project Ga0334722, IMG submission 207210) | Sediment microbial communities from Yellowstone Lake, YNP, Wyoming, USA - C3_bottom | ecosystem: Environmental > Aquatic > Freshwater > Lake > Sediment | place: USA: Wyoming | collected... | reverse complement strand
CGAAATGATAATGTCAGCCTGACACCGGTCCATATGGGCGATCATAAAACGGCTGCTCAGGCATTTGTGCAACAGGCTCTAAAACGAAGCCTGTTGGCCATGCCGGCTTCGAGAAATCTGTTTGCCCGCGCCCTGCAATCATCGAGGATGACGGGGTCGATGATCTTTCTGCTGATCACGTAGCTGATTCTGAGAACAACGATGTCGTCGATCTGACCCCAGAACGGCACGGTATCTTTAATCATGTCGTACGGAGACACCACGTAGGTGACTGCAAACAAAAGAATCAGCTTCACATACCAACGGACCCTGCGATCACCGAATACGAACCACATCGCAAGGACTTCTCTGGAGAACGACTTCACGGCTTTTTGGAGACTTTCTCGAATAGTCATAATAGCTTCGTCTTTCCTTCGGCATTGGCGGACCTTCTGTTGACCCTGCAATTTCCATTGTTTATCCGAAACCTTTTCATCCCGGATACCCATATAGAAAGATTTTCAAAAATGGACAAAAAATTTTACTCCTATTTCAGTCGAAGTATTCGGTGGCTCGTAAAAAGTGGCGGCATATGCCTGCCCCTGATAATATATTATTTGCGTGACTTCATTCGACTTTTCTATATTCCAGTAACGGAAATATGGCTCCAAAGTAATTTCATGGTCAGCGTTGTTATTTCTAAATTTTATGGAACCTCTTAATCCATACCCGCCCTGCTGATCATTCGTCACGTCGCCGATACCCACATCGCTTAAATAGCTTATCTGTTTTCCCTGTAAAAAATAATCAAATTCAATTGAGAAACCTGTCGTCCATGATGATCCGGAAAACGGGTCCTGCCATTTTTCAACGCCGAAAGGCAGGTAATAATAATTGGACTTCCTTCGATAACCGCCCGCTCTTTTGTTTGCTTGATCATATAAATAACGATACCCAACCCCCCAATACGGTCAAAAGAAAGACCAGACAAAACATTATCAGACCGATTTCCCGCATGGATAGGGCGGTTATCATGCCATTTTTCAGAATACAAGTCATTTTCAGCATTTGTATTGGTTCGGATTCCTCAAAAAAGGTTCTTCTGACTTTCCTATGGGTAGCTTTCAGTGCCTGTAATGAAATCACCGCCACTTTTATTGTCACCTTTCTTGCACGCCCAAGAAAGGTAACCGAAAGAAGGGCGCCCGGCGGAACTTCTTAACAGGGCTGTATGAACAAGTCCAGGCCACTTTGTAAAGCTTGGACTTCCCCAAAAAGTCTTTGAGTGCCCTGCATCGTCGGCTTTCATATCGTTGAGCATTTTATCGCGCCTCTCCATCTCCTTAAAAAGCTCTTCCGTTAAAGGTGTGGAATGTTCGTCAAGAGTGGCAAACAAGCCGAGAAGGTCGCCAGTCATTTCGTCAGTCATTTCCTCCTCTGAGAAGAAACATCCTGCCTCTACATTTGTGTACCATGCGCTGTCAGTTAAATTTGCAGACCCTATATAGACACCAACTCCGCGCCACCAGATGACTTTCGCGTGATGGTGTTGGACAAGGCGACATGTAAAGATCGGAGACCTTTTTTAAGGAAGCTGGTGAGAATTGGAATGCTTACAGCAACCTCGGCATCAAGGCGACCATAAAATTTCAAAGGAATATTGTTTTCCCAGCACCAATCAAACAGAAGAGATGATTTCGTGGCATATGCTACAGCGGCTAGTACCTCCTCCGTCTGGCTTGCGAAGTTGTCGGTGATATAGCGAAGATAGTGTCCATTGATTCCGCTCATTATAAGGCGCATGAGAAAGACTCCTTCTTTTATCCAGACTTGCTGTATTTTGGTTGAAATTACATTGTTAGCTGGTAGCTGGTAGGTTGGGTAGAACGAAGTGAAACCCAACGCTTTTCAAAGGTTGTCGGGATCAGCAATCAAACCCGTCGGATTTCGCGCTGCTCTATCCGACCTACAAACTGAAATACGGGAGAAGATTAGAGAATAGCCTCAATCCCTTTGCGGTGAATCACGTTCAACAGCACGAGCGCCGTGCCTGATGGTTCCTTTTCACCACGCTCCAATTTCGACACATAGCCAGGCGATACGTTCAGACATTGGGCAAAAACTGCCTGACTCATGTGCGCATGTTTACGTATCATGCGGATTTTATTACCAGTCAACGGTTCGAGCTTGGCTTCAATGCTGCTATGACGCATGGTGATTTTTTTGTAAGCTGCTTCACCCAGAACGCCGACATTTTTCATGTCTTTGGCTGTTTCCAGTAACGCTTGTGTCAGTCGACTATTTTTTGTTTTCTTTGTTTTCACAGATTACCTCCTCTATAATCCCTGCCTTAATTGCTTTTTCAAGGGACACTTTATTGGCTTTAAGCCATCCCGCTCCGATTTCCTTTAGCGTTTTGAGCTCGTCTTCATCGATATTCTCTTTTTCGTTTTTCGCGAAGCCGTAAAGAAATACCGATATTTGGCCGAAACGGTAAGCAATTATCACACGGAAACCGCCGGAGCGGCCTTGTCCAGCTCTCGCAACTCTCTGCTTGATGACTCCGCCACCTAAATCCGCCTCCACGAGCCCCTGCTCCGCACGCTCGATTGCCTCGCATAAGTTCTTATTTTTAATATTTGACTGTCGCGCGTAGCGAACAAACCACTTTGTCTTGAATACCTTCACGCCACCTCCTTAATACTATAAACTATAGCACAATGAACTATGTTTTCCAACATCTTTTGTAATTAGTTTACTGATGAGGAGGTACTTTCGCTCTCTGAGTGTCGTCATAAACTACTCGTTCAAGTCATTCCCCGGCGCCAATGCCCGGAGCTTTGCAACGATCTCTGACACAACGGCTTGCAGAGGGTAGACCTTGTAGCTCTGGTGATAGAAGCGATAAAGCGGATCTTCGCAGCCCCATGCGTCGCTGCACGCCGGGGAGCATGTACCTGCACCTGACCCTGCGGGGTGGACGAGACAATCACTTCACGGGACGCAGGCCTTTTTCCGGCAGGTTCGTCCCTTCAATATAAAAAACCGAACAACCAAAGCGGAATTCTGTTCCCGATACCGGTTTCGATGTTATCCACTGCCAACCAGGCGTTCTTTGCCGCCTTGATCTGCCCGGGACCTTTGTTCTTTCCGCCGACCTCGAAGACATATTTTCCGTCGATAGAAAAATCGGCTTGCGAATGTGACGTGACTTTGTGCAGCGCGTGGGTCATGGATAGAAAAAAGGTCTCCCGGATATTCCCGGCTCCGGCAAGAGCGCGGCCGGCGATGGCATGGACCAGGTTCGGATTGTTCAGGTAGATCTTTTCCGGTTTCTCCAGCTCGCGGAGCCCTCTGCCGCTTTTTGAGATTGTCAGGATGATCCCTGCGTCCTCAAGGTATTTCAGGTAGGTCTTGAGCGTTCGTTCGTCCCCCACATCGAGCAGGGTCTTGAGGTTCTTAAGGTCCGGCGTAAAGGGGACAGATGCGGCGATAATGGCCAGGAGTTTTTTTATCTTCTTGACGCTCGCCCCGCTCAGCGACGGATGGATGGCGATCAAATCGCTTTCAAGCGTGGTGTGGACCATTTGCTCCAAGGTGAGCTGAAAAAGCTTCTTGTTCTTGTATTCCTGAAAATAGGGATAGTAGCCGTATTCAAGATAATCCCGGAACAGAGCGAGGACCTTCTTGCCCTTTTTTTCCAGCACACCGATGATCGCGCGGCTGATGGGCTGGTGGTTTTTCATGAGGTCGGCGAGCTTGACGCTCGGAAACGCGGTCTCCTGGGTCATCTCAATGAACTCCCTGAACGACATTCCGTTCATCCGGTACACCACGGCCCTTCTGCTCAGGTCATGGCTTCCCCGGTAAAGTTCCAGCGCCGAACTTCCGGAGGCGATAATCCTGAGTTTGGGAAATGTATCGTTGATGCTTTTGAGCTGAGCGGCCCACTCGGGAGACTTGTGGATTTCATCCAGACATATCAATTCCCCGCCCAGGTGCTGGAATTCCTCGGCTATTTCATAGAGGCTGCGCCCGCCGAGCAGGAAATGGTCCGCCTGGATATAGAGGGCCTTGTCGGTAAAGAGGTCGTTTTGATACGAGGCAAGAAGGTGCTGGATGATGGCCGTGGTCTTGCCAACGCCCCGCTGGCCCACGACAAGAGAGAACCGGTTGTCCAGCCGATTCTCTTTCAGAAAGTACCGCGTATAAGCGCGGTTGTAGATACGGATGAAGTCCTGGCTCAGCCGGACAAGCTCTTCGATCATGCCTGCGCCTCCTATAGGATTGTGTTCCTATCGTATCAGCTAATTGATAGGAATGCAATACTATAATGCTTCCGTGTCTTGTAACCATTTTCATATGTGAATTATAGGCCAACAGCCTTCTCTTTTCAAGCCAATAGACAACATCGCTAATTCATCCTTCTATCCAAACTCCGATATTGAATCGCCTCGGAGATATGCTCGGTCGCGATCTGCTCGCTCCCTTCAATATCCGCAATCGTTCGGGCGACTTTCAAAATCCTATTATATGCCCGCGCTGAAAGCCCCAATCGGTTCATCGCTTTTTCCATGAGGCTGAGCGAATCCTCGTCTATCTTGCAGTACTTCCGGATATGCCGTGGTTTCATATGCGCATTGGCGTAGATGCCGTCATTTCTGAATCGTGCATACTGTCTTTCCCGGGCCATTGTGACTCGCGCGCGGATCAGAGATGACGCTTCCGCCGGTTGGTCGGACGAGATCTCATTGAACTTGATCGCCGGAACTTCGATGTGAATATCAATGCGATCCATGAGAGGGCCGGACACGCGTGACCGGTAAGTCTGTACCTGGTGAGGAGTACATTGGCATTGATGCGCCGGATCTCCCCAGTTGCCGCACTTGCAGGGGTTCATGGCCGCGACGAGCATCAATGACGCGGGATAGGTAAGCGACGTGACGGCGCGGGAGATAGTGACTTGGCCGTCCTCAAGCGGCTGGCGCAGGGCTTCGAGCACGTTCCGTTTGAACTCGGGAAGCTCATCAAGAAACAGCACCCCGTTGTGCGACAGGCTCACCTCTCCGGGCTTCGGGACCTGGCCGCCGCCGATAAGACCCGCATCGGAGATGGTGTGATGGGGGGAACGGTAGGGCCTTGTCGCGATCAGCGGCTGGCCCTTCCTGAGCAGGCCCATGACGCTGTGGATCTTGGTGGTCTCGATGGATTCGTCAAAGCTCATCTGGGGCAGGACCGAGGGCAGCCTGCGGGCGAGCATGGTCTTGCCCGACCCTGGCGGCCCGATCATGATGATGTTGTGCCCGCCCGCCGCGGCGACTTCGATGGCGCGCTTGGCGTGCTCCTGGCCCCTGACTTCGGAAAAATCCTCCTGATATGCGGAGTAGATCTCGAAGGCGCTCTTGACGTTGATCGTGACCGGCTCGGAAATGTCTTTTCCGGACAGAAACTCCACGACCTCGGGCAGGGTATGCATGCCGTAGATCGATACGGATTCCACGACAGCAGCCTCCTGCGCATTGTCCGCGGGGATCACCATGCCGCGATACCCGGCCTTTTTTGCGAGCACGGCCATCGATAACGCGCCGCGCACGGACTTCACCCTGCCGTCAAGCGCAAGCTCGCCGACAATAAGGTATCCGCTTACCATTTCCTGGGTAAGCACGCCCTCGGCGATCAGCATGCCGATGGCGATCGGAAGATCGAAGGCCGAGCCTTCCTTCTTGATGTCCGCGGGCGCGAGGTTGACCACGACCTGCTTCAGGGGAAAATCGAAGCCCGTGTTCTTGAGCGCCGCGCGCACGCGCTCCTTGCTCTCCTTCACAGCGGCGTCGGGCAGACCTACGGTGGAGAAGAAGGGAAGCCCTCTGCTCGCGATGTCTACCTCCACTTCTACGGGGTAGGCGTCGATGCCGAGCACTGCGGAACTGATGACCTTGGCGAGCATAGGGCTCCTTCGATAAGTTCAGAGTTCATGGTTCGAGGTTCACAGTGTGGAGAGAGCTGATGATTTACCGCAGAGAATAGCAGAGAAGTTGCGGGAATGTCAAACTGAAAGTGAGGATTATCCACGTCAGGAAACGGCTACTGCTCGAAACGCGTGACGAACGCGCCGATGAACCGCATTGCGCGCACATAGTCGGCGAAGGGAACTTCCTTCACAACGCCGCCGCCGGGCGCGTCTTCACGGTCCTTGGTGCCGGCTGCATGGATAAGATAGGGTTTGCTGTTCTTAATGTGAATAATTGAGAGGTGGGCGACAATCTCCTCTACGACGCGCTTCTTCGGGTCCTTTACCCAGTATATTATGTCGCCGTCCTGGAGTTTCTTCTGGAGCGCGCGGGTTCCGAGGATGTTCTTAGGCAGAATATCCACGGTATCTCTTCCGCGCGAACCCGCGATCTGTTTAATCGCGCCGAGGTCCGGGGTAATATTTTTTCCCCACTTGCCGCTGAAGACCATGTCCTCGCCGTACTGATAGCGCTCGTCGTAGTTCACGACAAGGCCGTCAGCAAGCTTTCCCTGCGTCATGAACCGAAGGGCCAGCGCCTTATCAATGGCCTGGGCCGGCGTTTCGGACTGCGCCAGTTCCACGGCGCGGAAAGTCAGGTACATGCAGTCCGCCTTTTCATCGGCCACGATGCGGTTCGTGCGCACATAGAGACCGAGAGGGTCGGTGTCGTAGGGAGTGCCGATGAAACGGCCCGCCCAGTACGAGATGCGCTTGCCGGGGGAAAGCGCCCCTATTCGCGCCTGCGCGAGAAGCACCTCGTCGGCCATCAGCTCCGCTGCCCGCTTTTTCTCGTCAGGTCCCACTCCGATTATCCGGAGCCCGTACTGAATGGAGTTTGCGTAGCGCCGGTCGTAAATGCCGGCGAGCTGCACCGCCTGCTTTCTGGGAACCAGGAGAAACCGGCCATTCCCGAGGAACAGGCCTTCGCTCTCGCCGTAGAACACGAGAATGTCGCCGGGCTGAAGGTCTTTTTTCGATACCCGTTCCGCCCGGGCTTTAAGCGAGGCGATATCTGTGCCGAGAAATATCCCGTGGACCCGGTAGGTAATGGAGATGAGGCCCTGGACATCGATGCCCTGGGCGGTCAGCCCGCCGGCAAGATGACGAACAGCGAGGAACTGGCGGGCCGTCCTGGCGATGTCCTCAGGCGTCGTGTTGTTCGTGAGGGGGTCTGGGGTCGTGATTAGCCGCGCTTCAGCGGGATTGATGATGGCGACGGAGCGGTCGGGGAACTGCACCTTGAACCCGTCCGTGGTCTGTTCGAGCAGCGGGAGGCGCGTGCCGGCATAAAGCGGGACATTGTGGTTGCCGGTCTTGTCCAGGATCAGAGCCTGGGTCTTCGGCTTGGTGATGACAATCCACGAACGCTCGGCATTCAGATAGGCGTGGCCTTTGTCCCGCAGAAGGTGCACAGCCTCCTGCTGAATCCAGCCCTCTTTGTCGCCCTGGCTCGGGATGGAGATCCTGTAACGATAGTCCATTTTTTCCAGTATGCGGACCTCGTCGCCCATAAGCACCTGCGTCAGGATCCGGGACTTCGGCAGGGGCGCCTCATGGACATTGGCGAGCGGCGCGGACACAACGCCCGCTCCTCCGTTTTTCGGTTCCTGGGAAAAGGCAACGCGGGAAAACAGCGGAACCAGGCAAACGAGAATTATTATTAATGGTCTTATCTTCATGGTGTGGCGATCAGAACAACAGAATGAAACCGCGGAGAGCGGAGAGCGGTTATACCGGATTTAAAAATGGTGCCGAAGGGGGGACTCGAACCCCCATGGCTTGCGCCACACGCCCCTCAAACGTGCGTGTCTACCAGTTCCACCACTTCGGCACTTTGTGAAAATCCGGCTTGTCGGCTTGAAAGCCTGCAAGCTTGTCAGCTAATTCTATTTTTTCATCGCGGGCTGCTCCGCCCCTACCGGTGTCAGCCAGTCGGAATGTTTTTTGTCCCTGCCCTGAACAATATCGAAGAAGGCCGCCTGCAGTTCCTTCGTGACCGGACCCGGCCGACTCCCGCCGATGGCGCGATTGTCCACCTCGCGGATCGGAGTGATCTCGGCGGCCGTCCCGGAAAAGAACGCTTCGTCGGCAATATAGAGCTCGTCCCTGGTGAAGCGGTCCTCCACCAGCCGCATCCCGCGCTCTGACGCAAGCTGCATGATAGTGTCCCTCGTGATGCCTTCGAGAATCGAGGTCAGCGGCGGCGTCTTGATCAGGCCCTTCCGCACGATAAATACATTTTCTCCGCTGCCCTCGGCCACGTAGCCGTCGGTGTCCAGCAGCATGGCTTCGTCGTACCCGTCTTTCAACGCCTCGCGCTTGGCAAGAAGCGAATTCGCATAATTCGCCGTGGTCTTGGAGCGCACCATCGTCGCATTCACATGCGGCCGGGTAAAGGACGATATCTTCACGCGGATGCCGTTCTTCAGGCCGTCTTCGCCGAGGTAACTACCCCACGGCCAGACCGCGATCGAAAGATTGATGGGGTTCGCCTTTGGATAAATACCCATGGCGCCGTATCCGATATACGCGAGCGGCCTGATATAACAGGCCTCGATCTTGTTCACGCGGATGGTTTCCCGGATCGCCTCGACCACTTCCGCGCGGGAGAAGGGAATCTCCATGAGGCAGATATGGGCCGAGTCGAACAGGCGGTCTACGTGCTCCTTCAGGCGGAACACCGCGGAGCCGGAATCCGTTTTGTAGCACCGGATGCCCTCAAACACACCTGTTCCATAATGGAGAGTGTGGGTCAGAATGTGGACCCTGGCGTCGTTCCAGGGAACGAGCCTTCCATCCATCCAGATCATTTCAGTGGCCTGAAGCATAGGCGTAATTTATAACAGCCTGAGGTATAATTGTCAATTACTTTTTTCCGGAGTTTTGTGAAATTGACTTTATAATCGCGTGCAGGAACTTAATTAGCTCCGGGTAGCGGATTTGATTTCCTTTTTTTGAAAGTGTTCATCGAAACGACCTGCCTCTTATCACCGCGAGCTTCATCGGTTTCGGCCGTAGCAGGCCCTTTGATGATATCGCTTCTCAGAAACTGCACCCCCGCTTCCTGAGAAAATACACCCAGCATGTCATCGTGATATATGGAGACAGATTCCTTGCGGGCGCCGAAGGCAAGTTCGCAGTTGAGATTACCGTCGGCATCCCAGTCCAGGACATTGTTGGTTCTGTCATTAAAGACAAGAATAAGCCCTTGTTTCGATTCTTCTTCGGTGAAGCCGCGCCTGCCGATGCTCGTCCTGTCGGAATCTTTCACGAGAAGATAGACGCTTCCGAAATCATTCCAGATGTCATAGAACAACCGCTGAAGATACTCCACTTGCTTCTTCATCGAAAACCTCTTTCAAACCGGGAAAATGTGATGCGGGATATACAGCTCCGGGGTATTCCGCAAAATGCCCTGCATGATCCTGATCTGGTTGTACGACCTTCAGCCTATCCCCTTAATATTCGGCAGTCAAACAGCGGCCCGCGAAACACCACGCTCTCCGGACCTCCTCAAAGTATAGAATGATTTTATATAAGAATCACAATTTTCTTCGCCATCGGCAGGTTGTGTTGATTTCCTTTGACAAAAGATTGGGGAGCCTTTACTATTCCGGAGCAAGGCATGAATGGTCGCGCCTGGAATATTTCTCGTGTTCGGACATCAATCGTTCCCTGATTCAGCCGGATTCTGAGGAGGTTCGCATGGAAAGCTACCGCTATCAGGAGTTCACGTATCTGATCATTCCGTTCATTGCGGGGAGGGAATTCTTTCTCTGCGCGCGACAGGAGCGGAAGAACACGGGAAAAGAATCAGCGCAAGCGGTCGCTATGGACGGCTGCGGTTATATTTTTGCCGCGCTCATCCCCGCGCTGTTTCTCTTTACCATCCTCAACCTGGACCATCACCGATTACCGCTCCTCGAGCATCTCCTGCACCGGCTTGACCGCTACGGAGTCATGTTCTTTTTCCTCGGCTCCTGGTGGCAAATCTTCCTGATCACCGGTTTGCGGGCGCGCCGGGTAGCAGCAACCGGGCAGCCCCTCTTTACCTGTGTCTGGATGCCCTATCTCCTTCTCGGCGCCTTTGTCTCGTCCCTTATCCTCTGGACCGCGCCCTTCGGCCTCATGTGGGTCTCGGTCTTCTGGTTTCTCGCCAGCTTCGGCCTCCTCAGCCTCTTTGGGGTATCGGCTGCCAGGGTATCCGGGATATTCCTTATCCTTGCAGCCATAACTTTTTTCGGAGAGAACTTTTTTTTCATCATCCTTGATGCGATCATATGAGCATTTTTGCCGCGGCATGGACCTGACCCGGAGACCCTGATATTACGTTCCGAGGATGGGAAAAGGTCCCCTGCCTTCGACAAGGTCATGCAGATACTCCACGCATACGGCGCCGATGTTCAGGGGTTCTTGAGAGAAGCGATGTTCATTGACCGCTTGACGAGCCGAATCTCAATAATTAAGTCTGGCCCCCTGAGGTTCCTGATTAGGGGGCAACAGCAGTATCTTCCCGCCGTTGAAGCGGAACGTCATGTTTAGCATTGAAGCACCTGACCAAATACTTGCGGTGTTCGAGCCTGTCGCTCCGCCTCGCAGCCGGCCGGCGCCGACTTCATCCGTGTATCTCATTACATTCAAAACTGTTCCCATGGATACATCAATATCGACAATGAGGTTGTCCTGTCCGTTATAGATGAATGCTTCGGGGAATGGGATCCATATATACTCGCCCGCGGGAATTCCCGCGGGAATGGTGACTGAGCCGTTGCTTACTATGGTCGACGGCATACCGGCATTAAAGTTCTCAACGAATGATGAGGTGAGCGCAGAGAGGGTCGTATGTCCCAGCCGCAGCGTGCAGGTATACGATCCCGATGTCGTCGTCGCATTGGCTTGCAGAGCAATCCCCGTGATCGGCCCGCTGCCGTTGATATCGCTTGCGAGATAGAGCATCTGCATGCGGTAGAGCCTGCCAAAGGGTAGATTCGAGCTGCTTGCACCGCCGTACTCGACCGCGTCATCCCCGCCGGAGAACATGAACTGCATATTCGGAGGTTGCATCAGGCTTCCGGCGGCATCTGCCGGCTTTACCGTATCCAGCGCCTGATCCGGGGGCGTCGTGTAGTCGAACTGTAAGGAGATCGTTGAGGAGCAGGCACCGTTGCGAATATATTCAACTACGAGATTGTCCACACCATTGAAGTAGAACGGAGTATCAAGGTCGAGCCTGATATAATCGCCGACATCCCCGGCCGGAGCAGCTATCTGCTTGTTCTGCAGCACGGTCACCAGCGGTCCCTTCCCCTGCTCAACGTTATCTGCAAACGTTGTTGTCAACAAGGTAGCGGATGTGTGACCCATCTTTATCGTAACGTCGGGACAGGTAAACCCGGGGGTTGCACTGTTCGACCTGAAGGCCACAGCGGTTACATAGCCGGAACCCTGTATCCTGTTTCCCGCAGCCCCGCTTGTTCCACTATAGAGGTGCTGCACCCTGATATAGGGCACTGCTGCGCTGAAATGCCTGTCCAGACTGGCGCTGGCAACAGATATTTTATAGGCGTTCTTCATAAACGTCCCGTTCGCAAGCGAAGCAGGCAGGTCGCCGGCATCACCAGTTCCACCGGCATCGCCAGTTCCACCGGCACCACCAGTTCCACCGGCGTCACCGGTTCCACCAGCACGACCAGTTCCAACAGCACGATCAGTTCCGCCAGCACCGCCAGTTCCGCCTCCACCGCACGCAACGGTCATTGCCAACACTGACAACAACAACATCCGCACTACCCACAATATAATACTTCTCATATCATTCTCCTATCAGGATGCCTGTATTGTACCACTATGGGCGTGCAGTATGCTCGCTAAAACCAGTGATTGCATGAAATAAGCGTGGAAGTATATTTTGCTCTATCCGGGGGCGTGCTGATATGCGTGCTAACCCGTTGAGACCTTAAGGAACTTATGGCCTCGCGAGGGTCGTCACATGATGCCGATCTCATGCGGACAAGGCTGACAGTAAAGATCTGAGGCGGAGATGTTCGTCGTCAAGCTAAAAGCACGCTAAGAACCGACGTTCCCAAGTGGGTTGACCAGACCCCTATAGGTTACGTTTTTCGCCACAAGTTAGCTTTTTCCCCTGACGGCGCCCTTTAAATGGGTGACTCAATTGATCCCCAGGGCTACTGGGCGAGATACCGTGATAGCCCCGAGGGTCCCGTCAGCGGCAGTTCCAGGATGACCTCAATCCTGCCGTCCCCCAGTTCCCGCTCGCTCACCACCGTATACCCCTTGACAAAGCCCTGGATCCGTTCAGTGCCGGTCCCGCTCGCCATGAAGGACTTGACGCTGCGCTGGCCTTCGATCTTGATCTGCTCCACGGTCCGGAGCAGGTTCCTCTGCGCGTCGGCAAATGCCGCCCGCTGCGTCATGGCCCGGGCCGCACCGGCATTCCCGGCGTTCTGCGGCGGCACTCCGACGCCGGTGGCGCGGATCTTCCCGGCGGCCCAGTCAACGCCGTCGATGGCGACGATAGGAAGAAGAACAGCGGTCTGCTGCACCCGTTGGTTTTCGGGGATCTCGACCGGGGCAATATCCGTGGCATGTCCCGGCGCTGTTGCCCGCACTTCGTACTCACCCGCGGGCAGCTCCCTGAACTCGTACCTGCCCTCCTGGTCGGTGCGGGCGGCTGCCCGTTCCTTCCCTTTGTGGATCAGCGTGACTTCACTGTCCGGGCGCGGTGGGATGACCCTGCCTTTCAGCACGGCCTTGCCGGACCCCGGCACGATCAGAAGGGACGGAAGCGTGGTCGTCTCTCCCGGCTTCACGACGACGTTGTACAGGCGGATAGGGAAAGAAGAGACGGGTGCGGACACGATGATGCTATAGGTCCCTGCCGCGAGCGGCAGCCTGAATTTTCCTTCCTGCCCTCCGGCCTGCATGGTCGCAAGGGTGCTCCCTTCCCGGACCGCTGATATCTGTGCTGATGCGTCCGCGGGCTCGAGCGTCCCCTCGACGGCGCCTTCCTGGGGCGCGCTGCCGGCAGCTGACGAAAAAACGAGCAGGATGAGTATCGTTTTGACGGGTATTAGCATAGCCACCTCCCTGGTCTGATCAAAGTATAGCAGATGAATGATCCGCGAGGCTGCCTACAAAATCATCTTCCCCGAGACCGGCAGACCTAAAGAAGGTGCGCGTCTTTTTGAATGAGAATAGCTTTATATCTTTCTTGGAAGTGGAAGAGGCGCCCGGTCTTGTTGTAGCGTTTGTTCCGCGCCTGCGTATATACGCCGTTTAATTGTCTCATGCCGAGGGAAAAATTTCCGTGAAGAGACGCATCAAATAGAAAAAGCCCCTTTTATCAAGAGGCTTATGTACTATGTCAGGCTATGTTGGATTGTTAAATGGTGGTCCCAACGGGAATCGAACCCGTGTCTCCGGCGTGAGAGGCCAGCGTCCTAGGCCGCTAGACGATGGGACCGCGACAAAGCTGATAGCTGACAGCGGTCAGCTTATAGCTTTCTTTAAGGTATGGTTGGGGGAGGAGGATTCGAACCCCCGTAAACAGGTTCAGAGCCTGTCGTCCTACCACTGGACGATCCCCCAATTACGAAGCTGCACTATATACAAAACAAGGGGGAGTGTCAAGGCAAAAAAGCCGTTAAACAGCGCCGAATCAATGGCGTGGGCATTTTTTACGGCCTCGCGAAGAAACACTTTATCTTGACAAAGACGCGGCAATAGACATATTATTCACCCTGCCGAAGGTGTATCAGGGAGGAACGGGAAATTATGTGTGTGCCAAAAATTCTGCTCGTCGCGGCAAGCCTCATTGCCCTGTTCGTTCCGCCTGCGCAGGCAGCGGACACTATCAAGGTGGGGGCCATTCTTGCTGAAACCGGTCCGGCGTCATTTTTCGGCGCCCCGCAGGCCAGAACACTCCGGATGCTCCTGGAGGACATAAATGCCAGGGGCGGCATCAACGGCAAGGCCGTCGAACTCATCCTCAGGGACACGGAGTCAGACCCGCAGAAAGCGATAGCCTACACCAGGCAGCTGATCAACGGGGAAGGAGTGTTTGCGATCATCGGGCCCTCTACGAGCGACGAAACCATGGCGGTCAAGAATATAGCCGAGGAGGGAAAGACCATTCTCATTTCCTGTGCCGCGGGTGAGACTATAGTGAATCCTGTCGCGAAATATGTCTTCAAAACGCCCCCGATGGACAGGCATGCGGTCATAAGGGTGCTAGAACATTTGAAAAAGAAGGGGCTCTCCAGGATCGGCGTATTATCGAGTAAAACCGAATTCGGCCGGACCGGCAAGGCGCTGATTGCAAAACTCGCCCCCGAGTACGGAATTCAAGCCGCGCTCAGCGAGTCCTACGATAAGGCCGCGACCGACTTTACACCCCAGGTGGCCAGAATCAAGGCTGCCGATGTCCAGGCGCTCGTGAACTGGTCGCTTGAGCCGACCCAGGTGGTCGTTCTCAGGAGCGCGCGTAAAGTCGGCTTCACCGCGCCGATCTTCCAGAGCCACGGCTTCGGCAGCATGAATTATGTGAAGGCGGCGGGAGCGGATGCCGAAGGCGTTATTTTCCCGGGAGGAAGACTCCTTGTAGCCGATGAGCTTTCTGCCAGGAACCCCCAGAAGACCGTCCTGCTGGCCTGCAAGAAGGCTTATGAGGACAGGTTCAAGGAGGAGGTCACGACCTTCGGCGGTCATGCCTATGACGCCATGAAGATCCTCGAACAGGCGATGAAAGCCTCCGGGGCGGTCGCGGACAGGGAGAAGGTCCGGACCACGATAGAGAACATGAAGGGTCTCGTCGGCAACGCCGGGATTTACAATTTTTCGCCCGCTGACCACAACGGCCTCGACAGCAATGCCTTTGAAATGCTGACGGTGAAGGACGGCAAATTTACGGTTATGTAGTCATCAGTCAAGGAGCATGCAAGGGATAGCGCTCACTGCTGCTTTATGAGAGGCAATATTGACGGAACTTTTATGAAATACATCGACTTTAACACGCGTGTCTTCCCTGATGCGATCGCCAAACAGGCGATCGACGCCGTGACCGCCGTGTCCGGCGAGTACCAGCCCCATACCGACGGGACCCTGCATGGCCTGCTGGACTCCATGAAGCGGGCGAACATCGCCACAAGCCTGGCGGCCAACATCGCCACGAGTACCTCGCAAATATTTCCAATCCTGGAATTCTGCAAGCTGATAAAAGGCGATGCCATCCATCCACTGATCTCCTTCCATCCGTCAAACGACCCCGATGATGTGGAAGACCTTTTCGGCCAGGCCCAACAGGCAGGCATCCGCGGGGTAAAGCTGCACCCCATGCATCAGCGTTTCTTCATCGACAACAAGCACATGTACGGTTTTTATGAGCTGGCCGCGAGCTTCGGCTTTTATATTGTCTTCCACACGGGATATGATATCGCCTTTCCGGAGAACACTCAGGCGGATGTCGAGCGCGTCAGAAAGGTGGCGGACTGGTTCAAGGACCTTACCATTATTTGCACTCACATGGGGGGCTTCAGGCAGTGGGACCGGATTCATTGCCTCAGCAGCTGCGAAAATGTCTTTACCGAGACATCAATGACCCTGAGCGAAGTCAGCGACGAGGAGTTCATCAGGCTCATGGGGCATTTTGGTGAAGACCGCCTCCTCTTCGGCAGCAGCAGTCCATGGACGGACCAGAAAGAGATGCTTGAACGAACACTGCAATTGAAAATATCCGACCAGGCAAAAGAGAAGATGTTATATCGCAATGCGGCGACGCTGCTGCGGTTGGAAGGTAATTAGCGCGCCGCGCCCGGTTCGATCAGATCAGGTGAAAAGCAGCACGAATTTTTCGAACATTTCCCGCTGAAAGTGGTTCAGCATCTTTTTTTTCATGAGCTTGAGCGCATAAAAGGTATTGAGCCTCTGCTTGTATGAGCGATCCGCCGTGAGCGCATCGAAGACGTCGGCAATGCAGCAGATGCGGCCGTAGGTATGGATCTCGCCGCCTTTGAGCCCCAGTGGGTAGCCGCTGCCGTCTTCGCGCTCGTGGTGCTGCATAACGATGATCTTGCATTCTTCCGAGAGCTGGTTGGTCTCGGACAGGACTTTATACCCCTCGGAGGAGTGGGTCCTCATCTCCTTCATTTCGCTGTCCGTGAGCTTGCCGGGTTTTTTTGTGATGGCCGGATCGACACGGACCTTCCCGATATCGTGCAGAAAGAACGCGGCGCCCAATTCGCGCATGTCGTGGGCATCCGAGCCCTTGAAGAGCGTTTTCGCTAGCATCACGGAAAAAACCCCGACGTTCACCGAATGCGTATACGTGTAGTAGTCATACGACGTGAGTCTCAGCAGTTCCCTCGACGTTGCGTCCTCGACAAGAATCATGTCGACGACCTCGGCAATGCCCTGCTTGGCCACCTGCAGGTTTTCCGCTTTCGGGTCCTCGAACAGCCGTTCCACGAGGACACGCGAAGATTCATATACGATTTTTGATTTTTTTTCCGGCGGAAGTTTCCTGTCGTGAACCGCCTCCCGCAACTCCATGGGTATAAGTTTTTCAGGCTCCCAGATTCTGGGCGGCGTGTGGAGAGCCTCTTCCGCCCCATGGCTCACCGACTCTGTTGCCTCGGCAGGGAAGGGCTCTGTATCGGTGTTGATGATAACCTCACGGATACCATACTCGGTGAACTTGGATATCTGGCGGGGCGACCGGATGACGAACTCGTTCAGCAGAAAGGGATGGTCGAGCCACTCCACAGGAACACGCACGCGCATACCGACCCTCAGGTCCTCTATTTTGATTATTTCCTCCATGGTATATATTACCACCTCTTTCAGTCAGTAGAGGCGGAAACATGTCCTTTCTTCAGTAATTCGTGTATCACGGATTAGCAGGCTGTTGAAGAACTGCTTTAAGGGTCTTTGCGAGCGAGTCGAAGCAATATCGTTTTTATTACAACAATAACTTATAGATTGCCACGTCGCTTTGCTCCCCGCAATGACGACAAACAAGGGACTTTTTAAACAACCTGTTAGAGTATTGCTGTACAGAACATTGACAGGCATCCATTGATCACGTTCTATTGGTTTCCGGCTGCCGCGAGTAGGTCTGGAAATCTTTTTCAATGGCGTGTATGAATTTTTCGCGCCGTTTGGGGTAATGGCGGGTTTTGACGTTCATGTAGATCCGGTAATCAAGGTAGAAGTACAACTCAAAACTGCACACTGCAACAGCCGAGAAAAGCAGCCTGCTCTTCATCGGAAGCCATTCCTGATGGACCGCGTAGTCAACATTGAGGCAACAAACGACCGTGAGAATGACGGCCCCGAGAATGATCGAGAACGTATTAAAAAATCTCCGTTCCAGCTCCTGATACTCAATTGACTCCACGTAGTCGAACATTTTACCGGCTTTGGCTTCGAACATCTGCCAATCGCATTTCTTCGCATAATACAGCAGGGCTTTCCGATAGATTTCCACTTCGTGGTTGAACTGTCGCTCAAGCTCCCTTTTCATACCATATCACCTGCGCTTTCCGCTTCCCTGCGGGCACGTCAGCAGTGTCCGCCGTTCTTTTCGTTTTTTGCCGCTGCCACGAACTCTAAAATCTCTTTGGGATCGCATTCAATGCACCGGTCTATCCCCTGGATGATCTGCAACTGTTCGCACTCCTGGTACGCCCGCTTGAGTTCGGGGTCGGCAAGCCGTTTGAGCACGAGAGACTTTGGCCTGATATAGACGTTGCCGCAGTGCACGCAGATCCAGATAAAATTCTGCTTCGCCGACTCAAGGCATTTTTCACACACATATATGTGCATCCCCGGCACAACTTCCGCGTTGATCGTCGTCAATTCCTCTTTGCACACATGGCAGAGGCCTTTGCTGTTTAAATAATCTTCCATGAGAACCTCCAGACCCGTTATCTGCTCTGACAGTCGCCGGCCCCATAAAAAATACTAATATTAATATTAATTATAGCAAAGATCATGCCGGACGTAAAATCTCCATCTTTCCACGCGAAAGAACGGTCACTAAATTGTAAATCGCCTTGTTTATCAAATTAATAGCAAATATCAGGAATACCGGAAGCCATATTGATATGCGAAGTCTGACAGGTCAAAATCGGCGGGTAAGGGCAATGAGTGTCATATTTGCATCTTTTATGTCACAAGATAGGCAAATGGCTAAGTGTTTATCCGAACTCGGCGATTGTTACGGCGCTGAGACATCTCACACATGATGTTGCACTGTAGATGATCTCAAATTCTAGTTATCATCGCCCGAAAATACCCCATCGAAAAGCTTGACGATTCCATTCGGTCATGATACAAGAAGAGAATTCGTTAGTTCATGAGATACCGTTGATTGCGATGCCGTGGGAGAAAACGTGGGAATTCTAGCGTTTCTATCTCGATTCGCCGCGATTATTGAAATAATTTGTAGCAATTTCATGAAGGATATATTGATATTGGCGAAAGTATGTCGGGCATCGCGCTGACAATCTGATGGATGGAAGATAGAGGAAAGTGCGAAGTATCCGTAAGTACATTTGGATTCACTAGCACAAGCAAATATATGGCAATAATAAACATGGTTCTTATTTTAATGGCTGCTTTCCCATCAGTTGCCCATGCATCCGAATGGTCCCTCTGGGTATACTGCCTATTTTGGCTGATTGCTATAATTTATAATATTTTACCTTTTATTCTGGCGGGCATTGCGCTTTATTATTTAATCAGATACAGAATACGCCGGAAAAAGAAGTACAAATACCGTCTCAGCTTCGTGCTCGTCTTCCTTGTGGCGATCATTGCATTCCACGTTGTGCAGTATGCGAGAACCTTGATCGAGCTCAGGGACAGAGAACAATACCTTGTAGACCATCCGGAGATCGCGCGCCTGAACCAGCAGGCCGCCGAAGACCTCGCGCGTTTGGGCGCAAAGCTCAAGGCTGGAATTCCGCCTGCTGGCGTGGGTAAAAAAGTATCGCTTTCATCGCTTCCTAAAGGTACAACCCCTCAACCGATCTACGGCGATTACACCCCCGTCACGTCCCTCGGCGAAAAGGCCATTCGAGAGCAATACGGAACTCCTTCTTTGTCTGCGAAAACAGCGTCAGAACTTCACGATATGGGCATTCAGCAATATCGAAGCAGACAATTCCTCGGCGCTATTGCGACCTGGCTTATTGAATTAGACAAGAGACCGGGTGACGCAGTGGTGTTTACCAATATAGGCATGTCATTCCTGCGCGCGGGAGACATCCAACGGGGAATCGAGTACGCAAAGAAAGCGAGCGCGACCGACCCGGCGTACGGTCGTGCGCTGTACATATTGGCGCTTGGGCATATGCAAACCGGTGACATGCAGACTACGCTTCATCTGCTCAATATTGCGGAAGCGCGGGGTTGGATCCATGATGATCTTTACCATGTCCGAGGGCTAGCGTATGAAGGACTCGGCAAACCTTATTCCGCGCGCGAAGAATTCAAGAAGATGAAGCTTGATCCAACGAAAACTGACATTTTGGGACAGCCGGTCAATCGGCCGGAACTCTGGGGAAGCGGTCCGGACGATTTTATTGTGTCGGAGGAGCGCGCGAACAAGATTTCGGCAACGAGAGGCGCGGCAAAGGCGCACCAACCGGCCGACGTGAATTTGTATAACGAAACAATCATGAAAGACACCTATGGTAAGACAGCTTATGCGGCCATGTCCGCGGCGGAACTCCATAAGATCGGTCTTGAGCATTATCGGAAACGGGATTATGCAGCCTCAGTAGCAGCATGGCTATTTGAAGCGGACAAAGACAGGAGAAATTCTAACACCCTTAACAATATTGCGATTGCCTACACTGCCTTTCTGGCCTACGACATGGGGCTCGAGTACGGGAAGAAGGCACTGGAAATAGACCCTCACTTCGGCCATGCGCATGCGAGCTTGGGGCGAACGTACTTGCTCATGAACAAACACAAGGAAGCTCTGTATCACTTCAGGCAGGCTGCAACTAATGGATGGAACACACCGGATTCTAACTTCAACATCGGAATGACATTTGATGCACTGGGGAAAAAGGAGGAAGCTCGCCACGCTTATGAACGAGTAAAGAAAATGGCCCCCAATTATCCTGGACTGGATGAACGGCTACGGGAAGACAGATGACATGAATTTATTAGGTGAAACTAAACTGACGATGCTTTATAACCTTTAAAGGCGGGAGTGAGCCATGTGGAATCTTACGATTATGGGCACTGTGCTGTCCGTTGTGCTGATGAACGTCGTTGTTTTTAAAACACTGTCAGGCAAGAGGCAATTATGGGCAAGGCTTCTAAAAGTAATTTGTGTATTGTTATTTATCCCCCTGGCATTAACGATTCTGATTCCCAATGTGTTCTGGATACTGTCTCCGCTCACCCCGGCGGTTCACGGCAAGATTATAGATTCAGAAACAGGACGAGGTCTGCCTAATGCGCGAGTCATAGTCGCATGGAGGCGGTTGGAAACGACAATCGGCGGTGGAAGCAGGCCGCCATACAAGACACTTGGTATGACGACGAACGAAAACGGTGACTTCAGAGTGCCATGCACCGTAAAAGCCTTGTCGCTGAATTTTATCTGGGGTTTTGCAGAATACGGAGGAATGTCTATTTTCGCATACGATTTTGATCATGAAGGTGTTATGGGGGCCGAGGACGCCAGCGATGGAAATCTTATGCTTGTGAGTAAACCTATTAAAGCCGATTCGGAATACTTAGCCAATATGAGCAATATTCAAAGTAGAATTTTTTTTCAAATTAATGAAAGTGATAAGTCAATACTTAAGGAAGAGCTATTCCAGTTAATAACCGGCTATCGTCTCTTTGGGAATAAGTACCCTCAAAGCACACTGCATGAAGAAGGCTTTTCTAAATTATCAAGTATTTATGCTCAGACTAACTCTAAAGTAGAGGAGCTTGAGTTTTGGCAAGAATATCTTCAAAAATACCCTACGGGCAAACGTGCTGAATATGGGCGAGACGAAATTAAATGGCTAATGCATTGGATTAATAAAGAAAAGAAGGGGAAGTAATTATGAGAATAGCTGCGTTGTCACGATTAACTTATATTACAATTATATCCATATGTTTGTTCTTGGCCGAAACAAATTCATTTGCGTACAACACGCAGACAAATAATTTACCGCCTTATGGTGGGCATGAGGAAATTACAGGATGGTCTATTGATTATTTAATTTATGATGCGAAGCTTACAGAGGCGCTGAATGATAACAGAGACAAGATTATCAAAGCCAACGCCGCGGAAGATAGTGTGCCAAATCCGATGAATCACTTTTACAGTGGTTTTGGGTGGCCATCGGAATCTGCAATATTACGGTCAAAGAGTCTCTATAAAGAAGCTCTGGAGAAGTATAGAGATGGTGACAAGGGCGGCGGGTGGAACAAAGTCGGCCACGCTCTTCACTTGGTTCAGGATATGGCCGCTCCTTCGCATGCAATGGATGCGCCACATATGTGGCATTGGAGATACAAAAAAGGATATGAGTGGTGGGTATCCTTACATTGGAGCCAATACATAGCACCACAACTTGCCCGTATTTTCGACAACCCCAACGAGAAAAATGTGCCGGAAATGGGACAGATGTGGATTGAAACCGCGTCTATGGGCATAATGACTCGCGTGGGTGGATACGCGTATGATCTTGACACTTGGACTGGCAATGGGAATCCTTTGGACCCAAGAAACCGAATTCCATTATTGATAACCAGCCCCGATGATTCCTACTATAACGCTATGATGTTGGTCCCGCAGGCGATTAAAGCCGGCGGGCACGTGTTCAAAGGATTTTGGCAGGACATAGGTGGAGGTGGCCCCATAGCGCCGGCACCCTCGGGGCCTCCAGGGAACGGTCACCCCGACGACAATTTCGATGTCGCATCTCGGCTGGTCAAGCTTGAAGAATTATATCCCACCGGGGATCTCTGGAAGGATTTATACGGCAGAGTCGGTGTTAAAAAAGGATATTTTGAACTATATTTTGATAAAAAACTATCACAGCTCTATAGTAATATTGGCAGTGCGCAGACTGATGACGATTTCTATACAGCATATGACTCATTCCTAACCGCACTTAGTGCAGATAGAAATGTTCCAATGCACACTTTTGAAGATGCTTATTATAGTTCTCCGGATGTTGCTATCCTCTCAAATGGCTACGTTAAAGAGACAGCCAATTTGTTGCTTAAAAAACTGAAGGAACCGATTCGAGAAATTACTGATGCATTCGAGCCGAAAGTGTTAACGACCCAGCCGATCTTTGTTATTCCTTCCGGCGCCCTCTACGGCATGGAAAATTCAGCCTTCTTTAAGTCTTCTCTTGAAGAATATGTCAAAAACGGCGGCACGCTCGTTGTCTTCACACAGCAGCACGGCTACGAATTCTCCATCCTTCCCGTTCCCCAGGAACCCGACGGCTCATACAGGCATATCGCCGGCTACGGCTGGGAAGAGGACCAGAACTGCTTCACCAACGGCGTCTACATCGATACGTGGCATCAAATGCTCTCAGGCCAGAGCCGTTCAACGCCGACGGCAAACGTAGACGGCTATTTTACCGATTACCCATCCAATTCAACCATCCTGCTTCGTCGCACCGCCAACGGCCAGCCGGCTCTTCTGATGTACGAATATGGTCTCGGTCGAGTGATCGTAACTTCAATGTACTCCGACTGGGCATACGGCCACGGCCAGACGTCGCAGGAAGAGATTGCCCTGGTCGGGGACATTATCAGTTGGTCCAAGAAGCCGGGGGCTCTTCCGGAGATCAGGCCGGGAGAGGCGATCACCGTTCCTGTCACGATTGCGAACTACTCGGGAACGGACGCAGCGACCGTGAAATTTCAGATTTATAATCCTGACCGTTCCTCGGTACTCGCCGAATATGACGTGAACCAGGTAATTTCCAATGAACAATCCGAAACCATTACCGTTTCCTTTTCCGCTCCCGCGGATTCTACCCTCGGCATTCATCATATAGATTATATCCTACTCGACTCGACAGGCAATGTCATCCAACCCCAGGCAGAGACGGATTCAGGCCGCTTTGTTGTGAGTAATCCGCCCCAGACCGGCGTTGACGATAAACCTATCCGTTATTCCGTGTCCACGACCAACCAGAGCGTTTTCTTCGGCTCTAACTTTGACTATACCTTCCATGTTTTCAACAATACGAACGAAACCCGGAATCTCACGATCAAGACCTGGCTGCCTCATACCAACCGGAGAAAAGAATGGACCGTCACGGCCGCGCCGCATACGGATACAACGGTATCCGGATCGGATCAGTTCATAGACAGCCGATGGATGTTCGAGACGCTTCGGACATGGCTGTACGACGAGAGCGGTACAGAGATCGGCAATTACATGCTTTCCTTCAAAGGCACGTATCCATCCGTAAACATTACGGCGCAAACGGATAAGACCTCGTACATGAAGGGCGATACGGTCAATATCGCGCTTAATCTCCAGAACAAGCAGTCAGCGGTGATCACCACCACTGTCAAGCTCCGGGTTACGGACCCTTCCAACACCAGCGTTCACTTTGCTATCATCGACGTCGTCATCCCGGCAAACAGCACGATTATGCGGACAGTAAGCTTTACGCTCCCTTCCACTTCCCAGGGAGGTGCATACATAGCCCTTGCTGAGGTATATGATTCCAGCGCAAATAGGATCGGCGGCACATCGCTGGGATTCGAACTTCCCCTGAGCCAGATCGCGGTTGCCGCTGATATCTCCGCCGCGTTCAACACAGGCGCGAACACTATTTCCTTCATCCTGACCAATAATGGCAAGGTCGCTATAACCTCCGGCATGCTTGACGTGAGCATTATTGACCCCGATGGGCAGATCGTTTCAACAGTATCAAATCCGTTCAGCATCAATGTATCAGAGATTAAAACATTGTACGTTGCGCTATCTATTCCCGCGCTCAAATTCGGAGCATACACGCTGTCATATTTCCAAAGCGACGAAACAAAAACCGGCAAGAGCACTTCCGTTAAACTGGCGAACACTCCCATGATCTCTGTTGGGTTCGACAAGACATCATATAGAATAAGAGAATCAGCGAATCTTTCACTCACCCTGACTAATGCCGGCAAGTTTAATCTGGATAATGTATCGGTGACGGTGGCGATTCCGGATGCGGGGTTCAGTTATAGTGAAGTTCGTAATCTAAATAACGTTCAAAGTTCAGAGTTCAATGTTCAAATCCCGATGCCTGCGACAATGACATCGGGGCAGCATGAAGTTAATATCACTATGACATTATCTTCAGGTAGTTCCATGGTTCAGAGTTCAAAGTTCATGGTTCCGGAGTCGTTGTTATCCATGTCTCTCGGTCATACCGCGTATACTGCCGGAGCAACGACTGCTCCTGTTGTCACGAACACAGGCGGCGTAGATACGCCGGTAGAGTACAAGCTGAGCCTCTATGACTCCACGTCAACCCTCATCGCGGAGACGACGAATACCGAGACAATTCAGGCAGGCTCCACCCTTGCCTTGGGCCTGTCCATACCATCCGGCGCTGCTGACGGGAGCTACAACCTCGTGGTGAATTATCAGGACGCCAAAACCGGCAGGGCCGAGATTGTCGCCAGGCCGCTTATGATAACCGGGGTCATGGCAATGCTATCGGCACAGACAGACAAACAGGCGTATCTTGCCACAGAGAGCATCGCCTCCATGAGCACGATCACCAACCTCGGCACGGACATACAGAACGGCAACCTGCATCTTCAGATTGTTACTGCCGGTGACACCAGGATAACCAAGGCCTGGACCAGCCAGTATGACTTCCAGCAGGGGACGAGGAGCGGGGTGGAAACGTATGAGACGCCCGATACCGTGACCTTGGTCCCCTATGCGGATAACTTCAGTTACGGCATTGTCGATCTTGACAGATGGAATACCTGGGCTGTTTCAAATTACCCGGTAACGGAGCAGAACGGAACGCTACGGCTTTACCTCCCGTCGAATCCCTCGAGAAGTTGGATCCAAAGCGGGGTATCATCAAGGACCACTTTCTCGGGAGATTTCGATGCACAAGTGGACTACAACGTTGTCAGCTCATGGAACGAAACAGGAAACAACCATCCCGCAAAGCTGCGCGTTGATGTTGGGAGTTGGTGGGTGTATATCGATCTTTGGGGTGGGGGATCCCCGACGTTCGGAACTATTGACAAAAATGGATATTCCACGAATGTCTCCACCAACAAATTACAAGGCAAACTGAGAATACGACGGGTCGGCAGCACCTACTATACGTATTATTGGAACGGCAGCGCCTGGACTTCATTGCTGACTTATAGTAACAGACCAACCGGAGCTGCCAGCGTCAGTTTGTACATTACCGGTCAAGGCGGCAATGTTGAAACGCTTTTTGATAATTTTAATCTCACTACGCATACCTACAATTCCTCCGGCACGATGAAGCTCACGTATGACAGTGGCCGTTCCGAGATATGGGGCAAATTGAGTTTTAACGCTGATACGCCTGCAGGAACGTCGATAAAATTCCGCACCAGGACGGCCGAATCGCAGGCAGGTTTAAGCAATGGCGCATGGAGCGACTACATCACCGCAAGCGACTCACCCATCACCAGCCCAAAGGGCAGATGGATAGAAATCGAGACCACACTGTCTACGACGGATACGAAGGCAACACCACTTCTTCACAAAGTCGCCGTAACGCAATTGCGCAAAGGCGGCGATATTCTTTGGCAGAGCGATGTTCCCGTAAATCTTGGGCCGGTCACCGTATCGGAATTAACCAATACTATCGGCGCACTCGGCGCAACGGGAAAGCTGTATCTACTCGGCGACCTCACATCCAGCACCGGCCAGACCATTGCGACGAGCGAATATCCGTTCTACGTCATTCAGGGCAACACCGCGCTGTTATTCAATGCAGACAATAATATTTATAGGCCCGGCGAGACGGTGACAGTGAGCGGAGAAGTGAGAAATTTGGCTGCGATTGAGGCGGTGGATCAGAAGACGGAAATCAAAAGACAGAAGACAGACGGCACGACCGAAACATTATTCTCTGAAATCTTCAGTGTCCCGGCAAACGGAAGCCATCCGTTTACGTTCACTACGACTGCCGGGAGCGACGGAACAGTTACCTTGACCGGAACTGTGACTCAGAATGGTTCCAATGTTGTGGAAATCGGCGACCAGTACGAGGTGGCGAGTCCGGTTGTGACGGCGATCGTCACTGCGCCGGACGTGGTTGGGAATGAGAGTTTCACGCTGAGTACTGAAGTGAAAAACCAGGGAAAGGTTCCGGCGACTATACAATTCTGGCTCTCCCCCTCACCTCAGTCCTCTCCCGCGTTGTGGAGAGGAAGTGTTTGGAGCGGAGATGCTCAGACTATTACGATACCGGCAGGTGAGACGAAGGTACTGCAATATTCACAACAGATCACAGGAACTACGGAATACACGTTCACATTCAGCGGGGATTTGAATCAGACGGTGACGAAGACCGTTAGTTATGGGTTGGGGGCAAATGTTCAGTTCAATGTTCAAAGTTCAGGGTTCACAGTTTCGGAGGGTAAGGTCGCAATTCCGGTGACAGTGATGAATATCGGCAGTCTTGATGAAGAGTTGCAGGTGGAATATGTCCTCAGAAGCCAGAATACAGAAGACAGAAAACAGACTAAAACGTATTTCGTTCAACAGGGCGGGAATGTATCAGACATGCTGTACTATGAGTTCGTCGAAGGATCGTATAATCTTTCAGCGGTCAGCAGTCAGCCTGATGCTTCGGCAACTTCAAATATCACCGTGCTCAAAGAGAAGAAGGTTGACATGACGATGAGTGTCGGGAGTCAGGGATCTCTGGACGGGTTGGTGCCTGTGACGGTCAACATTAGGAACCTGGGTTTCAATGCGATAGATGGAGCAGTCAGATGCCAGATGACAGATGACAGAGGCCAGACTGCGGCAGTTTGGAGTGGAGCGCAGGCGGTTTCTCAACTCACCTCACAGGCTTCTCAACTGCTCACTTTCAACATCAACGCATCCGCGATTGCGCCGGGGACGTATACGGTCAAAGCCGAGTTGTTTAATAACAGTGGAGAGCAGCTTAAAGTTCAAAGTTCAGAGTTCAAAGTTCAGGGCGCGGTTTTTGCGTTGACTCAGATTCCGCAGTATCAGGCGATTAATGCGGGCGCCGAGGCGGAGTTCGTCTTCAAGGTCAAGAACACCGGAAACCAGGAGGGCTCTGTATCACTTGGGTTCAAGGCCTACGATCTCATTGATTTCAACCGGACGGAGTGGTTGAAGCCGGGAGAAGAGAAGGAACTTGCGTTCAGCTTCCTGCTGCCGGAGGATTTGGAGGAGAAGGATTATTATGCGGAATACACCCTCACCCCGGCCCTCTCCCAGGTGGGAGAGGGTGTTAAGAAGGGACAGGCGAAGTACCATGTGGCGGGGATTAATATCGGGGTCACGGCGACATTGGACAAGCAAAATTATAATGTCGGGGAGATGGCGCATTTGACTTTGAATATCTCCGATCTCCGAACCCCGAACTCCGAACTCGGTCTCTTTGCACGGGTCAATTATAATGGGCATGAAGAGCAGAAAGCATTTACGTTGGGGGTAAACCCCAACGCTACGTTGGAATTCAACGTGCCGCTGACCCAAATCACCGGGGAGAAGCTGTTCTATGGCATCTATCACACCGGAGGCCGCTCGATTCATCTGAACACCATCTATGTCTACAAAGCAGGGGATACGCTCTTGATTACGACGGACAAGCAAGTGTACGATCCGGGACAAACCGTAAATGCGGCGATAAACAGTACGGGAGCAAGCGGTCAAATGACCCTGACCGGCCCCGGCGGCTACACGGAGACCTTTGAATACACCGGAGCAGCCTCGAAGTCTATCGTATTACCAACGACCATGACGGCGGGAACGTACAATATTAGAGCACAGATGACAGATAACAGAGGACAGACATGCGAAGTGTCCCATCCCATAGATGTTAAAGGCATCCAGGTGAAGATTATCGAAGCAAAGCTCGATAAGGGCAAGTACGCCGCGACGGATACCATAAAGGCCTATCTTACCATCACGAGCAACACGAACCTATCCGGCATGCTCAGGACGTGGGTGGTGGATCCCTCGGGCGCATATACGCCTGCGGGAGAGAAAACGATTGTTCTTTCAACGGCCGAGCCTTTACTCCTGACTTCCGACTGCACACTTCTGACTTCTGTCTCCGGCATCCATCGTCTCGTCTACGGTGTGTATTCATCTGGAGTCGGGGGGCAGGGCTCGGGGGACGGGGAAACGCTTTTGTCCTCCGGCTCCGAGGCCTTTGACGTGGGCGACGCCGTGCTTTTGGGAGTTTCATCTGACAAGAGCGCCTATCCCACCAATACGGAGCCGGTCATGGCAAAAGTAAGTTTGCTCGGATCGGTCGATGCAACCCTGGAATTCCAGATTGACGGAACTACTGTAAAGACGGAGGCAGTTACTCTGAACGGTTTTGCAACTCTGAACTCAGAGCTTCCACCTGTTCAGCCCGGCTCGCACTCCCTGAAAGCCCTTCTCACTTCCGGCGGGCTCACGAGCGTGAAGGAGACGACGTTTGTGTATGGAAGCAGTATGCCGGATTTAACGGTAGTGGTTGGGACTCCGGGGTCCGGGATCGGGAAGAACGGGGCCATGGACATTACCGCGACGGTCATGGACCAGGGGAAAGACGCAGCGGTTGCCACGACGGTGGCTTTTTACGACAACGACAGCCTTATCGAAATAAAGCCGATACGCGCATTGACCGGGGGAGATTTCGAGACCGTCACCATTTCCTGGAACGTCATGGGCAGGGCGGGTGAGCACACCATCAAAGCGGTAGTCGATCCGGACAATGCAGTCGCCGAGTTCAATGAACTGAACAATACCGGTATAACTCCTATTGTCATTCCGACGCTCGCGGTCATAATCGAGACAGACAAGGATATCTACAAGATTCGGCAGAAGGTCTATATCACCACAACGATGATGAACCTGACAGCCACGGACACGTATAGCGGGCTTAGTCTCGGCTCAACAGCGAAGGACCCGTCAGGAGCGGAACATTACACGCAGAACGACGGCATTGCGACTCTTGTCCCATCGTCAAAAACCACTCTCAACGGCATCTGGAATACAACCGGCCTTGGAGCGGACGGCGCTTACACCATAAGCCAGACCATTGCAACAGGGGATCAGGTTTTAGCGCAAAACGAAAAGATTATTACCCTCGACAAAGCGCCTGATTTCACCCTTGCATCCGATGTTACATCCCGCACAGTCAAGCAAGGCGAGAACGCAGCATACACGGTCGCTATCGACCCATTCAGCGGTTGGAGCACCAATGTAAGCCTGAACCTCGAAGGCCTGCCTTCGGGATCAAACGCTTCCTTCACACCTGACCGGATCGTGCCGCCGGGCCAGTCCCAGACCCTGGTCATTACGACCAACAGCACGTTAATCGGCAGTCATACCCTATATCTCACCGCACAGGGCACGGACGAAGGAGAGATAGTAGCACACACAGTGCCGCTTACATTGGATGTCTCAGGTTATAGATTGGAAGCAACCACAGAGACCCAGACGATAACACAGCTTGAGACTGCGTCCATCCCGATCAATCTCACAGCGCTCAATGGATATGAGGGCGGCGTGAGCCTGGCAATAACCAATCTGCCCAATGGCACAAAGGCAAATATTAGAACACAGATGACAGATACCGGAGGACAGACTGAGATATCAGTACCAGGCAATATGGACCTGATAATCCAAACGTCAAAGAACGCCAAACCAGGCGCATACCCCATCACGCTCACCGGAGATGACGGCCTGGCCACCCACGATCTGAATTTAATGCTTAACATTGCCGCGAATCCGGACATAGCCGCTGGTATTATCGCAACCCCGGGCCCTGGTCCCAAAAACCCGGCACTTGTCCGAGTATTTACGGCTGAAGGCATGCAGAAATTGGAAATCAAGGCCTTTGATACCATGTATGGGGCCAATGCAATCTCCGCGGACATAGACGGAGATGGGTATGACGAGCTCATCGTTGCGCAAGGCACTGGCCCCAACAATACGGCAACATTCAAAGTCTTCAAGCAAAACGGGACCTTTATGGCGGAATACATTGCCTTTGATACCAAGTACGGCCTTACTCTGGCCAGCGGAGACTTGGACGGAGACTGGGTGGATGAGCTGGTCGTCGGGACCGGACCTGATCCCAAAAACCCCGGCATCATCAAGGTGTTGAAATTCACCAGCTCCGGCTTCACCGAAGTGATGACTAAGACGATCTATCCTGACAGCGGCTACGGCATAACCATCGCGGCCGGAGACATTGACAGAGACGGTATCCCTGAGCTCATCACCGCACCCAGTCCGGGACCGAACAACCCCGCCAAGGTTACGATATGGAAATACGGCCAGGGCGCGCTCACTGAACTCAGCGCCTTCACGGCCTTTGACGGTACGTACGGTGTGAACATCTCAATAGGTGACCTTGATGGGGACAACACTGGCGAGATCATCACGGGCACCGGACCTGATCCCAAAAATACAGCGATAGTCAGGGTGTATAGAGCGAACGGCGCGTTGGTCAAAGAATTTACACCCTATGATGCCAAACATACATACGGGGCGAACGTATCGGCAAGTGACATGACCAGCGACGGCATGGCCGAGCTCATCGCCGGCGTCGGCCCTGGCTCGCAGAATGAATCGGTTATCAAAGTTATCAGAAGCGACGGTACAGAGCTTGGGAGCTTTGCTGCGTATCCCGCGACCATGGGTTACGGCGTGAATGTATCCTCGGGAAATATTGGGAAGTAATCCACGAGCCTTAAGCTTTTCATCTTTATTGAGGGGCACGGTTTTTCGTGCCCCTTTTCTTTTGCTTTTGACACTGATTCCCCGAGCTCTTTCTTGACAACCAATGCCGCGCAAGTTGCTTGACAAAAGTCAAATTATGCTTGCAATATTGTATCTTTTGGGATACTATATGCTCATGATTGATATCCGCCAAACCGATATGTATGCCAAGTGGTTTGGCGGTTTGCGCGATCGAGCAGCACAGGCGCGCATTAACGCCCGTGTCCGTAGATTATCGCTGGGCACTCCCGGTGACGTTAAGCCTGTTGGGAAAAACGTCTCTGAACTGCGGATCGATTACGGCCCCGGATATCGCATCTACTTCATACAGCGTGGTAATACCGTTATAATTTTACTCGCAGGCGGCGACAAGCGCACGCAGGACCGGGACATCAAAACAGCGATTGATTTGGCGCAGAATGTGTAGGAGGCAAATATGGCAAAGATCAAGACCAGAAAATGGGATGTTGTTGAACATCTTAAAACCCAAAAGGACATGGCCGCATACATCGAAGCCGTTCTTGAGGATGGCGATCCCGCTTTGATCTCGGCGGCCCTGGGCGACATTGCTCGCGCAAAAGGCGGCATCGCGAAAATAGCGCGTGAAACGGGCCTCGGCCGCGAGAGTCTTTATAAAGCCTTGTCCCCGGACGGCAACCCGGAATTCTCCACTATCCTTAAAGTAATGCATGCCCTGGGTCTTCGACTTCATTCCACCCCTGCATAGACATAGGTTAACAGGATGTGTTATCTGAATATGTTCTTGACATAACCGACGCAGAGGTCGGAAGGTTCACGTCCGGCCCTTCATGAACGCCTGCTGCAGCGCTTGAAAATCCGTTTCAGGTTTTTCCTGCTGTTGCCGGGGCTGCTGCGTCTTCTCCGGGTTCTTCCTGAGCGAAAGAGATATGCGCTTCCTTTTTACATCGACATCGAGAACCGTCGTCATCACGCTTTGATGGACCTTCACCGACTCGTTCGGGTCCTTGATATAGCGGTTCGAAAGCTGGCTGATGTGAGCGAGCCCGTCCTGATGGACTCCGATGTCGATAAACGCGCCGAAGGCTGTCACATTCGTGACTATGCCGGGAAGCTTCATTCCCGGCCGCACGTCCTCTATCTTTTCCACGCCCTCTGCAAAACTGAAGCTCTCGAACTTATCGCGCGGGTCCCTGCCGGGCTTCGCAAGCTCCGCCATGATGTCCCTGAGCGTCGGAAGGCCGACAAGCTCCGTGACATATTTGCCCAGGTCGATCTTTTTGCGAAGCGCTTCATTCTTCATGAGTTCGGGAACAGAGCAGCTCAGGTCCCTGGCCATGGCATCGACGATAGGATAGCTTTCGGGATGAACGGCGCTCGCATCAAGGGGATTCCGACCGTCGCATATGCGCAGGAAGCCGGCGGCCTGCTCAAAGGTCTTAGGCCCCAGCTTCGGAATGCGTTTCAGCTCTTCCCGCGCCGTGAACGGACCCTGCTCGTTTCGGTATTCGACGATATTGGCCGCAAGCTGCGGCCCCAGGCCTGAAACATAGGTCAACAACTGCCTGCTCGCGGTATTTACCTCGACGCCGACTCTGTTCACGCAGAGCGTCACCACATCGTCCAGGCTCCGCTGTAGCGCGCCCTGGTCCACGTCATGCTGATACTGGCCCACGCCGATGGCCTTTGGTTCGATCTTGACGAGTTCCGCAAGCGGGTCCATGAGCCTGCGCCCGATCGAAACGGATCCGCGCACCGTAAGATCGTGGTCGGGGAACTCTTCCCGGGCGACTTCCGAGGCCGAATAGATCGACGCGCCGCTCTCATTCACCATGACGATCTGAACCAGCGGGTCGAGGCCGAGCTGCCTGATAAAAACCTCGGTCTCTCTGCCCGCGGTGCCGTTGCCGATCGCGATGGCCTCGACCATGAAGCGCGCGCAGAGTTCTACGATCTTAGCCCCCGCTTCTCCGGCGTTCTTCCCTGAGAAGTGGGGATAGATAACGTCCGTGTGCAGCAGCTTGCCCTGTTTGTCCACACAGACCACCTTGCACCCGGTGCGAAATCCCGGATCAATGGCCAGAACATTCTTTTGGCCGAGCGGCGGAGTAAGCAGAAGCTGCCTCAGGTTCTCGGCAAACACCCGGATCGCCTCCAGATCCGCGCGTTCTTTTGCCGCAACCCGGATCTCGGTCTCCATGGAAAGCGAAAGCAGGCGTTTATAGCCGTCATGAACAGCGGTCCTCACCTGTTGCGACGAGGGGCTGTCCCCTTTTAAAAACTGCAACTCAAGCAGCGTGAGCGCTTCTTCTTCCGGAGGCGCGGCGCGCAGGACCAGGAACCCTTCCTTCTCGCCGCGTCTCATCGCCAGAATGCGGTGCGACGGCGCGGATGAGATCGGCTCCTGCCAGTCGAAGTAATCACGGTACTTGATCCCCTCTTCTTCCTTGCCTGTTGATACTCTGGCCCTGAACTGTCCCCTGGTTTGATACAGTTCGCGCATGCCCTGCCGCGCATGCTGATCTTCGTTCACCCACTCCGCGATAATGTCGCGCGCGCCCGCGAGGGCGTCCTCGGGGGACTCAACGCCTTTTTCGGTATTGACATAAGCCGCCGCGCCGGCCTGAGGATCAAAACCGGGGTCCTGCGAGAAAAGCTTTTGCGCCAGAGGCTCAAGCCCCTTTTCCCGCGCGATAGCCGCTTTCGTGCGGCGCTTTGGACGAAAGGGAAGATAGATGTCCTCAAGTATGGTCAGCGTTTCAGCGGCAAGCACCTTTGCTTTCAATTCAGCAGTGAGCTTTCCGGTTTCTTCGAGCGATTTCAGGACAGCCTCGCGTCGCCTGTCCAATTCCCTGAGCTGCGAAAGACGGTCGCGAACAGCGGTGACCGCCACCTCATCAAGCGAACCCGTAACCTCTTTCCGATACCGCGAGATAAAGGGGACGGTCGCTCCCTCGTCGAGCAGCGCAACACAGGCCTGCACCTTCTGGTCCGATAATGAGAGTTCCAGTGCTATTGTACGTGTATGTTCTGCCGCCATGGTTGTCCTTTCTGTGCAGGATTCGGGGAGCGTATAGTAACAAATGTGGGGGGAGATGTAAAGGAAGATACCTTCATTAACCTCTTTCATTCGTATCGGAGGATAGGCAGTTCACTTTTTTTGTTTGGTATACACGCGGATTTCAACATCGACATCGAGCGCCAGCCTGTCAAGCGCTTCCACTCTGGACCGGGTGTTCAGATCGATGTTCCAGAAATAGGGGGTCATTGCCAGCAGGTCCATGATCTCGCGGCTGCTTTTCAGTTCGACCTGATAATTGACCCTCGTCGTTGCTGCCGGAGAAAATAGCCCGCCCGCCTGCTCTCTCGCTGCCGATGGCGCATGCTCCCTGGCTGTTGGATAGATGATCTCCCGCAGGCCATTCAGGTGTCTGGGCCCGGGACTGACGATCACCAGCCGTCCTGCTTCTCCGAGGACCCGGGAAAATTCAGCAAAATCCGCCATGGCAAAGATGTTCAGAACGACGTCGATGGAGGATGGCGAGAAGGGCAGGCCAACAATGCTGGCAACGAACCAGTTCATTGTTTTATCGCGTTGCGTGGCTTTGCGGACCGCGTATTTTGAAATATCCACCCCGTAATATTCGACAGAAGCGTGACCTGCCGGGCTGTGTTCGATAAAGCCCTTGAGCCGCGTGAGGTAAAATCCTTCACCGCACCCGGCGTCTAAAACTCGGATCATTCTACTGGAATCCAATCCAGGGAGATTGCCCCAGGCGGCATGGTTTATGCCATCCGACACCCTGTTGTACAGCCCGAGCCCCAGAAACCGTCTGCGACTCTCGATCATATCAGCGCTGTCGCCGGGCTCTTTGGAATGCTTCTGGTGAGCAAGGTGAAAATTAACGTACCCCTGGCGGGCTGCATCAAACATGTGCTTATTCGCGCATTGGTAGCCGCCGGCTGTGTCAAACAGAAACTCCCGGCAAACAGGACACTGTAGAATGGATGTCATTTGATCTCCCATGGCGGGTTTCTGATTGTTCATTGACGGCACTACATCATGAACGGAGAATATCAGTTCCCCTGGCCGCTGTCAATTGTCCGGTCCGTTATTGCGGGGGCGGGTAATCAGAACTTTCTATTCCTTTCGATGTCGTCAAAGCCGAGGTGAGCCGCTGGACAGAGCCGCTGGAATTACTTGATTTTAATTATTGATAATGTTATTCTTACCTCATAAATTTCTTAGATTTTTTCCCCGTGTCCGGATTATATTGCCAAAGGAGATGCGCATTTATGAACTCAGACTTTTCCCGGTCAGCCATTTCGGTCATGAGCAGCCTGTTGTTGCTTTTGTTCCTTCTCCTCCCCTCCGTCGCTTTCTCCGCGGACATAGATTGCCTCAAGTGCCACGGGAAGCTTGCCAGGGAAAAAGTCGTGCATCCGGCCCTGAGCATGGGGTGCCAGACGTGCCACTCGGCGGTCGACACTAAAACTGTTCCGCATAAAAAGACCAACAACATCTCAAAAGGACTTTCCGCGGAGCAACCGGAGTTGTGCTACGGCTGCCACGACAAAGCTATATTCACGCACAAGAATGTCCATGCGGCAGTTGGTATGGGCTGCACCGGCTGCCACAACCCGCACTCTTCAAAGAACGCCAAGCTGCTCATATCAGAGGCTCCGGAGCTCTGTTTCTCGTGCCATGATAAGGCGGAGTTCGGCAAAAAGAACATTCATGCTCCCGTAGCCGGAGGCATGTGCCTGAGCTGCCATACTCCGCATTCGTCCGACGAGATGGCATTGCTTTTGAAGAAGCCCATCGAGGTCTGCCTTGAATGCCACCCCGATGTGCCGAAAAAACCGCATGCTGCCTCGGGATTTTCCGCCACTGCGCATCCTCTCGGAATGCCGAAAGCTGAACGCGCCTCGAAAAAAAGCAGGCGTGCGAAGGAAAAACTGGAGCAGGAGCCAAAACAAGACCAGGTTCTCATGGATCCCGCCCGCCAGGACAAGATATTTTACTGCGGGAGCTGCCATAATCCGCACAGCTCGGACAGCCCAAAGCTGTTCCGGTATGCCGCACGGTCGTCGATGGAACTGTGCGGAAATTGTCACAAGATGTAGGGTTCGGTTTATTCATGCGTGACAAAGAGCTATTCATGCGAATTCTTCCGCGTGAACTCAGCCAGCCAAACGGAGAGAAGACGTCATGCTCGTAGAATATCTGAAAAATATACCTCTTTTTAACCACCTCAAGGATTTTCAACTCAGGGAAATCGCCGCCCGCTGCAAGAGCGCCCAGTACAAAAAGGGCGATGTTATCTTTCACAAAACCGATCTGAGCACTGACCTTTACATCGTAAATTCGGGAAAACTGAAGGCCGTTTTAATGGACGATGAAGGCGACGAGATTGTACTCGCGCAGTTCGAGAAGGGCGCGTTCTTCGGTGAGCTGAGCCTGCTGGACGGCAAGGGGAGATCCGCCACTATTGTGGCGGACAGGAATTCCGAGCTTTCCGTCCTGAAAAAAGACATGTTCCTCGAACTGCTTTATAAAAATCCTCAGATTTCGGTTGAGCTGATGACAACCCTGGTCGAGCGGCTCAGGAAGGCGGATGAGCTGATAGAATCACTCGCCTTCCTCGAGGTCGGTGAGCGCCTTATCAGGTCTCTCCTCGACGCAGCTGCGGCCGACGACACGGGCACGACAGGCTTTTTGAAAGCCGGAAAACTCACTCACAAGGAACTGTCTTCGCGGATCGGTTGTTCAAGGGAAGCGGTATCAAAATGCCTTAAGATGCTCTCGGGAAAAGGTATCGTGAGGGAATCAGAGGGAAACATCCTGATCGCATGCAATGCTCTGGAACGGATCAAAAATCATCACAGGTCGTAGATTTCGAGTTACCCGTCTCGGCCCTTCCATCCCTACACCCACCTTACCTCATATTGTCAAACGGTTATCACGGAACTTGCTCTCTCGGAACAGCTAAACTCTTTGGTTTCCTGTTCTTTGCGTTACGCTTTGAGCTCGCCCAGCATCTTGATGAATGCGCGCAGATAATCCATATCGTAATCTCCGAGCTCTCTGGTTATGATGGACAGCGCGAAAAACGGCGTCCGTGCGGCCTGGTAGGTCCGCTGCGTGGTAAGCGCGTCATAACAGTCCACAATCGAGGTTATCCTGCCGAACGGATGAAGGTCCTCCCCGGTCTTATTATACGGATATCCTTTACCCGACAAGCGTTCATGGTGCTGTGATACTGCGGCAAAAGATTCCTCGGGAATATCCCTGTTCGTGCGCAGGATCTTCTCGCCTTCCGCCACGTGGGTCTTGATGATCCGGTACTCGTCATCGTCGAGCTTGCCGGGTTTGTTTATGATCGAGACGGGGATCGTGCACTTGCCGACATCGTGCAGCATGGCGCCGATCCCGAGTTTCTCGATGTCTCGCCTCGCGAGACCCATTGCCATGCCGAGACCGACCGACAGGACCGCGACATTGACCGAGTGGGTGTAGGTGTAGTAATCGTGGGTCCTGAGCGAAAGTAAATCGTAGATCGTGCCCTTGTTATCCAGGATGCAGTCAACTATCTTGTTGACCGCGGTTATGGACTCCTTGATTTTCTCTCCGCTCCTCGGCTCTTCAAGGAGGTCCTTCAGGATGAGCTTTGAATTTTCCTTGATGGCGGCGGTCTTGATCTTTACCCGGCCCTTACTGCCCGCAATTTCCGAGCGCATCAATGAATCAAGATAGGCATAGTAGCGGGAGATGTCCGTCGGCTTGACCATGATATCACCCTCGGCTGCAAGAACCCGGCCATCGACCACCATGGGCGTCTTGTCATCGGCCTCTGCGAGCAAGCCAAGGCCGAGAGGCTTGAGTTCGAACAGACTGAAGGTCACCGTGGTGCCGGGGACCAGGAGGGACCGGTCGATGAGGAAATGCGAGTCTTTCCCGGCTATATAGCGTTTGAGGGTCTCGGGGTCGGGGAAGGGGCCTTGCACGGTGATTATCTTTGCAAGATACTTTTCGAGCTCAGGACCATCGGCGGTCTTCACAAAAACGTTCTGAATGTTCTTATCGCGCAGGATGGCCCGGGCGGTGCTGTTGAACATTGTCCCCCTGTTGAAAAGGGGAATAACTATGCTACGGTCCTTAATATATACATCGAACGGAAGCATCGCCCCCTCGACGAGCTTGTCCAGCTCGACGGACGTATAAGGGTCGGAATTTATTTTTTCATATTTTGCCATAGTGCCGCTTGATAAGCCCCTGCTGGTGCCGATGACTCTGCAGCCGCTACTTTACGTATTTACGCAGCCTGGTGAGCACCTCAATATGCAGCATTTCCCCCGGTATGATCCGAAACTCAACATGGTTGACCCGCTCGTCCCGGCGGTCTATCGGCAGGGCTACCGACACGAAGTACTGGCCGTATTTTTTTTCAAGTTCCGGCTCCAGCCGGTACATATATTCAAGGATTAGTTCCGACCGGCGCTGCATCCGCACCCTCATTACATTATTCAGCTCTGTACGCTCGCTGAACGGGTACCGCGTGCAGACCAGAATGAGATCGACATAGGACCCCGTGCGCTTTTCCTGCAGGGCCGACAGGAAAACATGTCCCAGCTTCCTGATGAGCTCCTCCGCGGACTTCCTGATACCGCGATCATCGGCAAAAAGGAGGGGCTCATTGATGAAAATGGACCCCATCGAAAAGCGTACCCCCTGGGATGGTCCTTTCCCGAATTCCTGCGCGATCAACTGGTTGAAGCCCTCCGCCACTTCATTCCGGGGCTGGGACAGGGCAAGAGCCGGTTCGAGAAAACGCTGGATTTCCACGGCCCGATAATAGAGGACCGCGCCCAGGGACAAGAGCCCGATAAGCGTAAGCGCCAGGATCGGCCCGGGAGGCAGTATGAAATCTTTCAGAAATTCCTTTATCAGCCCGGACTTCATGATGCTTTGTCCCCGAGGGGTTTCAGCCCCTGAAGTGAAAAATCTATGTCCTCTTCCGCAATGGCCGACGGATTATGGATCGCCTTGTTCCGAATACGCAGTCCCTGGAGAATCAAATCCTTCTCCGGCTGACTGATGCGGTGCATGCGCTCCAGCTCCTTCAGGCAATCATACAGCCCAGGCAGCGTGTACCCCAGCATCCTTCGGGTAAAGGACTTGATCGCGAACTCCAGATGATAGCCGAGCAGCAACGCCGCGATGATCTTCTCGCCCTTGCGGTAATACTTCGACGCCATGTCGGCGGCGTCGCCGCCTTTAAATATGCGGATGTTTTCATTGGACTCGAGCTCGCCGGGCGCGAGGCCCTGTATTTTCTGGTACACATCGAGACATTTGTCCAGTTCATCCTTCTCGATGTACGATTCGGCTAGGAGGAAAAGACCCCGCAGCTTGTCGGAAACATCTTTTTGCTTTATGGCAAAGGAGTAGGCTCGCTGCAAGGCGTCCGTTTTTACATCCTTCTTGTCAAGCACATCAAAATGCCGCGCCCAGCGTTTTCCCTTCAGGACATTGTCCTTGGTGAAGTGGAACAGCCGCGCGGAGACTTCGTTCTTGTTCAATTTCCCGCTGATCATGATGATGTTGAGCGTAGGATGACTCTCAAAAATCTCCGGCAGGGCGTCTATTCCCTCCGTCATCCGGTCGAACTCGATGTCCAGGGTCAGAAGGTCGAAGGGCTGGGACTTCAGGAGTTCCAGCGCCCTCCTCACGCTCGGAGCTTCATAAAACCTGAGATCGATTTTCTCCGGCTCAAGGGCGCGCTGAATTTCCATCTTAAGCAGTTCCCGGTCTTCAATATCGTCATCGGCAATGAGGACTCTAAACATTCATGGCCTCTTCAACATAGGGCAGATTAATGATGATCTCCGTTCCAATCCCCTGAACGGTATAATCCTTCCCGACCCTGATTTTTCCCGCATGGAGACCGACGACATATTTGGCGAAATGAAGCCCCTCACCCCATCCTTTCTGCGTCACCTTCCCCTTGTAAAAACACCGGCCCGTCTGCAGTTCATCCATGCCGACCCCCTCATCACGGAAGGAAAGACTGACGTAGCGGCGGCTGCCGTCAATGTCCATGACGCATGATACCGAGAGGCGGGCGCGCTCTTGCTCGGATTTTTTATATTTTACCGCATTATCAATGATGTTTTCAAATACCGTTTTCAGCAGCGCAGGCGAGGCAATGATCGCCGGATGGCGTATGTCGCTGCGGAAGTTCATTTCCACGAGATCGCCGTATTGCTGTGCGAGCCCGACCAGCATTTCTTCAAGATTGACCTTCTTGAAATCAGTGAGCACAGACTCCCGCTCATCCGATATTTTCTTGAATATCTCGATGTCCGCAAACAGCTTTTCCAGGTTGTCGTCGAGGCGCAGTTTCATATCCTGCGGCAGATCGGGAAGCAGGTCTATCCGTCTCTTGATCCTGCCGAGGTTATTTTTGAATTCATGGCCTATGGTTGCGGATATATAGCGGATAAATTCATTGCGCCGGGCAATCTCCTGGTTCTTGAGGAGGAGGAGATCGTTCTCGCGCGCCCTCCTCTGCCTCTGCTGATAAACAAGGGTCGCGTAAAAACTGAACAGAACAAAAGAACCGATCATGGTCAAAAACGAAATGGAAGAAACCCTGCCAGAGGCCTCAAGCACGCCTTGCATGAAGGACAGGCGCTCCCCGAAGGTGGCCTCCGCGGGAATAAGGAAAAGCGACTTCCATGGCATCAGCCATGGCTGGAGACGGTCGAACGGCGGCAGAAACCAGTCGAACCAGACCATGCCTGCCATCAGCCAGATCGCGATCATGACAACTGCCATGAGTGAATATTTTATTTTGTTCAGCAGGTTGAGGATGAAGTACATACTATTACCGTGTGCCCTTGCCGCGCTCATGAAGGAAGACGCGGCATGGCGGATGGGGTGGGGCCGTGCTTTCCGGAATAAAAAATCAGAGCGGGCCGTAAGCCGAGTTCTGTGTCCCTGATTGCTCAGGGAGGTGATCATTTATCTGGGCCCTTGATTACTCAAGGGCACGAGCGACCTACCCGGAAGTCTCGGACGGGCCGTCCTTACCCCCTTGCGGGGGGCGCTTCCCTATGCGGCCTTGCTCCAGGCGGGGTTTTCCAAGCACCCCCGGTCGCCCGGGGGCCTGGTGGGCTCTTGCCCCACCGTTTCACCCTTACCCCTTTTCGGGGCGGTCTTCTTTTCTGTGGCACTGTCCATGGGGTCGCCCCCTGTCCCGTTTCGGGACCGCCTTGCCCTGCGGAGCTCGGACTTTCCTCCCCCCGTTGCCGGGGAGCGATCACCTCACCCGCTCTGATTGCCTGATTGGTTCTTTTTTTTGCTTATCGCCCGATTCGCCTGCTCAGTCTCTCTTTCGGTATTGTACCGCCACGCTGCCGGGCTTCGCAATAAGTTATTTGTGCCGTATGAAATTTTGATTTGCAAGGCTTCATCAACCTTTATAATATAATATACGACCACAATTGGGACAATTGATGATGCTTTCGTTCTTCTTAACGTTCACAAACACCTGGGGCGGAACGCTCATGTAGCAGCCGGAACAGGATTCCCCCCGGGCCGCAACAATGGCCGTGCCGGACTTCGTTTCAAGCAGCCGCTGATACTGAACGAACAGCGCGGGATCAATCCGCGAGGCCGCCTCACGGCGGAGCTGTTCCTCGATTTTCAACTCTTCTTCCATCTTTGCGAAGGTCGCCTCATGCTGCTTCTGCTCCGCCTGTATCGTCGCGTCTTCTTCCGTCGTACGTTTCTCCGCAGCAGCTATCGCCGACGTCGCCGAGTCTATCTTTTCCATTAATCCCAGAATGTCGTCCTCGATGGCCTTATTGTCCTTCTCCGCCGCCTCTATCTCCTTGAGCGACGCCTGGTATTCCTTGTTGTTCTTGATCTCGGCGATGCGGGCCTTGAGCTTTTCGATCTTCTGTGCTCCCGCCTCGAGGTCCTTGTCCCGTTCGCGTTTGTTCCTCTGGCCCGAAAGGAGCGCTTCCTTCGCCTGGTCGAGCCCCTCCCTGGCTGCCGCACGCCGGCGCTCGAGGGCTGCGAGGATCTCGGGCAGGCGGTTCTTCTGTTCGACCTGGGTTCGTATCTTCGTATCAATGTCCTGGAGCTGTATGAGCAGGAGCAGTTTTTCTTCCATCCATCCTCCAAATAAAAAAAGCGCCCTGAGGCGCGTTGTTATAATGGCTGTTCGGTCTGTCTGCGATCCACGGCGTTGGCGTTGCGATTCGGTGCATTCATTCTCAGAACCATGTGCAGTTTCTCCCAACCATGACTTGTATGGTGGGCCCACCAGGACTCGAACCTGGGACCAACCGGTTATGAGCCGGTAGCTCTACCAACTGAGCTATGGGCCCTGCAACTGCTATGACAACCCGCAAAGTTCACATCTCTAAATGAAGGATAATATCCCTCACCCTTTGCATTTTTCGATTTGCGTCTCGACATGCAGGGCATGAAACGCTGGTGTGCATATTGACATAACGTGGAACAAAAGTCAAGGTCAAGCAACGGATTCACCCTGCTTATTCCATAAAGCTCTTGAGCTGTTTGCTCCGGCTCGGATGACGGAGTTTTCTCAGGGCCTTGGCTTCGATCTGACGAATACGCTCGCGTGTCACATCGAACTCCTGCCCCACCTCTTCCAGCGTATGGTCCGTCTGCTCACCGATGCCGAACCGCCACCGGAGCACTTTCTCCTCGCGATCTGTCAGCGTATTCAGCACCCTGCGGACCTGGTGGTGCAGGTTCTTGCGGATGGCCGACTCCAGAGGAGACGCCACTTTCTTGTCCTCTATGAAATCGCCCAGGTGGCTGTCCTCTTCCTCGCCGATGGGCGTCTCAAGAGAAATCGGCTCCTTCGCGATCTTCATGATCTTGCGGACCTTCTCGACGGGAAGCTTCATTGATGACGCGATCTCTTCGGTGGTCGGCTCCCTGCCGAGATCCTGCACAAGACCGCGCGATGTCCGGATAAGCTTGTTCATGGTCTCGATCATATGCACGGGGATGCGAATGGTGCGTGCCTGGTCCGCGATCGCCCTCGTAATCGCCTGGCGGATCCACCAGGTGGCGTACGTGCTGAACTTGTAGCCGCGCTGCCACTCAAACTTGTCCACAGCCTTCATCAGTCCGATGTTCCCTTCCTGAATCAGGTCGAGGAACTGGAGTCCGCGGTTGGTGTACTTTTTGGCGATCGAGACGACGAGCCGCAGGTTCGCTTCGACCAGCTCGCTCTTCGCGAACTTGGCGCGCTCCTCAGCCCTCTCATAGGCCCTGAGCGCCTTTTTGAGGTCCTCGGCGGGGACCCCGCAGTCCGCTTCTATCTTTCGGACCCGCTTTACCGCGTTCCGGTACGTCCGCTCCAGTCCCAGAAGCGCCTCCTGCTTCATCTCGAGCCTGCGGGCGGCGTTCTTGAGTTCACGCTCTCCCTGCCGCATCTTCTTGAAAACGTCCTTCAGGTCGGCAATGGTCCGGCCCGACTTCCGCTCCAGGCCGTGGATCTCCCGCTCGGACAGCAGCGCCTCGCTCACCATTTCGCGCAGTTTCGACACCACACGGTCCGTCTGCCGGCAGTGAATGTTCAGCGCTTCAAGCTTGTCGAACAGGGCGTTGCGGGTTGTCTGCATCTTCTCCCTCAACCCTTTTTTCTTGGCCTCGCTCAATCGTGTGCTGTTGACATTGTTGACGAGAGTGTTGAGCTCCCTGCTGTGCCGGTCTATCTCGCTGATTAGCTTGAGCACCCGGGCATGGAGTTCCTCCTCGTTCTGACTTTGAAGATCGTCGAGCTCGTCTTCACCCGCATGCACAACCTCATGGATGCTGATCTTCCCCTTCCGCAGCTTATCGCCGAGTTCATGCACATCCTGGAGCGAGAACGGCAGACTGTAGAGGACCTGCGCGGCCTCTCTCTTGCCCTCCTCGATGCGCTTGGCAATCGACACCTCGCCCTCTTTGGACAGGAGCGGCACCGTGCCCATCTCCTTGAGATAAAGTCGAACGGGATCGTCGGTCTTGCCGACTCCGATGTCCACCTCCTCTTCCTCGGCTTCCTCCTCAACCGCCTCTTCGAGAGACACTTCCTCTGTCTCCGCGCCGTCTTCCAAATCGTCGTCCGTGGGCTGCCGCACCTTTCCGTCGTGCCGGGAATCGGCGACATCTATATCGATCTCCGCATCGCCGAAGAGAGAGATAATGCTGTCAAGTTGCTCCGTGGATACGTCCTCGGGGGGAATGGCATCGCCTGCCTCTTCGTAAGGCATGTAGCTCCGCTCCTTGCCAGTTGCGCCCGGTTTTTTCGGATCTCCCGTCTTGCCCTTCTTTGACATACGCTGGTGCTCCTTTTCACGGTTCGCGCTCATGCGCTCGCGAGACTACATCATACTACAACGTTGCGTGCCATTGCTACCATATCTTTTGGGGCTACCGGCCCGGAATCCGCCTGCCGGGTCTCCTGCTCAGTTCTTTCTGCTCCTCAGTCAAACGAATAAATTCCGCACGATCGCCGCGTGCGGTGGCCTCTTCGATTGCTTTAATTAACGACTTTATCTTCTTTTCAGGGTCTTTCTGCTTAATCAGGTCCACACAATCCCGACAGGACTTTTCCTGGTTCTCGTCTACCCTGTCGAGCACGGTATAATGGGAGATCAGACTTTTGAGTTCCTCGTCCCCATCACGGAGCATGGTGCCGACATCAAGCTTGCCCTGATCATCGAGTGAATCAAAAATTCGCTCCGCCGCACGCTGGAGCAGCGGGTCGGTAAAATCCTCCGGCTTCACCTGATCCTTCAGGCTCAACGCAATCGCCCCATCCTTTAGCATCAAATGAATCAGTGTCTCTTCCGCCTTGGGCCTGTGCCCCTTGTGCGTCGCCGGAGCTTTTTCCGACACCGGTGTATGCGCCGGGCCTTTCACCTGCCTCGGCATTTCCTGTCTCAATACCGACTCGTCCAGATCAAGAGCCTCCGCGGTCCGCTTCAGGTAATGATCTCTCTCAATGCCGCTCGGAAGTTTGGCGATGAATCCGAGCATCTCCCCGGCCTTCTTCACCTTCTCGTCGATCGAGGCGGTTCCGCCGGTCCGGACCACCTGGGTCAGAACAAACTCCATGAACTTTACCGACGTCTTGAGGCAGGAGGCAAAGGCCTCGTAACCGTTCTTTTTCAAGAAGGTGTCGGGATCGTCTCCATCCGGCAGCGAGACGACGTTCACCTTCATCCCGCTCGACACGAACAGATCGAGGCCCCGCATTGCGGCTTTTACGCCGGCGGGATCGGGGTCAAAGATAAGGACGAGGTTTTGCGCAAACCTCCGCATCAGCCGGAGATGTCCCTCGGTAAGCGCCGTGCCGAGTGTTGCCACCGCATTTTTAGCGCCGTACTGATGGCACGCAATAGCATCGAGATAGCCCTCGACAATGATGAAATACTTCTGGTTCCTCGCCGCCTCCTTGGCCCTGTCCAGGCAGTACAGCACATTGCTTTTGCTGTACAGAGGAGTCTCCGGCGAGTTCAGGTACTTGGGCAGCGAGTCGTCCATCACCCTGCCGCCGAATGCGATCACGTTGCCGGAAATGTCGCGGATCGGGAAAATGATTCTGCCCCGAAACCGGTCATAGTAGCCCTCGCCCTCGCTCCGCTTGACAATGAGACCGGCCTTCTCCATCAGGCCGGAGGAGTAGCCCTTCTGTTTAAGATTCCGGAGGAGGCCGTCCCAGTCGGACCTGGCCAGGCCCAGCGAAAATTCCTGAACAACATGATCGCCGACACCCCGCTTCGCCAGGTACGCGCGAGCCGTGGCTCCCGCCGGCCCTTCGAGTTCCCCCTTGAAGTAGTCGGCGGCTTCGGAAACGATCGTGAGAAGCGCCTTGCGTTCGTCCTCATTCTTTTTATCTTCCTTGCGCGACCTGCTGTCGATGGGAAGCGTTATCCCTGTCTTTCCCGCCAGCAGCCTCACTGCTTCAGGGAAGTTTAACCCCTCCTGCAGCTCAACAAACTTGAACGCATCCCCGCCCACGCCGCACCCGAAGCAGTGAAAAATCTGCTTGTCCGGGTTTACATTGAACGACGGCGTCTTCTCCGAGTGAAACGGGCAGAGCCCGAGATGGTTCTTCCCCGTCTTTTTGAGGGACACATATCCGGAGATAAGGTCGACAATGTCTATGCTGTCCCTGACCCGGCTTATGATATCTTCGGAGAACACGTTATTTTTTCAACTCCGCCACGGTAACGCCTGCGCCGCCTTCAGTCGGCTCTCCCGGGCGTATGGACGCGATCAGCGGATGGTGTTTTAAAAATTCATTCACCGCCGACTTGAGTGCGCCGGTGCCCAGGCCGTGAATAACGGTCACAAACGAGAGACCTGTTCCGCCAGCCCGGTCGATAAAGCGATCAACCTCGGCCAGCCCTTCTTCCACACGGAATCCGAGGATATTCACGCGGTCGGGCGGGCCTTCTTCCTCGTAAAGGTCGGCGCCCCAGCCCGGCGAAACCGCCGCTCTACTCTCCTGCGGAGCATGCCCGATAAGCGTAACGCCGGTCGAAGCAAGCCTTACCTTTTTGCCGTCAACCTCAATCTCGACCATGCCCCCCAGCGAACGAAGGACTGTTCCGGTCTTGTTAACTCTCGTGAGCTTTATCCGGTCGCCTGCATGAAGGTCATGACGGGGACCGGAGACGTCCGGCTGCTCCCCCGGCGTAAGTTTTACCGCAAGCGCTTCAACTTCAGTGGTTGCCTGCTTCGCCTCAGTTTGCTCAAGCGACGTGGCGCGTGATAGTTCTCGAAGTTTTTGTCTGAGTGAAGCAAGAACTTCCTTCGCTTCCGTCCTTGCCCGGGACGTCAGCGTCCGGGCCTCGTCCCGCGCGACCCGGAGTGCGTTCTCAGCTTCATGCCGTTCCTGCATCGCCGCAGTCAGCTCTCGATCGAGCCGTTCCCGATCCGACGCCAGCGCGCGGGCTTCATCCTCCACCTGCGAAAGCAGCGTCTCAAGCCTGATGTCATCCTCGTTGATGCGGCTGCGCGCCCTTTGAACCACTGCTTCCGGCACGCCGAGCCGCATGGCCATATCCAGACCGTAACTTCTGCCGGGTCTGCCGGGAATAAGCCGGTACGTGGGCCTGAACGTCACCGGATCAAACTCCATGGCCGCGTTCCTGGCCCCGTTCGTCTCCGACCCGAAGAGCTTGAGCGCATTGTGGTGCGTGGTTGCCATCGTGACACACCCGCGCCCAATCAGACTCTCGAGCACTGCGGCTCCGAGCCCGGCGCCTTCACCCGGATCCGTGCCCGAGCCAAGTTCATCCAGGAGGACCAGGGAACCCCTGCCCGCTTCGCGGAGGATTCCGGATATCTGGCCCACGTGTGACGAAAACGTACTCAGGTCGTGCTCTAGGCTCTGTTCATCTCCTATATCGGCGAATATTGAATCGAAGCACGGGAGCTCGCTCCCTTCGGCGGCGGTCACCGGCATACCGGACTGCGCCATGAGGCAGAGGATGCCCGTGATTTTGAGAATCACGGTCTTGCCGCCCGCGTTCGGTCCGCTCAGAATCAGCGCCCGCTCGCCGCGGTCGAGCTCTATGTCGTTCGGGGCCACATGTCCGCCGCCCGCGGCTTTCTGCTTCCACACCAGCAGCGGATGCCGCGCGGAGCGGAGCCGTATGCAACCGTCCGGCGATAGTATGGGCACACTCCCGTCATACTCCACGCCGAACCGCGCTCTTGCGTGCACCGCGTCGATCCCGCCGAGCGCTTCGGTCGTCGCCTCGATCCCGGCAGCTTCCCGGGAAACCAGCATGGAGAGTTCCCGCAGAATGCGCTCAACCTCCTCGCGCTCCTCCATGCGCAGCTCGGCAAGGCGGTTGTTCTGTTCCAGAATATCGAGCGGCTCCACAAAGAGCGTTGCCCGCGATCCTGACTGACCGTGCACCACACCCTTGAGACTCTGCCTGAAATTGGGCTTGAGAGGAAGCACATATCGATCGTCGCGGATCGTGATTACGGGTTCCTGGATCACCTTTTGATATCCGGCATCCTGTAAAATCCCGGACATACGATCCAGAATATCGTCCCGCATTCTCGCGATGTGCTTCCGTATCCTCCGGAGAACGGGGCTGGCCGAGTCCTTGACTTCGGCGTTCAAGGCGATCGAGGAGAAAACCTCGTCCTCAAGCTGTTTAAGCGGCACTATTTTCGTCGCCCTGGCGCACAGAAGCGGAGCAACAGGCCGGGAAGAGGCACCCTGGCCCTCAAAGCGCTGGAAAAAATGCCTGACCCGTCGCCCCGCGCCGAGCATTGACGCTATATTCAAAAGCTCCGCTGGCGTGAGCACGCTGTTGCTGACTCGCAGCTTAAAGACTGCCTCCCTGACATCGGGAATGCCGTCAAGCGGCGGCGCTTCGTTGATCCCCAGAATCGCGGTGAATTCCCTCGTCTCCCTGAGGCGTGCCTCTACCAGAGCTTCATCTGTTGCCGGAAACAGCGCTGCAACTGCTTCCCTGCCGGCTTGCGATGCCGCATATCCGGCGACAATGTTCTTTATCTTGTTATATTCCAGTACCCGCAGGGTATGGTCGTTCATATGGCGTTATTTCGGCCTCGCGATTCTTATTAATCCCGGGCACTCCGGCATCTGGAGCGGTTCAAGCCTGCTTAAGGCCGAGTGTACCCGCCTGATAGATGTCCTGCGATCACCATCTGAAGCTCAAGGGGAGACTTCGAAAAAAAATCAGGGGGCCGTGGTCTTCATGGCCCCCTGTCCAGCCCTGTAATTTGTGAAACAACACTGGTCGAACATCCGGGTCGTTAGCCCAGTGCATTTTTAACAAGCTCGCTCACGAGCTTCCCGTCGGCGCGTCCGCCCACCATGGGAATAAGCGCTTTCATGACCTTGCCCATGTCCTTGGCGCCCTGGGCGCCCGACGCGGCTACGGCCTCGCGAACCATGGCCGCAAGCTCTTCCGGAGACAGTTGCGCGGGCAAGTATGCTTCCAATACCAAGATTTCCGCTGTTTCCTTGTCCACGAGGTCCTGACGGCCGCCCTTTGCAAACTGCTCCACGGAATCTCTCCGCTGTTTGATGAGAGAGCGCACAGTCTCGCCCACCTCTTCTTCAGTGAGAGGCCGCTTCTTGTCGATCTGCTTGTTCTTGAGGGCCGCACTCAGCATTCTGAGTGTTGAAAGCTTGTCTTTCGCTCCGGCCTTAAGGGCATTTTTAATGTCAGCGTCTATCGTATCTCGTAATCCCATACGGCCCTTCTTCCTGTTCTTTCTCAATCAATAAAAGTGCAGCGCACACCAGGCAATGCATGATACCGCCCGCATTTTAACCCTGCCTGAAGACTCGCGCGGTCTTCGCTGCTTTCTTTCGTGCGGCTATCGCCTTTTTCTTGCGCTTGACACTCGGCTTCTCATAGTGCTCCCGCTTCTTGACCTCGGAAAGCACGCCTTCTTTTTCCATACTCTTTTTAAATCTCCGGAGTGCGGCCTCAAAAGGTTCATTTTCTCGTAACCGTATGCTTGACACCTTAGCTTACACCCCCCTCCTATTGTAACGATGCATCCATCTTATTGTTATTTAATATCTTTCTGGTTTGCCTCTTGCCGCCCCGGAGGCACCCGCACAGGTTCCCATGCGGAATAATCATTATAATTAACAACTCCCTCATTGAAAGTCAAGGGAAATTTTCGCCAAAATATCAGTTGGTTTACATCGAGTCGGACAATATCAGAAATTCAGTTCAGCTTCGATAGGCCGCATTTATCTTGACATATTCATAGGACAGATCGCATGTCCAGACAACGGCTCCCGCCTTGCCCTTGTGCAGATCTATTAAAATGCGCACGTCGCGTTGTTTCAGCGCCAGAGCGGCTTCGCGCTCCGCGGCCTTGCCCTGTCCGAGTCCTTTTTCAACGATCTTTGCCTTGCCGATCGAGATGTCCGTCCTGGCCTCGTCCATGTCCACCCCTGAATATCCCAGGGCGGCCATGATCCGGCCCCAGTTCGCATCCTCTCCGAAAAGAGTTGTTTTCACGAGGCTCGATTTTGCCACCGTCATGGCGGCCCGCTTTGCCTCTGCCGGGGTTTTTGCTCCGTGCACCTCTATTTCCACCAGCTTTGTCGCGCCCTCGCCATCCCGCACGACCTGCATTGCAAGTGCCCGCGTCACCGCGTCAAGGCATGCCTGAAATTTTTTGACGTCCTTGCTGCCGGGCGCCGGTTTTTTGTTTTCGGCTGCGCCATTCGCCATGCAGAGTATCATATCATTTGTGCTTGTATCGCCGTCCACCGTAATGCTGTTAAAAGACTTGTCAGTGGCTGCAAGCAGTGTCTTCTTGAGCATGGGGGCGGCAATGTTTGCGTCCGTCACGATAAAACAGAGCATCGTGGCCATGTCGGGGTGGATCATGCCTGAACCCTTCGCGATGCCCGCGATTGTCACCGTCTTCCCGCCGATTTCTTCCTGGACCACCGACATCTTTGGATACATGTCCGTCGTCATGATGGCCTCGGCTGCCTGCTCCCAGCCCGAGGAGGAAAGGAGCCCCGCCGCCGTAACAATGCCGATGGCGACTTTCGGCATGGGGAGAAACTCCCCGATCACGCCGGTCGACGCCACGTACACCGCATCGGGTCGAAGGCCCAGCTCCTTGGCCGCAAGCTCCGCTGTTTCGCGCGCATCAGCAAACCCGCGCTTGCCCGTGCAGGCATTGGCGCATCCGCTGTTCGCAATAATGGCCTGCCCCTCGCCCGATTTTATTCGCGCCATATTCATCACGACAGATGCGGCCTTCACGCGGTTTTTGGTGAAAACTCCCGCAACGGAAGCCTTGCGATCGGAATATACCAGCATGAGATCTTTTTTGTCGGTCTTTTTGATGCCGCAGTGTATACCCCACGTCTTGAAACCCCGCACCGTGAAACTCTTCGCATCCAGAATCCTCATTGTTCTACCCCTGTCAGGTGGAAATTTGCATTAATAATCATGGAAAAATCCCTGCGAACCTGAGCCCGTCGGTCTCCGCGAACCCCGTCATGATATTCATGTTTTGAACCGCCTGTCCCGACGCGCCTTTCACCAGATTGTCGATGGCCGTCACGATCACAGCCCGGTTTGTCCGGGGGTCGGCATACACCCCGATGTCGCAGAAGTTCGAGCCGCGCACGTTCCGGACGTTCGGGAACTGACCGGCCGGCAGCAGCCGGACAAAGGGCTCGTTCCGGAAGTAGTCCCGATATCGCTCGTGCAGTTGCCCGGCGTCTGGTTGTCCCGTCATCTTTGCATAGATCGTGGTCAGGATGCCGCGATTCATCGGGACGAGGTGCGGCGTGAACGAAAGGGTGATTTGCTCTTGTGCCAGAGTTGAAAGTTCCTGCTCGATCTCGGGTGTATGTCGATGCGTCCCGACCTTGTAGGCCATGAACCCCTCGTTCACTTCCGGATAATGGTGGGCCAGGGACACACTGCGCCCGGCGCCCGAGACGCCGGATTTTGAGTCGATAATAATGCTCGCGCAGTCGATGAGCCGGTGTTCTATGGCCGGGGCCAGCCCGAGGATCGCGCTCGTTGGATAACACCCCGGGTTCGCGATAAGCGTGGCTTTTCTGATCTTTTCCCGGTGCAGTTCCGGCAAACCATAGACCGCCTTCTTGAGAAGTTCAGGGTGCTGATGGCTGTGCTCGTACCACTTTTCGTACACTGCGGGGTCGGACAGGCGATAGTCCGCCGAAAGATCGACCACCTGCAAACCAAGCTTGTTGAATCGGAAGGCCGCTTCCTGCGCCGTCACATGCGGCAGGGCGAGAAAAACAAAATTCGCTTTTTTTGCTATGGTATCCGGATCAAGCGGCTCGCATACCAGCTCGGTCAATCCTGCAAGGTGCGGGAAAATATCGGTAATTGGTTTACCCGCGGATTTCTCCGACGTGACCGCCGCGACCTCTGCGCCGGGATGAAGAAGAAGTATCCGGAATAACTCGCCGCCCGTGTATCCGCTTGAGCCTACAATCGCTATTTTCAGTTTTGCTTTACTCATGTCGTGTATCCGCGCTCCCGCCTCGCCGCGGCGGGAGCGGAGAGCAAAATAAAAGGGAAGGCATCTCTACCTTCCCTTCTTCTTGACAGGATCCGCAACGTGCGTGAACACTGATAGGTATATGATCCCTTATCTCTTGGAGAACTGGAACCGGGCGCGGGCGCCCTTCTGACCGTATTTTTTTCGCTCTTTGGCCCGGGGATCGCGAGTCAGAAGCCCTTCCTTGCGCAACTTGCCCCGCGACTCCGCGTCCACGGCAAGGAGCGCCTTTGATATCCCGTGCCTGATGGCGCCGGCCTGTCCCGAATTGCCGCCCCCCAGCACGCTTACAAGCACATCAAATTTATCCACCGTACCGGTGACCTCAAAAGGCTGACGGATGATCATCTTGAGCACGTCCCTGCCGAAATACTGGTCCATGGACTTGTCATTGATGGTAACTTTACCGCTGCCCGCCATCATCCAGACCCTGGCGATGGAATTTTTTCTTTTTCCTGTTGCGTAATATCTGGATACCGTTGCCGCTGACATCAAATCCTCCTCAGTAATGCCTGATTGCGTAATTGCGTGCGTTCCCTGCTACTTGATCTTCATCTCCACCGGCTGCTGCGCGCTGTGCGGATGGCTTTCCCCGGCATATACTTTGAGTTTGGAAAGCATCTGCTTGCCCAGTCTGGTTTTGGGGAGCATTCCCTCAACTGCAAATTTGATCACTTCCTCGGGCTTCGTCTTCATGAGCTTGCCCGCGGTAATACTTTTTAGGCCGCCGGGAAATCCCGTATGACTGTAATAAGTCTTTTGGTCGAGTTTTTTGCCTGTCAGATGCACTTTGTCGGCATTCACCACGATCACAAAGTCTCCCGTATCCACGTGGGTGGTATAGATGGGCTTGGTTTTGCCTTTCAGCACCGAGGCAACGACCGTAGCCAGCCGGCCGAGGGTCTTGCCGTTCGCATCGACAACCAGCCAGTTTCTTTTAATATCTTCTTCTTTTGCCGAATATGTTCCCATAATACCCGCCTTATTTGATGTTGTTATTTTTATAAGAAAGGCGAATATAAACAATTTCATCCAGTTTGTCAAGAGTTTTTGTAGGGTGGCCGGTAAAACCATGATGCCGGGTGCGGTTTATTCAAAAGTGAAGGCGGGCAAATCGATAAATATCAGTGAGTTATACTTTTTATCTGAAATTAATCGAAAACAAAAAAGCGGTGATTTCTCACCGCCTTTTTGTTTTCGGATTCCAATCAACAGTTTTTTCGTCCTTCACTTCCGGAAATTACGCGGTATCGGCCAGAGCCTTCTTCTCGCGCAGTATTGCAGGAGTTGATACCACGAACCCCATGACTGTACCCAGAAGACCACCCACCACAATGCTGACCGCGGCTGCGCAGGCGATGCCCACCATAATGCCCATCACCACCGCCGCTCGTACGAAGAGTGTCGGTTCAACCGGTCCCCCCATCAGTTTTTGGAGCAGAATCAGCGTCCCGTAGCTCCCGAAGTAGAACCCCGGCACGATCCCCATCGCCAGAAACACCAACCCGCCGATTGACGCGCCGATCTTCATCCCTGTTTTTACTGTTTCGTTTTTCATAAATTGTCCCCTTTCAGCCGAAGCTATATATTTTATCCTCAGTATTATTTGTGTCCGGTTTTTACCTTCTCTTCAGCAGCGGCCTCCCGCGTTTCTTCGCCTGTTTCGATTACACTCCCGACAAGCCAGCCAACAGAGGATGTCACGGTAACAATGGCGATGCCGGAAACCAGCACCCCCACAAGCATAGATCCGAGCACGATGATCCTGCTGACCAGCCCCGGCTTGACAGGCAACCCAAAGATCCAGCCAGCTAAATTAATACCTGCCGCTCCTCCCAGGAGGCTGCCCGGCAAAAGACCGAACAGGGCAAACAGTACCAATCCAGCCCCCGCTCCTATATAGGTCGCTTTTCTCGTTATGTTTTTCATGGTCGCGTCCTCCTTTCCCCTGTCTTGCCTTCTGTAAGTTGCATCAAGCATGCCAAACGATAACCAATTGAATTCATGTAAATCTTCTTCCTAATATCTTTTGCATGGGTGAGAAAAAGATGAACTATTTTTTAGGAATGCAAAAAAGAAGTGCATAAAACAGACAAATGAAACATATCCGGAAAAATGCACGGGCATAACTTTTTTTCTTGAATAATGTCGAAACGTATGGTATTTTAATGATTGCCTTTTTAAAAAAGGTGTAGCTAAATCGCACGCGCCAGGACTTGTTGCAGGGTGTCCTGATTTCCATCGGGATCTGCAGGAGGATGATTGGCGCGGAGGAAAAACAGAGGAGGAACACAATGTCCGCAATCACCATGAAGGAGCTGTTGGAAGCAGGGGTTCATTTCGGCCACCAGGCGAAACGGTGGAATCCCAAAATGAAGAAGTACATTTTCGGCGAGCGCAACGGGATTTATATCATCGATCTCCAGAAGACGCTCAAGCTGTTCAAGGAGGCTTACGACTTCGTGCGCACAGCCTCTTCCCAGGGCAAGGACGTTCTCTTTGTCGGCACAAAGAAGCAGGCACAGGACGCCATCACCGAGGAGGCAAAACGGTGCGGAATGTACTATGTCTCCAGCCGTTGGCTCGGCGGCATGCTCACCAACTTCGCCACCATCAAGAAAAGCATTGACCGTCTCAAGAAAATTGAAAAGATGAAAGAAGACGGCACCTATGACAAGCTCACGAAAAAGGAAGTATCCGGTCTCGAAAAAGAGCGCATCAAGCTTGAAAAAATCCTCTGCGGCATCAAGACCATGGCCCAACCGCCGTCAGTAATGTTCATCATCGACCCCCGCAAAGAAACGATTGCGGTGCAGGAGGCGAACAAACTCGGGATCATGGTGGTCTCGGTCGTCGACACGAACTGCGATCCCGATAACATCGATTATGTCATACCGGGCAACGACGATGCCATTCGCGCCATCCGATTGATGGCATCCAAGATCGCCGACGCGGTGATCGAGGGCAGACAGGCCATCGTCAAGGAAGCAGGCGAAGCGATGGAGGCGGCAAAAGCGGCAGGAGCCGTAGAGGTAACGGAGGCCGCAATTCAGGATGCTGAGCCCGATGTCGATGAGGATGCCGTATAGTAATGTCCTGAAAACCGCTCACTCTATCCGTTTAACGAAGGGAGTTTTGCATGGCTACCATATCCGCAAGCGCAGTGAAGGACCTGCGGGAAAAAACCGGCGTCGGCATGATGGAAGCAAAGAAGGCGCTTGAAGAAGCAGGCGGCGATTTTGAGAAGGCCGTAGATATTTTAAGAAAAAAGGGGCTGTCAGCGGCGGCTAAGAAGGCCGCGCGCGTTGCCTCTGAAGGGATGATCGCCTCGACGGTCCAGTCGGGCGGCTCCATCGGCGTTATGGTCGAGGTAAACAGCGAGACGGACTTTGTCGCGAAAAACGACGATTTTCAGGCGTTCGCGAAGGCCGTTGCGGAGCTTATCGCCTCCCGGAACCCCGCCGATGTTGCGTCGCTGGCGCAACTGATGATCGGCAGCGAGAGCGTCGAAACGAGGCGCCAGGCGCTGGTGCAAAAGATCGGCGAAAACCTGGCAATCCGCCGCTTCGTGCGATACCAGGCCGACAGCCGCCTCGCGATTTATCTGCACGGCTCCCGCATCGGCGTTCTGGTGGACTACTCCGGCGGTGATGAGCAGCTCGGCAAGGACCTTGCAATGCATATCGCCGCGGCCAGCCCGCAGTTCCTGGGGCGGGAAACGATTCCCGCCGACGTCCTGGCCCGCGAGCGCGCCGTGTATGAAGCCCAGGCCGCGGAATCAGGCAAACCTGCCGCTATCATCGGGAAGATCGTTGACGGCAAGATGGAAAAGTTCTACTCTGACACCTGTCTCGTGGAGCAGGTGTACATCAAAGACCCCGACGGCAAGCTGAAGATCAGGGACCTCCTGAAAAAGACCGGCGGGACGATCAGCCGATTCACCAGGTACCAGCTTGGAGAAGGCATTGACAAGAAAAAGGAGAACTTTGCCGAGGAAGTCGCGGCACAGCTCAAGTAGCTTATGACTCAGTCACCGTACAAGCGCATACTCCTCAAGCTCTCAGGCGAAGCCCTCATGGGTTCGCAGGGTCATGGGATCGACCTCGCGATCATAGACAAGATCGCCACCGAGATCAAGGAGATTTACGACCACAGCATTGAGATCGCCATTGTTATCGGTGGCGGCAACATATTTCGCGGGTTGTCTGCCGCCGCCACAGGCATGGAGCGGGCGAGCGCGGACTACATGGGCATGCTTGCCACGGTGCTGAACGCTCTCGCCCTCCAGAACATCCTCGAAAATAAGGGAGTGGTAACCCGGGTTCAGTCGGCCATCGAGATGCGGGAGCTTGCGGAAACGTACATTCGCCGGCGCGCGGTACGGCACCTTGAAAAAAAGCGCGTCGTTATATTCGCAGCGGGAACCGGAAACCCTTACTTCACCACCGACACGGCCGCGGCGCTTCGGGCCATGGAGGTCGGCGCCGACGTCATCATCAAGGCAACCAAGGTCGACGGCGTGTACAGCGCGGACCCTGTAAAGGATCCTACCGCCGTCAAGTATGACCGCCTGTCCTATCTCGACGTTCTCTCGAAGAAGCTCCAGGTCATGGATGCAACCGCCATCTCCCTCTGCATGGACAACAATCTGCCTATCATCGTCTTCAACCTCAATGTGCCCGGCAACATCAAGCGGATCGTCGCCGGTGAAGCTCTGGGAACAATCGTAACCGGGAGGTAGCCATGGTGAACGAGCTCAAGAAGAAAGCCGAAGACAGGATGAACAAGGCCCTTGATGTCCTTAAAAAAGAGTTGGCGGCGCTTCGCACCGGCAGGGCATCGCTCGCCATCCTCGACGGCATCATGGTGGACTACTATGGCACCCCGACGCACCTGAACCAGGTGGCCAACCTCTCGGTCCCGGACCCCCGACTCATCATTGTGCAGCCGTGGGAAGCGAAGATGCTCGGCGAGATCGAAAAAGCCATCATGAAATCGGATGTCGGTCTTACTCCGACGAACGACGGAAAAATCATCAGACTCTCCATTCCGCCTCTTACCGAGGAACGCCGGCAGCAGATCGTGAAGCAGGCCAAAAAGCTTGCAGAGGACGCGCGGGTGGCCATCCGGAACGTCCGCCGTGACGTCAATGACGATATCAAGAAAAAAAGCAAGGACAAGGAAGTCCATGTTTCCGAGGATGAGGTGAAGAAACTGCAGGACGACGTCCAGAAGATCACCGACAACCACATAAAGAAGATAGACGACTTTCTCGCGCACAAGGAAAAGGAAATCATGACCGTTTGATGGAACAACAAAGGAGGCAGACATGCTCAAAACACCGCTTTCGAAAACGCTTTCAGTTTATCTGATAGCCGCCCTGATCGTCCTCTCTCTTCCTTCGCCGGGCTGGGCCATGTTCATCCCGTCGGCTTGCCAACCTACGTCGGAAACAACTGTTGAACTCTCACGGATCCAGGCAGTCCTCGAATCCACGCTCCTGAGCCAAAGACTGGCTGACTACGGCCTCTCTCCGGAGGAGACGCTGGCAAAGATTAACGCCCTGTCCGATGCTCAGATACACGACCTTGCGTCGCGCATGGATTCGCTTCAGGCCGGCGGCGACGGCTTAGGCGCACTGGTGTTTCTTCTTCTTGTGGCTGTTGTCGTTGTAGTCGTACTTCAGGCAACGGGCCACCGGGTTATTATCAAATAGGGAATCTTCTTTTACGATGGGAGCCGATGAGAAGCGACTTTTACCGCGAGGCCGCGAACTGGCGCATTCACGCCCGCGGCCTTTTTCTTTTTCTCATTGTATTGACGCTATCAATGCTTTCTTCGTCTTGCCTGGAAAAAGATTTTGCGAAACTCCGGCCCGACATTGAGAGGCGGGGACGCTACCTGGAGACCGCGCCTTTTATCAAGCAGGGCAAATCACTCTGCGGTCCCGCCGCGCTCGCAGGAATATTTCAATTCTGGGGGCGACCCAAGGACGTCGGGCGGATAGCAAAGGGCGTCTTCCTGCCGAAGCTCAAGGGCACGCTCCCGATGGACATGGAACGCGCTGCGCGGGAGGAAGGATTTTGGGTTGAGTCTTCCGCAGGCTCGCTCGACAGGATCAAGTCATCCCTGCGCGATAACGTGCCGGTCATCTGCCTGCTCGACATCGGGATAGGTCTATACAGGCAGCCGCATTACATCACGGCCATCGGGTATGATGACATATACTCCGTCATAATCATGCATGATGGAATGAGACCGAACCGCATAATGTCGTATGATGCATTCGAGCGCGCCTGGGAGCGGGGCGGCAGATGGATGCTTGTAATCAAACCGCGGTCTTGACAGGGACGGTTCCGAACAATGACGCGCTCACGAAAAACATTACTCTCCGCCCTTGTTCTTGCGTCACTGTTTCTCCCCTTTGGCTGCTCTCTGCCGAGGATCATCATTCTGAATGATCCGCTTTCCGCCCAGGAACACCACGCCCTCTGCACTATCTATGAATCACAGCACAAATATGATTTGGCCCGTGAGCAGTGCCGCGCTTCGCTCCGTAAAAATCCGAAATACACGCCGTCTCTCCTGCTTCTGGGCGATCTGTCGTACCGGCTCAAGGACTATAAAGAAGCTGAAGCGGCCTATGACAGTGCGCTCGAACTTCAGCCGGAGAACGGCGATATCTACAATAACCTCTGCTGGGTTTATATTGAACGCAGGACGGGATTGCGAAAAGCCGAGGGCCTGATCAGAAAGGCGATTACCCTCACCCCCGCGCACAAGCCGAATTACCTCGACACCCTCGGGGTGGTTCTTCTCCGCCTGGGGAAAACCGCGGAGTCCATCACGGCACTCAAGGAATCCGTTGACACCCTGCCGGGGGAAAAGCTTGAATTTCTTGCCGAAGCGCACGGTCACCTTGCCGAGGCATACAGGGAAATGGGAAATGAGGATAAATCCAGGGAGTCGGAAGAACAGAAGAACAATTTACTGAAGAGCAGCCGGTGAGCAAACATAGCCGGTTCTTGTTGCATCAAAGCTTTCGTGCGTATTGCTTCATCAGAAATTATATGAATCATCGGGGGGCACGTCCCCCCATTCTTTACGGGATAACTGGTTGAAATAATCTGAATAGCGGTTGGGTTTAGTTACGCCTCCCTACTATTATGACGAAGTATCCCACAATGCGTAAGGTAAATCAATATCATAAAGTATTACGAGGGCCTCATAGGGCCACCCATTTAAAGTAGCACCCCCGCAGAGTCAAGTCTTTCCCCGCGCAGTGCGCCGATTTCAGCAACACGTCGATACACGCTGACGGGAGTGACAGGATGACCCCGTTTTCCATCATGGCAGCAGGGAGTTAATAATATTCATACTTAAGTTCTATTGACATAACAAAGTTTTACATCTGTAATTAATATAGACGGGTGGAGCTAGCACAGGGGGGGACCGATGATAAATAAAACTCACCTCCAGCTTCTTGCGGCGTTTCTTCTATTGCTGTTAGTAGTTCCGCTGACGGGTGTCGGGGCGGTTAAAGAGGGGGAGCGCGAAGAAGCTGCTCCCCACGCCTCCACTCAGGTATCCGGCGCAAATGCCGACGCCGGTCCTGCTCCTTTCGCGGCGACAGTCCTGCTGAATGGCGAACTCTTTGCTTCGACGGACGATCAACTTCTCGCGGACAGCCGGGTTAAGGAGCAGATGGCCTATTTCACCTCGACGGGAAGATCGAACTTTCAGAACTGGCTCGACCAATCCCTGCTGTTCTTTCCCGTCATGCGGGACATTTTCCGGGCACACAAGCTGCCTGAGAACCTTGTCTATATTGCGATGATCGAGAGCGGCTTTCGGTTTCACGCCATTTCCCGCTCTCACGCCGTGGGACCGTGGCAATTCATGCCGGAAACGGCCAAAAAATACGGACTGGTGATGAACGAATGGATTGATGAGCGGCGTGACCCCGTGAAGTCCACGGTCGCAGCCGCCGTCTATCTGAAATATCTTTTCGGGCGGTTCAATTCATGGCCATTGACCCTCGCATCGTACAATGCCGGCGCCGGAAAGGTCCGCCGGGCACTTCTTCAATCATCCGATAAAGGGCTGACGGGTCTTTACGGATCGAGGACGATCCGGCGGGAAACAAAAAATTACGTGCCGAAACTGGCGGCGGCGATTATCCTTACGAAGGAGCCGGTGCAGTACGGTTTCGTCGTAAAAAAAAGATTGCCGTTCCGCTATGACGTTGTGCGCGTCGGAAGAGGCATGAATCTGCAGGTTATCGCGGCGGCAGCGGGATGCACGGTGGAAGAAATCAAAAGTCTCAATCCCGAACTCACGAAGGAGATGATACCACCCTATGCGCATGATTATCCTCTCCGGGTCCCTCGCGGGACGAAGAAAAACTACCTGGCCAGCCTTCGGATACATTCGGTATATCATGCGTACGCCGGTACCCGGGCCGAGACGGCGTACGGGCGCATGAACGTCCGAAACGCCTATGAATATGCGCTGCTGCGAAAGCGGGAAACTTTCCTCAGCGCATGACATTCCTCTTTTTTTCCCGCAAGGATTGCCCTGTCGGGGGGAAAATGAAATTTATCGCCGCTGTTTAGGGCGACTGGGAGAGCGACATGAGACTGTTTAATCGTTCACACTGTATATTCCTTTAGCGTTTTTGTTTTCTTTGCTTTCACTTTTTTGCCGGGCAACGACACGGCATATTCCTTCCCGATATCGATCCATTTCCTGAGCGCCGCCTGGTTTTTCCATCCCGCTTCTTGCACCATGATCCAACCGGCCATTGGCTTACCCGTGATGTCGAAGGACTTGACAGTTGCGTTCGCGAGGCTTTGCGCCCCCCGCTCCCTGTCCATGCGCACGATCAGGAAGTCCTTCCAGATACCGAAGCACATGTTGCCTTTGAGCAGATAGCACACGCCGCCGAACATCTTCTTCTTGGCCACGTTCTGCCAGCGCTTCATGGCAGCGTCGATCTTTTCTTCGAGCTTCGTGTTGTAGGACATGGCTTAAAAGTGAGACCTGTGAATTGAGAAGCAAGAAAGCAATTCCGACGAGCTTCTTTTTTATTTTATCCCAACGCTCACGCTAAATACATTCGACCAGTCCGGTCATGCTAAAACTGCAACCCGGCGTGCCCGTTCAATGATATCCCCGCTCGCCGAAAGGCTTGAGCTTTTCAAGCCACATTGTCTCGAGCGCTTTCAGGTCATCTCGATAATCGTACGCGGGATCGTCAACGGGCTTTAGTTCGTCGAGAACCTCGAAGGCGAAGCTTTGTTCTCCCAACCCCTCCCAGTCTTTTGCCAGTCCTGGGCTGGGGAGAAAGGTCCCCATCTTGAGCTGGAACCGGATACTGTTGATCGTACCCGGCGTGTTCGCGCTTGCCGAAAGGTACACCCGGCCGTTCCTGATGTTCCTGACCTGCACGATTCCCATCGGCCGGAGGCTTTTCTTGTATTCCTTGATTATTTCCCTGCGATTCATCATGTTCTTCATTGACCCTGACTGGCACACGGTAGGAAATTTTTCGCGACCCGACTGTTGTGGAACTTTACTACAGGCTGTCGAAAAAGTCCAGCCCCGAATAAGCGGAGAAGGGCCGGGATTGATGAACAGGGAGTTGGGCCCCGGCTGGGTTTACACCGCGATCTTACAGGAGGAATACAAGGAGCCTTTGCAATACTTTCGGTGAAACCGTAAATTGGTGGGGCGGCGGACGCAGCACGCTTAGTCCAACCACCCAGAAACTCTACAATTGCAGAACTCTCAATTTAACTGGTACCCCAAAAAGTACCCCACGAACGACTGGACAACATGAGACCGAGTGAGACCTAGATGATTATACAACGTATTCTGCAGCTGACACAATCAAAAGATACCGAGGGTTCATTACGCATCCTTCGTCTTTATCAGCTGTCTGATGTCCTCCGCGTGCCAGCAGGTGCAGCGGGCTGAGAGCTTCACCGGCTTCGGGTACTTGCCAGTCTTGATTCCTGCCCACCACGAACTTTTGCTGATCGGAATGATCGGCGGCACGCCCCGCCGCCTGTCCCAAGAATCTGCCACGGTCTCACAAGCCCGCGCTCCGGAAGCATGTTCGTTCCCGGCTCCTGTAGTATGGTCATCTAGCGTCTCCTTTGCGTGTTGTTTGTTTGCCCCTGCCTACTGTAAGCCATGGCGTACACGAAACAGAATAGCATGTCAAGCTTCTCTTGCATGGGCTCTAAAAGGCCCCGGAGAAGGCTCCGGGGCTATTCACAACGCACAGCGAGGCTCAGTATTCATCCGGCAGCAAGATCGTGAAGCCCTCATACTCCGAGAAGCAGGGCCAGAGCGCGACCGTGGTGGACCGGCGCGGGTCGGTCTGATAGATCACCTCGAACGGAACAAGTGTCTTCTCCCCTGCCCGCTTGAACGCAGAGGCAGCCAGGAACAGCGTGTCCCATAACCGCCCGCTGTAGTCCTGCCAACCACCGCGACGACCTGCTCCACAAGACCCACCTCCTTTCAGGAAAAACTCTAAACCACCGGCCTCTACAAGCGGCAGGCCGGGGGTGTAGAGTTCCAATACTCCGACTGCGATTCACTCGGCTTTGCAG
>Ga0334722_10000432_pt1 | contig 62745 bp, 63 predicted proteins | sample C3_bottom_MG_FD_207210 | JGI IMG/M metagenome (GOLD analysis project Ga0334722, IMG submission 207210) | Sediment microbial communities from Yellowstone Lake, YNP, Wyoming, USA - C3_bottom | ecosystem: Environmental > Aquatic > Freshwater > Lake > Sediment | place: USA: Wyoming | collected... | reverse complement strand
ATCCCCCCGACCTCGGTCTTGACCCATAGCCTTTCCCGCACCGCCTCCATCGTTCGAACGATCCGCGGATCGTCGGGCGGGTACATCCCGAAATACCACAGCCCGTACAGACTCGCGTCCAGGGTCGGATCGACATCGACCGCACCGTCCCCTTTCACGTCGACGGTGCGGACGAAACGCCCCAGCTCCGGGCGGTAGAGGAACCGGTCCGCTGCTGCCCGGAGATCGTCGGCGGCGCCTTTCCACTTCTGCGCGAGGTGTCCTTCATTGAACCGGTAGGCGAAGCGCGACGCCGCGACGAGCCCCGCCCACACCGCCGCGACGGTGAAGGCGTGCACTCCGTACCGTTCTTCCCAAAGGTCGTAGCTGGGATGCGGCAGGCCGGTCGCCTTGTCCCGGTAGGAGACCATCCAGTTCGCCGCCCGCGCCACCAGCCCCCGGTACTTGTCCTTCGCCCACTCGACGTCCCGGAACCGGTCCATGTGCTTCCAGAGCGCCCAGAGGACGAGCCCCGTCTCGTCCTCCTGGATGGGGAGCTGCTTCCCCTCCTTCCCCTGCCACGGGTGCCAGGAGCTGGCAAGCGACCCGTCCGGGTTGTACTTGTGCAGGAAGTAGCCTTCCTTGGTGATGACGCGGTGGCAGAAATCGAAGAAAGCCTGGGAGGTCTGGAAGTGGTCCGACAGATCCAGCGCGCATGCGGCGAGCGCCCCGTCGCGCGGCCACATGTAGCTGTACGTGTCCCGGGCGAACTGGATGATGTCGTGGTCGTTGGCGGCGGTGATCGCCCCGCCGTTGTCGATCTGGGTGCGCAGGGTGAGCAGGCTGCGTCGAAAGCAGCCGACGATCTCCTCCGGGATTTCCCCGAAGTCCCACTCGGATTTGTCCACCCAGAGCTCCCAGTAGGCGCGCGTCCTACCGATGAATTCGTCGGGGCCGCGCCTCCGGACGCTCCGGTTGATCTCCGCCACCTCGTCGAAGGTGGTCCCCACGGCCATCCAGTAATGGAGGACGGCGGGAGAGCCCGGAGACGTTTTCGCGGAGAGCCCGATCGTGGAGTCCACCGATCCTTGCGCGATGGGGTTCCCCTGGAGCTGCCCATCCTCGGCATCCTTCCAGGTTCCCTCTTTTCCCATGAACTCCTTGACGCCGGTCGCCCACTGGTCGATCCCCACCAGCATCCCCGGGGGACCCGGCTCCTCCCCCTCGTCGTCCTCTACCACGCCGGGCGGAAGGCCGTCCCACTTCGCCCCGTTGATCAGGAACCACCGCCTCCCCTTGTAATGGATCAGGCAGCGCCGCTGCGGCTCGTAATAGGCCGTGTCCCCCACGGGGTTCTCCAGGATATGGAAGTCGTGGTGGAAGAAGAGCCGTACCTCCCGCGGCCGCCCCGAGAGCTCGTGGATGTCGAAGCGCCGGACGAGCAGGTTCACCGCCATGTCGACGGCGTCCGTGCATTCGATCCCCAGCTCCAGTTCGGGGTGATGGAGGCTCACCGAGGTCACCAGGGTGTCGGTCCGATACCGCAGGTCGCGCACCCACCCGGGATCGTCGATCCAGCGGAACCTGCCGTCCACCCACACGCCGAACCGGAAGACGTGTCCTTGGGCGTGGTTTTCCATGCCGACACGGGGAAAATAGATATCCCTGACCTGGTAGAGGGAGTCGAAATTGACGAGCAGGGCCCCGTTCCCCAACGGGAGGTCTCTCGGCATCTGCTGTGCTCCTTTCCCTAAGTTAGGATGCAGAAACTCGCAATTTTCGGCAACCTGCCGCCCGGAAATCCGGAAAAAGGTGAGCTCGGGCCGGAACCTCCACCGCTCCGCCGGAGTCATAAGGAAGAAGGAAAAGAGATGCTGAATATTTCTCCTTTCTCTTCCGTTAAGAAGGTAGGAGAAAGCCGGGGGCAAGGACCATGAGACTCTACATGATGCTGGCTGTCCTGTCGGGAATCATTCTCGTCGAAGGGGTCGTCGTGGAGCTCCTGGAGGTCCTCCGGAAAAAAGTGCAGCGCCCGGTGCTCTCCCAGGTGACCGATCTCGGAAGGTACCTCAACCAGTGGATCCTGCCCATGGTGGGGCTGGCCGCCGCCGGGGCCGTAATGCTCAAGATGGGGGAATCGTATCCTCTGGGCGGGCTGCTCAAGGTTTCCGGATCGGCGGTTTTCTCTCTCTATCTCGTGGTGTTCCTGATTTACATGACCTCCGAGCCTTCCCTGGAGGAAAAACCCGCCCGCTGATGGACCCCGCTGACGCAGGAGGGGGGATCCCCTACTTGGAGCGGGGGCGTTTCCACCGCCGCCGCATGAATCCCTGGAACTCATCCAGGTAGACGTAGACGACCGGCGTCAGGTAAAGGGTGATCAGCTGCGAGAAGAGCAGCCCGCCCACCACCGCAATCCCCATGGGCCGGCGCGCCTCGGCGCCAGCGCCGAAGCCTACGGCGATCGGCAGGGTGGCCATCAGGGCGGACATCGTGGTCATCATGATGGGACGGAACCGGACGAGGCAACCCTGGTGGATCGCCTCCAAGGGGCCCTTCCCCTCCTTCCGCTCGGCCTCCAGGGCGAAGTCGATCATCATGATGGCGTTTTTCTTCACGATCCCCACCAGCATGATCACCCCGACGAATCCGTAGAGGTTCAGGTCCATGCGGAAGAGCATGAGAGCCACCAGCGCCCCGAGTCCCGCGGAGGGGAGTCCGGAGAGGATCGTCAGGGGGTGGATGTAGCTTTCATACAGGATTCCGAGGACGATATAGATCACCAGGATCGCCATGAGGAGCAGAAGCCCGAGCCCCTGCAGCGAGGCCTGGAACGCCTGGGCCGTCCCCTGGAAACTCGTGCTGATCGTGGCGGGAAGGGTGGCGCGAGTCGCCTTGTCCACCGCCCCCACGGCATCGCCCAGGGCAACCCCGGGCCTCAAGTTGAAGGAGATCGTCACCGAGGGGAGTTGCCCCAGGTGGTTCACCAGCAGGGGACCCAGGCCCGGGGTCCGCTTCGTCACCGCGGCCAGCGGCACCAGCGCGCCGGAAGTCGAGCGCACGTAGAGCCGTGACAGAGCGGCGGGGTCCTCCTGGAAGCGGGGCTCCAGCTCCAGGATCACCTTGTACGTGTTCGTCGGTGTGAAAATCGTCGAGATCTGCCGGCTGCCGTAGGCGCTGAAGAGCGCATCCTCGATCTGCTGGGCGGAGAGGCCCGTCACCTTCGCCTTGTCCCGGTCAATGGCGACGTTGATCTGGGGGTTCGCGATCTGCAGGTCGCTCGTCACGTCCTGCAAACCCGGGATCTCCCGCATCTTCGCCTCGAGGACGGGGGCCAGCCGGTAGAGCTCGTCGGTGTCCGGGCTCTGGAGCGTCAGCTGGTACTGGCTCTTCGTCAGCTGCCCCCCGATCCGGATGGGGGGGAGGACCTGCAGGAAGGCCCGGATCCCGGGGATCGCAGCCAGCTTCGGCCGCAGGTCCTGGATGATCTCGTCGGCGCCCTTCCGTTCTTCCCGGGGCTTGAGCATCAGGAAGATCCGGCCGGAGTTGCTGGCGATGTTCGGACCGCTCGGCCCGATGCTCGACATGGCGGACCGGAGGGCAGGCTCGGTGCGGACGGCGGCGGAGACCGCCTGCTGGTGCCGCGCCATGTCGTCGAAGGAGATCCCCTGGGCCGCCTCGGTGAAGCCGAAGATCGCCCCGGTATCCTCGTTCGGGAGGAACCCCTTCGGGATCACGATGAACAGGTAGATCGTGACCGCCAGCAGGACGAAAGAGAGGAGGATCGTCGCCAGGCGGTGCCGCAGGACCCGGGTGAGTGTCCGGTCGTACGCGGTGACCATGGCGTCGAACACCTTCTCCGAAGCCATGTAGAGGCGGCCGTGCCTTGCCTCTCCGTGCGGGCGCAGGAACCTGCTGCACAGCATCGGCGTCAGGGTCAAGGAGACGAATCCCGAAACCAGGATCGCGGCGCCGATCGTCACGGCGAACTCGTGCAGCAGCCTTCCCACGACCCCGCCCATGAACATCACGGGGAGGAAAACGACGGCCAGGGACAGGGTCATCGAAAGAATCGTGAACCCGATCTCCTTCGACCCTTTGAGAGCCGCTTCGAGGACCCCCTCCCCCGCTTCCATGTGACGGACGATGTTCTCCAGCATGACGATGGCGTCGTCCACCACGAACCCGACGGCGAGGGTCAGCGCCATAAGGGAGAGGTTGTCCAGGCTGTAATCCAGCAGGTACATGATGGCGAAGGTACCCACGATGGAAAACGGCAGGGCAAGGCTGGGGATGATCGTAGCCGAGAGGTTCCTCAGGAACAGGAAGATCACGAGGACCACAAGACAGACGGCCAGGAACAGGGTGAACTTCACGTCGCTCACCGAGTCCCGGATCGAGGCGGACCGGTCGTAGAGGATCGCGAGGTTCACGGACGCGGGGATCTGGGCGCGCAAAACCGGAAGGAGCGCCCGGATGCTGTTCACCACCTCCACCGTGTTGGTGCCCGGCTGGCGCTGGATGGCCAGGACGATCGCGCGGGTGTCGTTGTACCAGCTCGCCACCTTGTCGTTTTCCACGCTGTCCACGACGCGCCCGATGTCCCGGAGGCGCACGGGGGAGCCGTTCCGGTACGCCACGACGAGGGGACCGTAGGCGGCTGCGTTCATCAACTGGCCGGCGGTCTCCATCGTGAACGCCTGGCGGGGGCCCTGGAGGACTCCGGTGGGGAGATTCACGTTCCCCTGCTCGATCGCGTTCCTCACCTCGTCGATTCCCATGCCGCGGGCCGCCAGCGCGTCCGGGTTGACCCGGACCCGCACGGCGTACTTTTGCGAGCCGAAGACCTGGACCTGGGCGACGCCGGTCACCATCGAGATCCGCTGGGCGATGAACGTCTGCGCGTACTCGTCCACCGTCGAAAGGGGCTGCGTCGGGGAGTGAAGGGCCAGGTAGAGGACGGGCTGATCCGCAGGGTTGACTTTCTGGTACGAGGGGGGCGTCGGCATGCCGGGGGGGAGCTGCGGGGCGGCCTTGGTGATCATCGCCTGGACGTCCTGGGCGGCGGCGTCGATGTTCCGGTCCAGGGCGAAGGTGAGGGTAATCTGGGTGAGCCCCAGCCCGCTGCTGGAGTTCATCGAATCCACGCCGGCGATGGTGGAGAACTGCTTCTCCAGCGGAGTGGCCACGGAAGAGGCCATCGTCTCCGGGCTCGCCCCCGGAAGGTTCGCCGTGACCAGGATCGTCGGGAAGTCGACGTTGGGGAGGTCGCTCACCGGCAGCTGCCGGTATCCCAGGATGCCGAACAGGAGGATCGCCAGCATCACCAGGGTCGTCATCACGGGACGACGTATGAAGAGCTCGGTCATCGCAGTTCCCTTATCCGCCGAGCCCCGCCTTGATCTCCACCCGGGCGCCCGGGACGAGGCGCAACTGCCCGTCGGTCACCACGCGCTCGCCCGCCTGGATCCCTTTCTCGATGATGGTTTCGCCGCCGCCCGTCTCCCCGGTGACGACGGGGCGGGATTCGACCGAAAGGTCCGGACGCACCACGAAGACATATTGCCCGCTCTGCCCGGTCTGCACCGCGGAAGCCGGCACGAGGACGGCTTTGGGCTTCGTGGCGAGGGTCAGCGTGACGTTCACGAATCCTCCCGGCCACAACCGCCGGTCCTGGTTGGGGAACGTCCCCTTGAGCTGGATCGTCCCGGTCGCATTGTCGATCGCGTTGCTGATGAAGGTGAGCGTCCCCCGGGCGGGTTTGTCTTCCTGCCCCGGGATGACCGCCTCCACTCCCAGCGTCCGGGCCTCCCGGTATTTCCGGATCTCGGCGAGATACTGCTCCGGGACAGCGAAGGTGACGTAGAGGGGGGTGACCTGGTTGATCGTGACGAGGGTCGAGTCGTTCGCCTTGACGACGTTCCCTTCCTTGATGAAGAGAGTCCCGGTGCGCCCGTCGATGGGGGAATAGATGTAGCAGTAGCTGAGCTGGACCCGGGTATTCTCCACCACGGCGTTGTCGGCGTTGACCGCGGCGGCCAGGGCGGCGGCGTTGGACACCACCTGGTCGTACTGCTGCTTGGGGACCAGGTCTTTCTCGATCAGAACCACGTATCGCTTGACGTCCTTTTCCGCGTTCTCCTTCAGGGCGAGGTTCCTGGCCAGGTTCGCTTCGGCGGTTTTAAGCGCCGCCTCGTAGGGCCTTGGATCGATGACGAAGATGAGGTCCCCCTTTTTCACGTCCTGCCCTTCCAGGAACCCGACCTTCATGATCTGCCCGTTCACCATCGTCTTGACGGACACCGCGGAGTACGCCTCCGCCGTCCCGATGGCGCGCAGCTGAACGGGCACGTCCTTCTGGACCGCCAGGGCCGCCGTGACGGGTACGGCGGGCGGCTGCCCGCGGGGCGCCGCCTTCGAGCCGGCGCCGCCCGTGCAACCCGCAAGGAGAAAAAAAGCGCCGCAGACAATGACCAGCGGGGGCATTCCCCTCCGGACATGCTCCCTCATCGCCACCCCCTTCATCCCGTGCCGGACCGTTTCTTGAGAAATTTCAGGATAGCGAAATCCGTTCGGAAGTGCCACACTTCCCCCATTTAAAACCATCCGTGGATATTAGATGCTCCAATGTTGCAAAGTTTCTGGGGAGTTATTAGACTGAACGAACGGGTCGAGCATTTCAGCTCGGATCGCCGGAGCAGGGAACAACGGCAAAGGGGGACCCGGCGGATTGAAGGTCAAAGTGCTGGGTGCGTCCGGTTCCGAGGCGCCCGGTCACAACTGCCCCGCCTTCCTGATCGACGGAAAGATCCTCCTGGACGCCGGGACGATCGCGATTTCCCTCAACATCCGGGAGGAGCACAGCCTCCAGAGGATCTTCCTCACACACGCTCACCTCGACCACATCAAGGGGATTCCGTTCCTCCTCGACAACCTGGTGACCCGAAGCACCGGGAACACCATCACCGTCCTGAGCGGGAAGGACGTCCTCGACGACCTGAGGAAGAACATCTTCAACGACAAGATCTGGCCGGATTTCACCAAGATCCCCTCTCCCGCGCACCCCGCGCTGAAATACCAGGCGATCCGCCCGTCGCGCCCCGTGACGATCGAGGAATATACGGTAGTGATGGAAAAAGTCCATCACACCGTGCCGGCCTACGGATTTATCGTGGAGAACGGCGGGAAGAAGGCGCTCGCCTATGCGGGCGACACGGGACCGACCGACCGCCTCTGGGAAAAGATGGCCGTCCATGATGTGAAGTGCCTCATCGTGGAGGCCTCCTTCCCCAACCGCCTGGAAAAGCTCGCGCTGGCGAGCGGGCATCTCACCCCCTCCCTCCTGGAGAAGGAGATCGCGAAGATGCCCTCCCGGCTGCCGAAGATCTACGTAATGCATCTCAAGCCGCAGTACCTCTCCGAAATCGAGATCGAGATCGAGGCCCTGGGGCATGAGAACATCGATTTCCTGAAGGAGGGGGAAGTAATAACCGTCTGAGCTCCACCCTCCGGGAACGCGAGCTTCGGCCGTCGCCGCTTGTCCGCCGGGATTCCCGTCATGCCGAATAGGCGATCAGGTGGGGGGCTCCCTCGCGGACGGCTTCACCGAGGGAAATGAATCCCGTCCCCCACAGAGGGAGCTCCTCGCGCCGCAGGAAAACCTCCTTTCCGTCGGCCGTCCACACATAGGATCCGTTGGTGCTCTGGTCGATCAGGATGAATTTGCCGCGGCGGAATTCGATCCTCGCGTGCAGCCGGGAGGCCAACGGGGACGGGATGACCAGGTCGCACGATTCGGCGCGACCGAGGGTCACGGCGGATCCGGTGTCGACCCTCTTCTGCCGGTCCTGATACCGCAAGGTCAGGGTATGGTGAGGGAGCGCCGCCCCGGTGGAGTGGTCGAGGCGGATGATGCGGGTGACGTTCTCCTCCTCCCAGAGAACCTCATAGATGAACAGGGCTTCCTCCTTCCCCTTGACGGTGGCGACATCGAACATCCGCGTCTTGGCGGCCAAGGCCGGGGAAAGGGCATCGACGGTGTCCCGGGTGGTGATGATCTGGCCGCCTTTTGCGATACCGCTCGCCCGGGCGGCGACGTTTACGGAATCGCCGAACAGATCTTTGTTCTTCAGGATCGCCGGGCCGTATTGCAGGCCGATGCGCACCTGGAGGGGGCGTCCGGTGGGGATGTCGCCGTCCCGCAGCGCGGCCTGGATGTCGATGGCCGCCGCCACGGCCTGGTCCGCGGACGGAAACCGGCACATGATCTCGTCGCCGATGGTCTTTACGAGGATGCCCTCGTGGCGCCCGGCGATTCTCGTCATCCCGGAGAGGGTCCGGTCGACAAGCTCCTGGGCGGGCCGGTTCCCGAGGGTCTCGTAGAGCCGGGTGCTGCCGGCGATGTCGGCGAAAAGGATGGCGCAATGGAGAGGAGTCCCGCTCATTCCCCCTCCCCGAGCGCGATCTCGCACAGGATGACGGTGACATTGTCGCGCCCGCCGGCGGCTTTCGCCATCCCGATGAGGGCGTCCACCTTCCCGTCGAGCCCCGAAGGGAGAGAGAGGACTTCCCGGATGGCCGGATCCGCCACGAGGTCCGTGAGCCCGTCGGAGCAGATGAGGAAGATATCGCCGGGCAGGGCTTCGCCCGTCTTGATATCCACGGAGAGATTCTCCTCGACGCCCACCGCCCGGAAGATGAGCCCCCGGAGGGAGGGGCCCTTCCCCTCGCCGGAGGCGAGAATTCCCGCGTCGATCTGCTCCTGCAGGAGGGAGTGGTCCCGGGTCGCCTGGTTCAGCCGTCTCTCCCGGAACAGGTAGGTCCGGCTGTCGCCGACGTGGCCCAGGACGTAGTTGCCTCCGGCGAAGGCCAGGAGTTCCGCCGTGCACCCCATCCCCCGGTGGCGGGGATTCTCCCGGGCGAGTCCAAGGGTCCGCGCGTTCGCCAGCCGGAACGTTCTCCGCACCCGTTCCTCCGTGCTCTCGATGGACGAGGAGCCCCGGGCATCCGAGAAGGCCTCTCGGGCGGCATCGACGAAAATCCCGCTGGCAACTTCCCCGGATGCGGCGCCTCCCATTCCGTCCGCCAGGGCGAAGAACCCCGCGCCGGCATCCATGTGAAAGGCATCCTCGTTGTTCGACCGGCGCAGGCCGACGTCCGACTTGCCGTACGAAAGAAGGCGGATCGCGGTCAACGTCGTCTCTCCTTGGGATTCCTCACGGGAGCGTCTTGATTTTCTCGTTCAGCCGCCGGGCTTTTTCGATGTCCTTCCCCGCCTGGGGATGACCCGGGTCGAGGCGCAGCGTCGTTTCCCATTCCCGGAGCGCCCCCTCGGGGTCCTGTTGGACAAACCGCCGGACGCCCTCGGCATAATGCTTGTCGGCCTCGTGCAGGATATTCTCGATGCCGACGAGGAGATCCTTCGTGTCGCGGTAGCCGATGTCGACGGTCTTGAGCGCTTTCAGCGACTCCCTGTACTCCTTCTGCCGGTAGTGAGCCGTCCCGATCCGATAATTCGCGGCATTCCGCGCTTCATCGGCCCCTTCGTCGGCAGGTTCTCCGTTCGTGGAGAGCCCCCGCCGGACGGCGCTCTTGCGGGGCGATTTCTCCGCGGGATCCCCGCTTCCCATGCCGGCGGCCCGTCGTGAGTTTTCCCTCGGGAACCCTTCCGGCGTTTCCAGGCGGGGGAGCTTCAGCCTCCGTCCCGGCGCCAGGAAGCCCCCGGCGCCCGCATCGCCGAAATAGGCAACGAGGAACTCCTTCTCCGGGTCACCGTAGACCGCGGCCGCAACGCTCCTCGCCGAGTCGCCTTCCTCCGTTTCATGGCTCAGGAGAACCGGAGCGGACATCCGTCCCATCAGGTATCCGAGCGCCTTCGCATGGCCGGGGTCGACGGCAAGGGCGGCGAGGAATTCCCGGCGGGCCGCGGAGAACGAACGCCCCTCGAAATACTCCACCCCTTTCCGGTAATGGCGGTCGGCCTCCGTCCGGATCCGTCCCTCGAGGGATTCGATCCTGCGAGCGGCTTCCGGGTCCGCGGGCAGGAAGTCCCGGACGACTTTCCACAGGAAAAGAGACCGGGACAGGTCCCCCTCCCTCTCGAGCCTCTCCGCGGCGGCGCGAGACGCTTCCGGGACCCCACGGAACGGATCGTCGCCGGTCAAACTCCCCCTGTGGGCGCACGCGGCGCACATCAGGACAAGGAGGGCTACGGATGTCCTTGCGATTCCCACCGGGGCGGTCCCTTCGTCATCCGGACCCCGGGCGCCCGCGCCTCGTCCGGTCCGCTTTCGCTGAAACAAGCGAGGTTGCTTTCAAACTCCCGAAGCGTGAACGTGCCGTAGATCATCGAGCGCCGGATCCGGAACCGGTCCGCGAAAAACGGGTTCCCGCCCCGCTCCACCGTGAACCCTCCCCGGTACCCCGTTTTCCCCATAAGCGCCACCACGAGGTCGTTCGTGTCGCCGTAAGGGTAGGCGAGGTATCGGACCTCCTTGTTCAGCCGGCTCCGGATGGCCCGGGCGGGCTCGACCAGTTCCGTTTTCAGGCTCTCGAAATAGTCCCGGAACGATTCCTTGCCGTTTCTCCGGTCGAGATTCCGGTGCGTCTTCGTGTGGCCCTGGATATCGATGCCCCCCTTTGCCATCTCCGCGATCAGGCTCCACCCCAGCGTGGTGCTGCTCGAGATCGCGAGATCGGTGTAAAGGAAGAGGGTGGCAGGGTACCGGTACTTCCTGAGGATCGGAAAAGCGATATCGTAGGCGGACCGCCACCCGTCGTCGAAGGTGATCACCACCGATTTCCTCGGGACGGGCCTCTCGTAGCTCAGGAAGGCGAAAAAGTCGTCCATCGGGATGACGCGGTACCCGTTCTCCTTCAGGAACCGCATCTGGGCTTCGAAGTCGCTCTCACGGACCGTCATCTCGTCCGCCACGGTCTTGGAGAACTTGTGGTAAACGAGCACCGGCACCGTCTGGTACCCCCTGGGAGTCAAACCGCCAGGATTGGGTATTTTCCGCGGAACGACCAGCGCCGCTCCCGGCTTGAGCGTGTCGATGCCGTTGAATTCCGCCAGGAACCAGGAAAGCGAGGAATCGCCGAGGTGCTCGGCGGCCAGGGAGGAGAAGGTATCTCCCGGCCGGGCGATGACGGCGGTGAAGTCGGGGAACTTCCTCGAGGACGGGGGGGGGCGCCGGTCCTCCGGCCGGGGCGGGGAAGCCGCGCATGCCGCGAGGACGGTCGCGGCGAGGAGGAGGCCGGGAAGGACCCTACGCACGGTTCTTCCGCTCCTCGATCTTGACGAGCCGGAAGTTCTCCCACGGCGCGGCCCCCTGCTCCGCTTCCCGGGGCGGAAGGGGCTCCACCGAAACGAGGGGCTCGACGGACCGGTAGACGTCCCTGCTGATCACGATTTCTCCCGGGTTGGCCATTCCCTTCAGGAGACTGGCGGCCTTCAAGCTTTCGCCGATGAAAAAGTGTTCTTTGTCTTCCCCGGACTGCACATCGCCGGACAGGACCACGCCCACGCTGATCCCGATTCCCACTTTTCCCAGGAGCTCGTTCCCGCGCTGGTCCCCGTCGCGCAACGCTTTCACCATCGCCAGGGCGGAGCGGATGGCGCGTTTCGTGTGGTCGGCCTGGAAGGAAAGGCTCTCGAAGACCCCGACGATGGTGTCTCCTTCGAACCGCTCGACCGATCCGCCGCAGGCGCGGATGCAGGCCGAGGTCACCGCGAAATAGCCGTTGAGGTCCGCGACGAGATCCTCCGGGTTTCTGCCCGCCGAGTACTCCTTGAACCCCTTGACGCCGGCGCACAGCACGGTGACCTGGTTCTGTCCCCCCCGCGGGGGTTCCGCCCCCAGACCTCCGATCGCAGTTCCGGCGTCTCCCGGTCTCCCTCCGCGGGCGCCGCCGGGAAGCCGCGTTCCGAGGAGGAGGACGGTCGCGGTCACGGCGGCGAGCGCGAAAATGCCGGCGGCCGCCACCCCGAAAACCATGGGCCGGGTTTCCTTCCGGACCTCGCTGCGGAGGATGTCGAGGGAGAGGCCCACCTGCGCGGACCCGATCGTCTTGCCCCGGTAGAGGATCGGGCTGGACAACGTCAGGATGCGGGCCCCGGCGGCGCCGTCCGCGGAATTCCCGGGAATCGCACCCGCCTTCGTCGGATCGGAGTGCGCCTTGATCGCCTTCCCGCCGTCCGCGATGGCAACGTACAGGATTTCGTCGAGGCGCGACGCCTGCCGGACCAGCAAGTTGAGGCTCAACAGATCGTCGCCGAGCAGCGGGATCGCGGCGCTTTCCGCGCAACGCTCGAGGAGGATCCGTCCCGTCCGTACCTTCTCCGCGTGGAGCAGGTCCTTTTGCCGGTCGACAAGGAAGAAACCGGCCGCAAGCGTCGCAGCGAAGGCGACGAGGCCTGCGGCAACGGCGATCTTACGGTGGGAAGGCGGCCGGAAAGGGTTCATCTATTTGGGGCCGAAGAGGCGTGGCTCCTCGTCCTTGCCTTGGTCCCCCTGTTTGGGCGGCGCATTCGCCTTGGGCCTGGGGTAGTAACTGTCCACGAAATCCTTGGGCATCGGATCGTGGGTCTTCATGATGTCTTCCGGGACGAGCACTTTGAGGCCCGGGTAGACGAGGTTGGGATTGAGGGCCGGATTCGCCTGGGCAATGAGTTTCCAGTTCTGGAGGTCCCCCGTGTACCACGCCGCGATGATCGAGACCGACTCCCCGCTCCACTTCACGGTGTGCGTGAAGTAGGAAGGGGTGGGAGGGGCGGATACGGCCGGGGTGTCGGGCTTGAAGAACTTGGAACACCCCGCGTACATCGCGACGAAGACGGCGGCGGCCGCAAGCAGCAGGACGGCGCGGCGAAAACGGGATCCACGACCTTTCATCAGTGTTGTCCTTTCAATTTATTGAGGAGTTTTCGGGCCGGTTCGTTCTTCGGGTTGACCTGGACGGCCCGCTCGAGATTGGCGAGGCTCTGTTTGAGCTTTCCCTGTTTTTCCTGGACCATGCCGAGGTTGAAAAGCACCTCGTCAAGGTACGGGGGAGAGAGGGTTACCGTCCGCGCGTACATCTCCTCCGCTTTCTTGTAATCGTTGGTGACCGCGTAGATGTAGCCGAGGTTGAAGAACGTGTCCGGGAATTTCGGGGCGAGAGAGGCGGCCCTCTGGTAGACCTCGACCGCTTTGGGGTAATCCTTCTCCTTCACGTAGACCCGTGCAAGCTGGATCTGCCCCTGAAGGTTGACGGGGTCCAGCGCGGTAGCCTGGAGCAGGAGAGACTTCGATTTTCCGAGGTCCGACTCCCCGAGACGGGCCGCCTCGTCCCGCAATCCCTTCGCCTCGGCCTGGCCGCTCGCCGCCTTGTCCGGCGCCGGGACAGCGGCCCCCCCGGGGGAAGGGGTTGGCCCTGTCCCCGGCGAAGATTCCACGCCGGTCTTTGCGGGAGGGGTCCTTCCGGACCAGATCGCAACCCCCGCGATCACCGCAATCACGACGGCCGCGGCAGCGGCAGCCAGGGCAAGGGGAAACTTCCTCTTCGCCGCCGGTTCCGCGGCGGCGGCAACCGCGATCTTCTCCGGCGGGGTCCGTGCCGTCTTCTCCTCCGGTTCGGGTTCCTGGCTTTCGCCGGCCTGGCCGGCACCCCCCATCAGGGAACTCTCCGCGGTGATTTCCGCCTTGAAGAGCTCCTTCATGTACTCCGCGAGTCCCCGCGCGGCGGGCCTCACGGAGAGCAGGAACAGGCACTCCTCGAGGTCGGCCTGCATCTCCCCGCCGGAGGAGTAGCGGTTTTCCGGATCCTTCGCCAGGGCCCGGTCGAGGATCGCATAAAGCTTATCGGGGAGGTCGCCCCTCGCCGACCGAAGGGGCTCGAACTCCGCTTCGCGCACCTTGGCAAGGATCTGGATCGTGTCTTCCCCCTTGAACATCCGGCTCCCGGTGACCATTTCGTACAGGAGGATCCCGGCCGAAAAGATGTCCGACCGGTGGTCGATGGGCCGGCCCGCGGCCTGCTCGGGCGACATGTAAGCCACCTTCCCCTTGATCATCCCGACTTGGGTCATGGCGCTCTGGTTGGCCGCCTTGGCGATGCCGAAGTCGACGATCTTGACGTCGCCTTCGTAGGTGATGAGGATGTTCTGGGGGCTGATGTCCCGGTGGATGATGTGGAGGGGCTTCCCCTGGAAATCCTTCAGGTTATGCGCGTATTCGAGGCCCGCGCAGATCCTGGAGGCGATGAAGAGGGCGTGTTCGATGGGGATCGGCCGATCCGCCTCCCGCGCCTTGTTGGAGACGATCCGGAGGTCCTTGCCGAAGAGGTACTCCATCGTGATGAAATAGGAGCCCTCCAGGTTCCCGAAATCGTAAATCTGCACGATGTTCTGGTGGTTGAGCAGCGCCGCGAGCTTGGCCTCGTGGATGAAGGAATTGACAAGCTCCGCATCCTCGGCGAGGTGGGGGAGGATCTGCTTGATGGCGACGAACTTCTCGAACCCCTGGACGCCGATGATTTTCGACCGGTAAAGCTGGGCCATGCCGCCCGTGGCCTGTTTTTCCAGGAGGAGGTATTTACCGAACCGGATGGGCTGGAACGGGGGCATCTATCCCCTTGCAGCGAGATCTCGCCGTAATGAAATCGAACCCGATTTCCGAATTGTGCCATTATACAGCAGGACGGTTGTCAAAAAATTCGAAAATTAATCCCCGGGCCGCCCGCGGCAGGAAGCGGCAGGGAGGAGGTCACGGAAGATGAGCGATGTGCTCGTAAATCTTTACTCGCTCAAGGAGGCCCCCCGGGAGATCGAAGGCGTGGAGATCCGTCGTCCCCTGCCCCATGAGAAGGGAATCCTCAAGAAATGGGTGGCGGAGAATTTTTTCCACGAATGGGCGGAGGAGTTCGAAAACTCCTTCAAGTTGTTTCCCGTGACGGCATTTGTCGCACTGCGCGACGGGAGGCCCGTGGGGTTCGCCTGCTACGAGGCGACCTGCCGGGGCTTCTTCGGCCCGACCGCCGTCCTCCCGCACGAGCGGGGGAAGGGGATCGGAAAAGAGCTGCTGATCCGCTCGATGCACGGGCTGCGGGAGCTTGGGTACGCTTACGGGATCGTCGGCGGAGCCGGTCCCGCCGATTTCTACGCAAAGACTCTCGGAGGCTTCCCGATCCCGGGGTCGACGCCGGGGATCTATCCGGCGCGGAAGATCGGCGCCTGAAGGCACGATCGCCTTAACGCCCCCTCAAAGATCCTGTCCCGCGGAGGAAAGCCGCACCATCTCGTTGTTCAGCTCCCGGATGCGCCAGGACATCTTCTGCATGATCCGGAAGGCGAGCGACGGGTCGTCGTGGATTTTTCTCAGGAACATTTTCTTGTCGACCGTGAGGACCCGCACCTCCCCCAAGGGCCGCACGGTGGCCGAGCGGACATCCTTCTCGAAGAGCGCCATCTCCCCGAAGAAGTCTCCATCGCCCAGCTCCGCCAGCTTGACCTCTTTCCCCGCCTCCTTCTTGATCACCTCCACCTTCCCGGACTGGATGACGTACATGCAATCGCCGACCTCTCCCTCCCGGACGATGATTTCCCCTTCGGTATAAACCTTTCCGAGGTCCCCAAGCATCAGTTTGTCCTCCTTGAACCGGAACCGGCTTTTGAAATGCAGGTGCCCCGCCACCGTTTCGTAGGCCAGGCGGCCCAGGAAGAGCGGGTGCAGCGTCCGCCGGAATACGTCCCGGTAAGGGGCGCTGCCGGTGAAGGTGTCCCACAGCACGGAGCTCATCCGCTGCGGTCCGCTCCTCCCTTCCTGTTCCTTCGCAGTCATCCGAAGAACCCCCTTGCGCGAGGTCCGGACGTTCTGGATCAGCGTGGTGACCGTAAAAATCAGCTTCCCGATCGCGTTGTCCCGGGAGAGCGCCTTGCAGGTGGGCCAGTAATGGCGGCGGAAATCTTCCGCGGAAACCCCGTGAAAGACGGCGGTCTTCACGGCGGCCTTCGCCGTCCGGTAGGCCCCCCCGATGCCGTCCTTGTACAGGCGGCTCACCCCGCTGTCCCCGATGAACACGATCCGGTCGGCGAACGGCTGCTCCGCCCCGTCGATGTTGATCGCCGGCGAGCACCGGCAGAAATCCTCGGGCGGGCTCCAGCCGGGCGGGAAGCATCTCCTTACCTCGGGGGCGTCGAGGAAGGAGTCCACGAGCGCCGTGTCGATCCCCTGCCCCAGGAGGCACACGGTCACGTAATCCCCCTTGGGGATGATCGCCGCGAACTCCAGGCGGGGAAGGTTGAGCAGGAAAACGTGCATGGAGCTGCCCAGGTAGATCTCGATCGTCTCCTGGCCCAGCAGGAATTCGCAGATGTACGTCTTCGCGGTCCGGGGGGGCTTGTAGGAGATCCCGAGCTCCTCGAAGAGCTTGAGCGCCGAGCTGTTGACTCCGACCGCCGCCACGAGCAGGTCGTACTCCTTCGAACCGCCCGTCTTCGTCTTTACCTGCGGTTTGCCGTCCGCCCGGGAGATCCCCTCCACCCGCTCCCGGAGGATATTGGCGCCCTTCCTGGCCGCCAGATCGAGCAGGTAGCCGTCGAAGCTGCGCCACCGCTGTTCCAGGATCCCCCTCGGCCCGGCGCCCCGGTGAACGGCCGCGATCCGCTTCTCGTGCCCCGGCGGCTCGATCCGGACGGTGCCCACGTCCATGTGGAGCACATAGGAGTCGATCCCCCGCTGGACCACGGTCGGCGGAAGGAGGATCCCCTCGGTGGCAAGCAGCTGGACCAGCGATTCGGAAATGATGCCGCCGCACATGTTGCAGCCGGCGGGCCCCGGCCGGGTGAAGTCCCTGGGCTCGTAGACGTCAACCGACAGTTCCATGCCGACACGCTCGGCCATCGCGAGGAGGAAATAGCTGAAAAAGGATCCGGCGGGGCCTCCGCCGAGGACCGCGACGCGGGAGCCGGAGTCGAGGCAAAGTCCGGAGGTTCCGGAAAGCGTTTCGGGAGGCACCGGGCTCTGGCTGCTCATCGCTCCCCCATGTCAAGGTCCGCGGAAACCGGCCGGATGGCTGCAGAGTGGCAATCTAAAAAACAAACCGCTTTTTGTCAATCGGAACAGACCGGTTTAGAGATCAAAAAATGCCTTCAGTTTCCTGAGAAACGCCTCTTTCCGGTCGGGGCCTGACGGGGAAAGTTCCCTCGATCTCCTGTGCTCGATGTTTTTTTCTTCTCTCTCGGCGAGGATCGTGCTCAACCGGTCCAGGATCCTCGGATCCTCCTTGATCAGCGGTTCGATGTCCTCTTTGGAGATCTCGATCAGCCAGACCTCCTGCGCCGCCGCGACCGTTGCATTCCGCTTCTCCCCCGTCAGAAGCGACATCTCCCCGAAGATATCCCCTTCCCCGAGCCTCCCGACCAGGGCGTTGTCGACAGACACGTTTAATGTTCCGCCCTTCACGAGGAAGAGCGAGCCGCCGACGTCGCCCTGCCGAACAACCACCTCTCCCGTCCCGTAGACCTTCACCCGGGCCCTTTCCGCCAGCTTGGCGTACTCCTCCTCGCCAAGGGAACCGAAGATCTCCGTCCGCTTCAGGATCGAGAGGATCGCAGCGCCGTCCGGAGGAAACGGATTCCGTGGAGTTTTCGCGATCAGCTCCCGGTGGGGATACGGGAAGCTGTGGCCTTCCCGGGTTACGGCGTACCAGATCTTGTTCAGCACGCTCCCCCGGGTCGAAAGGATGGCGGGATACTCCTCGAGGTGATACCTCAGGTTGTACTCGATCCCGTTGTCCAGGAAATTGTACACGGTGATCAGCGGCGCGGGGTTCTTCGCGATCTGCTTTTCCTCGAGCAGGACGTCCGACATCAGGCCGACCGCCTTCTCGGGGGGCAGATCGTAGCCGAGGATGACCCTCAAATTCACGGCCGAGCGCTCGCTCTCCTTCCCGTTGCCCAGGGAATGGACGATGTTCTGCAGGATGTAGCTGTTGGGGACCATCACTTGCTGGTCGTCCAGCGTCCGGATCGTGGTGTACCGGAATCCGACGTTGACGATCTCTCCGACGACGTCCTTGTCCTTGATCGAAATCCACGTCTTGTTCCGGAGGTTCCGGTCGTTCTGGATGTAAAAACCGGAAATGACGTTCGCGATGGTTGTCTGCATCGCGAAGGCGACGGCGGCCGTGAGCACGGTGGTCGTCGTGAGGATGGAGGACACGTCGATGTGAAAGACGACCCGCAGGGACGTCATGGCGAACGCCACGTACACCAGCAGGAGGAGCAGGTCCCGCAGGAACGACGGGACGTGCTTCCCCATTTTGTAGTACAGGTAGGCGTCGACGATCAGGTAGGCCACGAGGTTCGCCAGACACAGCATGACGATGAGCGTCTGGAGCCGGCTGATGAAATCGCCGTAGAGAGGATGCGCCCCGATCCGGCTCTCCAGGGCGAGGAGCAGGAGCCCCAGGATCGCGATCTTGATCGTCGACTTTACCTTGGAGGCGGGCAGCCCTTTCCGGGTGAAGGCGTTGACCGCGTGCACGGCGAGGAAGAAGAGGAGGATGACGGAGAGTATGGCGATCTTGTTGATAACGAGATGGTTGACATCCATGGAGGAGAAGAAGCTGCTCAACGACTGGGACATCATGCTCCCCCCGAAGCGGTGCGGCGGACATCGGTAAATTCTGGTCGGGACGGGCGGACTTGAACCGCCGACCCCTTGCTCCCAAGGCAAGTGCGCTACCAGGCTGCGCTACGTCCCGACGCGATAACGGGTATTGTGAATTATAGGGGGAACGGCGAGCGGCCGTCTACCCCAGCATCCCCTGGGTCTTCAGCTCCGCGATCAACTGCCGGATCGCATGCCCGCGGTGGCTGATCCGGTTCTTCTCTTCGGTCGAGAACTCGGCCATCGTCTTCCCCGTTCCTTCCACCAGGAAGACGGGATCGTACCCGAAGCCGCCCAATCCCCGCGGGACCGGCACGATCTCGCCGGCGATGCGCCCCGTGGCCTCCGCGATCACACGGCCGGGCAGCGCGCAAACCGCTACGCAGACGAACGCCGCCTTCCACGGGCCGGGGTGGGGCTTCAGGTCGTCGAGCAGCATCGTGGTGTTTTCCGCATCCGTGGCATTCGGGCCCGCGTAGCGGGCGGAGTGAACCCCCGGGCGGCCTCCCAAGGCCTCCACCGCGAGGCCGGAGTCGTCCGCGATGCACAGGAGACGGTATGCCGCCGCGTAGTGCATCGCCTTGATCCGCGCGTTTTCCGAGAAGGTCTTTCCTCCCTCTCGAGGCTCCTCGATGTTCGGCATGTAGGTGAGGGCCATCACCTCGACGTTCTTGAGGGCGCCCAAGCCCAGAAGTCCCCGTATCTCGAGCACCTTCCCCCGGTTTTTCGTGGCGAGCAGAAGTTTCATCATTTCACGTCCCCCCGCATCCACGCTTTCTGGATCTGCAAGATCTTCCTTCCCGCAGCGCAAGCCGCCGACAGCATCTCGTCCAACCGGTCGCGCGTGAACGGTTCGCCCTCGGCGGTCCCTTGGACCTCGATCAGTTTTCCGCCCCCCGTCAGGACCACGTTCATGTCCACCTGCGCGGCCGAATCCTCGGCGTAATCGAGGTCCACGAGGACCCGCCCGTCCACGATCCCGACGCTGATCGCCATGACGGGTTCCAGCACGGGATTCCGGGGGACGGACCCGCCCGCCGCCAGCCGGGAGCACGCCTGCCAGAGGGCGATCCACGCCCCGTTGATCGAAGCGGTGCGGGTCCCCCCGTCCGCCTGCAGGACGTCGCAGTCGACCGTGATCGTCCTCTCCCCCAGCCGCTCGAAATCCACCACCGCCCGCAGCGCGCGCCCGATCAGCCGCTGGATCTCGTACGTGCGCCCCTGGACCTTCCCCGTCCGCCCCTCACGGGCGACCCTCGTGTTCGTCGATCGCGGCAGGAGCCCGTACTCGGCGGTGACCCATCCTCTCCCGGTCCCTTTCAAGAACGGGGGGACACGTTCCTCCACGGATGCGGCGCAGACCACCTTGGTCTCGCCCATCTCGAAGAGGACCGACCCTTCGGCGTGCCGCTGCACGCCCTCCGTGACCCGAATCTCCCGGATCGCTCCCGCCTTTCTGCCGCCCGCCCGCATCTTCGTCATCCGAGCCCCGGCCCGCGCTTCCGTCACAGCGAACCCTCCGTCGGACGGGAATCCAGGACCTCGCGCACCTTGCTCGTCAGGACGCCGGGCCCGAACGGCTTCTGCATGAAGGCCCGTCCCTTCCCGTTCTCCCCTTTGCTGAAAACGGGGCCGTCCGTGTAGCCGGACATGTAGAGCATCTTCATCTCCGGCCGCATGGGGGCAAGGCGCTCGGCCAGGTCGTTGCCGCGCATCCGGGGCATCACCATGTCGGTCACCAGCAGGTGAATCGGCCCGCCGTGTCTCCCGGAGATCCGCAAGGCCTCCTCTCCGTCCTGCGCTTCCAGCACGGTGTAACCGTTCCCGCGGAGAACCTCGCAGACCAGTTCCCGCACCATTTCCTCATCCTCCACGACCAGGACGGTTTCCCGCCCCTCGGAGGCCGTTCCGCTTCTCCCGGACGTTTCCGCAGGGGCCGGCAGCAGCCCCTCGACCCTCGGGAGATAGACCTCGAACGTCGCTCCGCGCCCCGGTTCGCTGTGCACGCGGATGTGCCCTCCGCTCTGCCGGACAATCCCGTAGACGGTGGCAAGCCCCAGCCCCGTTCCTTCCTCCTTCGTGGTGAAGAAGGGCTCGAACAGGTGGAACTTGACCTTGTCGTCCATTCCGGAACCGGTGTCGTCGATCGCCATCATCACGTAGCTCCCCGCGGTCATGTCTTCCGGTCGGCTCGCTTCCGCCTTGTCAACGTTCACGTTGGCCGTCCGCAGGGTAATGCGGCCCCCCCGGGGCATCGCGTCCCGCGCGTTGACCACGAGGTTCATGATCACCTGCTCGATCTGGCCCGGGTCCGCCTTCACCCGCCCCAGGCCGTCTCCGGGCACGGTGAGCAGCTCGACCTCTTCGCCGATCAGCCGGCGCAGCATGGATTCCAGACCGGAAACGACGGCGTTCAGATCCAGGACCTTTACCTGGAGAACCTGGCGCCGGCTGAACGCCAGAAGCTGCCGAGTGAGGGAGGCCGCCCGGACGCCGGCGCGGCGGATCTCCTCGATCTCCTTCCGCATCGGGTCACGTTCACCGATGCGGCCCAGCAGAAGCTCGCTGTAGCCGGTGATCGCCGTCAGCAGGTTGTTGAAGTCGTGGGCGATCCCGCCCGCCAGCCTTCCCACCGCCTCCATCTTCTGCGCCTGCAGGAACTGCTCCTCGCTTTGCCGGAGGGCCTCCTCCGTCCGCTTCCGCTCGGTGATGTCGGTGAGGATGGACATGATGCCGGTGATCGCGCCGTCGGCGCCGCGAAGAGGGGCCGTGGAGATGCTGATGTCGATGGGCGAACCGTCCTTCCTCCGCCTGCGGACCTCCACGCCGGTGAACGCCTCGCCCTTCAGCGCGATATCGCGGAACGCGCGGAACTCCTCCCGCTTGTCCTCGGGGACGATCGGGTGGGGCTTTCCCAACACCTCCTCCGCCCTCCAGCCGAACATCCGCTCGGCGGCGGAGTTCCACATCAGGATGTTTCCGCCGGGGTCGAAGGTGACGATCGCCAGCGGCGACGCCTCGACGAGCGCCCGCAGGGTTTCGTTGCTCTCCCGCAGGGCTTCCGTCGCCCGCTTGCGCTCCTCCTCCACGGCGATCGCCTTCGCGATGGCCCGCAGGACCTTCTTGTCCTCCTCGCTCGGCACGTAATCCGTCTGGAAAACCGCGCACAGCGATCCGATGCTGGCCCCGTCGAACTTCACCGTCGTGCCGACGTAGGTCTGCAGTTTGTAAGGAAGGACGTTGGGATCGGTGTCCGCGTACGGCGTTTCGGGAAGGTTGCGAATGACAAGGACCTCGTCCGTTGTCTGTCGGATCACGTCGTAGCAGATGTGTCCATCCGGCCTGTCCACGGGATTGAAATCCGCGGGGGTGTTCCACCGGCCGAGGGAGCAAAGCATCCCCTGCTCCAGGCGGTTGTAGAGGGCGCAGGTGGCTCCCAGGAGCTCCCCGCAAGCCTTTGTAAGCCGGTGGATGTTCTCCATGGGATCCGCGCTAAAATCCAGGAAGCAGTCCTTGAGTCTCGCCAGCCGGTCCACGCCGCGCTTGAGTTCGGCGATGTCCCGATCGGAAATGGCGTCGGGAATGTCCCTTGCCCTCGCCTTGTTCACGCGCAGCGCCCCTTTCGCTTGCATCGGTTCAGCATACGGCGGGAATCCTCTTCCCGCTATACCAGAATATCGGAAGAAAGGGGGGAAGAATTCAGTCGGTATCCCTGGCCGTCCGCGACGGCTCCTTGCGCTTGGAGGAGGGAGGATCAGGCTCCGAATCCAGGTGAAACTTATGGAGAAAACGGTGCACGACCGGGACGAACAGGATTCCCGCGATGGTGATGAACGCCAGGCCGCTGAACAGCGCATAGAACGAGGCGAACAATTTGCCCGCGGTGGTTTTGAGCTCGGCCACGGGCCCCATCCCGCCCAGGATCATCGAGGCGTTCAGCAGGGCGTCCACCCACGGCAGGTTTTCGATGAAATGGTAGCCGGAGACGCCGATGCCAAGCGCGGCGAGGACAAGAGAAAAGGCGATCCCTCCTTGTCGGGCAAGGCGGCGATAAAAGATGGAGCGTGGGAGCAGCCGTTCATGGCGTCGTTCGTACATGCGGACACTTTACCCCTAAATGGACCGGGAGCGCAAAAGGGGAACGACGGCGGGACGGGAACGCCAACGTGCCCTAAGAGCCCGTTTGGACGCTCGTCCCGGGGGGCATTTCATTTTTCTCCATCTCCTCGGGGGGCTTCACCCGCCGGAAGGCGACATAAAGCAGCAGGTCGTACGCGATCTTCATCCCCGCGCCGATCATGAGCGGGACCCCCAGGGAAAACGACTGCATGAAGATGCCGGCAAACGAGGGGGCCACCGCCCAGGCCCCCACGCGGACCAGGTGCGTAATCCCCGAGGCGAAGGTGCGTTCTTCGGGGCGGACCACCGCCATGACGTACGACTGCCGGGTGGGGACGTCCATCTCGACCAGCCCCTCGCGCAAGAGAAACAGGAGCGCGGCCACCGGGAAATTCGGGGCGAACGCGACCGTGACGAGGAAGAGGCTGGACGGGATGTGCGTGAATACCATCGTGTTGACGAGCCCGATCCGCCGGGAAAGCCAGGCGGCCCCCAGGTGGGAAAGGGCGTTCAGCACCCTGGCCAGGAAAAACAGCGCCGCCACCGTTCCTTCCGTTACCCCGAACCTTCGGTAGAAGAAATAGGAAAGCAGCGAAGTGACGAGGAACCCCCCGGCGAGGGCATCCACGGCGAAGAGCACCGAGATCCTCCACAGGACGCTGCGGCTTTGGGGAGACAGAGCCTTCTTTTCATGAGCTGCCGGGGCTTCCACGGCCGGCGACAGCCTCAGGTACAGGACGGCAGTGAGGAGGACCAGGAAAGCCGCCAGGGCCATTGCGAGGCGAAACGATAAAATCTCGTCCAGCGGAAAAGCGCTTCGGAACAGGTAGGGCGCCCCGGCCAGGAGGCTGCCCAGGGCATGCCCCGCGTCCTGGAGGACGTTGTACCAGGCAAACGCCCGGGTTCGATTTTCGTCGGGCGTCGTGGCAGGCAGGATCGCCTGCTCCAGCACAAGCGCCGCCCCCCGGTCCCGGCCCATCCCGTTCAGCATTCCCAGGAACGCGGCGGCGATTACCGCGGAGAAGCCGGACGCGAACGCGGCCGCCAGGCCGCCCAGACCCCCGAGCGCGGCAAGGCAAAGGAGCGCTTTCCTTCGGCCGAACCGGTCTCCGGCGACCGTTACCAGGAGGGTTGCGGCTGCACCGCCCGCCAGGCCGGCGGCGATCACCAGGCCGATCTGCGCCGCGTCGAAGCGGAGCTTCGCGAGGTAGATCCCCAGGAGGACGCCCACCAGCCCCGTGGAGAGGGCGCGCAAGAACGCGGAACCGTAAAGGATCAGAAGGTCGCGAACGCGATGACCGGCTTCACGGCCGGCCAGGCCTCCTCGGTGATTCACAGGAACTGGAAAAGGAAGAGCATCACCAGGACCAGGCCCGTCCCGACGATCGTCTCGCGGTTCCATATCTTCATCAGGATCTTCATCATTTAAAAGCGTCCACCCCCGCCTTCGCCACCTGGGCGTCCTGCGCCCCCGTGCCACCGCTCACCCCGATGCCGCCGACGACCTTTCCGTCCAAAAGAATCGGCAGCCCACCCTCCCGGGGAAGGGTGTTGGGGAAGGAAAGGACCGCATGCTGTCCGCCGTTGAGGGCATCCTCGAGGGCCTTGGTCGATCTCTTGTAGGCGACCGCGGTACGGGCCTTGCCGATCGCGATGTCGATGCTTCCGATCTGGGTCTCGTCGATCCGTTCGAAATAGACCAGGTGCCACCCGTCGTCGACGACGGCGATCGCCATGTTCCACTTGTTCTTTTTCGCCTCGACGGCGGCAGCCGCCGCAACCTTTTTTGCGTCCTCGAGGGAGACACTCTTCTTCTGCAAAGGCTCTCCGGACACGGTGCCCGCGAAAAGGCACGTGAGCAGAACGGACAAAACGGAAACCGCCCTTCTCTTCATCGGCTTTGCCCTCCACTCCCTGAAATTGGAATTCGTCATCTTAGATGGCCAAATGGCGAGTTCCGTTGCCGGCGGTCTTGCATTCCTCGCCCAAAGGCGGAATATTTAACTGAGGAGGCCGCCATGAAGGGTCCGCTGCCGCCCGAACAACTCCTCCGGATGAACGCCTGGTGGCGGGCGGCCAACTACCTGTCGGTCGGCCAGATCTACCTGTACGACAATCCCCTCCTCAAGGAACCGCTATCTCTCCAACACGTCAAGCCCAGGCTCCTGGGGCACTGGGGGACCACCCCGGGGCTCAACTTCATCTACGTCCACCTCAACCGGGTCATCAAGGAATACGACCTGAATATGATCTACGTCTGCGGCCCCGGACACGGGGGGCCCGGCATCGTCGCCAACACGTACCTCGAAGGGACGTACAGCGAATATTACCCGGACGTTTCGAGGAACGAGGAGGGGATGAAGCGTCTTTTCACCCGGTTCTCCTTCCCCGGCGGGATCCCGTCCCACGTCGCCCCGGAAACTCCGGGATCGATCCACGAGGGGGGCGAGCTCGGGTACGCCTTGAGCCACGCCTTCGGCGCCGCCTTCGATAATCCCGACCTGATCGTTGCGTGCGTCGTGGGAGACGGCGAGGCGGAAACGGGGCCGATGGCGACAAGCTGGCATTCGAACAAGTTCCTGAACCCGGTGCGCGACGGCGCCGTGCTGCCGATCCTCCATCTCAACGGGTACAAGATCCAGAACCCCTGCATTCTCGCCCGGATCCCCCGGGAGGAGCTCGAATATCTTTTCTTGGGCTACGGCTACGCACCCCGCTTCGTCGAGGGGGAAGAGCCGGAAGGCCTGCACCAGGCGATGGCCGCGGCCCTCGACGAGACGATCGGGGAGATCCGGCGCATCCGGGAAAAGGCGCGCGCGACGGGCGACGCGACGCGCCCCCGCTGGCCGATGATCGTCCTGCGGACGCCGAAGGGGTGGACGGGGCCGAAAGAGGTCGACGGCAAGCCTTCGGAGGGGACGTGGCGTTCCCACCAGGTCCCCTTCTCCGAGATGGCCTCCCGTCCGGACCACGTGAAGCTTCTCGAAGAGTGGATGAGGAGCTATCGCCCGGAGGAGCTCTTCGATGAGCGCGGCCGCCTGGCCCCCACGCTCGCCGAACTGGCGCCGGAAGGGAGCCGGAGAATGGGGGCGAACCTGCACGCCAACGGCGGGATCCTCCTGCGCGACCTCCGGATGCCCGACTTCCGGGACTACGCCGTCGACGTTCCCGCTCCGGGGGCCGTGGAGGCCGAGGCGACCCGGGTCCTGGGGACGTTTCTCCGCGACATCCTGAAACTCAACGCCGACTCCCGGAACTTCCGCGTCTTCGGCCCCGACGAGACGGCCTCCAACCGGCTGGGCGCCGTCTTCGAGGCCACGTCCAAGGCGTGGGTCGCCGGCCGCCTCCCCACCGACGAAGGACTTTCCCCCGACGGGCGGGTCATGGAGATGCTGAGCGAGCACCAGTGCCAGGGGTGGCTCGAGGGGTACCTGCTCACGGGCCGGCACGGGATCTTCTCCTGCTACGAGGCGTTCATCCACATCGTGGACTCGATGTTCAACCAGCACGCGAAATGGCTCAAGGTCACGCGCGACATCCCGTGGCGCCAACCGATCGCTTCGCTGAACTACCTCCTCACCTCCCACGTCTGGCGGCAGGACCACAACGGCTTCAGCCACCAGGACCCCGGCTTCATCGACCACGTGGTGAACAAGAAAGCGGACATCATCCGCGTCTACCTTCCTCCCGACGCGAACACCCTCCTGTCGGTCGCCGACCATGCCTTGAGGAGCCGCGACTACGTCAACGTCATCGTCGCCGGGAAACAGCCCGCTCCCCAGTGGCTCTCCATGGACGCGGCGATCCGCCATTGCACGGCGGGGGTCGGGATCTGGGAGTGGGCGAGCAACGACCGCGGAGCCGAGCCCGACGTCGTGATGGCGTGCGCGGGCGACGTTCCGACCTTGGAGACCCTCGCGGCGGTGTCGCTTCTGCGGAAGATGACGCCCGGACTCCGGATCCGTGTCGTCAACGTGGTGAACCTCATGAGCCTCCAGCCGCAGAGCGAGCATCCCAATGGCCTCTCCGACCAGGAGTTCGACGCCATCTTCACGAAGGACCGGCCGGTCATCTTCGCCTTCCACGGATACCCGTGGCTCATCCACCGCCTGACCTACCGCAGGACGAACCACAAGAACCTCCACGTGCGCGGCTACAAGGAAGAGGGAACGACCACGACCCCTTTCGACATGGTGGTCTTGAACGACCTCGACCGGTTCCACCTTGCGGGAGACGTGATCGACCGGGTGCCTGCGCTGGGAGCGAAGGTTGCCTATGCGAAGCAGGAGATCCGTGACAGGCTCCTCGCGCACAAGCAATACATTCACCGACACGGGGAGGACCTGCCGGAGATCCGCAACTGGAAGTGGAGGCCGTGAGCGTCCTCGTCCTCAACGCGGGGTCGAGCACCCTGAAGTTCTCCCTGTTCGCGGGCCGCTCCACGGAGCTTTCAGCCGATGGGACCGTCGAAGAATCTACGCTCAAGGCGGAACCGAAGGACGCGGTTTCCGCGGTTCTCGACGCCATCCGGGACGGCATCGCACGGGATCCGGTCGTCGCCGTCGGCCACCGGGTCGTCCACGGGGGAAGGGTCTTCATCGGGAGCGTTCCGATCGACGCACGGGTGCTGGAGGAGATCGAACGACTCTCGGAACTTGCTCCCCTGCACAATCCCCCGGCCTTGGCGGCGATCGTGGCGGCGCGAAGGACTTTTTCAAACATCCCCCACATCGCCGTCTTCGACACTGCCTTTTTCGCGGACCTTCCCCCCGAACGGCACGTCTACCCGCTTCCATACGAGTGGTACGCGGAGCACGGGATCCGCCGTTTTGGGTTCCACGGGATCAGCCACGCCTATTGCGCCGGGCGGGCGGCGGAATTCCTCGGCCGGCCGCCGGAGGGGTTCCGCGCCGTCACCTGCCATCTCGGGAACGGCTGCTCGGGGACGGCGACGCTCGGCGGGAAGGCGGTCGCCACGACGATGGGGTTCACGCCGCTGGAAGGCCTCGTAATGGGAAGCCGCGCAGGGTCGGTCGACCCCGGGATCCTGCTCCATGCGATGGAACGGATGGGCCTCTCCGCGGGGGAACTCGGCGAGATCCTCCAACGGCACAGCGGACTCTTGGGCGTGTCGGGGATCTCGTCCGACTTCCGGGCGGTCCAGGAAGCGGCGAAGGAAGGAAACGGGCGGGCGCGGCTGGCCCTTACGATCTACGCCAACTCGGTTCGGGATTGGATCGGGGCTCTCGCCGTTGCCCTGGGGGGCGTGGATGCGCTCGTCTTCACCGCCGGCGTGGGGGAAAACGCGGCTCCCTTGAGGGAGGAGGTCTGCCGCGGACTTTCGTGCCTCGGATTGCGCCTGGATCCCGAGCGCAACCGGACGCTGCATCCGGACGCGGACCTTGCGGCTTCCGATTCCCCCGGGCGAATCCTCATCCTTCACACGCGGGAGGATCTCCACATCGCCCGCGAAGCGCTCCGCGTGTCCGGCCCGCCGCGTCGTCAGTAGCGGATCCGCACCCGGTACTTGAGCTTGACCTCCCGGTCGGGGTCCACCTTCACGGGGAAGACCGCGGTCCGGGAATCCTCCTTCTCATGGGGGTGAGTCGTCTCCAGGATCTTCCAGTCCCCGGGGATGGGCTCCACCACCCGGACGGCGACCCCCTCCTTCTTGTGGTTCCGCAGAGAGATCTCGTAGGCCGCCTCGTACGTGTTGCCCGAGAGGACCTTCCACTCCGTCTGTTTCCGGTCGCCGACGACGTCGAAGGCGTCCCCCAGCATCAACCGCACCTTCTCGTCCTTCGGCGTGTGGTCGATGGCGTTCTCCCCGACGAACTGCAGGGCGTCCTCCCGGTCGCGCTTGTACACACGGACGATCCCCTTGGGGAGCGGCATCCCGAGGCGCGACGCCTTGTCGTTCCGGAACAGGAGGAACACGGGCACCTTCTGGTTCCGGACGATGTCCCCCGTGTGGTGGGACCGGTAGTAGTGGTCGGCGCCGTAGAAGACATACTCCTTCTTCACGGGAACGTCTTCCGCGGCGAGCAGCCCCACCTGCTTGGACTGGTTGTTCTTGACATCCGTCGGGCGCTCGAGGGAGTAGAGGTGGTACTCGAACAGTTCCGACTCCCTGAACTGGGGGGCCGCCTCGGCCGTCACCGCCGCCTTCGCCGCCGCAGGGTACCCTCTCCTGCCGAGATCGTCGCGGACGCGGTTCACGTCCCCGGCCACGAGCTTGAGCCGGGCGTTGCGGAACGTCGCCCCGCTGCGGTTGTCCAGCGTCACCCATCCCGACAGGTCGGCGCGGTTCTCCTCCGCCCTCAGCACCAGGACGTAGTCGGCCCGCCACGTCATGCCGTTGGTGAGATAGAGCGCCTCCAGCTCCCGCTTCCCTGAAGCCTTCGCGGCGAGCATCCAGGAGAGGGTGGGCCGGGCGATCAGGTCCCCGGGGACCTCCGGAAAAATGTAGGTCCCCGGGACGCCGAAGGTCACCTCGTTGTCGATCCTGAGCACGGGCTGGCCGTCGTTGTACGCCAGCACCTTCGCCTCCCGCTCGTCCTCCCGGTCCGTGTACGGGCTGCGGTACCGGATCCGGACGCTCTTCCCGACATACTTCTCCAGCAGCTTCGCGGGGGAGAGGAGGTCGTACTCGTAGTTCTGCTCCAGAACCGACACGGCGTCGCCTTCCTTCACGGAGCGCACGGAGACGCTGGACGGGATCACCTGGGACGCCACGTCCATGAAGAGGAGGGTGCTCTCCCCCTGCCCCAGCGAGACGTTCCTGCGGTCCTTCACCAGCCCCAGCCCCACGTTGTACACGGTGATCTCCGAGGACGTGCGGTCGCCTTCCGTGGAGGTCACCTTCTGCGCCGCATCCTTTGCCGCATCCTTCGCCGCCCGGGCGCCGTGCCACGGGACCAGCGCCGCGAAGAGCGCGGCCGTCACCGTCAACGCCGCCGCCAGCCATCTCCGTTTCATGTTCTCCCCCCCTCGTTCCGGGATGATCCGTCCCCGCTTCTTACCGGGAATGGACCCGCGCGGGGGCAAACCGGTTCCACAGAAAAAGAGTTTGGAACCGGAATGGAATTGGGTACCATTACGGAAATCAGGCGTTACCACTCTAAGGGGGGGGAAAGGCGATGAGGAAAACCCATGTCGTCACGGTGATCGCTTTGCTGGGCGTGATCGCCCTGTGTATCGGGCTGGGATCCCGATACGCCTGGAGCCAGCAGGAGAAACCTTTTCCCACCCGCCAGATCACCTACATGGTCTGCTTCGACCCGGGCGGACAGTCCGACCGCGAGGCACGGCGGCAGGCGCCCCTGTTGGAGAAGTTCCTCGGCCAGAAAGTGATCATCGACTACAAGATCGGCGGAGGGGGAGCCCTCGGCTGGAGGGAACTCTCCAAGGCCAAGCCCGACGGGTACACCATCGCAGGCTTCAATATCCCCCATATCATCCTCCAGCCCCTGCAGCAGGAGGTCGGCTACAAGACGGACCAGATCGTGCCCGTCTTCATCTTCCACAAGACCCCGCTGGCCCTTGCGGTGCTCGCGACCAGTCCGTTCAAGACCTGCAAGGACCTGATCGACCATGCAAAGAAGAATCCCGGCGCCGTGACGGTCGGGGGGTCGGGTTCCTTCTCGGGCTATCACATGGCGACGTTGAGATTCGAGAAGTTGATCGGCGCCAAGCTCACCTATGTTCCCTTCACCGGCGCGGCCCCGCAGATGACCTCTTTCCTCGGAGGCCACGTCGTCGCCGTCTTCGGCGCCTCGGACGACCTTACCCGGTACAGGGACAAGGTGCGTATCCTGGGTTTCGCCACCGAGAAGCGGTTCCCCGGTTTTCCTGACGACCCGACGCTCAAGGAACTCGGGATCGACATGGTGGAAGGCGTCGACCGGGGGATCGCCGTTCCCCCCAACACGCCTCCCCAGATCATAAAGAAGCTCGAGGCGGCGTTCTTCAACATCGCCAGTAAACCGGAATTCCAGGAAGAGCAGCGGAAGAACGGCTTCATCCCCCTGGCGATCGGCCACGAGGAGGGGAAGGCGTACCTGAAGAAGATGACGGTGCTCTACACGGAGCTTGCCGCGGGGCTGAAAAAATAAGCCGGGGAGCCGTAATAAGCTTCGGGGGAGCGCAATGAGGAGCCAGAGAAAAGGGGACATCGTCGCGGGCTGCTTCGTTGCGCTCCTCGGCGCGGTGGTCATCATCGCCGCGTCGCAGATCCGGGGAGACATCGAAGAGCGGCTGCCGCCGCGCACCCTTCCCTACGTCGTCGGATTCATGACGCTGGCCGGAGGCATCGGCCTCGCCGTCAAGTCCTGGCGCTTCCGCGGGCAGGACCTGGTGATCAAGTGGCCCGACCGGGACGGGGTGCTGCGGATCGTGGTGAACCTCCTCCTCCTTGCCCTTTTCATCGCCCTCATGGATCCTCTCGGGATGCCCATCGCCACCGCCTTGTACGTCGCCGTGTCGATCTGGTACATCGACCGGAAGCGGATCATCGCCGCCCTCCTCACCGGCGCGGGCTCCGGCGTGGTCGTGTATTACCTGTTCATCAGGCTCCTGGGGCTTTCCTTCCCCATGGGATTCCTGGAAAGATAGGGAAAGAAGGATGCTCTTTTCCTGGGATCTTCTGATCACGGGCTTCGCCGATGCCCTCACCTGGTCGAATCTTCTCTGGGCGCTGGTCGGCTGCCTCGTGGGCACGTTGATCGGCGTCCTCCCGGGCATCGGCCCCTCCGCCGGCATCGCCATCCTCCTGCCTCTCACCACAATGATCCCGCCGACCTCGGGGATCATCATGATGGCGGCGATCTATTACGGCGCCATGTACGGCGGCTCCACGACCGCCATCGTGGTCAACATCCCCGGCGAGGCGTCCTCCGTGCCCACCTGCATCGACGGTTATGAGATGGCCAAACAGGGGAGGGCGGGCGCAGCCCTCGGCATCTCGGCCATTTCCTCCTTCGTTGCGGGAACCCTCGGCCTCGTGGGGCTCACCTTTTTCGCGCCGCTCCTCGCAAACGTGGCCCTCGCGTTCGGGCCGCCCGAGTACTTCGCCCTGATGTTCATGGGCCTGAGCCTTGTCATCAGCCTTTCCGGCCGCGCGCTTCTCAAGGGGCTCATCGCCATGTCCCTCGGCCTCCTTGCCTCTCTCATCGGGCAGAACCCCCTCACCGGGGCCATGCGCCTCACCTTCGGCTGGGTCGACCTCATGGCCGGGGTCAGCTTCATCAGCGTCATCATCGGGCTGTTCGCCGTCAGCGAGATCATGATCAACGTCGAGGAGGCGGCAGCCGTCATCTACGAAACCAAGATCAAGGGCTGGATGCCGACCTGGAAGGAAATCCGGCAATGCTTTGGCGCCATGCTCCGCTCGACCGGCATCGGCTTCTTCTTAGGGCTCCTGCCGGGATGCGCCCCGGCGGTGACGACGTTCATCGCCTACGACGTCGAGAAACGCGTGTCCAAGACTCCCGAGAGGTTCGGCCATGGGGCCATTGAGGGTGTGGCAGCCCCGGAAGGAGCCAACAACGCCACGTCGAGCGGCGGCTTCGTCCCGCTCTTCGCGTTCGGGCTGCCGACGGGCCCCGCGCTCGCGGTGCTCCTCGGCGGCCTCATGATGTACGGGCTCCAGCCGGGACCGATGCTCTTCCAGCAGAACCCGAAGTTCGTCTGGGCGGTCATCGCCAGCATGTACATCGGGAACGTGATCCTGCTCGTCCTCAACCTGCCGCTCGTCGGCTTTTGGGCCCGGATCGCCCTCATCCCTTTCCCGATCCTGGGCCCGATCATCATCCTCTGCTGCGTCGTCGGCGCCTACAGCATCCGATTCCTGCTCTTCGATGTCTGGGTCACCCTCATCTTCGGGGTGATCGGCTACTTCATGCGCAAGTTAGGCTTCCCCGTGGCGCCCATGGTGCTCGCGACCGTCCTCGCCCCGATGCTGGAGACTTCGCTGCAGCAGTCGATGCTCATCTCCCAGGGGTCTCCGCTCATCTTCTTCAACCGGCCCATCGCCGCGTTCTTCATGGCCCTCGCCTTCCTCTCGATCCTCCGGGGCATCTGGATCCAGGTCCGTTCCCACGCCCCCGAGGTCGCGATCGATGACGCGGACGAGTAACCCCCCTCTACCTTCGCTTTTTCCGGAGCAGGTCACCAACTAAGTATCGCTGTTTCTTCCTCGTGTAAACCACTGATTGACTTCGGAATAAGAGATGGACGATTCCGACATCAGCTTATACGTTCCTGTCGTCATCAGTTCTTTAGCGATCTTTCTCAATAAACCAAGCACCGCTCTCATTGGCCTGGGACCGACGCTAACGCGCGAGACACCTATCTCTTGGAGTTCAGATATGGGCGGAATCGTTGCACCCGCAACAATGTTAATGGGTGCATCAATCTCTTTGACAAGGATTGCAATGGCCTTTTTGTCGAGACTACCAACGTCCGGAATAAATATACAATCGGCTCCAGCCTCCTTATATGCATTGCCACGGTCAATTGCATGACGCAAACTCCGTGTGGATTCGTCATTCATCAAGAAAACATCCGTCCGGGCATTTATAACCAAGTGTATCCCCTTGGCAACCGTCATTTCTCGTATTGCCTTGATTTTGTCTTGCTGAAGAGCTTTGTCGAAAAGAGGAGTTGTGGAATCTCCCGTGCCATCTTCAAGATTCAATCCGACGGCGCCGACATTCAATACCGCATGCGCCGCCTTTACTACGCCTTCAATGGAAGTGGCATAACCAGCCTCTATATCGGCGCTCACCGGCAGAGAGGTGTTATTTACAATGCGCCGGACTGCTTCCATATTCTCGGCCAGGCTCATGCGCTGACCGTCGGCATAGCCGAGCGTTGCGGCGATACCCGCGCTCGTGGTGCCGATCGCCTTGAAGCCCTCGAGTTCGAAGACTTTTCCGCTTGCGACATCCCATGCATTTGGAAGAATGAAAATCGTCGGAGCGTGATGCAGCGCCAAAAAATCATCGGCCTTTTGTTTTTGTCTGTCCATTTCAATCATCGTTCATTTCCCCTTTTCCTCAACAAATACCCGGAATAGGAAAGCATGTTTTCGCCGTTCACGGTGACCGCCCGGACCGTTTCGCCCATCCCCCGCCCGAACCCGCGGATCACCGCTTCGTCGTCGGAGACCGGGGCGACCGCGAAACTCATCGTCCCGGGGAAGAGAAGCGGGATGGAGTAATCGACGAACAGGAAACCGCCGTCCTCGCGGAGCCGTACCTTTTCCAGCAGGACCGCATCCTCCCCCAGGTTGGCGATCTCGTACTCCCCCGTCCGCCCGAGCCACTGCGCGGGAACAGGCACCGGCCGCAATCGCTCTCCGATCGGGAACTCCCGCCCGTGCATGCGGGCCGCAAGGATCTCCCGTCCGGCGACGTCCGCCCGGGAGATGCCGACGCCGTCCAGCTCTTCGATCCGGATGGGGAAAAGTCCCAGGAGCCGGTATTGCAGGCCGAGCGAACCGTCGGCGCGGGGGATCAGCCGCAGCGTCCGACCCAAGACGTCGGCCCGCAGACCGCCCGACGTCTTGCGGACGTTCACCGCGCCGACCGGAGTGGCATACCATCCCTCGTACCGTTGCAGCGCCTCCTGAGAAAGGGAGCCTTCGCCCCTTTCGGGCTTTTCCGGTTCCGGCTGCCGGTCGCCGGTTTTCGCCTCGAGGGCGAGCTTCAGCGCTTCCGCCGCCACTTTCCCCACAACCCTTCCCGCCGTGGCGGAATTCGCAAGGACCACCACACCCAGTTTCCGTTCCGGCAGAACGATCATCTGGCCGTGGAACAGAAGCGTTGCGCCGGCGTGGTGCGCCACCGGGCCGCCGTTGCGGATGTCGATGTCCCCCAGCCCGCCGAGCATCCAGCCGAGCCCCACGCGGAAATCCAGGTCGAGGGGAATACCCGCGTTCTGCGGGCGGAGCATTTCGGCGAGCGTTTCCGGTTTCACGATTTGACGATCGCCGCCTTTCCCCCCCGCGAACACCATCCGAATGAAGCGGCTCAGATCGAGCACGCTGGTGTTCAGCCCCCCGGCGGGAACGTCGCGCAGCGGGGGATCTTCCGCCTCAGCCCCTTTCCGGTACCCTTTCGCCGCAAGGGGCGTCCGGTCGACCGACGGGGAAAAGGACGAACAGTTCATCCCCAGCGGGAGAAGGAGCTCGTCCCGAACGTGAGATACGAAGTCGCGGCCGGCGGCCTTCCCGATCGCGTCACCGAGAAGGGTCACCCCGAGGTTGGAGTAGGAAAACACGGCGCCGGGCGGACTCGCCGCGTATTCGTCCCCGAGGCGGTCGGCCACCCGGGTGAACGGTTCGGGATTCCGTGTCCACATCCCTTTCAGGTAATCGGAAGGAAGCCCCGAATGGTGGGTCATGATGGAGCGGGGGGTGACGGGAGCGGCATCGGCGAAACGGGTCCGGATCGAGAATCCGGGGAGATAGTCGCCCAGAGGCCGGTCGATGTCCAGCCTGCCCCGCTCGGCGAGCTGCATGGCGGCGGTCGCCGTGAAGAGCTTCGATATCGAGCCGGCCCGATAGACCGTTTCCGGCGATGCCGGGACTTTCCCTGCCTTGTCGGCGTATCCGAAACCTTCCGCCCACACCACCCGCTGGTCGTCGACCAACGCGATGCTCAGCCCCGTCACGTCCCGCTTCTTCATCTCGTGGCGGACCAGCGCCGAGACGTACTCCGCAACCTTTGCGTAATCGTCCCTTCCGACCGATTCCGGTCGCGGCGGCGCGCTCGAGCAGCCGGCAATGCAAACCGTCAGCAGCAGAATCGTCCAGCGACTCAGAGCGCCCTTCATTTGTGCCTCCGACGCCCTCCGGATTTCCGGACCAGCCAACGCAGGAATTCGACCCGACGGGACCAGGCCCTTGGCGGCCCGACATCGCGGAACGCTCCTTCGACCTTGTCCAGGGCGTCCTCCAGCAGGGCGTCGTGGAGGGGGCGAATGATCAGGGACCAGGACAGGACCGCCTTCCCCGCCGTTCGCATTTTTATGACATGCCTCAGCTTGCTGGCTCCCCCCCCGACATCCTCCACGTCGAACCCGTGGGTTCCCACGAACCCTTCCGGCGAAAGGAATCGGAACCGGACCCTCCGGCCCGGCTCGTACGACTCGACCCGGTACCGGATCGGGCCATGTCCCCCGGCCGCCCCGACCTGGAGCGGACGGTCGAGTTTCAGGGCAGGCCACCTCTCGTGAGGCCAGACCACGTCGCCGGCCGACCCGAGGGTATCGATCATTCTCCCCACCGCATCGACATTCGCGGGGATCACCCGCTCGTGGATGTTTACGATAATAGGGGGCACGTTTTCTCCTTCCCATTCTCATCGGGCAGGCGGATCTTGCCTGCGCCGTTGCTCCAGCGGCCCAATATCGCGGGACGTTCTTCGCCGCCCGGCATCAACTGGAACGTGGTCCCTTCCGGCCCGATCTGCGCGAACAGGCTTACATCGGAATCGTGGAAGACCGGCCCTTTAAGCCATGTTTCGAGCCGTTGAGCCTCCCCTGCCCCGGGGATCGGCAATCGCACCATGCACTGCCCGAGGACCAGTTGTGGATGGTGAAGGGCTCGCGGGAAACCGAACCTCCTGGCGTACCAGTTCCAGTAATGTATGCCGTTGTAATCCCCGGTAAATCCGCTCATACGCCACCCCGTGCCGGACCGGGTCCGCCACCGGTCGACCACCACGCCCCCTGCCTCCGGCGCGCGAGCCATCGGCGAAACCGCTTCCGGATCGCCAAAGCGGCCCCGGTAGTAGTACGTGTTGATGCTCTCCCACATCAACTCGTCCCGCGAGCGCAGCGTGGTGTGCAGATCGACTTCCGCGCCCTTTTCCAGGATCCGCTGATGCGCAACGCGCGTCTCGATGTCGAGCACGGTGTCCTCCGGGATCGTCCGGTGCTGGAGGATGTGGTTGCGGATTTGAAGACCGTTCCAGGGCCGGATCGGAAAAGCGGGATGCATGAGGATCACCATCTGCAGCGGAAAGCCGAAAACATGGGGATACAACATCGGCAAGGTCCCGTCGGCACGCAGCCCGGAGAGCCGGAGGAATTCGGCGAGGCGGCCGCGAACGACCCGGTGCCCCCTCCAGATTGCACGGATGGGCGGAAAACCTACCGTCTTCTTCAGCCCCGGCGAAGGAGTCAGGCTGCGCAGCATGTAAGCGGCGACCGACGGTCGGCGATGGAACTCGACATGAACGGTTGCGGTCATGCCTCCTCCCGGTTCCACATCATCGAGGCCGAGAGGATTTCCTTCCAGGTAATAAGTCCCGCGAGCCGATCGTGTTCCACGATCGGGAGGATCCCTGCCGAGTTCCCCACCATCATTTCCGCGGCCTTGCAGAGCGGAGTTTCGGGGTCAACCGTCGCGGGAGGACGCTTCGTGACGGCGCCGACGGTTACCTTCTCAAGCAGCGTGTTGATTTCGAAGCGTGAAAGCGACGTCGCCTTGGACGGAGTCAGCGCGAGCAAGTCTTTCTCGCTCACAAGACCCACGAAGCGGCCCTCGTCGCATACGGGCAGGGCGGTCAAGTCGTGATCGCGCATGAGACGCAACGCTGCCTGGACGCTTGTCCGCGGAGTAATGACCGGGGTCGACAAGGTCAGGTATTCCGAAACACGTTTTTCGCAAATCGCTCTTTTCATAACTACTCCTCGATCGCGCCTCCCAACATCCGAAGGCGCTTGCGAAAGGTGTAGGAGGGATCGGCAGCCCTGTTTCCGGGGTACGCGCCGACGCCGGTTGTGGGAAATCACGACTTCACTCTCGGCACGACTCGCACCTGCGCCGTTACCTCCCCGTACCCCATGCAATCCACCCCCGCATCGGGGCACCGGACGTATCTCATGAAATGGAAATCGTTCGGCTCCAGCCCTTCGCTCAACCTTTCATTGATAAGCGCCACGGGTATCGTCAGTTGCGAAACCAGATATACGCACAGCTTTTTCGGGCAGAGCTTCGTGACGAGGTTTCCGTCGACATCCATCACGATCTTCTGACCCTTCACGTGTCCCGAGTTGCAGTTCCGTGACTCCACCACCTCCACCTCGATCGAGTACGACGGGGCCGCTTCCGGGAGGCGCATCACTTGCCGGACCCGGTGTCCTCCCTCCGCGAACTTCTCCATCTCGGCGTCGGTGTAGCCGACCCGCTTTCCGTACAATCTGATCCTGTCGCCCATGGTCCCTCCTTTCGCCCTTCGACCTTAACGGATCCTCCTATCGGGTCACGACCATCGTCCGTGCACGTTCGACCGTCCGCTCCGGGAATGGACAGGACTTCCGCCGCACCGTGTCCAGATGCACGGCGGTCATTTCGGTGATCGCCGAAATTTCTCCCGTCTCTTCATCGCGCATTTCGTGGAAGAAGCGGATTACCTTCTCCTTGATCTCCAGTACGCCGGATCGGATCGCCACGACATCTCCCGCGTGAAGCTCGCGCTTGTACGTGATGTTCTGCTGGACAGCCGCCATACCCCTGTTCTGCTCGCGCAGGAAGGACGGGGTCAGGCCGAGCATCGCGAAGTACTGCCAGGTGGCCTCATCGAACTTTCCGACGTACCACATCACGTTCATGTGCCCCATGTGGTCGCAGTGCCATGGGTAGACAACGCCGCGGTAAGTGACAGGCAAGTCGGACATTTTTACGCCTCCGATTGGGATTTCTTGAAAAACTTCCGCAGCCTCTCCGCAACCTCGCGGAAATCGCCGACGCTCGAATATCCGTTGATGGTTTCCAGCCTCAACGCATCATCCAGCGAACGACCGATGACGTCGTGGATCGTCTCCTTGGCCGAACGGATCGCCTGCTGGCCGTTCTTGAGGATCATCTGTGCCCAGCTTTCGGCCGTAGGCAACAATTCTTCATGCGGCACGACCTTGTTCACCAACCCCAACCGGTACGCCTCCTCCGCGGAAACCTCGCGCCCCGTAAGGGTGAGGTCGAGGGCGGTCCCGATACCCGCGATGGCGACGAGTCGGACGATTCCCCCATCCCCCTGGTGCAACCCCTGCCTCACTTCGAACACTCCGAACTTCGCCTTTTCCGAGGCGATGCGGATGTCGCACGCGAGCGCAAGTTCGAAGCCGCCCCCGATCGCATAACCGTTGATGGCCGCAATAATCGGCTTGGTGATCTTGTGTTGCCCTCTCGTGATTCCGCCCCCGATCCCTCTCGCCGCGTTCTTCCGGGCATCGAGCATGTTTGCGCGCTCCCACTTCGGAATAAACGACTTCAGGTCCGCCCCTGAACAGAAGGCCTTCCCCGCCCCGGTAACGATGGCGACGTCGACCGAATCATCCGCGTTGAAATCGGCCCAGGCGTCCCATAGGGCGTCGTTCAATTCATCGTCCAGGGCGTTGAGCGCTTCCGGCCTGTTCAGGGTGACGTACCCGATGCGATTCCGCTTTTCGTAATGCACTTTGCCCATGGTCTCTTCCATCTCTTCCCTCCCTGCGTTCTCGTATCCGAATCACACGCTCACGCCGTCGCTTTCCGTCCCACCGGGCAAACATTCATGCAGGTAAAGCAGAAGTATTGGGGCCCTATGTGACCGGCCTGATAGAGCCGCCAGAAATTTGCGTCCCGGAGCATCGCTTTCCGCTCCGCCGCGGGGACCTCTCCATACCTGCTCCAGAACCGGATCGCTCCGTTCAACCCGTACGGCATGTTGCTCCGTACGCACTTCATCACGTCGGTCCGGCCCGGTTCGTCCAGCGCTTTCCCGGGGCAACCCTGCACGCACAGCCCGCAGGCTGTGCAAGGATTCTCTGTGACGGGAGGGTCCGAGGGGATCTCGAGATCGGTGAGGATCGCCGTGAAGACGGTCCGGCATCCGAAACGGGGATGGACAACGAGATTGTTGCTGCCGAACGCCCCCAGCCCGGCGGCGACCGCTGCGTGGCGAAGCGATACCTGCCCGACCGTCCCTTTGGTTTCCTCGTTCTGGGCCATGGGATACGAGGCGGGAACGGTCATGACGCGGGCCCCGAAACTTCTTTCCATGTGGCGGGCCAGTTTGTAGTTGCACGACCGCGAGAACTCCATCAGGTCCATACGCCCGTTCATCGCGATGTGGAGGTCCGGGCTATCGCAGCTGTCGAGCTCCTTGTAGGCGAGCACGACGATCGACCTTACCCCCGGGAAGATCGATTCCAGCGGCGGCGACAAGGGGCTGCGGTAGTCCGACGCCACAGCGAACCCCACGTCGTCGATTTCCAGTCCCGACACGAAGCGGCGGATCTTCTCTTTCATCCGTTTGCGCCTCCCCCCTCATTTTGATCGGCAACGCCCGACAACCGTATAATTGGCGACCGGTCGGTATTTAACCGGAGACACCCGATTCTTTCGCGGGGTCCCGCGGAATATCCCCCTTAAGCCCTTAACAGTCGGATGTAGGAGTTGAGCTGCCGCTCGATCGCCCGGGGAAACCGGTTGCTTCGGGTCGCAATATACAACGCGGCCGCGCCGTTGATGGAGGTGACGATGAAATCGGCGACCTCCTTTGTCCTGACGCCGGGCTTGAGTCTGCCCGTGGACTTCGCCTCCTCCAGCCAGGAGGCCAAAAGGTCCGAGAACTGCATGAAGCCTTCGACGATCCGGCCGCTCATCACGGGGGACTGGCCGGAGAGCTCGACGAGCATGTTGAAGAAGAAGCAGCCGCCCTCAAACACCTCTCCGCAGCAATAGTCGCGCAGGTCGTTCTCGACCGTCTTGGCGATCCTGTCCAGCGGGTCGGGGACTCTCCTTACCCCCTTGAAGACGATCCCCCTCCAGATCTCGACCGCCTTCTCGTATGCGGCGTTCCAGAGAGCCTCCTTGCTGTCGAAGTGGGCGTAGAGCCCTCCCTTCGTCAACCCGGTCGCGGCCATGACGTCGCTTATGGAGGTATGGTAGTACCCCTTCACCGAGAAAATCTGGAGCGACTTTTCGATGACGTTCTGGCGCGTCTGCTTTCCGTCTCTTCTCATCTGGACTCCGTCGGCGGTCAGGTTTCTTTACGGTCCTTCACGCTTAATTCGAGTACGATTCTTCCCCAACCGCCGCACTGCACACCCACGTCGAAACAAGCCGCACGTTTAAACCTCATCTCGTTTGGATCGACCCCGGCATAGAAGAGTTCGTTGGAGGCAAAGATCAGTCCTGTCGCCGCTTGGAGCGCATAAATGCAAATCTTGTCCGGGCTTTTTTTCGTAAGAAGGTTCCCGGCGCCATCGAAATAGAATTTATCCCCGGGCTTGTGCTGACTGCTGCACCCATGAGAATCGACCACCTCCAATACAATGGTCTTGTTCATCAGGTCGGGCGCTTTCTTGAGGACATCTTCGTTTCTGGGGTTCTCCCGGAAGATCTTCATCTCTTCATCCGTGTAGCCGAGATGATTTTTCATCACCTTCCACTTGACGATGCTCCATGCGGTATCACGAAGGCTCATGGTTTTTTCTCCGTGCGAACCAACTCTCCCGTTCTGTTGCAGTGCCTGAAGAATACCGACCGGTCTTATTCTATGGAAACAGTGGAGAACTGTCAATCGAAAACAATGTCTATTCCGGTGCATTCCTGCTTTTTTATCTCCGGGCGCAACGATTTTCCTCGTCTGCCCCACCTGCCAGTCGTTCGAAGGCAAGGCGTTTCTGAAACGGGTAGTGATACGCAGAGGCGAACAAGAGCAGTAATCCTGCCTGGAGGCACCAGGTCGGCGCCATGTGCCCGGCGCTGATCGCGCCGGAGTGGACGGCCGCAACTTCGGTGAGCACGAGTCCCCAGATGACTAGCGCCGTTATCGCCGCAACGAAGCGTCTTTCGACCGGACGTCGGTACGCCCAGATCAGCAGGGCTGTCCACCCGAACATCAGCGAGGCTCCGTACCCCATTGCGAAACGATAGCTCGCCGAGGCGTCGTGAAACCCCCAGAGAAGGCTCGCAAGAGGCGGGAACAGCATGGGCGCCAGGGCGGCGGCGTCCGTGACCGCACCCGCGAGAAATGCGATGCGAAGCAAGGCTGCTTCCCGTTCATTCATGGGCCATCCTGCCGTTCCCGCAACCGATGGCAGTTCAGCTTTATGCGCCATGCATTCTTTTCATGATGCCCATGAAGTCAACCATATGGGCGGTCCATAACAAACCGGCGATAACGATCAGTACCGAAACCGCGACAAGGACCTTCTTCCTCATGACCATGCTCCTTTCTCAGGTATAGGCGAGCGTTTCCCGAACGGTCAATTGCGATGCCCTCCAGGCCGGATAGGCGCTTGCAGCCATCGAACCGAGGGAAATGACGGTCAACCAGATGAACACGGCTGCGGGAGACAAGACCAACGATAAAGGAAAACGAAATGCCAGCGTCCCGACAAGCCTGCCTACCCCCGCGGAAATGGGCAGTGACAAGACAATGGCGATGCACCAACTCATCAGGCCGATGAAGACCCCTTCGCTTATAACGTTTCGCATCACGGTGCCTGACCGGCCTCCGATGGCCCGCATCACTCCGAATTCGCGGGTGCGTTCGATGACGCCGGTTCCCATGGCCGACATGAGGCCGAGTACTCCAACAACCGCCATGATCACCGACATCAGGATCAAGGCGAAAATCAGGATGTAGACATGTCCGCTCAATGCGCGGTCCAGTCTCGTCTCGGAAATATCGACCTTCACCCCCATCTTTTCCCGTTCGAGAGCGTGTTCGATCTCCTTTTTGACGGCGCCGATCGTCTTCTCGTCGTGCCCCTTCATGACGACGCGCACGGCGTTTGTCTGACCTGATCGATCCAACGCCCGGTTGAAGCCTTCCGGCGAGGTGTAGGCTGCCGCGGGAGTAACGATCTCCCGCACGATGCCGACGACGTGAAAGCCGGTTTGCCGCCCATGGACGCCGATATGGATGTTGTCGCCCACCTTGACCCCGGGAAATAGCGCCAACGCCATGTGGTTGAGCACGACCGCATCGGAATCCCCCGGCTGAAGCCATCGCCCGCCAAGCAGCGTGAGTTGGATCATCCGGCTTCCCGGTGGCACCGAACGAAGCGTGAAGCTTCCGTGCCCTCGGTCCGGATAGGTCCTGGCGATTTCAAGCCCGTCGGGACGATCCGCCGCGGCCGGATCGAGATCCCAGGATTCGACCTTTTGCACTCCGGGAACGCCGCCTACGATCGCCAGGACTTTTTCCGCGGGGTGAGGACGATTCAAGCGAATCTCCAGGTCGTATCGGCGGTCGGATGCGGCATCCGCGAGGTTGCGCTCCCAGGCGGACCTGACGTTCAGCGCGGTCATGAACATGGCGCCCGCCGCGGACAGAAGCCCGAGAGTGAGCATCAGGCGTCCCCTGCGCCGGAACGTGTTGCGGATCGAGAGAACGAGCGTGCGGTCCATCCCGCGGATCTTTCCGAGCAGCGCGTCGAGCCGGCTGGAATTGAACGCCTTGGCGCTCGTGCCATAATCGTTGATCGCTTCCCGAACGGTGATCCGGGTGGCCCGGAGGATCGGGCTGAGCGCGATGAGAAAAGGCACCAGCAGACCGGCAAGCAGTTGCACCAGATAGACCCACCCGGGTACCGCCTCGCTGTTAAGGGTCAGGTTCAGGAGCTCGGCGATGGCCCTGGCCAAGCCGCGCCCCGCGGCGATGCCGGGCGGCAGGCCGAGCACGACCGCGACGCCACCCATCGAGACAACCAGCGAGAGATAAATGCCGGCGATTTGCGAGGACCGTGCGCCGATCGCTTTCATGACGCCGATCTGGCGAACCTGCTGGGCCAGCAGTCCCCCGATCGTGGAAGCGGTCAGGACGGCGCTGAGCACGAGCGCCATGAGGCTGAACAGGATCAGCATGACCATAACCGCCCGCATCTGGGTCTCATGGGGATGCTTGCCTGGGGGGGGTATGCGGATCTCGCCCACCGCATGCCCCTGCTGTTTCAGCCAATCAGCCAGGCCCGCCACCGTGCGCTCGATGGTGACGACGTCGGGGAACGGATCGCTGGCCGTGACTTTCAGCGTGTCCAGAGTCCCGCTCTCGCCGAGCAAGACGAGCGTGGAAGGCGTGATGTATCCGTACGCGGTCTGTTCCTGCCAGGACGGCGCCAAACCCGGATCGTGCACAAGACCGGAAATGACGATCTTCCGTTTCGGTCCGTTGGGGGTTTGAACACGAATTTCATCGCCGATCTTTCCGTTTACAAACTGCAATGCCGTCCGCTCGAGCAACATGGAGCCTTCCGGCGGAGGGTATGCCCCGGACTCCGGGCGAAACATGCCGATTTTCATCGCGTCGAAGTCCTTCACGACGAACAGAAGCAGCGGCATCCACTCGTCGGGTTTGACCTCGACCCTGGCCCAAGCGGAAGAACCCGCCTCTGCGTTCGCGATGCCGGGCCGATGCCGAACCGCGTCCACCAATTCCTCGGTAACCTGATCCACCTCAATGAGCGCTGAAGCGGGATTCGTTCCAAGGTAGTTGCGGCCGATTTCACGGGTCAGGATCGTGTAGGCGCTTAAGATCGTGGCGATTCCGAACATGCCGACCGCCATTGCGACGACCATCATCGACAGGCGCCCGCGGGCATTCCGTAGATCGCCCGCCAGCTTTCTCCAGCGAGGACTCTGCATCATATCGCCGCCTCCGCCTCTGCGACGATGACGCCATCCGACAGCATGACCGTACGCGTGAAGTATCGGGTCAGGTCACGCTCGTGGGTGACCATCACCACGGTCTTCCCTTCGCTCACCAGCGTGGTAAAGAACTGCACCACGTCTTCGGAAGTCCGGGAGTCGAGATTGCCCGTGGGCTCGTCGGCGACAAGAAGGGGCGGGTCATTGGCGAGCGCCCGGGCGATCGCCGCCCGCTGCTGCTGTCCCCCGGACAAATCGGCCGGGAGTTTATCGGCCTGCTCGGCGATGCCCATCTTTTCCAGCAGCGCCATCGCCCTGGGGCGCCGTTCGGCGGGAGGAAACGTGTTGCAGAAATCCATCGGAAGCATGACGTTTTCCGCAACCGTGAGGGTCGGGAGCAACTGAAAGAACTGAAAGATGACGCCGACGTTCTTCCCCCGCCATACCGCCAGTTGTTCCTCATTGAGTTCGTGGACGGCCGTAGAGGCCACATACACCTCGCCGGAAGACGGGGCATCAATTCCGGTGAGAACGTTGACCAGCGTCGATTTGCCGCTGCCCGATCTCCCGACCACTGCGACGAATTCGCCTTGCCGTACCTCCAGGTCTACGTCCCTCAAGGCATCAAAGGAGCCGGAGGGTGTTACGTAGTTCTTGAAAACGTGGTTCATCGAAATAAGCGGCTTGGCAGTCATGACTTCCCGGTTCCTTTCCTGCGTGGAGTATTTGTCTTGCCGGTTTGACGCTTCGGATCCAATCCGTTCCAGAGGGCTTTGACGAACGGTTCGACGGCGTGCTCCATGTCCTGCCCGCCGTGCATCTCCATCAGCTCGAACACCGCCAGGCTATGGATCGCCGAGACAAGGAGACTGGCCGCGGCCATCGGGTCGTGTACCTTTACCTTGCCTCGAGCCTCGGCGTCGCGCAGGTACGTCGCCAACGCCCCTGCCAACGCATGTTCAGGCATCCCTTGAAAGTGGGCCGTGACATCCGCCATGCTGATCGAGGCGTTCGTCATCAGATGCATGACGGTAGGGATGAGGGAACGGAAATACGCCAGCATTCGCCGCCCGATTTCGGTCAGCGCTCCCCGGGGATCCGTCCGTTTCGTCGGGGCTTGGACGATTCCCTCAACATCCACCTCCGGCGGAACCATGGCCGCGAGGAACAGAGCGGCCTTGGTCGGGAAACGCTGAAACAGCGTCGCCTCGGAAATACCCGCGCGGCGCGCGATCTCCTTGGTGGAACCGGATGCACCCCCCTTGAGAAACACGTCTCGCGCGCACAGAAGCAATTGTTCGTCTCCGATAATCTTGCGGCGCCCCATTCGCAGCCTCTCCATCGCATAATATATAAGTGATGACTAACTTATAAATACAGGCGTCGAATCCCTGTTGTCAAGAAAAATTTGAGACGACGACAATCGCGGGGTCCACCCGCTTGCCGCCTGCCTATCTCTCAAGATGAGATAAAAATGCCGACGCGAAGAACATTGAGATAATCAGGTGAGCATCCACAGCCCGTATCCGGCAAGAACCAACCCGGCCGCCTTGCCGAACCGCGGCCCCCAGGAAGTGATCTTTTCCGCGAGAAGGAAAACCGTGATCCCCGCCATCCACAGGAGATTCATGACGCCGAACACGAAGGAAAGAGCCATGAGCGCCCAACAGCATCCCGCGCAATAGAGCCCGTGGCGCAACCCCATCGTGAAGGCCCCCCGGCGCCCCTCCTTCCAGGAAGTTGCGAAGAATCCCAGGGGAGAACGGCAATGCGTCATGCAGGCGTCCCTCCAGGGCGTCCACTGGTAGATCCCCGCCGCAAGGAGAAGCGCTCCCCCCAGGACCGGACTTGTACCGACAAGATCCGGGGAAAGGAGGGCCGCGGCGCCCAGTCCCCACTGTCCCAGCGTCGCCAATGCACTGTACCCTGCCCAAACCGCCGCATATCCCATCAGGAAGAATCCCGCCGTGCCGAACGGGGCCGCGCCGGGATCCTTCTCCCGCTTTGTCCCGGAAAGCACGAGGAGCCACGGGGTCACGATCGGCAGCATCATCGCGAACATCATCGCCACCCACATGGAAAAGGCCATCAGGATCTCCATGCTTCCCCATGGGCGTACAAGCGGTGCGGTCATTCCGTGGCACGAATGCCCATGTCCCGTCCCCGCGGCCATGCGGATCATGTACGCGCAGGCGAGCCCGCCAAGGCCGATGAGCGCGGCAAGCAGGATGGCCCGGTCTCGCCGGATCGCGGCGGCGAGCGGATCGGAGTGCGCCATGAATTACGCGACCTCCCAGGAGAATCGTGAGTAGAGGGCATGCGATCCCTCCATCTCGAAGCGGAATTCCGGGTCCGAAAGGCGCGACTGGCCCAGGGCGAGCACCTGCGTCGGGGCATGGATCTGGTTGAATGCGTTTTCCAGCAACACCTCCCGGGTCTTGTCCTTTCCGCGGATCGCCTCGACCGCCATGTCGAACAGGCCCTCGACATGCATCCTCTTCCGGCGACCCCCGTCCTCGAACCGGAGCGGAACGTAGCGGGTCTCCAGGCGCTTCGCGACGAAGCGCGCCAGCACCTCCCAGGGTCCGCTCGCTTCCCCGGAGAAGATCGTTTCGAGCGCTTCCCGCTGGGCACGGTCGGCCTGTTCGCCGACGAAAAACATCTCGGTCCAGCCGCCGGCGATCATGTGCTGCGGCGAGTCCCAGAAGATAGCGATATCAAGTCCGTCCAGGGCGACATCTCCATACCGGCCCTCTTCGATATGGACCGCCCAGGCGCCGACGCAGCGTTCGTGCGTACAGAGCTGCTTGAAGGACATGTGACCCGGGCAGACCAGTTGGCAATTGCAGTTCTCGAACAACAGACCCTTCGCCCGCCAAGCCGTGTCGCTCATCTTTCACCTCCGGAGGGAACGGTGCCCGTCGCCGCTCCCGAGGGTGCCGGGACCGGACCCGCCAGGTGCACCTGCGCGACGACCAGGGTTGCGATGGCCAACGCTCCGGCGCCGATCAGGACCTTCTCGACGCCGACGATGCCCGCCAGGTAGCTGCCGGCCAGGAACGACACCAGGGCGGCGGGAGTGAGGATCCCGGTGATGCAGCCGTAAACGCGGCCGCGGTACTCGATCGGCGTCGCATTGTCGCGCAGCGAGTGCGTGGAAACGATCGTCAGGTAGAAGAACAGGAAACTTATGGTGACCAATGCAAGAACAGCGGTGAAATTTCGCGTCATGCCCAGGCACGCAAAGGAAGCGTAGTGAGCGATCAGCCCCCGGAAGATCAGCTTTCTCCGGTCGAATTTCGCGGCAAGGCGCGGTCCCAGGGCGCTGCCCAGGACGCTGCCCACACCGGCCATGGTCATGAAGATCCCGTATCCGTCGCTCCCCTTGCCCAGAAACTCCTTGACGTAGACGACAAACAGCGGAAGCTGGCACCCGAGACACAATCGCCAAAGGAACGCAACCGACCCCAGGTGCCGGAGGTCGCGGTTCGCAAACAGATATTTTGCGCCGTCGCGCATGTGCGCGAAGACCGTGTCCGCCGGCCGGGAGACCCCTTGGGTCATCGGGGCGAGCCGGGTGGCAAGGCCCAGGAATCCGGCAACAACATAAACGGCGGCGGTCAGTTGCAGAAGCGTTGCGACGCTCCACTTCAAGGCCACCATTCCTCCGATCAATGGAGCCGCCAGCCTCGCCGCGTTCAGCGAAACGAGCATGATCGAATTTCCGTGCAGGTAGTCGTCCTTCGGCAGGATCTCGGTCATGATCGCCGGGCGGACGTTCATGATGGTCATCAGCAGGATGGAGATGAAGAACCAGATCGTGTAGGTCCACGCGATGCCGCTGCTGCCGGCGACGAGGAAGATGCCGAGTGCGATCCCCATCGCCGCGATGGAGAAGATCCGCCCGCGCGGATACCGGTCCGAGAGCGAGCCGTAGTACGGCGAAAACACCCTCGGCAGAAACGTCAGCGCGGTGAACAGACCTACGTTCAAGGCGCTGCCGGTCAGGTCGTAGATGTGCACGGTCATGACGAAGACCATGAACTCGTACCCGAACGCCGACAGCAGATACGCCAGGCAGAAGCAGGCGACGTTCCGATTCTCTTGCCTTCTCTGCATTTCCCGCTCCTTCCGTAAAGCGACGATCGTCAAACTTCCTTAGAGAAAAACACGCAGTCCATGAGGAACCGGTCGGACGACGTTCGTACGGAGATGCACGCCTGGAACCGGCCGCCGCTTCCGAACGCATCGCCGCTCCCCAGGAACAGGACTTCGATCGGGCTCTTCTCCACGATCAGTCGATGTACTTGGAGAAAATGTAATCGCTGTCCTTGGCTTTTTTATGGCACTCGAAGCACGCCTTCACCGGGTCGATCTCCTTTGGCAATCCATCCGGTCCGAGGGCGGAATAGGTCCAACCGTCCGTCTTCGTTGCTTTCCCGTCCTTCGTCATGAACCCGACCTTGATTTTCTTCCCCTGGGCCGTTCCTCCATCCTTCGTCTCCAGCTCGTGGAAAGAGCAGGCGAACTCGGCCCCTTCCTTGTAGTTTCCTCCCTCTTTCAAGGTCGGCAGAGCGATGTTGTTGGCGTATATGTTGTGGATACCGTAAAGCCCGTTGCTCCTCATGACAATCCTCCATTCTGGTCATTGATAAAAACCGAGGGGAGCGGTGTTCCGCTCCCCTTCCCCTGCGCTCCCGAAAGATCAGGCACAGCAGGTCGAGCTCTTCGCCCCCGCGGGAGCGCAAATCGTTTCCTTCAGGCCCGACGAGAATTCGTCCATCTTGGCCGACGCACCCTTGCGGACCTGCTTCCCGACGCCGATCGCCGCCTCGATCTCCTGGGGGGTCGCGCCTTCCTTACGGGCCTTGTCCGCGTGGTACTGCAGGCAGGGCTGGCAGTTCGCGGTGATCGACGCTCCCACCGCTACGAGTTCCTTCACTTTCTCGGTCAGTTCCATGACTTTCCTCCCCTGTTTTTTTTACTGTCGCACACGCTCTGCGATCAGTTCTTGCGTCTCGATGCATTCAACTCCGATATTCCGGATATCCAGGATATTGGCGGCGGCGATTTCCCTGGTCTGCGCGGAAGTCGCGTCCGTGACCAGCGTGACTCCATATCCATAGGACACTGCGTCAAAGACCGTCGCTCGCACGCAGTTTGGATATTGCGTCCCGCAAATGACGAGGTTCCGAACGCCCAGCCTGCGAAGCATGAAGTCCAGCTCGGTGTTCAGGAAGGCACTGTACCGGTTCTTCACCACCCTGTACTCGCCTTCCCTGGGTTTGAGTTCGTCGACGATATCGCACCCTTCCGTTCCGGGAACGACGCAGCGCTTTCCAGCCAAAAATGAATCCAGTCTCGTGATCTCGACGTCGCTTCCATCCTTCCGGTACTCTCTCACCACATGGAAAACAGGCAGTTGCCTCTCCCTGAACCACCCCAGGAGCTTTGCGATGTTCGGAACGGTAGCCATGGCGCCGGCAATGCACGCAGGCGCTCCCGGCAAGACGAAGTCTTTCTGCATATCGATGACGATCAGCGCTGTTTGCTTTGACATGTTCATTCCCCCTTTCCTGTCTGAATCAGGAATATGAGGGTTATCGGGGGGGAAAAACAGATACACAGATTCGAATAGATCACCGTTACAGTTCCCGTCCTGTGTCAACTGTACCCATGGTAGAAGCGTAAAATTGTATCTGACATAAACGCTCTGCCGGTGTACAATCGAATCGCCATGGAAGCCAATGGGCAAAACGTTGCGGGAAAATCACTGCTTTACGAAGAGATCGCCGCCCGGGTCGGCGGCCTCATCGAGCAGGGGACCTACCGGCCTGGAGAGCGGATTCCGTCGATCCGGGAGCTGAGCCGCCAGATGCAGGTCAGCATCAATACGATCATGGAGGCGTACGCGCAACTGGAAAACAGGGGAATGGTCGAGGCACGCCCCCAGTCGGGATACTATGTCCGCAGCCGGATCCTTGAGCCCAAGACCAACCTCTTGAAGAGCATGGCCGAGGAGGAGCCTGTCCCGTGTTGCGTGTCCTTGGAAGAGGTCCCGATGCGGATCATGCGCACCCTGTCGGACCCTTCCATGGTCCCGCTCGGGGGAGGAATCCCGAATCCCGATCTGCTGCCGGTCGACAAGCTGAACCGGATGCTCGCCACCGAGGCACGGCGGTTCCGCATCCAGAGCGTTTCCTATACCGGGCCGCGCGGGACCCAGCGGCTGCGCACGCAGATCGCCAAACGAGCGCTCAGCTACGGCTGCACCCTGTCCCCCGAGGAAATCGTCGTCACATCCGGCTGCGTTGAGGCGGTGACGCTGGCGCTGCAGGCCACGTGCCGCCCCGGCGACACCGTGGCCATCGGTTCCCCCGTTTACTATACCTTCCTCCATTCCATCCAGTGGATGGGGCTCAAGGTCCTGGAGATCCCTTCCACCCCTCGGGAGGGGATGAGCATCGACGTGCTGAGCTACGCGATCCGCCATAACCCGGTCCATGCCTGCCTCATCATCTCGAACTTCAACAACCCGCTCGGAAGCGTCATGCCCGACGAGAAGAAACGGGAGCTGGTCGCGTTGCTGGCGAGCCACGACATCCCTCTGATCGAGGACGATGTGTACGGCGACCTGGCCTTTGGCTCCTCACGTCCCACCGCGGTCAAGGCGTACGACGAGAAGGGGCTCGTTCTGTACTGCTCCTCCTTCTCCAAGACCCTCGCCCCCGGCTACCGGGTCGGTTGGATCGTCCCTGGAAGGCATCAGCGGAAGATCCAGCAGCTCAAAGCCCTTTTCAACATCGCCACCGCCTCGCCGACCCAGCTCGCAATCGCCGAGTTCCTTACAACCGGCGGTTATGACCACCACCTGCGGACGATTCGCCGCATCTACAGCCGGCAGGCGGAGAAGGTCAGGGATGCCGTCAGCCGCTACTTCCCGCTGGGGACGCGCGTCACCCGCCCCGGGGGAGGATTCATCCTTTGGGTGGAAATGCCCGAAGAGGTCGACGCCTTCCGACTCCACGAGGAAGCCCTGAAAAAGGGGATCAGCGTCGCTCCCGGAACGCTGTTCACCACAACGGGCGACCGGTACCGGAACTGCATCCGGCTCAATACCGCTTTCTGGTCGGAACGTGTCGAGCAGGCGCTGGAAACGCTGGGCGGGATGGCGGGAAAGGCGTTGGAGGCGTGACATGAAGGCGTTGGTCCTGGACGGAAGCCGGGAGGGGGATCCTCTCACCCATGTTGCCGTCCGGGGGATGACTTCCGCGCTCGCGGAACGCGCAGACGACGTCGAGCTGGTAACCCTGCGCGAACTCGCCATCTCACCGTGCGCTGGATGCTTCGGGTGCTGGACGCGCACGCCGGGCGAGTGTGTCATCGAGGACGGCGCGCGCGATGTCCTGCGCTCCTATGTCGGATCGGGTATCGTGGCGTACGTGACGCCGGTGACGTTCGGCGGCTATTCGTCCCAGATGAAGAAAATGCTCGACCGATTCATCCCCGTGCTGGACCCGCGGTTCACCGTCGTTGGGGGTGAAGTACATCACCTCCTGCGGTACCGGCGTTACCCGAAGACGATCGGTCTCGGGACGTTACCATCGCCCGACCCGGAAGCCGAGCGGTTATTCGCAAAGTTGGCGGCCCGAAACGGCCTCAACGTGCACCAAACCGTCGAAACGGAGGTTCTGGTGGGAGTAACGGATCCCGCATCGGCGCGGCGCTCCGCGGAACGACTTCTCGATCGGGCGGGAGTCACGGCATGAACGTGTTGATCCTGACCGGCAGCCCGAAGGACCGGAACTCGGCTTCCTACATGCTGGCGTCGAAGCTCGCCGAGGGGCTGCGCGAGCACGGTGCAGCCGTGAGCGACGGAATGGTGCATGGCGGATTGCGCTCGGAGGAAGGGACCCGCCGACTGCTGGATGCCGTCGATGCCTCCGACCTCGTCGTGTTCGCATTCCCGGTATACGTCGACTCGCTCCCGGCGCCGCTCACACGCTTGCTCGAGCGGATCGCCGAACACCGGACCCTTGTTGCTCCTGCGGAGACGCCCCGGCTCGCCGTCATTGTCCAGTGCGGATTTCCCGAGTCGCACCAATGCGACACGGCCGTCGATATCTGCCGGCTGTTCGCCGAGCGTACGGGCATGCGCTGGGCCGGCGCGCTTGCGATGGGCATGGGCGGATCCGTCGGTGGAGATTTCAGGAAACTGCCTGGCGGCGGGAGAAACATCCTCCAAGCGATCGACATGACGTCGAAGTCGCTCGCGAACGGCGGCGACATCCCCGAGGAAGCAACGACGCTTTTCGCCAAGCCGCTCATGCCGCGCTGGATGTATACCCTGGTCGGCAACCTGGGATGGCGCATGCAAATGCGGAAAAACAAGGCGCGACGACCGTTGACGTACAGGCCTTATTCTCAGGAATAAGGGGCACGCCCAAGGGACGGGCTTCAGCAGCAGGTCGAGGATTTCCCCGAGCACCCGCAGGCCGGTTCGCTTCCGGCCAGCAAGCCGGCAAGGACACCGGAAGCGCAGCCGACGCCGGCCCGTACCCGGATCGCTTCCGGCTCGCAGTTCTTCGCGCAGGCCCCGCACTCCATGCAAGCGCCGCGGTCGGCGAGAACCGCTCGCTTGTCCTCCAGCCTGAACACCGCATGCGGGCAAACCTTGACGCACATTCCGCAGCCGTTGCACCGCTTCGCGTCGTATTCCAGCGTCACCACATCCTCAAGGTACCTCATCCCGCAAACCCTCCCGGAACGAACAGGCCGGTCAGCCATAGTCCGCACCCAGCCACGGCTCCCGCGATCTGCGCCGGCACGGCGAAGCGCATCTCGCGCAACACGCCGCTGAGGGAGGTATAGGTGGAAGCGCCGGTGAAATTCATCAACACGAAGCTGGTAAGCGCCGGCACCATCAGCATCCACGCGGCCGTATGCAGCCACGCTCCCAAATGGCCGGAGGCGTGCCATCCGTAGACCGCCATTCCGGCCACGAGGGTAAAGCCCAATACGGCGCCTTTCACCGAGAATGCCCGGCCCGGCAGCCAGGGCAGCAGGACGGGCCCCAGGATCGTCCCGCCGAGGAAGGTACCGAGCAGCAGGGCGGCGCCGGTCAGGCCGATGGTGCGGACGCCTGCCAGGGAGTAACCGCTCCCGCTCAGGCCGCCGAGCAGCAGAAAAGCCGCCGCCAGGAGCAGCGCATACTTTCCCCCCGTGACCAGTTCGATGGGAATCAGCACAACCCGGTCGAGCAAGCCGAACCTCACCCTTCGCATCTCGGGCAGCGCCTTCCTGCCGGCATCCAGAAAGGCAGGAAGGTCTTCGGCCCGTATCGGGCCGTACTCCACGCGGAACCCGCAGCGTGCGTGCACCTGGTGGGCGCTCACGCCGGGCGCACCGAGTTGCGGAACCACCAGCATGCGGTGTGAAACGATCCGGTCGAGCGCGACGCTTTGCACCTGCCGCACGATCTCGTCCGTGCCGAAAGTACCCTTCCCGGCGGCACACCAGACGTTGATGCCGTCGGTATCGAGCACCAGGATCCAGGCGTCGCGGCCGGAGAGAACGGAGCGCAGGCGGTCGAAGCTCATTTTATAGTTCGCGGAAACCAGGACCGGCGACTCGGCCGCGGGATCGCCCACGGCGTAGAGTCCGGGCGCCACGCGGTAGTCCATGCGGCCGATGCCCCAGCGCGCCCTAAACGCGCCAAGGCGATCGCCGAAGCTCAGGACGGTTCGTACTCGTGGCACGTCACCGACTTCGGTGTTCACGGCGCCTTCTGTCCAGGACCTGTCCATGCCTCAATTCCTCCTTCATCCCTTCGGGAGCAGATCGCCCATCAGGGGGCCAAGGACTCCCTTGATCATCGTGCTGAACTCTTCCACCTTGATCAGGGAGAGACAGCACATCTTCCCCTCCTTCTCCCACCCGATCACGGCGAGCTTGTCACCCCCCTTGATGCCCGCCCGATCGCGCAGTTCTTTCGGGAGCACCATCTGCCCGCGGTCATCGACCGTGACGAGAGATTCGACCTTGAAGCAACCCATGCCGCTCGATCCCGGCGGACAACACGTCTCGCTTTTCCGCTCTTTCCTCATCTCTTCCTCCCCACCCTCGAAAGAATCGATCGGTGCATATCAGTATAATCAGCTAAACCTGACTATACTGTAAACATACCATTATCCAAATTTTCATGTCAACCCTTTTTTGGAAGTTCGCCGGCCTTCGCAGCTTCCGGGTGGGAAATGCATCCCATAAAACGGGACGCTGTACGCATATACGGTTTTTCAGGAAGGAGGTTTTTCGCCATGAACTCGTTGAAATCGATTGTAGCGGCTGCTTCTGTCCTTACACTTCTCACGGGCGTGGGTTCTGCGGGAGAATCGATGCCTGGCGGCACGACCAAACCCAATGCGGGATTCGAAACGTTGAAACCCCTCGCGGGCAACTGGCAAGGGAAGTCGAATGAAGGAAAGCAGGTGAAGATTTCCTACGCTCTCGTCTCGGACGGCTCCGCCCTGGTGGAAAAGTTGGAGGCCGGGTCGGAACCCGGAATGGTGACGGTCTATTACCCGGACGGCGACCGCCTGATGATGACCCACTACTGCTCCCTTCACAACCAGCCCCGGATGCGCACGGACGCAGTCTCGGCGGAGAGCAGGAGGCTCATCTTCGATTTCGTCGACGCCACCAACATGCCGTCCCCCGACGCCATGCACATGCACAAGCTGGTCGTCACCTTCGAAGACAGGGACCACTTCGCGCAGGAGTGGACATGGAAGAGCAGGGAGAAGGAGGGGACGGTCGTTTTCCGGCTGGAGAGGATGAAATAAGTCCCTTGGAAGGCACCGCTGACTCTCCCCTCCCAAACGCTTCGGCTGAGCTGCGGGCGTTCAGTGGACTTCCCCTGGTTTCGTAGACACCTGATTGGGTAATAATGAGGGTCCCAGGAGGTGTCTATGTCGAGAGAGGGTCGCAAGGTTCCCTTTCGCAAGCCGAAAACCCGGCTCGATGCGCAACGCCTCCCGGTACGACCGGATCGCTTTATCGGGCAGGCCCGCGAGCTGATACGCGTAGCCCAGATTGTTGTGCACACGCGGCTTGGCGGGGGAAAGACGAACCGTGTCCTCCCAAAAGGCAACCTCGCTCCGGTAGACGTCGTTCCGCGCGTGCGTGACGTACCCGAGGGTGATTGCGCCGAGAAGGATTCCGGCCGGGACCCATTTCCATTCTCCGAATCGCGCCGATCGGAGCTTTTCCGCCCCCGCCCCGACGGCGAGGAAGATCCCGCAAGCCGCAAGATACAGGTGGCGCTCGTTGGCGATATCCAGCCTCGGGACGATCGAGTTGGTCGGCAGAAGGTGCAGGAAGAACCAAAGGATACCGAATCCCAGCCGGGGGAATTTCCGAAGGATCGCGACCCCCATCGCGACCAAGGCCAGGAGAAGGGCTGCTTCCGCGGCGAGAAGGGGCGTCCAGGCGGTCAGGACGGGAAGCTCCGGGTCGATGTTCAGGCGATGGACCATCACCAGGCGCGACAGGAGATAGGCTACTCCGTTGATCTGGCTCAGCAGGTTGTCGTGAAGGCTGCGCGCCCCGAAGCCATACGTAAGCAGATCCCGGTAAGACGGATGAACCACGAGGGCCGCCCCGATGGTCACCAACAGAATCCAGTGCGGCGCCTGTCTGCGCGCCAGGACCCCCCACGGCTCTCTCCCCTCACGGGCGCACGCTTCCCAGAGCAACAGCGCGGCGGGAAGCGTAACGGCCGCCTCCTTGGTCAGCATTGCCGAAAGAAAGAGCGCCGGGGAGATCCCGTGGAGCCAGAGCCGCCGGTTTCTTCCGGCTCCGTAGTCGTAGGACATCAGGCTCCCCAGGTAGAACAGGGTCATGAGAGACATTGATCGCCCGCTGACATAGGTTACCGACTCGGTCTGCACCGGGTGCACGGCGAAGATCAAGGCCGCGAGGAAGGGGGCCGCGGCGGCGATCCCGTCACCGGCACCGCCACACCGTTCGGAAAAGCGCCGGAAAAGGAAATAAACGAGGACCGCATTGGCGGCGTGCACCGCCACGTTGAACAGGTGGAACCCGAACAGCCCCAGTCCGCAGGTCCAGTTCAGGGTGTAGGTGAGCTTGAGAACCGGGCGGACGCCGCGCGGCGCATCGTGAAGCCAGGCCTGCCAGGAGTGGACGGCCGGGTTGTCCACGATCACGTTGAAATCGTCGAACTGGAAAACCCCCCGGAAGGAGTTCAGGTAGGTGAGCAGGACCGCCCCGGCGAGCAGCAAGGGAGCGACCCACGGTCGCGTCTTCATCGCCGCCGCCCCATCGAAACCTCTCCCGCGCGGGAGAAGGCGCTGTCCAGCATCGCGACGGCGTCCCACCAACGGTCGGGAGCGTTCAGCATCACCAGCAGAACCCGCGTCCCCCCCCGTTCCGCAAGGGCCACCAGGCAGGGGCCTGCCTCCCTCGTATACCCGGTCTTCACCCCGACCGCCCCCCGGTATCGGCCCACCATCTCGTTCTTGTTTTCAAGAGAAAAGGTACGCCTCCCGTCGACCGTGCGAATGTCCATCCGGACCGTCGCCACCAGGTCCGCGAACGTTTCGCTCGCGAGCGCCGCCTCCGCAAGGAGGGCAAGGTCCCGCGCCGTGGAGTAGAGCCCCGGGTGATGGTGGCCGGTCGAGTTGGCGAACCGGGTGTCTCGCATCCCCAGCGTCCGCGCACGCTCGTTCATGCGCTGCACGAACCGCTCTTCCGTCCCGCCCAGGTGATCCGCAAGGGCGCTGCAGGCGTCGTTCGCGGATCCGAGCAGCATCGCCGCCAGCAGGTCCCCGGCGCTCACCCGGTCGCCCGGATTCAGGCCTATCCTCGTGCCCGTTTCCCGGGCGGCTGCCTCGCTCACTGTGACGACCTCCTCGAGCCGGTCCTGTTCCAGCACGAGAAGGGCGGTCATGATCTTCGTCAGACTGGCGGGGGGGAGGCGGCGGTCGGGATCGTGCGTCCAGACCGCCGTTCCGTTCGTCTTCAACAGGTACGAGGACGCCGCGCCGGGGACCGGATCGCTCACGTCCGCCGCGCCGACCGAAAGCGCAAGCGCCAGCATCCCCCCGAACATCAGGAGGAGTCGTGCCTTCACCACTTGAAGAGGCCCTTGATCTTCTTGGCGGGATCGAGGACCTTGTCGATCGTGCCCTTCTCCTCCGGTTTGGACGGTTCCTGCTGGTCCGCCTTCATCTCCCGGCCTTCCTCCGCGCTGCCGGAAGCCTTCTCCTGCTCCGCCGGGCCCTTCTTTTTCATCTTCTCCCCCGCGGAGCGCGGCTCTGCGGTGTAGGACCTTCCCGTGCTTCGGGGTTGGGACGTGTAGGAGCGCCCCGTATCCTGCGGCTTGGAGGGCTTAAGTTTCGTCGGCTGGGTCCCGGTCTTTCGGGAAGGGGTGCCCATCATCTCCTTGTAGTCGCCCATCCCCGGCATCTTCATCAGGCGGTACTCGGAGGGGACCTCGAAGGTCCCCGGGGCCAACTTGCCGACCTTCAGGTTCTTCAGCTCCATTCGGATGCGACCCTTCGTCCCCGAGCCATCCTTCGCCGTTGCGTCCATCTTGACCATGATCCCTTCCTTGCTCATCCACACCGTCCCGGCGTACTTGGCCCCGTCGGGACAGGACACGTCGACGTGGCTGCGCGTGGTGTCGACGTCGTTGACCACTTCCTTGCCGGACGGCTTCTGGGTCACCGAGCAACCGCTGATGTCCCGGCTCCTGGTCCCGGGGCCCTTGGCCTTCCCTTCCTCCAGGCTCATCTCGAGGTACATCTTCTGTTCTGGCATCACGATCCAGGACACCTTCTTGTCCGGGCGGAAGATCATGGACTGCTTTCCCCCCTCATCGAAGTCCATCCGCTGCTTGCCCGGGGCCTGGTACATCTTGAACTTGAACTCCTTGCCGTCTTCCGCGGTAACGTAATTGTCGGCCGAGTACTCCACCTTCGGCTCGGCGAACCCGGCCGCCGACGCCGCCCCCGCGAACGCGGCGAGCAGGACGAGCGACGCCGCAAGAAACCTTCCCGTCCGAACGATATTTCCGCGCATTGCTTTCCCCCCCTCTCGTCGTGTATGTCCCGACGAACCCTGGATCCATTCTGATTCCTGTGGTCTTCCGCCAGCAGAGAGCAGAAATATATTATAACGACGTTTCATCGGATAACAATTCGGGGGAAAGGGATGTTTCAGGAGGGGATACGCAGCTCCCCGAAGAGACGGGCATGACCGTCGAGAACGCGCTCGATCTCCGCCTGGTTGGGCGTCAGGCTCGCGACCCCGGGCTCATGCGTCCCTCCGAGGAGGATTCCGTCCCTCCGCGGATGCATGTACAACGTGCCGCCGTCGGCGCTCAGCGTGTAATCGACCTCCGGCTGGGGAGGCAGGATGACGAGCTGCCCCTTGACCGGGATCATCTCCTCATCCCCGAACAACGCCCCGGATCCCAGCCCGGTGCAGTTCACGATCACCTTCTCCTCGAGGCGAAGGACGTCGTTCCGGTCACCGAACTCCCGGACGACGATGCGCCCCCCGGCGATCCGGAAGGCGTTGAGCACGGCCTCGAGATAGACGGGAGTTTCCACGAAGAGCATCCTGACGCGGCGGGCAAAGCGCCGGTCGAAGGGATGATCCGAGGGTAAGAGGTCTTCCGCTTCGGGGTACAGGTCGGCCAGGTTCTCCAGGTAAGGGGGAAACCGGATCGGCTCGTCCCTCACGGTGAAGCTGTCGATCCACCGCACGCCGTAGTCGTAGCCGACGAGGTCCTGGAAGCATCGGAAGGCGATCCTGGAGGCAAAAAGGAGCCGCTCTTCGAATTCCGGCCCGGCAAGGAGCGGATCGTACACCGATACGGGAAGCCACTGGCTTCCCGGGACGTTCGAGGTGGTCTCGGGCGGAAGCTTCCCCGCGTAGATCGTCACCTTACGGCCGCGGCGCTGCAGGAGGCAGGCGGTGGCCAGGCCGACCGCCCCGCACCCGAGGACCGCGCACTCGCGATGCCTGCTGTCCCGCACTTCCTCCGCCGCCAGATAGGCCGTCCCCCACGAGAGCGATATCCCGCCGCCGCCGTGCCCGTAGTTGTGGACGATCGTCCTGTCGCCGTGACGTTCCGCCCGGACGACGAACCCCGAAGGGCGGTACGGACGCAGCCCGACGACCGTTCCGAGGATGCGCTCCCGGGAGACGAGGACCTTCGCGAAGCGCCGCTTTTCTTTCGGTCGCGTCCCGATGGGAGGGGCGGGCCCACGCGATGCACACCCTGCCCCGAGCGCCGTCCCTATGACAGCCGCTCCCGCGATCCGGAGAAAAACCCGTCGGTTTACCGAGCCGTCGTGCAATCCGACAGTCCTCCTCCCCCTGCCATTCCAATCTTTCTCCCTGTCCGGATAGGATACCTCTTTCCCTCTTGCCTGATTTCAATCTTCCCGCTGCTGCATCATTATCGCAACGGAAAACCGGAAAACAACGTTTCGAAGCGCGCACGGGAATGAAAACCAAAAGCGCGCCGGTCGTAAAAGGAGGGAAATCGGACAACGGGGGTGATCTACGAGACCGGATGACCACGGACGCCGGTTCGAATTCTTTGCATTGGTGGAGGCGGGGGGAGTTGAACCCCCGTCCGAAGACTCTTTACTCCGGGCTGCTACGTGCGTTTCCGGTCGTTTGGATCTCGTCTTCGGGGACCCCGGCCGGCAGGGTTCCCTTCGGACCATCCCGGTGACTTTTCGCCTTTTGGCCCACCGGGAGAGGGCCTAAGGCTATCCCGTAGAGTCGACGCCCTTGCGCCTGTACGGGCATTCGGCGGTCGGACGTACGCGGCTTTAAGCCGCGTAAGCGTAGCTATAGTCGTTGGCGACTATGTGGTTCCCGCTTTTGACGAGGGTGCGGGGCCTCGGCACGCAACCCGGGAGCATCGACGTCCCCGTCGAAACCGTTTCGCCCCCATGCCTGAATCATACCACCTTATGCCGCCTTCCGGTACAGCGCCGACCGGCCGAGCCAGCGTGAAAAAGACGTCAGGTGGATCCTCCACCGGATCTGGAGTTCCTCGATGTCGACCTGGTATCCCTCCCGGTTGAACCACTGGTACATCAGCGCGAAGTCGTGCCCCACGGCCGCTTCGGCCTTGTCCTCCGGGATCGCCTCGTACCGGATCTCCCGGTTCATGGCACAGGAGATCTGGAGGGCAATCTCTTTCATGGTGAGTTCGGCGCCCGCAAGGTCAATTTCCTTCCCGATGAACTCCCTCGGCCGCAGGAAGGCTTCCGACGCAAACTCCCCGATGTCGGAAAGGGCGATCATCTGAAGCTTCCTGTCGGGCAGAAGCGGCGTGGTCAACACTCCCTTTTCGATGGAGGGGTAGAGCCATGGGGAGGTGAAATTCTCCATGAACCAGACCGGCCGCAGAATCGTGCAGGCCTGTCCGGTTTCCTTGATGTAGGACTCCACCTTGGCCTTGCTCTCGAAATGGGGGATCCCCGTGCCGAGGTTCGCTGCGGACACCGAGGAATAGACGATGTGCGGGGCGCCGAACTTCCAGCAGGCCAGCACGATCTCCTTCCCCTGCTCCATCTCCGCATCGGGCCCTTTCTCGAAGGGGGTGCCCATGAGGAAAACGCCGTCCGCCCCTCGGATCGCTTCCTTCAGACTTTCACGGTCATCGAAGTCGCCGCGCACCACCTCCGCGCCATGGTTCGCCAATTCCTTTCCCTTTTCCAGGGAACGCGTCATCACGCGGACTTTCTGTCCCTTGGCGAGAAGGCTCCGCGCCACGGACCCACCCTGCTGGCCGGTGGCCCCGGTGACCAATATCGTCCTGCTGGCTGCCATGATACGGTTCCTCCTTTGCTTTCTTTTTCCTCCATTAGATGCCGGGGGTCGGTGCAGGGAATCGCTCCACGCGCAGGAAGGAGTCCTCGATGCTATAATCCTTACCCCATGTCCCGGACGATGTTTTTTCCCTCCTCGTTCCTCCTTTTATCGCTGTTTTTTTGCCTGGATGCGCATGCGGCCGGCACCTTGACCGTCGCGGCGGTCGGGGACATCATGATGGGCACCGCCTGGCCCGAAGAAATCCTCCCCCCCGGGGACGGTGTGGGAATCTTCGACAATGTGCAGGAGAGTTTCAACGGCGCCGACATCGTCTTCGGAAACCTGGAGGGGCCGCTCGTGGACAAAGGCGAGGGGGCCAAGTGCGGGAAAAGGCGGGGCGCCAGGAAGTCCTTATGCTTCGAGTTCCGGACGCCCACCCGGTACGTCAAGCACCTGGAATCCGCGGGCTTCAACGTGATGAACGTCGCGAACAACCACTCGTTCGACTTCGGCCTCGAGGGCGTGGAGAGCACGGTCGACACCCTTGGCGAAGCCGGAATTCAGGCCGCGGGGGGAGACAGCGTCGCCACGTTTGACCTTTGCGGCAAGAGCGTCGCCCTCGCCGGTTTCTCCTATTCCCCGCCCTCTTCGTTTTCCTACCCCCTGCTGGACATCCCCGCCGCAATGGAGATCGTCGGCCGATTGAAGCAGGAAAACGACCGGGTCATCGTGTCTTTCCATGGAGGGGCGGAAGGGAAGGACGCATTGCGGGTGCCGAATGCCGACGAATTCTTCGCCGGAGAGAACCGCGGGAACGTCGTTCGCTTCGCGAGGGCCGTGATCGACGCCGGGGCCGATCTCGTGATCGGCCACGGGCCGCACGTGCCGAGGGCGATGGAAGTCTACAATAAGAAACTGATCGCCTACAGCCTCGGGAATTTCCTGACGTACGGCAGGTTCAACCTCCAGGGGGCAAGCGGGGTGAGTCTGGTGCTCAAAGTCTCGATCGACCTGGAGACCGGGAACTTCGCGGGCGGGACGATCGTTCCCGTGACGCTCCTGGAGCGGGGGATCCCCTACATCGATCCGGAGAAACAGGCGGTCCGGCTGATCCGGGATCTGACGGCTTCGCTGCCGGCGCCGGGCTTGGTCATCGGGGAAGACGGGAGCCTGACCCCGGATTAAATTTCGTCGGCCGTCTCTTCCAAGGGAAGCCGCCGCGCGCCCATGAACCGCTTGAGGAAATAGGGGGCGTCCAGACTGTCGACCTTGACTTTGCGGTCCCAGGAGGACGCGTGGATGAACTGGTTGTTGCCGAGATAGATTCCGACGTGGGAGGGGAACTTGGCGTACGTGCGGAAAAACACCAGGTCCGCGATGGAAAGCTCCTCCTTGCCCACCAGTTTTCCCAGATGGAACTGCTCCCTCGCGGTCCTGGGAAGCATGATGTTCAGCAGGCTGAAGACCTTCTGCACATATCCCGAGCAA
>Ga0334722_10000431_pt1 | contig 62763 bp, 51 predicted proteins | sample C3_bottom_MG_FD_207210 | JGI IMG/M metagenome (GOLD analysis project Ga0334722, IMG submission 207210) | Sediment microbial communities from Yellowstone Lake, YNP, Wyoming, USA - C3_bottom | ecosystem: Environmental > Aquatic > Freshwater > Lake > Sediment | place: USA: Wyoming | collected... | reverse complement strand
CGCTTCCTCGATCCGGGCGCTCGGGGCTATCCTTCGGTTCACGGCGTGGTCTCCTTCTGCGGGTTCCAAGGTCCGCTTCGGAGCCTACGCCGTCTTCACTTTTCCAGCGGTCTCAGGACGCCACCCCAGGGCGACCAACGGAAGAGGCAGGAAGGACAGGGGCTCCATGAAGACGGCGAACAGCGGCGAGTACCGATAGAGCGCCCCAATCGGAGGCTGCGCGAAGGCATATGGATCCTGCCCGGCAGCGGCGCGACGGCCTGCCTCGAGGTAGACGCCCAGATCGAACGAGTTCCACAGGGAACTTCTTGCCACGCCGATGGCCATCATGGCCGAGCCGATCGCAACGATTGGCAATGCCCACCGTCGGACGAAGGCCCAGTCGATCCTCCCGCTCGTGGCCTTACCGGGCCGGGCCATCGTCACGCCTCGGGCGAACGTCCTCCCCACTGCGAGCCGGTCGCGAGGACGGAGCTGCGCCACCCCGTCGGGGGCGAGGAAGCCCCACAAGATCGCCGAAGGGAGCCACGTCCCCCTAGGTCGATGCTCGTACCGTCGTACACGATCGCCTCCTCCCCTCCGTCGGGCCGAGTCTAGGTTCAAGCCCGCCGCCCCGTCCCGGTTGTCACTCCCGAGGTCGCGCTCAGTATGACGACCAGCGCGAGATGAGCAACCTGGCGCTTGCGCAGGTACCTGCGCTCGGGCTGCTTTCAAGCATCAACGAGCATGAGCAACACTACGCGGCTCGGTGTCGGTTCGAGTACGACTGCTCTGGGCTGCCGGCGGGAGCAGAACCGGGTCGGATAGGCTGACGCGGTGAGCAACCGAACCGCGATCAGGCAGGCACTGGTTGCCGCCGGATTCGTGCTCGCGGCCGTTGTCTACTGGCAGAGCGCCCGCCTGTTCGATGCCGGGCGGCCGGACCTCTTCTACCTCGCTGACGCGTTCGTCCACGGTCGGGTCTGGCTGGAGCGTCCGCTCGGGCCGTACGACGTCATCCTGATCGACGGCCGGGTCTACGTCCCGTTTGCGCCGTTCCCGGCGCTCGCATTCGTTCCCCTCGTCGCCCTCGTCGGACCGGCGACCGCCACGGCCTGGCAGCCGGCGATCAACGCCCTGCTGGCGACCACCGGCGTCGCGCTCGCCTGGGCACTGATGGGCCGCCTTGGCGTCCGGTCGACGAGGGACCGGTTCTGGATCGCGCTCCTGTTCGGGTTCTCGACCCAGGTCTGGTGGGTCGTGACCCGGGGCGGCGTCTGGCACACCGGCCACCTGATCGCGGCGATGCTCACCCTCGCCGGCCTGATCGAGGCCTCCGGCCGGCGGCGGCCGTGGCTCCTCGGGCTGCTCGCCGGCGCCGCGTTCCTGACCCGTGCGCCGCTCGCGTTCGCGATCCCGTTCTTCGCCTGGATCGCCGTCGCCGACGAGGGCCGGCTCGATCCGCGGGCCTGGCGCTGGCGGGCGCTCGTCCCGTACCTTGCCGGCGTCCTGCCCAGCTTCGTCTTCTTCTTCTGGTACAACTGGGCCCGCTTCGGCTCGCCGCTCGAGTCCGGCTACGCGCTGGCGAGCCTGCCGCCATGGCTCGAGGCGCAGCGCGAGCGCGGGCTCTTCTCGCTCGCCCATCTCCCGATGAACCTCGACTACCTCTTCCTCCACCTCCCGGCGCCGATCCCCGAGTTCCCGTACTTCAGGCCCGACGGTCTCGGGCTGTCGATCTTCCTGACCAGCCCGGGCCTCCTGCTCGCGCTCCGGGCGCCGTGGCGCTCGAGCCGGGCGATCGCGCTCGGGCTGACGGCGCTCGCGGTCCTCGTCCCGAGCCTGCTCTACTACGGCGGCGGCTGGCTCCAGTACGGCTACCGCTACGCGCTCGACTCGATCCCGTTCGTGATCGCCCTGTGCGGGCTGGCAGCGGCGCGCCACGGCGTGGGCCGGGGATGGCGGGTCCTGATCCTGTTCGGGGTCCTCGTCGGCCTCGGCGGCGTCTACTGGGCGTACCACCTGTGATGCTTGACGCAACGTGGCTGCCTGTTATCGTTGGGCATGCCAAGTAGCGTGATCAGGACGAGTACAAACGTGAATCGACGGTTCTACACGCCACGGGAAGTGGCCGAGATGCTCGGCGTCAGCACGACGACCGTGCTCAAGCTCATCCACGATGGAAGCCTGCCCGGCATCAGGGTGTCCGAGCGCATCTACCGGATTCCCATCCCCGCATTCGAGCGGTTCCAGGCCGGTGGTGCGGCGCCGTCGTTCACCCCCCAGGTCCGCAGGGTGGAGCGGCTGGAGCCTCTCGGTGAAGGCGAGGAGCTGCCCCGACGGAGGGAGTCACCGGTCGATGTGATCCGGTGAGCCTCGATCTGGCCGGGCTTGGTCGCTACCTCGTCGGCCTGACGACGTACGTCGAGCGCTGGGGGGTGGAGATCGGGCACCTCCCGAGCCTGGATCGCGACCCGGACGACGTGATCGGCTTCGTGATCGAGGGGAGGCTTCCGGCGACGACAGGTCCCGGGGCCGAGATCATCCTGCGGGAGCGATGGTCTCCGGACGCTGGTCGCTGGGAGCGCAGCGAGTACGCCTACGAGCTGATCGACCACGAGCTGGCGAGCCGTCGGGCGTTCCACCAGCACGACAGCGAGGCATTCATCCGCCGGTTCCGGGTCGTCGTGCATGAACATTGCGAGGGGGTTCTCGGGTCACCCGATCGTCTGCACTACGCGGGATTGCCCGTTCTCGACGGATACGACGGCGCAAGACGGCTGCTCGCGATCTGGGTGGATCCAGGCGGGATCTCGTGCGAGGGTCTGACGTGCCTCGAGGCCTGAGCGGTCCCGGGTGGGACCGGCCCCGCGCCGCGGCGTTCGGGCTCGATCGCGTGCTCGTCCTCGCGATCGTCGGCTCGCGTCTCGTCGTGGTCCTGGCGGCCGTGCTCGCCGAGGCGGTCGTCAGCCGGAACCCGGCCCTCACGAGCGGCGACGGGGCGCCGATCCTGCGCAGCCTGACGAGCTGGGACGGCTGGTGGTACCTCGGGATCGTGCGCGACGGCTACCACGCCGCCCCGCTCGTCGACGGCTACCACGACTACGCGTTTTTCCCGCTCTACCCGCTCCTCGTCCGGGCGCTCTCGTTCCCCTGGCCGCAGTTTGCCGCCCTGGTGGCGGTCGTCCTGTCGAACCTCCTGTTCGTCGCCGCGCTCGTGCTCCTCGTGCGCCTCGGTCGGCTCGTCCTTGGCGACGAGCGGGCGGGTCGAGGGGCCGTCCTCCTCGCGATCTCGCCGTTCGCGGCGGTCTTCTCGATGGCCTACTCGGAGAGCCTCTTCCTCGTCCTCTCGCTGGCGGCGTTCCTCGCCGTGGAGCGCGATCGGCGCCCGCTCGGCGGGCTGTTGCTCGGGCTGGCGGCGCTCACCCGGCTCCAGGGCGCGGTGCTCGTCCTGCCGCTGTGGCTCGTCCTCTTCCTGCGCGACGGGCGGCGGCTCCGGCCCTCGCAGGCGTGGCTGCTCACGGGTCCGCTGGCGGGAGCCGCGTTCCTCGGATTCGTGGCGGTCCTGACCGGGAGTGCGGGGGCGTATGGTGCGGCGCAAGCGGCCTGGGGTCGAGCCGGAGTCGGAAGCGCAGCCACCGGCCCGGCGATCGGGTCCGCCCTCGACCTCAACCAGGCCGTTCTCCTGGTCACCCTGGTCGGCTCACTCTTCCTGCTCGTCTTCCGGCGCGTCGACCGGGTCCCGTGGACGTACGCGCTCGTCCCGCTCCTCGCCGTCGGCGCGGTCTTCGCGAGCGGGATCCTCGAGTCGGTTGGGCGATACGTGACCCTCGCCTTTCCGAATGCCTGGCTCCTGGCCGGACGGCGGGCAACCTGGTTCCGGCGAGGCTGGCCGGCGCTCTCGCTGATTCTCCTCGGTCTCGTGTCGCTCCAGATGTTCCGCGGGCAGTTCGTGCCGTGAGCCCGGGGCCCGATAGACTGCGCGGCGTGACGCCCGACAGCCTGACCCTCGTCCTGCCCGCCTACAACGAGGAGGCGCGGCTCGGCTCGGCGCTCGACGAGCTGTTCGGGTACCTGCGCCGGCGCGGTGGGCAGGCGCGCGACGGGGGCCTCGGCGCCGAACGCCTGCCAGGGCGGATCGAGGTCCTCGTCGTCGACGACGGGAGCACCGACGGGACGGCCGCACTCGTTCGCGCCCGGCCCGAAGCGACCGCACCCGGCGGCGCCCCGGCGACCCTGCGGCTGCTGAGCGTGCCGCACGGCGGCAAGGGGGCCGCGGTCAGGGCCGGGATGCTCGCCGCCGAGGGTGACGTGATCGTCTTCGCCGATGCCGACATGGCGACCCCGCCGGACCAGCTCCCGCTCCTGGTCGAGGCGCTCGAGTTGGCCGACGTCGCCCTCGGTAGCCGGATCCAGCCCGACGGGTCGGACATGCGCCGGAGCCAGCCGGCCTGGCGGCGCCTGCTCGGCTCGACCTTCCACCTCCTCGCCTCGGCCTGGGTCGCCGGGCCGGTCCGCGACACCCAGTGCGGGTTCAAGGGGTTCACCCGCACCGCGGCCCACGACCTGTTCGCTCGCCAGCGGATCACGAGCATCGTCTTCGACGTCGAGCTCATCTACCTCGCCCGCCGGCGCGGCTACCGGATCGCGGTCGTCCCGATCCACTGGTACGACCGGCGCGGCTCGCGGATGCACCCGGGCATCGCGCTCGCGCTCCGGGTGGCCTGGGATCTCGTCCGGATCCCGTTCCTCCACCGCGACCTCGGTCGCCTCGCCCCTGCCCCCGCCCCTGCCGACCGTGAGCCGCCCGCCAGCTGACGAGCGATCGGCCGAGCCGATCGGCCGGCGCCCTGACCCCTCCAGCCCGCGCCTGGCCCCCTCCACCCGGCGCCTGGAGCCGCTCGCCCGGGTCGCCCTGCCGGTCGCGGCCGTCGTGGTCTTCGGCGCCGGGCTGGCCGCGATCCTGGCCGCTGCCGGCCCGACCCTCGGCTACGACTTCCAGGCCTACCTGCACGCCGCCCGGCGCCTGCTCGAGGGGCAGACGCTGTACGACCCCGGCGTCGACCTGGCGGGCGGCTTCGCCGTCTTCCTCTACCCGCCCCCGTTCGCCCTCGCCTTCGTCCCGTTCGGCCTCCTGCCCGACGGCCTGGCGCTCGCGGCCTGGCTCGTCCTCCTCGGCGCCGCGTTCCTGGCCGGGGTCGCCCTCCTGCCGGTCCGGCGCAACGTCCGCTGGCTCGTCCTCCTCCTCGCCGGCCTGCAGTGGCCGTTCCTGTACGCGATGAAGCTCGGCCAGGTGGCACCGCTGCTCGTCCTCGCCTTTGCCGCAGGCTGGCGGTGGCTCGACCGACCGGCCGCCCTGGCCGGGGCGATCGCGGCCGGGACGGCGATCAAGCTCCAGCCGGCGCTCCTCTTCGCCTGGGCGGTCGTCGAGCGGCGCTGGCGGGCCGTCGCCCTCGGCGCGGCGGCGCTGGCCGGGCTCGCGATCGCGGCCACGATCGTCACCGGACCCGCCGCCTGGGCGGACTATGCCGCCCTCCTGGGGAGGGTGAGCGCGCCGGTGACGACGCCCCACAACTTCACGCCCGGCGCGATCGCCTGGCAGGCCGGAGCGTCCGAGACGCTCGCGACCGCGATCCACTGGCTGAGCCTCCTCGCCGTCGGGCTCGTCACGGCCTTCGCCTGGTTCCGGCGCGACGGCGAGACGAGCTACGTCGTCACTGTCGTCGCCAGCCAGCTCCTCTCGCCGGTCCTCTGGGACCACTACGCGGTCGTCCTGCTCATCCCGGTCGCGCTCCTGCTCGAGCGGCGGCAGTGGTGGGCCGTCGCGATCCCGCTCGTCACCTGGGGTCCGGCGTGGGTCTACCCGGTCGCCTTCTTCGCGGCGCTCCTCGGGCCGTTGTTCCGCCCGCCGGTCGAGCCGTCCGCGTCGCCCGGCGCAGTCGGCGCCGTCGCCCGGCCCGGGTGAACGTCGGTTGCGTGGGCAACGACCCGGGGCGTCCGGTGCTATCCTCCCCGCCGTGACCCCGACGACCTCCGAGACGGAGCCTGCCTGTCCCCCGACGCCCGCCCTCGACGTCCTCCCTCGTTCGCCTGCCCGGCCCCTGGTGGCGATCCACCGGCCGTTCGATTCGATCGACCCGGCAACCTGGGACGCGCTCGCCGCCCGGAACCCGTGGGCCACCCCCTTCGCACGCTGGGCGTTCCATCGCGCCTGGTGGGACGCCTACGGGGCGAACGCCCACGACCAGACCCTCGTCGTCCTCGAGCCCGGGCCGGACGGCACGCCGGGCGCCGGCGCACCTCCGGTCGCGATCGTCCCGCTCATGCACCGTCACGAGGTCGAGCCGGCCGATGCGCTCGTCCACACGACGATGCGCCACGGCTCGTCCGAGCCGCTCACCCCGGTCGCCCCGACCGCCAAGGCGGTCTTCTTCGGCGCCTCCTACCACGCCGACTACGCGACCCTCCTCGGCGCCCCCGACGACCTGGTCTCGATCGCCGAGGCGTTTGCCGCGCACGCCGCGGCGCCGCCTGCCCCGGACGACGCCCACCCGGCCCCCTGGGACGTAATCGACCTGCGCCGGCTGCGCTCCGGCGACCCGGCCATCGATGCCCTTGCGGGCGCCTTCCTCCGGCGCGAGGCGTCGGCGGGCTGGACGGTGAACGTCGAGCGCGAGGACGTCTGCCCGGTGATCACCCTGCCCGAGGGGGTCGACTTCGAGGGCTATCTCGACACGCTCGGCAGGAAGGAGCGCCACGAGATCCGGCGCAAGCTGCGCCGGGCCGCGGCGGCCGGCGAGGTCGTCCTGGCCGAGGCACCCGACCCGCTCGCCGAGCTCGACACGTTCATCGACCTCCACCAGCGGCGCTGGGGTGCCGACGGGCTCTTCCCTCCGACCCCCGGCGGGGCCGCAAGCCGGCTCTTCTTCCGTCGCCTGTTCGAGCTGTTCGGCCCGGCCGGGCCCCTCCGGCTCAGCCTGCTCACGATTGGCGGACGGACGATCGCGGCGGGCATCCACTTCGACGACGGCGAGCGGCTCTACTACTACAACGCCGGGATCGACCCGGCCGCGCGCGAGCTCTCGCCGGGCGTGGTCATGGTCGCCCGCTACGTCGCCCGGGCGATCGAGCTCGGCCGGCGGACGCTCGACTTCCTGCGCGGCAACGAGCCGTACAAGTACGAGTGGGGCGCCCTCGACGAGCCGATCCAGCGCCTCCTCGTCCGGCGCGGGGAGGGTCCCGCCCGATGAGCGGCGGGTCGGGCACGATGAGCGGCGGGTCCCGCTGATGGGCAGGCCGGCGCCCGACGATCCCTGCCTCGAGCCCGCCGAGCGCGGGCCGCTGCCCGACGGACGGCGTGTCCGGGTCGTCGAGGTGCTCGCGACCGGGACGAACGGGGGCGCCCAGGAGCACGTCTATTCGCTCGTCTCGCGCCTCGATCGATCGCGCTACGAGGCGAGCGTCGTCTCCCTGTCGCCGGGCAGCGCGGCTCGCCGGATCGCCCGGCTGGGCGTGCCGGTGACGGTCCTCGACGAGCACGACGACGCGGTCGCGGTCGGGGCGCTGACGGCGCTCCTGGCGGAGATTCGTCCCGACGTCGTCCACAACCACATGTACCGCGCCGAGCTGGTCGGGACGCGGGCGGCGATCGCCCTCGGGGCGATCGGTCGACGGCGCCCGTACGTCGTCTCGACCGTCCACTCGTCCCGCGTCCGCTCGCCCGAGGACCGCGAGATGCTGCGCGCACTCACCCCGGAGATGGATCACCTGATCGCGGTCTCAGGCGCGATCGAGGCCAAGATCGCCGCCGAGGGCCGGACCGGGGCGCCGGTCTCGCTCATCTACAACGGGGTCGACCTCGAACGCTACGACCACCAGGAGCCGTGCTGCACGCTGCGCGAGGAGTACGGGATGCCGCCCGAGGCGCAGGTCGTCGGGGTCGTCGCCCGCCTCGAGCCCGAGAAGGGGCACCCGACCCTGCTCGAGGCCTGGCCGCTCGTCCTCCGGGCGGTGCCGGACGCGTACCTGCTCGTCGTCGGCGAGGGGAGTCGCCGCGAGGCGCTCGAGGCCGAGGCGACCGAGCTCGGCATCCGCGACCGGGTCGTCTTCACCGGCCGGCGCGACGACATCCCGGCGGTCACGGCCGCCCTCGACGTGGCGGTCCTGCCCTCGTATCGCGAGGCGCAGGGCCTGACGATCCTCGAGGCGATGGCGCTCTCGCGGCCGGTGGTCGCCTCGAACGTCGGGGGGATCCCCGAGATGATCGAGGACGGGGTGACCGGGTTGCTCGTCCCGCCCCACGATGCCCCGGCCCTGGCCGAGGCGATCGTCCGCCTGCTGCGCGACCACCCGCTCGCGGACATGCTCGCCCGGGCCGCCCACGACATGGTCCACCGGCGCTTCTGTATCGAGCTGATGGTCCACGCCGTCGAGGCGATCTACGACGAGGGGGCCCGGGCGGTGCGCCTGAGCGAGGTCGCCGCAAGCTGACGGGCCCGGCCGGTAGTCGCTGGTGGGCTCGGACCGAGTAGCATCCGCGGCGATGAGACGGCCGAGTTCCCGGGATGTCCTCGTGTTCGTGTCGCTGGCGGGACGCGAGCTGGTTTCGGGCCGACGGTTCGTGAGCGACGCATGCGGTCAGCAGGTTGCCCGGCTCGGCCGGTTGCTCGAGCATCCGGCGATACGGCCGGCCCTGGTCGTGGCTGGCGTAGCGTTCGCGCTCAGGCAGGCTCTCGCGGCAGCCAGCGGAGACCTGTACGTCCTGTACGACGCCCACGCGTACTGGAGCGCGGCGGCCCTCGACGACCCCTACCGATCCACGATTCAGGGTGGTTTCGACGGCCTGGGCGGCCTCTACGAGTACAAGTATCCGCCGGTTCTGGCGCAGCTCCTCGCGCCGGTACACCTGCTTCCCTGGCCGGTGTTCGCGGGCCTCTGGACCCTGTTCCTGTTCGGGATCCTCCTCGTCGTCTCGGACCGGTGGGCGTTCGTGGCCCTGTTGTTCCCGCCTGTCCTTGGGGAGCTGCACCTCGGCAACATCAACTTGCTGATCGGACTCGCGATCGTGCTCGGGCTTCGCTGGCCGGCCCTCTGGTCCTTCGTCCTGGTGACGAAGCTGACCCCGGGGATCGGTCTGCTCTGGTTCCTCGTCCGGCGCGAGTGGCGGTCCCTGGCTGTCGCTCTGGGCGCGACCGCGACCGTCGCTGGGATCTCCTATCTCGCGGCGCCATCGCTCTGGAGCGACTGGCTCGTCGCCTCGCGGACCCAGATCGCGGCCACGATCGTGCTGCGGCCCCAGAGCGCCCCGATCGTCCTCCCGGTTCGCCTGGCCGTGGCGGCAGTGCTCGTCCTGTGGGGCGCCCGGACCGACCGGCCCTGGGTGCTCCCGGTGGCGGCGTCGCTTGCAGTCCCGTTCGCGTGGTGGAACGTGCTCGCCATCGCAGTAGCGGCGATCCCGCTCGTCGGCCCCCCGCCTGCGTGGCTGGGCCAGCAGCCGTCTGCCCGGCACGGCGCCCGCCCGGCCGTGAGACACTGACGCCCCCAGTGCCCACGATGCCGCGGTCGGCGCGCCTCGCCCCCACGCTCCCGGAGCTGTGGGCGTTCCTGGCGGTCGCCCTGCCCGCGGTCGCGGCGCTGATCGCGCCGATGTCGACGGTCGATCTCGCCTACCAGGTCCGGGCCGGCCAGCTGATGATCGAGCGGGGCGCCGTCCTGCGCACCGACCCGTTCACGTTCACCACCGGCGGCCAGCCCTGGCTCGACCAGCAATGGGCGGCCCAGGTCGTCCTCGGCGGGCTGTACGAGCTCGGCGGCTGGGCGCTCCTGGCGCTCGTCCGGGCGCTCGTTGTCGGGGCGATCTTCTGGCTCGTCTACCGCGCCTGCCGCCAGGCGGGCGCCGGTCAGCGGGCGGCGGCCGGCCTGGCCCTGGCGGCCTTCGCGGTCGCCGCGGTCTCTCTCGCGTTCCGGCCGCAGCTGCTCGGGATGGGGCTCTTCGCCCTCACCGGCTGGCTCGTCGCGAGCCGCCGGCGCCATCCGCGCCGCCTGTGGATCGTGCCGCTCCTCGTCGCCGCCTGGGCGAACCTCCACGGCAGCTTCTTCCTCGGCCCGGCGCTCCTCGGCTTCGCCTGGCTCGAGGACCGCTCCGAGCGCGTGCCGGGGGCGGACCGGACGCTCCTCGTCGCGCTGCTCGCGGCCGCGGCGGCGGCCGTGAACCCGTGGGGGGTCGGCGTCTGGCAGTACGCGGTCGGGCTGTCCGCGGACCCCACGATCCGGCACCTCGTCACCGAGTGGCAGGTGACGAGCCCGGTCTCGTTCGCCGGAGCGGTCTTCTACCTCTCGCTCGCGGGCGTGGCCGGCACGCTGATCGTCTCCCGGCGTCGGCGCGCCTTCGCCTCGTGGCCGGCGCTCCTCTGGCTCGGTCTTCTGGCCGCGATCGGTGCGTACGCCGAGCGCGGGGTCGCCTGGTGGGCGATCGGGGCCCCGCCGGTGTTCGCCGCGCTCCTGTTCGGTGACCGGATCAGCAGCTTCGGCGGCCGCCAGGCCGGGCGAGACGCTCACCCGGCCGTCCCGCCCGCCGCCCGCCCCGAGCGCCGATCGCCGGTCAACGGTGCGCTTGCGCTCTCGATCGTCGCCGTGGGGATTCTGGTCCTGCCGTCCTGGCGCGCGGCGAGTCCGGCGGACGGCCCACTCCCCCTCCTTGCCGCCGCGCCGACGGAGATCACCCGGGCGCTCGAGGCCCGCGCCACCTCCACCGACCGGGTCTTCGTTCCCCAGGCGCTCGGCTCCTGGTTCGAGTTCGCCCTGCCCGGCGTGCCTGTCTTCGTCGACTCGCGGATTGAGCTCTTCCCGGCCAGCGTCTGGGACGACTACCTCGCCGTTTCCGCCGGCAGGCCCGGCTGGCAGGCGGTCCTCGACCGATGGGGCGTGACGGTCGTCGTGGTCGACCCCGCCGACCAGCCCGCCCTCGCCGCCGCCCTTCGGGTCGATCCCGCCTGGCGCCTCGTCTACGAGGGCAAGGATGGCCTGGCGTTCAGCCGCGCCTGAGCCAGCCACACGGTGGCCCGGTCTCCCGGACGGCCGACGGGACCGACCGGGTCCGGCACTCTGCTACAGTCCGCCGGCAGAGAGCAGCAAGGGGGACCGATGCCCGACCGAGCCGTCACCGGCCACGCACCTCCGCCCGCGGACCTCGACCTCGTCGTCCTTGGCGGCGGCGGCCACGTCGGCCTGCCGCTCAGCCTCGCCTTCGCCCGGGCAGGCTTGCGGGTCGGGATCTTCGACACGAACGAGGCGACCCTGGCACAGATCGCCCGGGGCCAGATGCCGTTCCTCGAGAACGGCGCCGACGCGCTCCTCCGGGAGCTCCTCCCGACCGGGCGCCTGGCGTTCGACCGGTCGCCCGGGATGCTCACCCGGAGCGACAACGTGATCGTCGTCATCGGCACCCCGATCGACGAGTTCATGGGCCCCTCGACGTTCGTCTTCGAGCGTGCGGTCGACCAGCTCGCGCCCCACCTGCGCGACGGCGCCCTCGTCGTCCTCCGGAGCACCGTCTACCCCGGGACGACCGAGTACGTCGCCCAGGAGCTCGCCCTGCGCGGGCGCTCGGTCGCGATCGCCTACTGCCCGGAGCGGATCGCCGAGGGTCACGCCCTCGACGAGCTCTCGTCGTTGCCCCAGATCGTCGGCGCCGACGACGACGCGACCGGCGAGCGGGCCGCGGCGCTCTTCCGGCACCTGACCGATCGGACGATCCGGACCTCGACCAGGGAGGCCGAGCTCGCCAAGCTCTTCACGAACGCCTGGCGCTACATGAAATTCGCGATCGCGAACCAGTTCTTCATGATCGCCGACCAGGCCGGGGTCGACTATGGCAACGTCCTGCGGGCGATCCGCGAGGACTATCCTCGGGCCGCCGACCTGCCCGGCCCCGGGTTCGCCGCTGGCCCGTGCCTGCTGAAGGACACGATGCAGCTGGCCGCGTTCACGAGCGACCACTTCCCGATGGGCCAGTCGGCGATGCAGATCAACGAGGGCTTCCCGGCCTACATCGTCTCGGCTCTCGAACGCCGCTACGGGCGGCTGCGGGGCCGGACGGTCGGCATCCTGGGGATGGCGTTCAAGGCCGAGTCGGACGACACCCGGGCCTCGCTCAGCTACAAGCTGCGCAAGCTCCTCTCGTGGGCCGGGGCGCGGGTCCTGTGCACGGACCCGTACGTGATCGATCCCCGCCTCGTGCCGCTCGAGCGTGTCGTTGCCGAGAGCGAGCTGCTGATCCTCGCTGCTCCCCACAACGCCTACCGTGGCCTCGAGATCGGCGGCAAGGACCTCGTCGACGTCTGGGGTGCGCTGGGCCGGGGGATCAGGCTCTGATGCGCCTGCTCGTCACCGGCGCCGCCGGGTTCATCGCTGGCTACCTCGTCCCGGAGCTGCTCGAGGCCGGCCACGAGGTGATCGGGCTCGACAACTTCAGCAAGTACGGACGCCTGGCGAAGTCATACGACAGGCACCCTCGCTACCGCCTGGTCGAGGGGGACGCAAAGGACGTCGCCCTGCTCGAGGAGCTCGTCAGCGGCTGCGACCAGGTCGTCGCGGCCGCGGCGATGATCGGCGGGATCAGCTACTTCCACGAGTTCGCCTACGATCTCCTGGCCGAGAACGAGCGGATCCTGGCCTCGACCTTCGACGCCGCGATCGGGGCCCACCGGGCCGGGACGCTGGCCCGGATCGTCGTCCTCTCGAGCTCGATGGTCTACGAGTCGGCGACCGTCTTCCCGACCCCCGAGGGCGCCCAGCTGACAAGCCCACCGCCGGTCTCGACGTACGGCTTCCAGAAGCTGATGTCGGAGTACTTCGCGAAGGGCGCCTGGGAGCAGTACCGGCTGCCGTACACGATCCTCCGCCCATTCAACTGCGTCGGGATCGGCGAGCGCCGGGCGGTCCGGGACACGGCGGTGATGTCGGGCAACGTCCGGCTCGCGCTCAGCCACGTCGTCCCCGACCTCGTGCTCAAGGTCCTCACGGGCCAGGACCCGCTGCACATCCTCGGCGACGGCAGCCAGGTCCGCCACTACACCTACGGCGGTGATCTCGCTCGCGGGATCCGCCTGGCGATCGAGTCGGACGCGGCGGTGAACGAGGATTTCAACCTCTCGACGGCGCAGAGCACGACCGTCCTCGAGCTGGCCGAGCTGATCTGGCGCCGGATCAACGGTGATCGGCCGTTCCGCTGGGTCTCCGACCCGCCCTTCGAGCACGACGTCCAGCGCCGGGTGCCCGACGTCCGCAAGGCGAAGGCGGTCCTCGGCTTCGAGGCCACGACGACGCTCGATGCGATGCTCGACGAGGTGATCCCGTGGATCCGCGCCGAGCTCGCCGCCGGCCGGATCTGATGCCTGATCTCGACGCGATCTACGCGAACCGATTTGACGACGCTGAGAGTGCCCGGAAGGATCGCCTCTGGGCGGTCCTCGGGCCGTTCTTCCAGCGGTGGGTGGACCCGGAGGCTCCGGTACTCGATCTCGCCTGCGACCGTGGTTACTTCATTCGTCACGTTCGCGCGGCTGAACGCTGGGCGAGCGATGTGAGGGATGTTGGCGGCCACCTGCCCGCGGACGTGCGCTTCGTCCGAGCGAACGGCCTCCAGCTTGCGGGCATCGTGCCCGGGTCCTACTTCGGGACGATATTCACGAGCAACTACCTCGAGCACCTCGGCTCGCCCGATGATGTGATCGCCCAGCTCCGGATCGCCAACGATCTCCTGCGCCCTGGTGGCCGACTCGTAGTCCTCCAGCCGAACATTCGGCTCGTCGGCGGCGCTTACTGGGACTTCATCGACCATCGCGTTCCGCTGACGGAGAAGAGTCTCGTAGAGGCCGGCGAGATGGCCGGCCTTCGAACGCTGACGGTCGTCACCAGATTTCTCCCCTTCACGACCAAGAGTCGCCTGCCCCGCCACCCAGCGCTCGTCCGGGCCTACCTCCGATTCCGTCCCGCCTGGTGGCTTCTTGGCAAGCAGACGCTGTACGTTGGGGAACGGCACGCTCACTCCGAGGTGCGGGCATGACCGAAGATGCAGGCGATCCCGAGCTCTCGATCGTCGTCCCGGTCTACAACGAGGGCGCGGCGGTCATCCCGGTCCTCCGCGCGCTCTCGAGCGCCGTCCGCACGCCCCACGAGATCCTCGTCGTGTACGACTTTGAAGCTGACACGACCGTCCCGGCCGTGCGGTCCGTCGCCGAGGAGCTGCCCGCCGTCCGCCTCCTGCGCAACGACCTCGGGCGGGGCGTTCTGAACGCGATGAAGGCCGGGTTCGCCGCCGCCCGCGCCCCGTATATGCTCGTCTCGATGGCCGACGGCTCCGACGAGCCCGCGATCATCGACCGGATGGTTGCCCTCGCCCGGGACGGTGCCGACATCGTTGCGGCCAGCCGCTACATGCGCGGCGGTCGGCAGATCGGTGGTCCGCCCCTGAAGCGGCTGCTCAGCCGGACCGCGGGCCTGACGCTCCACTGGTTCGCCGGCCTGCCGATCCACGACCCGACGAACAACTTCAAGCTCTACGCGCGCCGCTTCCTCGACTCGGTGACGATCGAGAGCACGGCCGGCTTCGAGCTCGCCCTCGAGCTGAGCGTGAAGGCGACGCTCGCCGGTCGCCGCCTGGCCGAGGTGCCGACGACCTGGCGCGACCGGACCGCCGGTCAGAGCAACTTCAGGCTTCGCGCCTGGCTGCCGCACTACCTGCGCTGGTACCTGGTGGCGCTCAGGGGGCGACTCCGCTCTCGGTGAGGCCGCCCGGCGCAGCGGGAAGATCGTGCCCGCCTGCCGCGCTGTCACGGACGAGGAGGATGAGCGTCACCGCCGTGATGGCCAGGATCACGACGGCACCCGCGGCCCCGAGCGGACCGGAGATCGGGAGCAGGGTCGCCAGTTGCCGGGTCGGCGGGCTGGCCGCGACGAGGTTCAGTGAGACCACGGTCGCGAGTGCCACCCAGCCCGGACGCACTACCCGGTCGGCCAGCAGGAGCGCCCCGAAGACGAGGGCAGCGTACGCATAGCGCTCGTGCATCGTCGTCAGGAAGGCGAAGGCCACGAGCACCGAGGCGGTCAGCCCGAGCACGAGCGTGCGCCCGGAGGGCGCGCGGAGGACGGCCAGAAAGACGACCAGCTCGAGCAGGGCCGTGACGGACAGGCCGATGAACCGCGGCGTCAGCGGTCCGATGATCGCCCCGCCATCGGACAGGAAGCTGCCACCGCCGTACGCTTCCTGGACAAGCCACCAGAGGTTCCAGGCGCGCAGCGAGAGGACGGCGAACACGTCGCCCTGGTACCCGGCCAGGCTCCCCAGGTAGCGGCCGGGACCGCCGTCGGCGATGAACGGCAGCCAGAGCAGGGCGGCGACCGCCGCCCCGACCAGGGCCAGCGGGACCGAGCCGCGAAGCCCGTGCCGGGCGAGGAACCAGGCCGCGAACGGCACGAGGAACGGAAACGCCTGGGGCTTCGTCATCAGCGACACCGCCAGGAGTGCCGCCGCCGCGCGATCACGACCGGAGAGGGCGAAGGCGACCGCCGTCAGCCCGCTCAGCGTGTAGATCGACTCGAACTGGCCCCACCACGCCGAGTCGTAGAACACGGCCGGGGTGAGCAGGACCGCGAGCGCGGCCCCGACTGCCCAGCGGGGTCGGTCCCGCAGGACCCAGGCGACCAGGGCCGCAAGCCCAAAGTCGGCCAGGGTCGCCGGCAGCTTCATCAAGGTCCGGATCGCGGGGTCCGATCCGTCGGTGACCGTCCGGAACGCCGGCTCGATCGCCGACAGGAACGCGAAGACGTAGACCATCACCGGCGGGAACGAGAGGTTCATCCGGTACGCTTCGCCGAGCGGCGCGCCGGCGATCCCGTGGACCCACCGGACGAACTGGTCGATATCGCCGCGCAGCCCCTCGGTCGGGAGGAGCAGAGCCCGGATCAGGCCGGCGGCAGCGAGTCCGCCCAGGAGCAGGGCCCAGTCCCGGGCCCGCCACCGGTTGCGTGTCCCGGCCAAGGGATGGCCGCCGCCGGTCCCGGGGAGGAGATCGGGTTGGCTCGTCCTAGACGCCGGTCGAGACCCAGTAGCGCTCGGCGTAGTCCGGCAGGCGACCGAGCGCGGCGAGCTTCGCGCCGTGGCCGCGGACCGCGTCGGCCATCGCCTCGGGGCCACCGAAGAGCCGGCCGAGCTGGCTGGCGTAGAGGCTGATGCCGCTGATCTTGCGCTCGACCTGGTCGCCGACGTCGGCGTACTCGGGCTCGAGCGAGACGGTCCGCGGCAGACCCTCGAGCGCCCCCGCCGGCAGGTCCTCGAGGCGGTTGAAGTCGTTCCACCAGGCGTACGGGAAGTCCTCGTAGAAGGCCACCCGGCCGACGTAGTCGGGGCCCGGCATCACCCACCGTCGTGACTCGCCGAGGAGCTCGACGCCGACCCGGCGGATCAGCTGGTGGTCGACATGGTTGCCGATCCCGAGCGGCAGGTAGAGCCGCTGCGGCTCGAGCCGCTCGATCTCGCGGCGCAGGAGCTCGTACGGCGCGGGGTCGTCCGGCCGCGGGGCACCGAGCAGCTCCTCGTCGCCCTCGTAGCCGCGGAAGACCGCGTCCGGGAGGTCGAGGAAGACGATCGAGGCCTCGGCGAAGTAGGCGAACCGCTCGTCCTCCAGGCGCCGGGCAGCCATCATCTCGCCGGCGGCCGCGGCCTCGACGAGCTCCTCGGTCAGGATCGGGCCCTGGTTCGGCTGGGTGTCGATCAGCGGCTGGCCGCCGAGTGCGCGGTTGTGGATGTCGGCGCGCCGATACCAGGACGAGCGCTGCCAGAAGCGCTTGGCGGCCGAGTCGGCGTCGGCCTGGGTGGCCTCGAGGCGATCATCGGTCGCGGCCCAGGCCGGCAGCTCGTCCGGACCGCCCGCGATCGGCTGGTCGGCGCCCAGGTTCGCCCGGTTGAACGCCTCGGTCGCGGGCCAGATCGCCTTCGAGCCGAAGCCAAGCGCCTCGCGCTGGTAGGGCGTCAGGGCGCGGTCCTGGCCGCTGCCGGAAAAGACGGTGATGATCGTGACGTTCTGGCCGAGCTCGCGCAGGCTGGCGATCAGCCCGCCGCAGGAGAGCGCGACGTCGTCGGGGTGCGGGGCGACGAAGACGTGTGCCATGGCCCGGCGAGTATACCGAGCCGACGAGGGCCCGCGTGGCGCCCGTCGCTCGGCGTCAGGAGGGCGACGGCGAGGCGGACGGCGAAGCTGGCGGCGACGGCGAAGCTGGCGGCGACGGCGAGCCCGAGGGCGCCGGCGAGCCCGAGGGCGCCGGCGAGCCCGAGGGCGCCGGCGAGGGCGACACGGGCGACGAGAACGGGGTGGGCGACGCGCCCGGTGCGGCCGAGGCGGCGGGCGAGGCCGACGGCGAGGGCGTCGGGAGCGGCGTGAAGAGGCCGGCGCTGCCGAAGAGGAGGCCGTACAGGAAGATCCCCGCGAAGACGGCCACGACCGCGATCACGAACGCCTGCGAGGGCCAGTCGTTGATCCGGACGGCCGCCTCCGAAGGCGTCGCGGCAGCCTCGCGGGGCGATGTCGTCCCCCCGCGCCAGAGCCTGGCCACCCGACCGCGTGCGCCGGCGCCGGCGTTCGTGCGCCCGGCATCCGCGTGTCCGGCGCCCTTCGCCCGGCCTGCTCGCGTCGCAGTCGGCGTGCCGGCGCCGCCCTCGAGCTCCGCCTCGTCGGCCGCCCCCGGCTCGCCCGACTCGGGCCCATCCGTCGGCAACGCCTCGTCGGGCGTGCCCTGTTCGTGATCCGTCATCCCGTCGTGTCACTCCGATCATGTCGCGCGCCGACCAGCCGCCGGGCGCGGCCGCCAGTGTACCGAAGCCCACCGTCGCGCGCGGGGCGCGTCGTCCCGCGGGCGCGCGCGTCGTCCCGCGGGCGAGCCCGGCTCGCGCTCAGGCCTCGCGGACCGACCGGAAGAAGAGCCCGCCCAGGCCGGCGCCCATCGTCACCAGCCCGAACAGGCCGATCACCGGACCCGGCCCGATCACCTGGGCGAGCGCCCCGCTCACGGCCAGCCCGATCGTCAGCGAGCCGTAGACGAGCGAGATCCGGAAGCCGATCACCCGCCCGATCAGCTCGCCCGGGGTCCGCTGCTGGAAGAGCGTCTGGCTCGGGATGACATAGATCATGTTCGCCAGGCCGCTCCCGAGCATCAGCCCGAAGGCGACCGGGAGGGAGCCGGCGAGCGCGAGCCCGGCGATGCACAACCCCCACAGGGTGAAGCCGACGATGACCATCGGCCCCTTGGCCAGGCGGGCCCCGATCAGCCCGACCACGAAGCCGCCGACGAGGCTGCCGACCCCGATCGCGGTCTCGAGGAAGGCGTACGCGGCGACCGCGTCGACCGGGCCGCGCTCGATCGCGTCCCGGGCATAGATCGGGGTGAGGGCGAGCAGGACGCCGAGCGCGAACTGTCCGACGACACCCTGGACCGTGTTCGCCAGGAGAACCGTTTCCCGGCGCAGGAAGTGCCAGCCCTCGAGCAGCTCATCCCGGAAGGAGGCCCACGCTCCGGGCCCGGCCGCAGTCGCGTCTGCGCCGTCGCGGCGCGCCGACCTCGTCAGGGCGGGGACCGCCATCGTCGCGATCAGGAGGGCCGATCCGACGTACGAGGCTGCGTCGATCCAGAAGGCGAGCGAGAGCGACGTCCCGACGAAGGCCACGAACAACCCGGCCAGCGGATAGCCGACCACATCGGCCAGCGTCTCGCCCACCCAGAGCGAGGAGTTCGCCGTCAGCAGCTCGTCGTCGCGCACGATCCGGGGCAGGACGGCCGTCCGGGCCGGGCGGAAGAAGATCGAGATCGAGGTGAGGATGAACACGAGCGGGTAGACGAGCCAGATGTTCACGACCGCCGCGACCGGGATGAGCAGCACGACCGCCGCCCGGAGGAGGTCGCTCGCGACCATCACCTCCTTGTGCTCCCAGCGATCGACAAGCGTCCCGGCCACCGGGCCGAGGAGCAGGTTCGGCACGGTCGCCGCGAGGAAGACGAGCCCGACCGCGAGGGGCGAGTTCGTCCGATCGAGGATCAGGAACGCAAGCGCGATCTGGTGGACCCGGTCCCCGAACAGGCTGATCAGCTGCCCGACCCACAACGCCGAGAACGACGTGTTCAGGGCGAGACGGACGTACGGGTGACGGCGTACCCGCTGGCCGAGGGCCGGGGCCGCCGGGCCGATCGGGCGCGGGGCAGGCAGGACGAGACCGCCCGCGGCCTCGAGGCCGGGCTCGAGCGGGGCGAGGGCCGCGGAACCCAGCCCCGGCCCGGAGCCGCCGAGGAAGGTCGGCCGTTCGAGCAGCGATGCTTCGGCGAGGCCGGCCGCGAGACCCGTTTCGCCGCCCACGAGCCGTCGAGGACGGTTGCGGCCGGGACCCAGGCGGGCGCTCGTCGAGAAGCCGGCCAGGTCCCGGCGGGCAGCCTCCGCCTCGTCGGCATCGAGCTCGCCGGGGGATCGGACGAGAGTGGCGAACAGGAAGAAGGCGAGCCCGGCCGCGATCAGCAGGTCGCCGACCGAGATCACGTCGCGCACGAACGGGGACGGGCCGGGGATGACGTCGCCCAGGAGCCCGGCGTGGAGCAGGAAGGATCCGTCGACCGAGGCCGGGAGCAGGACGTGGAGGACAGGGTCGACGTCGGCCGACCCGAACCCGGCGGCGGTCAGGCTCGGCTCCCAGACCGGCATGAACCCGCCGTTGGCGAGGATCGCGATCGCATTGCCCAGGATCCCGACCGCGGCGATCAGGATGCCCGGATGGCGCCGGTTCGCCCACAGGCCCACCAGGAGCGCCCCGTACGCGGCCGCGAAGAGGGGGAGCCGGAGGGTCTCGGCGAGCTCATTGCCCCGGATGAGTGCCGCCTCGGCGAGGAAGCGGACGATCACCGCGCCGAAGAGGAGCCCGATCCAGCGCAGCCGGACCGCGACGAGGTTGCCGATCCTGCCGCCCGCGAGCAGACCGACGATCAGCCCGAGGGCGACTCCGCCGAGCAGCACCTGCTAGAGCGGCTCGCCCTGCGCCGGTGCGTCCGGCACGGCCGGCACGGCCGCCGCCTGGGCCATCCGCGCCGCAGCCTGGGAGAGCAGCGGTACCGGGCGAGTCTCGGCCGGCCGGCCTGGATCGCTCACGCCCGCGGCCCACTTCGTGCGCACGAAGGCATCGACCACGACCGGATCGAACTGGATGCCGGCGAACTTGCGCAGCTCGGCGAGGGCCTGTTCCTGCGAGAGCGGCTTCATCCGGTACGGGCGGGCGGCGGTCATCGCCTCGAAGGCGTCGGCGACGTGGAGGATGCGGGCCAGCTTCGGGATCTCCTCACCCATCAGCCGGTCCGGATAGCCCGAGCCGTTGTACCACTCGTGATGGTGGCGGATGATCGGCAGCTCCGGCGCGAGCTTCGTGACCGGGGCGATGATCTCCGCCCCCTTCACGGGATGCGCGTTCATCAGCATCCGCTCCTCGCGCGTCAGCCGCTCCTGCTTGAGGAGCACGCTGTCCGGCACCCCGATCTTGCCCACGTCGTGGAGCAGGCCGCCCCACTCGAGCGCCTCGAGCTCCGCTTCGCTGACCCGCATCTCGCGCCCGATGTCGATCGCGATCTCCTTGACCCGATGGCTGTGCCTGCTCGTGAACGGGTCGCGCTTGTCGACGGCCTCGGCCAGGGCGCCGATCGTCTGGGTGAACATCTCGCGCATCTCGACGAACCGGTGATGGGCAACCCGCGTCGTGTACAGCGGCAGCGCGAACAGGAGCGTGGCCCAAATGCCGGCACCATCGGGCAGCCGATAGATCAGCGCCATCAACCATGCCAACGGAGTTAGTGCTATCAGACTGGTCGAGAATCCCTTGGCGTCGCCGAATGCGACCACACGGAAAGGTTGTCCAGAGCGTAGGGCCACAATCAGAGCGGTGATTGAGGTGTTGAGGGTGAAGTAGACCGTGGCGCCAACCATCGTGGCCACGAACTCCAAAGTCGGCCCGGTAGCGTTGCCCCGGAGCAACTCCATCGCCGTTCCGCCGACGATGGCCGGAAGCGAGATGGCGGCGTGATTCGCCAAGGTGCCGTACCACGGCACCTTACCTCGAAGCTCCCTCAGCTCCGTGGTACCGATCACCGCAACCCAGCCGGCGGCGACAGGCCCCCCGAGTACCATTGCGGCGACGATCGGCGCGATCGATGTGGACACAAGCGTCCCGCGAGGCATCTGAACCGGGAGCGCCGACGCAAACAGGGTGAGCACGGTCCAGAAACCGACCCCAGCGACTGCGGCGCGCGCGTCCGGTGGGGAAACCCAAGGGATTGAGATACCTGGCCGTATCCCGAATGCCCAACCCGATCGACTGGCAAACACAAAGCTCGCGGCAACGAGTGCAACAACACTCGCTGCCACGAGCCCCGTGATGAAGAGCTTCAGTGCTTTCGGCATCGCAGTCCCATGCGCCGGGTTGGCGACGAAACTCTACCCCCTCCGCGCCAGCGGCAGTATGGAACCAACGTACCTAGAACCCCTTGAGGGAAGCTCCTCCTGCGATCGCGGTGGCAAGCACCGCGCTGAGTGCAGTCAGGAGTCTCAGAAATCGAACCCGCATCGGTCGATCCTCAACTCTCCGCGGCTACCAAGGCTTGGTTGACGTTTCCGGCTTCACGCTCGTCCTCCTTGCGGCCCTCGTGCCCGAAGACACGAAAACCGACCTGACACGTGGTCGGTCGGTTGCACTACTCGCTCCGCTCCACCCTAAGTGCCCATTTCAGGTAGAGCATCGGCGCGTCCGAGCGTCTTGACATTGCTTCCTAGTACTTCCGTACCAGGAAGTGGGCGGACTATAGGCAGCGTCGTTGGGCTTGGTCAATACGCAAGCCTGCGTATCGGCACGGATGAGGCGGGGGTCGGTTCAGAGCTGGTCGATCGCCGGTGGTTCGATTCCGAGGTCGTCGCGCAGGACAGTGGCGTAGTGGTTGTACTGCTCGGCGGCGGCGGCGTGAGCGCCGGTGAGGTGATACAGGCGCAGGAGGGCGACCTCGAGTTGCTCGGCGTCCGGATCCACTTCGACTGCGCGACGGGCGATCGCAATGCCACGATCGTGGTGGCCCGAGGTGGCATCGACCTGGATCGCGCGCTCGACGATCTCGAGGTAGGCGGCATGGAGTGAGTCTCGATACGGGGTCGCCCACTCCTCGTAGGCAAAGTCGAGCGCAAAGCGACCGACATAGGCTTCACTGAGGGCTTGAACGTCCTCCGGGGACCCGGTCGAGGTACACGTCCGGATCAGGTCGCGACACAGTCGGCTTCGGCTCGTGATCAGCTCAGGGTCTAGCCAGAGCACGTCGGAATCGTGATGGACGTACCCGGGTGAAACATCCTCTCGATACTCGGGCTCGAAAACGCGGCGCAGGAAGTAGACCGTCTGGTTCAGGGAGTTGGCAGCCACGTCCGGCTCCATCTCCGGCCAAAGGGCGTCCAGGACCTGGTCGCGTGTCGCCGAGAGGTCGGGTCGCGTGAGGAGGAAGCACAGCAACGAAAGCACCTTGCGGCGCATCTCGGTACCCGGGATCAGCCGGTCGCCCACCCTCAGGGTCACGCGACCCTGATCCTCTACGAACACCCGAGGTGCCAATCGACGGGCAAGTTGTCGTCCAAGATCCGAACTGGCGGACTTGCTGCGCAGCGATTTAGCCAGTTTCCGAAGACGGGCGATATCTTCGTGATCACCTACCGTATCCAGGATCTGGGCGGCGAGCACCACCGTTCGAGGCCCGAGGTGTTCGATCGCATGGCGAAGGGCGGGCCGCCAGCGATCGGGGCGCTGCTGCGCTTCGTTTTGAATGAGCTCGATCGTGCCGTGCTCGATGTCGCCGAGACGAAGAACAAGTTGGTCGGCAACCACAGACAACATGGCCGGATCCATTCGGGCGACCGAGCCCACGACGGCGTTTAGATCCTCCTTGCTGGAAGTGACGGCGGCAAGCAACTGTGCGGCGCGCCACCAGAAGTCGGCGGCTTGGAGTTCGGCGTGCCGCACGGCGGCTACCGCGAGCTCTCTTGCATCTGGATCGCCCCGACTGATTGCAAGCTGAGTTCGCACTACGAGATAGCGTGCAAGGTGCGCGCACTCTGCGTTGTAGGAACCCGGTGTCATCCTTTCCAGCAGATCACAGGCCTCGTCGAAACGTCGAAGCCGGATCGAATTCTGTGCAGCGCTGACTCGCCAGCCATCGCCGACAGCCTCTGTCGCCCGAGCAGCTTCGTCCAGCAGGCCTTGAGCTGCGTCCGCTGCGCCGTACCAGCCGTGGACGTCGGCTGCCTCTTGAAGTATCTCGGCTGGTGCGAAGACGTAGGGGGCTGTCATCGCCGAGCTGAGCTGCTCCATTGCCTCCCCCCACCGCCCAAGGTGAGCCAGCGCACGCGCCTGGGCCAACCTCGCAGCCGGGAGTTCGATGCTGGCAGAGCTGCCCTGGAGTGCCTCGGCGGCCTCTTGTGCGTGGGCCAGTGCGGCCGACGCTTGTCCTCGTGCGATCAGGGCGTTGGCGAGGTTCAGCTTGGTGATGCCAAAGTAGTGATGATCCCCCCGCCGCTGCTGATCTTCGGCCATTTGCTCCAGGAACTGTACGTGTGCGCCAAGGTGTCCGTCGGTTGACGAGCTCAAGAGAAACAGCATTCCGTTTCCTATCGCAGTTAGCGACGGCTCCGGTCGCCGTTCCAGTAGCGAACGTGCAAGGTCTTGGGCGGCACGCATGTTGCCTAGGAAGTAGTGGACGGTCATCAGGTTCGCGATGGCAAGGTTCGCGTTGGGGTCATCGGAATCAGCACGGAAAGCTCCAGCGGCGGCCAGGGCTCGTTCCAAGGCCGCCCTCGCATCGCCGCGGTGCAGGTCCATTCGTGAGCGGACGATGTCGAAGGCAGGGTCCGGGACGGTGGGCGGGAAGCGCTCAAGGTACGACTCGGCAAGGGCGAACTCGCCGCTTCCCAGGATCTGACCGGCGGCTCCTGAGACGACGCGATGGAGGTCTGGGACGTCGCCCGCGGCCGCGTAGTGATGGGCGGCCAGCCGCCAGTTGCGAGATTCCTGGCTACGCGCGACGCGACGGTGCAGGCCCAGGACCCCTGTCGTTCCGATCTCGCGCTGCAGGCGGGCCTCGAGGAAGTCTCGCACCAGCCGGTGGTAACGCCGGCCGGCGCGCCGCGGGCCGCCGGCAGGCGGCAGGAGGCCGATCTGCTCGGCGGCCGCCACGAGCCGCTGCGTGTCGGCTTCGCTGGTGCCGGCGGCGACGGCCGCGATCTCGGGGTCGACGACCTGGAGGATCGAGGTTCGCATCAGGAACGACTGGAGGTCTTCGTCGAGGTCGCCGACGACCTCCTCGGCCAGGTAGTCGTGCAGTTCGCCCTCGGCCCCGGACAGGTTGCGCACGAAGGCGCGGATCTCGCTCGTCGAGCGGTCGCGGACCGCGGCGTGCACGAGCTGCAGCGACGCTGCCCAGCCCTGGGTCCGGAAGGTGAGGTCGGCGAGCACGTCGGGATCGAGCGGCGTTCCGAATGTCTCCCGGAACAGCTGTTCGGTCTCCTGCTCGTCGAAACGCAGCTCCGACGCCCCCAGCTCGACGATCTCGCCGAGCGAGCGCAGGCGGGCCAGGGGGATCGAAGGCCAGCGCCGACTCAGGAACACGAGCGTCAGCCGTTCCGGGGCCCGGGTCACGATCTCGCGCATCACCACCCGGATGTCGGGGACGTCGTCGACCAGGTGGTAGTCGTCGAGGATCAGGACCGCTCCGCCGTCGGCGAAGATTCCGAGCTCACGAATGAACGTGTCGACAATCGCCGTCCGTGCCGGGCCGCCCGTGCCCAGGTCGGCCAGCATCGCCGCCGTCGCGGGCGCGAACGATGGTTCCACCTGGCGACCGGCAGCCACGAGGTAGTTGAGCAGGCTGACCCAGTTCCGGTCCTCCTCGTCGAGCCGGTACCAGAGGGTGCGCAGCCTCGTCCGGCGCGAGAAATCGGCGAGCAGGGTTGTCTTGCCGTAGCCGGCCTCGGCGGTTACGAACACGACCCGGTGGTGGATCCTCCGAGCCAGCCAGTCGAGGAGGCGATCGCGGCGCAGGGTCGCCTCGCGCAGCGGGGGCTGGCGGACCTTCGTCTCCTGGATCGGGAACGTGCCCGGCTCGAGGCGGCCGTCGAGCGCGATCATGGGCTGCCCCGGCCCGACCGGCACCGGGCGGCGCCCGCCGACACCGGAGGGATCGTTGGCCAGCAGGTGGTCCGGGCGGCGCCGGGGGCGCGGGTCGTCCATCCGGGCGTCAATCGGCCGGGAGTCGGGGATCGGGCGCGGTTGGCTCACGGGCATGACGCGGATGGTGCACGGTGACGCTCACCGGCCGATTAGCTGCCCGCCCCACGATCCCGGATCCCATTCGGAACACGACCCGCCAGCGGCCCACGCGTCCCGGCCGGCCGCTCACCCCTCGTACTCGAACCCGATCTTGAGCTGGACCCGGTACTCGACGATCTCGCCGTCCTCGACGATCGCGGTCGATTTCACGACCTCGACGGTCCGGATGTTGCGCACGGTCCGCGAGGCGGTGGCGACCGCCTGGCGGGCCGCGTCACTCCACGATCGTGGGCTCGTGCCGACCATCTCGCGCACGATGATGACGCCCATCGAGCACCTCCACTCCGCTGTCGACCGGTGGTCCGCGTCCCGCCCTGGGGACCCCTCCAGTCTATGCCCCGAATCGAGAGGCCGGCCAGGACGGCCGGCCTCGTCGGTGGCGTTCGTCCGGCCCGACGCCCCTCCTCCCAGCGTCGGACCGGACGATGGAAGTTACGCGCTGGCCGAGCCCGACAGGGTGCCCGCCCGCACCTTGTCGAAGCAGGAGCTGCAGTAGACGGGCCGATCGGTCCGTGGCGCGAAGGGGACCATCGCCTGGCCTCCACAGGCGCCGCAGACGGCGGCGTGAAACTCGCGGGGCCCCCCGACGGTCCGGGCACGCTTCGCCGTCGCCCGACAGGTCGGACACCGCTGCGGGTCGTTCTGAAGACCCTTGCTGGCAAAGAACGCCTGCTCGCCGGCCGAGAAGACGAACTCCTCGGCGCAGTCGCGACAGGTCAGTGTGCGGTCCTGGTACACCCTCTCCTTGCTCCTCTGTCGCACGGGTCGACGGATGATCCGGGGTCCCGGGCCTCCCTCGGGGACTCCAGGGAGCGAAGAATACGCGGCGCGTCAAGGTCCGAACAGGCCCCTGGAGCTGATTGAGTTCAGCTCGTCGTGCGCCGAAATCACCCCGGGATCCCGCCGGGCGACAGGTTCGACGGGGTGGTTCAGCCGGGCAGGTCGGCGTAACGCTCGCCGGCGTACGAGAGGAAGCGGGTCTGGCTCTTCTTGAACCAGAGCTTCACTTCGCCGGTTGGGCCGTTGCGGTGCTTGGCCAGCTTGAGGTTGACGACCTCGCCGTCCGCGTCGCCGTCGTCCGACCCGCGCTCCTTCTCGCGCCAGAGGAACAGGACGAGGTCCGCGTCCTGCTCGATCGCCCCCGACTCGCGCAGGTCGGACAGGCGGGGCTCCTTGGACTCGCGCATCTCGGGCTGGCGGGAGAGCTGCGAGAGGGCGATCACCGGCACGCTCAGCTCGCGGGCGAGCGCCTTGAGGCCGCGCGAGATCTCCGACACTTCCTGGACCCGGTTGGCGTCCCGGCTCGTCGTCGTCGCCTGCATCAGCTGCAGGTAATCCACGATCACGAGATCGAGTCCGGCCTCCGCCTGGAGCCGGCGAGCCTTCGTCCGCAGCTCCATCGTCGAGATGTTCGGCGTGTCGTCGATGTAGAGCGACGCCTCCGACAGGGCGTTCATCGCCGGCGCGATCCGGGTGAAGTCCATCTCCTCGAGGAAACCGCTCCGGAGTCGCTGGGAGTCGATGTTGGCCACACTCGAGAGGAGGCGCAGGACGAGCTGCTCCTTGCTCATCTCCAGGCTGAAGATGCCGACGTTGCGCCGGTCGCGGACGGCCGCGTGCTCGGCGATGTTGAGGGCCAGGCTCGTCTTGCCCACGCTGGGGCGGGCGGCGAGGACGATCAGGTCGCTCTTCTGGAGTCCGGTCGTGAGCGCGTCGAGGTCCGTGAACCCGGTCCGGATGCCGCTGATCTCGCCGCGATGGGCGTGCAGGTAGTCGAGCCGGTCGTAGGCGGCATGGAGCAGCTCGCGCAGCTGGGTGAAGCCGGCGTCGACGCGCCGCTGGCTGACCGCGAACAGCTCCCCCTCGGCCCGGTCGATCGCCTCCTGGATCTCGGCCGGGTCCTCGTAGCCGATCCCGGCGATCCGCCCGGCGGCCGCGATCAGGTTGCGCAGGACCGCCTTGCGCTCGACGATCCGGGCGTACTGGACGGCATGGACCGCGGTCGGCGTCTGGTTGCTCAGGCTCGTCAGGTACGAGCGGCCGCCGATCTGCTCGAGCTGGTCGCTCCGCTCGAGGACCTCGGCCACGGTCACGATGTCGATCGGCTCGCGTCGCTCGAAGAGCTCGAGCATCGCCGCGTAGATCAGGGCGTGCGCCTGGCGGTAGAAGTCGTCGGGACGCAGGAATTCGGCGACCTCGACGATCGCGTCGCGGTCGATCAGGACCGAGCCGAGCACGGACTGCTCGGCCTCGAGGCTCTGGGGCGGCAGGCGGTCGATCACGCTGGGCGGACTCCGACGGGTCTGGTCATGGACCGCTCGATCGTAGGGCTCCCGGGGCCGGGCCGGTCAACGAAGGCGGGCTCGCGTCCGGCGTCGGTCCACGAGTTTCACCCCCCTGTGGGGCAGGTGTGGACGGCCGATGTGGATTTCCTCGCCCTCAGTCGAGCTTCCGGATCACCCCGATCAGCTTGCCCTGGATGCGGACGTCGGGATAGTACTGGGGCGGATAGTTCGGGTTCGCCGGCTGGAGACGGATCCGGCCCTGCTCCTTGAAGAAGCGCTTCAGGGTCACGGCGTTCTCCTCGACCTGGGCGACGACGATGTCCCCGTTCCGGGCGGTCGACTGGGGCCGGATCAGGACGTAGTCGCCGTCCTCGATGTGGGCCTCGATCATCGAATCGCCGCGGACCTTCAGGACGTACGCGTCGCCGGTCGGGGCGAGGATGTCCGGGACCGCGAGCGTCTCGGAGGCGTCCTGGTATGCCTCGATCGGGCCGCCGGCGGCGATCTCGCCGATGATCGGGAGGACATGCGCCTCGGCGGCGGTCGCCTGCGGCACGAGCTCGCTCGACAGACCGAGGCGGAGCGCGGCCGTCGGCGTCAGCCGGAGCGCCCGCGACTGGGCGGCGCCGCGCTCAAGGTAGCCCTCGCGCTCGAGGATCAGGAGGTGATGGTGGACGGCCGAGGTGGACGCGAGACCGACCGCGTGCGCGATCTCCCGGACCGACGGCGGATACCCTCGGGCCCGCAGGGTCGCCGCGATGTAGTCGAGGATCTTCGTCTTGCGTTCGGCGTCGTGCCTGGTCACGGGCGCCTCCTTTCGCGCTCATGATACAGAACGAACGTTCGACGTCAAGGTCTGCAGTGGCGCGATGCCCCGGCGCGACTGTCTGGCGCGACTGTCTGGCGCGACTCTCTGGCGCGGCCACGCCCGCCCCGGCGCGTTGCCCGGCGCGACTGCCAGTCCGGGCGGAGCGCCGCCGGTCCTTGGTACACTGCGGGGTCCCGAGGGCTTCGGTCGCCGAGATCCGGCGTGCCCGCCGGGCGAGGACGTGATGGGTCGAGGTCAAGGACGGGAACCGGCGAGAGGTGCCGGCCGTGGGCGACGGCGCTCCGGTGCGATCCGCCGGATGCTCTCGCTCCTGGCGCTCATGCCGGTCGCCAGCCGGGCGCCGACGTACGCGCGCCTGGTCTGGGCCCTGGCCGCCGATCCGCGCACGCCGATCGCCCGGAAGGCGCTCCTCGGCGGCGCAGTCGGTTACCTGCTGCTCGGCCGGGACCTCGTCCCGGACGACCTGCCTGTCATCGGCGGCATCGACGACCTGATCGTGGTCGTGCTCGCGGTCGACCTCTTCCTGGCCGGCGTGCCCGAGGAGCTCCTCCATGAGAAGCTCGACCAGCTCGGGATCGAGCGGGCCGCGTTCGAGCGGGATGTCGCCCAGGTCCGTCGCCTGACGCCGGGCCCGGTGCGACGGATGATCCGTCGCGTCTCCACCGCGATCAGCCTCGGTGGCCGGACGCTCAACGAATGGGGGGTCGGTCCGAAGCTCCGGACCTGGATCACCAAGGAGGATTCAGTCGCGTGAAGGTCATCCTGACGAGTGACGTCGCCGAGCTCGGGAAGAGCGGCGAGATGAAGGTCGTGGCGGACGGCTACGCCCGCAACTTCCTGATCCCGAAGAAACTCGCCGTCCCGGCCGCCGGGGGCGCCTACCGCGCCTGGCAGCACGACATCGCCAGCCGCGAGGAGAAGCGCCGGCGGGAGCGCGAGGAGGCCGAGATCTACGCCCAGCGGATCTCGAGCACGACGCTCACGATGGGGGTCAAGGTCGGCGAGGGCGGCAAGCTCTACGGTTCGATCACGGCCAAGGACATCGCCGACGCGCTCGGCCGGCGGGGGATCGTCGTCGATCGCCACAAGGTGGACCTGCCCGAGCCGCTCAAGGCGCTTGGCACGTACAAGGTCGCGGTCAAGGTCTACGCCGGCATGACCCCAGAGGTGACGGTCGTCGTCGAGCCCAAGGGCTAGGCCGGCCGGCCGCGGGGTCGGCGGGCGGCTCGTCGGCCGCGACCGTGGCGGCGGCCCGACCGTGGCGGACTGGCACGAGGCGCGTTCAGGGTCGAGGAAGGCCACAGGCGCGCGGATTCTCCGCATCCCGTCGCGTGGGGACTGGTACGGGGCTTATCCGCACTCGTGCGGGGCCCATCCCCACTCGGCGGGCCCGATTTCATCCCGTGCCGAGCGTGGGTCGGGCGAGATGGTGGGCCTTGGGTGGGCCCTGCCGACCCGACCATCCCCATAGCAGTCCCCAGAGTCGGTTTTGCGGAGGCCCCGCCCACGTTCGAGGCGCCCGCCACGTTCGACGCGCCCGCCCACGTCGGAGGCCCGCCCGAGCGCGTGCAGCCCGTCGCCCGACCGCCCGAGGAGTCCGCCCGCCCGCTTCACCTTCGGTCGATGATAGCGGGGTGAGCGAGCGCGTCATCCTGCACGTCGACCTCGACGCGTTCTTCGCCGCGGTCGAGCAGCGCGACCACCCCGAGCTGCGCGGGCGGCCGGTGATCGTCGGTGGCGGCGGCCCGACCGACCGGGGGGTCGTCAGCACCGCCAGCTACGAGGCGCGCCGGTTCGGCGTCCGGTCGGCGATGCCGCTCCGGACCGCGGCGGCCCTCTGCCCGGAGGCGGTCTTCCTGCCCGTCGACGGGGCGAAGTACCAGGCCGTCAGCCGCGAGGTGATGGCGATCCTGCGTCGGTTCACGCCGCTCGTCGAACCGGTCTCGATCGACGAGGCCTTCCTCGACGTGACCGGCTGCCGCGAGCTGTTCGGGGACGGACCGCAGATTGCGCGCCGGATCAAGGATGCGATTCGGGCCGGGACGGGGCTGACGGCCTCGGTCGGGGTGGCGACGACGAAGCTCGTGGCCAAGGTGGCCTCCGATCTGCGCAAGCCCGACGGCCTGGTCGTCGTTCCACCCGGCGCGGAGGCGGCGTTCCTCGCCCCGCTCCCGATCTCGCGCCTGTGGGGCGTCGGACCGCAGACGGCCACGGCGCTCCGCGAGTACGGTGTGACGACGATCGGCGACCTGGCGGCGCTCCCGGTCGACCTGCTCGTGCGCCGGTTCGGGCGGCACGGGGCCGCCCTCCACGAACGCGCCCTGGGGATCGACCGCGAGCCGGTCGGCGGCGGCGAGCCGGCGAAGTCGATCGGCCACGAGCACACGTTCGAGGTCGACACCGGGGACCTCGAGACGATCGAGCGGACGCTCCTGGCGATGGCCGACGGTGTCGCCGGCCGGCTTCGGGCGGCGGGTCTGAAGGCGGGCACGATCGCGGTCAAGGTCCGTGACTCCTCGTTCCGGACGATCACCCGCCAGCGGACGCTGGCCAGCCCGACCGACCTGGCCGAGCCGATCTGGCAGGCGGCGCTCGAGCTGGCCCGGCCCGAGATCCGCGGCATCCGCGTCCGGCTGATCGGGATCACTGCCTCGGGCCTGCGCGACCGGGAGCAGCTGGCGCTGTTCGAGGCCGACGACGAGCGCCGGCGGCGGGCGGTCGAGGCGGCCGACCGGATCCGGCGCCGGTACGGCGAACGGGCGGTGACCCGGGCCCGGCTGCTCGGGACGGGGTTGCCGGCGCCGTTCGAGCACGATCCCCTGACGGCGCCCGAGCGGCGGGGGACGGTCGGGCCGGGTGCCGGCGGAGTCCCGGGCGGGGGCTCGGCCGGAGTCCCGGGCGGGGTTCCGCGCGAGGGTCCGCACGAGGGCCCGGGCGGGGGCGATGCCGCCGCTCCGGGCGACGCTCCGGGTCGAGATCCACGCGCCAATCCCGGTGGCGCCGCCGGTCGTGACAGCCAAGGTGACACGAACCCGTTCGAAGGTTCACCCGACGACGCTTGACATCGAACGCCTGTTCGGTCTAGCCTCTCGTCACAACCGAACGGACGTTCTGGTCGCCCAGGTGCCCGGGCGCCACGAGGCAACCCCGGAAAGGAGCCGAGTCGCATGGCGATGATCCGAGTCGAACCCGTCCAGGTCCAGGTCCGGACCGGCTGGCTCGATGGCCGGCCGCTCGAGATCACGTGGGGAACGGAGCGCCTGCCGGTCACGGCGCTGACGCTGGTTCGCCACGAGGATTCCGCCTACCACGTGGCGATCGGGCCACGGACGATCTTCGAGGTCGAGACCCCGCGCGCCCGGCTGGCGCTCAGCTTCCGGCACCGCTCTCGGCGCTGGACGATCGAGGGTCTCGACGAGGATCGGCCGGCGGCCTGACGCCGGGTTCCTGCTCGTCCCCGCCAGGGGGACGGTCTCGGCCGGTCGGTGCTCCTCCCACTCGACCGGCGATCCCGGCAGCGGGGCGGGCGTGCCGGTACGCGCCCGCCCCGCCCCTGCCGGCGTGCCGGCGGACCGGGCTCGGCCGTCACGACGGCCCGTCCGCCGCCGCGCGATGGGCCTACAATCCCGGGCGTGGAACGTGCGATCGGGTCGGAACGCTTCCGGGACCTGACGGTCGAGGCATTCGTCGAGCGGCTCGCGTCCTCCGAACCGGTCCCCGGCGGCGGATCCGCGTCGGCGGTCGCCGCCAGCCTCGGGGCTGCGCTCGTGGCGATGGTCGCCGGTCTGTCGGCCGGACGCGAGCGGTACGCGGCCCACGGGGCGACCCACCTTGAGGCGGGCGTCGTCGGGCGGCGCCTGGCGGACCGGTTCCTCGCCCTGGCTGACGAGGACGCCGCCGCGTACGCGGTCTTCGCCGCGGCGATGAAGCTGCCGCGCGGAACGGACGACGAGAAGGCCGCCCGAGGCGAGGCGCTGCGCTCCGCTGCCCGGGTCGCGGCCGAGGTGCCCATGGCCTGTGTCGAGGCGTGCCTCGAGCTCGTCAGCGCCACCGAGGCCCTGGCCGGCCGGAGCAACCGGAACGCCTCGAGCGACCTGTCGGTCGCTTCGTACCTCGCCGAGGCCGCGGCCCGGGGCGCCGCCGAGAACGTGCTCGTCAACCTGCCCTCGGTCGGCGACCCGACCTGGGCAGCCGAGGCCAGGGCGCGCGTCACCGCCCTCCTCGGCCAGGTCGAGTCGCTCGCGCTCGCCACGCGCGAGGCGGTCCGGGCCGGAGTCGAGCGCGACCCGCTGCCGGCCGGCGCTCTCCTGCCGTCGGGAGCGGCGGCGGTCGGAGGCACCGTTCCCGGCCCGGCGTCGCCGCCGTTCGCCGGCCGGTCGCCGGACTGACGAGCGGAGGCGACCGGGAGTGCGATCCGGATGAGCGAGCCGCGCCTGCTCGCAGGGGCCCCGATCGCGGCCGAGATCCGGGCCACGGTCAAGGCCGACGTCGCTGCGTTCCGGCGGCGTCACGGCTACGTCCCCACCCTGGCCGTCGTCCTCGTCGGTCGCGACGCACCGTCCGCCGTCTACCTGCAGCAGATCCTCAAGGGCTGCCGGAATGTCGGGGTCGAGGGGCGCCTGGTCGAGATCCCCGGTCGCGTCTCGGCGGCCCGGGTCCGGCGCCGGATCGCCGAGCTGAACGAGGACCCGCTCGTCTCGGGGATCATCGTCCAGATGCCGCTGCCGAAGCGGATCCCGCTGACCACGGTGATCGAGACCCTCGACCCGGCCAAGGACATCGACGGCATCCACCCGCTGAACGCGGGCCTGATGACCCTCGGCTATGCCGGGTTCCTGCCCACGACCGCGCAGGCGGCGGTCGAGCTGCTCAAGCGCTCGGGGATCGAGATCGCCGGTCGGCATGCCGTCGTCGTCGGTCGCTCGAACGTGGTCGGCAAGCCGGCGAGCATCCTCCTCCTGCGCGAGAACGCGACGGTCACGATCTGCCACTCGAAGACCCGTGACCTGGCCGGTGTCCTGCGGACCGCCGACATCGCCGTCGTCGCGGCCGGCCGCCCCGGGCTCGTCACCGGCGCGATGCTCAAGCCGGGCGCGGTCGTCGTCGATGTCGGGATCAACGTCGTCGACGGCAGGCTCGTCGGCGATGTCGACTTCGAGTCCGCGAAGGAGGTCGTCTCGGCGATCACGCCCGTACCCGGTGGGGTCGGGCCGGTGACGAACGCGCTCCTGATGACGCACCTGATGCGCGCCGCCCGGACCCAGGCCGACCTGCGCCACGCCGGTCACCCGCTGGCGATCGCCGGCGGGGGCTGACCGTGCCGCCGAGCCGAACCGACCCTGTCCGGACGCAGGCCGCCAGACGCGCCTCGCGTCCGGCCCACCCCAAGGAGGCCCTCCCGATGACCAGCTCCAGAACCCGCGCCCGATGAGCGGCTCCCCGTTCCCATCCGACCTCGAGATCGCCCGCTCAGTCACCCCCCGTCCGATCGCCGAGGTCGCCCGCGATCTCGGCCTGCGCGACGACGAGATCGAGCTGTACGGCCCGACGAAGGCGAAGGTGAGCCTGCAGGCGATCCGCCGCCTGGAGGCGACGAACCCGCGCGGCAAGTACGTGCTCGTCACGGCGATCAGCCCGACGCCCCTGGGCGAGGGCAAGACGACGACCACGGTCGGCCTCGCCCAGGGCCTGAACCGGATCGGCCACCGGGCGGCGGTCGCGATCCGCCAGCCCTCGCTCGGTCCGGTGTTCGGGATCAAGGGCGGGGCCGCCGGCGGCGGCTACAGCCAGGTGATCCCGATGGAGGACTTCAACCTCCACCTGACCGGCGACATCCACGCGATCGGGGCGGCCCACAACCTCGCCGCCGCCTTCCTGGACAACCACCTGCACCACCGGAACGCGCTCGGGATCGACCCGCTCTCGATCACCTGGCCGCGGGTCGTCGACATCAGCGACCGGGCGATCCGCCGGGCGGTGGTCGGCCTGGGCGGGCGCGAGAACGGGATCCCGCGCGAGACGGAGTGGCAGATCACCGTCGCCTCGGAGGTGATGGCCGTCCTCGCCCTCGCCTCGGACCTCCAGGACCTGCGGGCGCGGCTCGGTCGGATCGTCCTCGCCCAGACCTACGACGGCCGGCCGGTGACGGCCGAGGACCTCAAGGTCGCCGGTGCGATGACCGTCCTCCTGCGCGACGCCCTGAAGCCGAACCTCCTCCAGACCCTCGAGGGCGGCCCGGCGTTCGTCCATGCCGGACCGTTCGCCAACATCGCCCACGGCAACAACTCCGTCCTCGCCGACCGGCTTGCCCTCGTGACGAACGAGATCGTGTGCACGGAGGCCGGCTTCGGAGCCGACATGGGGGCCGAGAAGTTCTTCGACATCAAGTGCCGCCAGTCCGGCCTGACACCCGACGCGGCGGTCGTCGTGGCCACGATCCGGGCCCTGAAGATGCACGGCGGCGTCGGCCGGATCGTGGCCGGCAAGCCGCTCGACCCGGCCCTGCTCGAGGAGAACGTCGCCGCCGTCCGGGCCGGCGCCGCGAACCTGGCCAAGCAGATCGAGAACGTGACCGTCTTCGGCGTCCCGGTCGTCGTGGCGATCAACTACTTCCCGACCGACACGGAGGCCGAGATCGCGGCCGTGCGCGAGGTGGCGCTCGCGGCCGGGGCACGGGACGCGGTCGTCGCCCGCCACTTCACCGAGGGCGGCCGGGGAGCGATCGAGCTCGCCGAGGCGGTCTGGGCGGCGGCGTCGGAGGGCGCGCCGGGCTTTCGGCTGCTCTACCCCGACGAGGCGAGCCTGCGCGAGAAGATCGAGACGATCGCGGTCCGGATCTACGGCGCGGGCGGCGTCGACGAGCTCCCGGCGGCAACGAAGGCGCTCAGCGCCCTCGAAGCGGCCGGCTACGGCCACCTGCCGATCTGCATGGCGAAGACCCAGTACTCGCTCAGCCACGATGCCTCGCTCAAGGGCCGCCCGAGCGGTTTCCGGGTCCCGATCCGCGAGGTCCGCCTCGCGGCCGGGGCCGGGTTCGTGACCGCCCTCCTCGGGGAGATGCGGACGATGCCCGGGCTGCCGTCCCGGCCCGGCGGCGAGAACATCGACATCGACGCCGAGGGCAACATCGTCGGGCTGTTCTGAGGGGCGCGCCGGCGGGGCGGCTTGACGCCCGCCTGGGCGGCTTGGGCTGCGGGGCCGCGGGGCCGCAGGCTGGGATCAGGAGGCGATCAGCCCCGTCGAGAGCGCGAAGCAGAAGGCGGTCACCAGTCCGAGCGCAGCACCCAGGATCCCCGCCCCCCAGGCGGCCACGTCCACCGGCCCGAGCGCCATGTCGTCGTGGCCGTGCTCGTCGTGGCCGTGCCCGTCGTGGCCGTGCCCGTCGTGGCCCTCGACACGGCCGGCATGATCGTCGCCGTGAGCGTGTCCGGCGCCGGCTGCATGCTCATCCGGTCGGTGGGCTGCGGTGACGGCTGCATGCTCGATCGGTCGCTGGGCCGGGGCGGTCTCGTCGATCGCCCCGTGGCTGTCGGTCTCGTGGTCGCTGGTCATCTTCGCGGAGCACCTCCGGGGCCGATTGTCGCATGGCGTCCGACCTTCGGTGGCCACCTTGAACCACCTTCGGTGGCCGCCGTGAGCTCGCGCCCGCTGAGTCCGGGCGCCTCCGGCCCGTCGCTCGCCGCCCGCCTCCGGCTCGTCGCTCGCCGCCCGCCTCTGCCCGCCTTCACCCGCCTCCGCCGGGCCTTCGCTTCAGCCCTCCGGCGGCAGCTCCGGCGGCAGCTCCGGCGGCACGCTCGCCCGGCGCCAGCCCGGCATCCCGAGCCGCCACCAGGCGAAGGCGACGATGCCGGCCGCCACGCCGGCCGCGATCAGCAGATCGAACGGCTGGAGCGCGTGCCGGATCGCCACCCAGTTGTCGCCCAGGACCATGCCGGCGTAGACGAGGAGCATCGACCAGGGGAGCGCCCCGGCCGTCGAGTAGGCGATGAACGGGCGGAGGGGCATCCGGGCGACGCCGGCCGGGAAGCTGATGAACGTGCGGACGACCGGCAGGAGGCGGCCGAAGAAGACGGTCGGGCCGCCCCATCGCTCGAAGAAGTGGTCGGCCAGCTCGATCTCGTGCCGGCGGATCAGGAGGTACCGGCCGTACCGCTCGAGGAACGGCCGTCCACCCCACGCCCCGATCGCGTAGGCGACCAGTGAGCCGAGGGTGTTGCCGAGCGTTGCCACGACCACGACGACCCAGTAGTTCCAGGCTCCGCCGGTCAGCGGCTCGATCTTCGTCACGTCGGAGACGAGGAAGCCGGCGAAGGGCAGGATCAGCTCGGACGGGAGCGGGATCATCGCCGACTCGATCGTCATGGCGAACATGACGCCGAGGTAGCCGACCGCCCCGTACAGACCGTTCAGGAACGGGATGACGATCTGGTCGATGAAGGCGAGCATCGGAGGTCAGCGAGCCGGGGACGCGGGCAATCGGCGGAGGGCGCCAGGCGCGATGACGCGGGCACCGCTCGGGTGGGGTCGAGGCGACACGCCCGGCAGCATAGCCGACTATCCTCAGCCCTGTGATCGACCCTCACCCCGGTCCGGACGACCAGCCGGACCCACCAGCCCCCGGCTCCCGACCGACGCCCGATCGCGGATCGGCGTTCCGCGACCCCGTCGTCCTCACCGGCGCCGACCTGACCGTCGGCGACGTCGAGGCGGTCGCCCGCCACGGCGCCCGGGCGGTCCTCGACGAGACAGCCCGCCGGCGGATGCAGGAGGCGCGGGAGGTGATCGAGCGCCTCGTCTCGGCCGGCGAGGTCGTCTACGGCGTGACGACCGGGTTCGGCGACCTGGCCACGACGTTCATCCCGCCCGAGGATGTCGGCCGGCTCCAGGAGAACCTCCTGATGAGCCACGCGGCGGGGGTCGGGCCGGCCTTCCCGACCGAGGTCGTGCGAGCGATGCTCCTGCTCCGGGCGAACACCCTGGCGCTCGGTCATTCGGGCTGCCGGCCGCTGCTCGTCGACCGGATCTGCGCCTTCCTGGACGCCGGCCTCCATCCGGTCGTGCCCGAGCAGGGCTCCGTCGGGGCGTCCGGGGATCTCGCCCCGCTCGCCCATCTCGCCCTGCCGCTGATCGGTCGCGGCGAGGTCGAGCTGAACGGGCAGCGGCTGCCGGCCCTCGTCGCGCTCCGGGAGGTGGGGCTGGAGCCGCTGACGCTCGAGGCGAAGGAGGGGCTGGCGCTCCTGAACGGGACCCAGATGATGGGTGCCCTGGCCGCCCTCTTCCTGGCCGATGCGGACCGCCTGGCCCGGACGGCAAGCGTCGCGGCGGCGATGAGCGTCGAGGCGCTCCTGGGCACGGACGTCGCGTTCGCCGCGGCCTACCAGCTGGCCCGACCGCACCCCGGCCAGGTGGCGGTCGCGGCCGAGCTTCGCCACCTCCTGCGCGACTCGGGGCTCCAGCAGAGTCACCACGGGTCCGCCCACAAGGTCCAGGACCCGTATTCGCTGCGCTGCGTGCCGCAGGTCCACGGCGCCGTCCGCGACGCGCTCGACCACCTCCGCCGCGTGCTCGACATCGAGCTGAACAGCGCGACCGACAACCCGCTCGTCTTCCCCGAGGGCGGGGTGGCCGGCGAGGGGACGCTCGCGACCGGCGGTGGGCGGGTGATCAGCGGCGGCAACTTCCACGGCGAGCCGCTCGCCCTGGCCCTCGACTTCGCCAAGCTCGCCGTCGCCGAGCTCGGCTCGATCAGCGAGCGGCGGACGGCCCTCCTGCTCGACGCGCGGCTGTCGGGCGGCCTGCCTCCGTTCCTTGCCGCAACCTCCGGGACGAACTCCGGGATGATGATCTACCAGTACACCGCCGCGGCCCTCGTCTCGGAGAACAAGGTCCTGGCCCACCCGGCGAGCGTCGACTCGATCCCGACCAGCGCGAACCAGGAGGACCACGTCTCGATGGGCTCGATCTCCGCCCGCCATGCCCGAGCGATCGCCGAGAACGTCGAGCGGGTGGTCGCGATCGAGCTGCTGTGCGCGGCCCAGGGGCTCGATTTCCGGCTCGGGCTGGTCGCCGGGCCGGGGGGGACCGGGGCCGCTCCGCCCGCGTCGCCGTCGGCGCCCGAGTCGGCGTTGGTGCCCGCGCTCCCGGGTGCCGGTGTTCGCGCCGCGCACGCCCGGATCCGCGCCCGGATCCGCCACCTCGACCGCGATCGCGAGCCCGGCCGCGACATCGCCGCGGCCATCGATCTCGTCCGTTCGGGCGCGCTCGTCGACCTCGTCGCCCTGCCTCCCGCCGGGCGGGGTCCGTCGTAGACTCGGGGCCGCCATGACCGCGATCCGGATCGTCGACGTCCGTGACGAGGCGTCGTTCGCGCTCATTCCGCCCTGCGCCGACCCGGCGTTCGATCACCGCACCTGCGACTACTGGGAGGATGCCGAGCGGGGTTCGAAGGCGCACCGGGCGAGCTGGCTTCAGCCCGCTCCCGGGTCGGCCGGTTCGCGGGTGGGTTCGGAGGGTGGGCCATCTCCTCGTGCGGACAACCCGTTCGCGCCGCCCCCGAAGGCAGGACCGGCCTTCAACCCGTTCGCGATCGACGAGGAGGACCGGCTGGTCGACAACCCGTTCGCGCCGCCGAAGCCCCGGCCCCAGCAGATCGACGCCGGGGCGCCACGCAAGCTGGTGCTCCTCGGACGGGGCCTGGCGATCTTCGGCAGCTACGCGAAGGTTCTCCTGGCCGACGATCGACCGGTCGCCTACGCCCAGTTCGGCCCGCTCTCCGCCTATCCGCGCGCCCTCCGGCTGCGCGACCTCTATCCCCAGCTCCCGCAGGCGCCGCTGCCAGCCGTCATCACCTGCATCGCGACGACGGCCGGGGCGCGCGGCCGGGGCCACGCCCTGCGCCTCGTCGAGGCCGTCTGCGACGATCTCGCCGGCCGTGGCTTCGCTGCGATCGAGGCGTACCCGGAGGCGGGGGCGCGACCGGACGCGACGAGCGCGGCCAGCCCGGCGTTCTGGATCGCCGCCGGCTTCCGGCTGGCGGTCGACGACGAGCGATTCCCGGTCGTCCGCCGCGAGCTGGGCTGAGTCCGACGGCGAGCTTGGCTGCGCCGGGGTGCGCCGAGCTCGCGCGGGTGCGTCGGGCCTGGCGGTCCGGGGCACCGGGGGCCCACCCCGGCTTCGGCGGCCCGGAGTCGGGCCAGGCCTCCGCTTCGGCTCCGCGGGCTGGTTCCCGTGCCCCGCGCCGGGTCCGTTGCGCTGGGCAGAACCAACCCGAACCCCACCGTCGGCGCGAGTTCGTTCCGGTGCTGGATCAGGTAGCCAGTTGCGCTGCGCAGAACCAACCCGGGTTGCCCGGAGGTTGCCCGGGGGTGGCCAGCGGGTCAGCGGGTCTCCGACGGCCGGTCGGCCCGGGAGGGGGCCCTGCTTGGGGCGGTTTGTCCTCGCGCGCAGAACGAGTGTCACCAGCGCGGCCCCAGGGGCCTCCCCCGGGTGTCGCGCGTGGCCGCTTGTCCCTCGGCGCAGAACGCCTCGCCCGGGAGCGCGTCAACCCTCGTCGCGCACGAGCTGGTGCTCGATCGCGTAGCGCACGAGTGCCACCCGGCCACGCACGCCGAGCTTGGCCGCCAGGTTGGCGATGTGGCGGCGAACGGTGTGGGCGCTGATGCCCAGGATCCGGCTTGCCTCGGCCGCCGTCCTGCCGCTCGCCAGCAGCCGGAGAACCTCGCGTTCGCGGGGGCTGAGCATCTCGCCGTGGCGCAGCCAGCGCAGCGAGTCGTCGAGCACCGTGCCGGCAACCGCGGAATGGACGTATCGATCGCCCCGCGCGACCGCCCGGATCGCCGCGATCAACTCGGCCCGGGCTGCCCCCTTGACCACGTAGCCTGACGCGCCGGCCAGGAACGCCTGGCGGACGGTCTCGCTGTCGGCATGCATCGTCAGGGCCACGGTCCGGGTGGCTGGAAAGCGCACGCCGAGCCCGCGCAGCAGCGGGATCCCGTCGGCGTCACCGAGGGTCAAATCGACGAGGGCGACATCCGGCGCGGTGTCCTCCACGAGCGTGAAGGCGTCGGCCACGTCGGCAGCCTCGCCGACGATCTGGACCCCCGGCTCGCCCTGCAGGATCAGGCGGAGCCCTTCGCGGACGAGGGCGTGGTCCTCGATGATCGCGACCGTGATGCCGGCACTCATGGCCGCGCGCCGGGTCGGGCGCCAAGCGGCCGCGCGCCGGGTCGGGCGCCGAGCGGCACCTCGAGGACGACCCGCGTTCCGCTGCCCGGTGCCGAATCGATTCGCAGGTCGCCTCCCAGCAGGACGGCCCGCTCGCGCATCCCGATCAGGCCCAGGCCGGCCTGGCGCCCGACCGCCGGGTCGAAGCCGCGGCCGTTGTCGGCCACGATCACCCGGAGCAGGCCGGGGCTCGTCGCGAGCCCCACCTGGACTGCCGACGCCCCGCTGTGGCGGGCGGCATTGCCGAGCGCCTCCTGGACGATCCGGTAGGCCTCGGCCGAGGCGGTCGGGTCGAGCAGGCCGGCCTCCGCCGTCTCGGAAGCGATGTCGACCTGCACCGGCAGACCGGCCCGACCGGCCAGCTCGCGGATCGCCGCGGCGAGGCCGACCTGCTCGAGGCGGGCCGGACGAAGGCGGTTGGCCAGGTCGCGGGTCTCCGCCAGGGCATCGTCCGCCAGCCGACGCGCGGAGGCGAGCCGGTCCTCCGCCTCTTCGGGCAGGCCGCTGTCGGCGACGGCGTCGAGGGTGAGGGTGAGCGCGGTCATCGTCTGGCCCACCCCGTCGTGCAGCTCGCGTGCCAGCCGCCGGCGCTCGTCCTCCTGGACGGTGAGCAGCCGGTCGCTGGCGCGCCGGAAGAGCGACTCGTACAGGCGGGCGGTCGCTGCGCGTCGGTCGGCCATCCAGGCGACGAGGACGGCGATGACGAACATCAGCGGCCATTCGCTCAGCTCCAGCTCGGGGAACGGGGCACCGAGCGCCGGGGCGGCGGCATAGGCCACGAGCGCGACCGAGACGATCCCGATCCGCCAGAGCGTGCCGCGCAGCCCGAAGAGGAAGGCGTGGAGGACGAGCAAGACGAAGATCGCGTGGATCAGAAACTCGGCCGGACCAACCTGGGCCAGGGTCAGGAGGGCGAAGCCGATCGCCGCAGCGTCGAGCGCGAGTTCAACCCGCCGGGGCTGGCCGGCCAGGCGATCCAGCCAGCGATCGACGGCCCGACCCGACCTGACCCCCACGTGCTCCTCCGCCCGCCCGGCCGAGGGCCCGGCAACCGACTCGGCCGCCTGACCAGGGGCTGCCCCGGCCGGCCAGCCAGTCAGTTCCCCGGCCGGGCCGGTCCTGAGCGTATCGGTGTAGCTGGGTATGGTCACGACGGACCTCCAAGATGATCAATTTTGAGTATAGATGGCGACGAAACCCAGGGCCACCGTTATCGGCATGCTGGGCGTCCCCCTGCGTCCACACCAGTGACTCCCCGGGTGTCCGGAACGACGGGCTGCCCGGGGCGGGTCCCAAGGAGGCATCGATGCGAGTCCGGGTTCCCCTGGCGCTGTTCGGCGCCACCACGCTGCTCGTTGCAGCCTGCACGTCCGGCGCCACGCAGGCCCCCGCCGCGCCCGCCGGGGGTGGGGGCGGCGCTGCGCCGAACGCGATCACGGCCGAAGAGAGCGAGTGGACGATCAAGCTCGACTCGAACACCGGCGCGGCCGGCACGATCACGATCACGATCCAGAACAAGGGCGAGAAGACCCACGAGTTCGTGGTCGTGAAGACGGACACCGCCGCCGACAAGCTTCCGGTCGTCGACGACGAGGTCCCAGAGGACCAGGCCGGCGAGAAAGTTGGCGAGAAGGAGGACATCAAGTCCGGCACGACCGAGACGCTCGTGCTCAACGACCTGAAGGCGGGCCACTACGTCTTCCTGTGCAACCTGACCGGCCACTATGCGAAGGGGATGCACGCCGACTTCACGGTCAGCTCCTAGCGCCCGGGCGGGCGGCGGACGGAGGGAGTCGGAGGCCGGGTGGAGTCGAACGTGAGTCCGCGTCGTCATCTCGGGATCGCGATCGCGATCTGGGCGGTCCTGTCGGTCGTCGGCATCGCCGCGGTGGCAGGGATGCAGGCCCTGCCGATCGTGGCCTCCAAAGAGGCGAGGGTCGTCAACGGCGCGTTCGTCGTCCTGACCGTCGTCTCGGTACCGGTCCTGATGTTCGTGGTCGTGGCGATCGCCTATTCGGCGATCCGCTTCCGGGCCGGCGGAGACGATGCCGAGGGGCCGGCGATTCACGGCCACGGCGCACTCGAGGTCGGCTGGGTCGTCGTCACCCTGGCCATGGTGATCGGCCTCGCGGCGTTCGGGACGATCGGGCTGCTCGAGATCCGGGGTGACCAGCGCGCGGACCTCGAGGTGCGGGCCTCGGCGACCCAGTGGGCCTGGGCGTTCGACTACCCGGATCTCGGTGTTCGATCCAAGGAGCTGATCCTGCCGGTGGGCGAGCGCATCCACGTCACGATCGTCTCCGACGACGTCGTCCACTCGTTCTCCGTGCCCGCGTTCGGCATCAAGCAGGATGCCGTCCCCGGGCGCGTGACCCAGCTCTACGTCACTCCCACCGCGACCGGCACATACGGCGTCCAGTGCGCCGAGCTGTGCGGGCTGGGCCACACGAAGATGGTCACCGGCGTGACCGTCATGGAGACGGCGGAGTTCGAGACCTGGGTCACCCAGCAGCGCCAGCAGCCCTGAACGCCCGGTGACGGAGGAGGCGATGCGAATGGAGAGATGGCGACGGCCCGGCCTGGCGCGGGCTGTGCTCGGCGGCGTTGTCGGTTTCGCCGTCGGGGTGCTGCTGCTGCTCGGAGCGGGCCAGCTCGGCGCGGAGCTGAAGCCGGGGCACCTGCTCGCGCTCGGCTACATCGGCCTCGTGCTCGGCTGGCTCGCCGGGCTGGGCGCCTTCCGCTTCTGGCTGGCCTGGGCGCTCGGTCGCCCGGCTGACCGGGCCGACGAGACGGCGGCGCATGGGCGCGCCGGCGACTGGACGCGCTACTTCCGGTTCACGACCGACCACAAGGTGATCGGGCTCCAGTACCTGGTGACGTTCATCGTCCTGTTCCTGCTTGCCGGCTCGCTGGCGATGGTGATGCGGCTCGAGCTGGCCCAGCCTGGCCAGCTCTTCGATCGCGACACCTACAACACGATCATGAGCACGCACGGCACGCTCATGATCTTCGTCGCCCTGAACGCCATCGTCGGCGGCCTGGGCAACTACTTCGTGCCGCTCATGATCGGGGCGCGCGACATGGCCTTCCCCAGGGTCAACGCGCTCAGCTACTGGCTCGTCCCGCCGGCGTTGCTCCTCATCCTGGCCAACCCCCTGCTGGGCGGTTACGACACGGGCTGGACGGGCTATCCGCCGCTCAGCGAGCAGGCCAACCTGGGCGAAGAGGCATTCCTGCTGGCGTTCATCACCCTGGGGGTCTCGTCGATCATCAGCGCGGTCAACTTCCTAGTCACGGTCAGCCGCCTGCGCACGGCCGGGATGTCGCCGATGCGGCTGCCGATCTTCGTCTGGTCACTGGCCGTGACGACCGCGATCGTCCTCATCGCCACCTCGGTCGTGGCCAGTGCGCTGACGATGGTCCTCTTCGATCGCCTGCTGGGCACGGCGTTCTTCCGGCCCGGCCAGGGCGGCGACCCGATCCTGTACCAGCACCTGTTCTGGTTCTACTCGCACCCGGCGGTCTACGTCATGGCCGTGCCCGCCTTCGGCGCCATTCTCGAGGTCGTGCCGGTCTTCGCCCGCAAGCCGCTGTTCGCCTACCGCCTGGCGGTCCTGTCGTTCCTGGCCATCGGTCTGCTCAGCTTCATGGTCTGGGCGCACCACATGTTCGTGAGCGGGATGGCCGAGTTCTTCCACATCCCGATCATGATCACGACCGAGCTGATCTCGGTGCCGACGGGCATCGTCTTCTTCTCGGCGATCGGCACGATCTGGCTGGGACGGATCCGCTTCGCCACGCCGATGCTCTGGGTGTTCGGGTTCCTGTGGAGCTTCCTGATCGGCGGCATCACCGGGGTCTACCTGGCCGACGTGCCGACGGACCTGGCGCTCACCGACACGTACTTCGTCGTCGCCCACTTCCATTACACGATCGTGGGCGGGATGATCTTCGGCCTCTTCGCCGGGATCTACTACTGGTTCCCGAAGTTCACCGGGCGGCTGATGGACGAGCGGCTCGGCCGGCTCCACTTCTGGTGGTTCACGCTCGCCTTCAACGCCGCCTTCCTGCCGATGTTCTGGCTCGGCATCCAGGGGATGCGCCGCCGGGTCGCGGACTATCCGGCCGAGCTGGGCGCGGTCAACCTGTGGGTCAGCATCGCGGCGTTCATGATCGGCCTCTCGACGCTCGTGTTCCTGTACAACGCGATCCGCTCCTGGGCGCGCGGGCCGGTCGCGGCAGCGAACCCGTGGCGCGCCCGGACCCTGGAGTGGCAGGTCTCCTCGCCGCCGCCGGTGGAGAACTTCGAGCATCCGCCGGTCGTCGAGTCCGGACCGTACGAGTACGGGGCTCCCGTGTCGGCGCCGGCGATCCAGCCGAGCCCGGCGACGGGCCACTAGGGGCGCGAGATGGCGATGTTCGAGCATGGTGCGAGCGGAGCGGGCGGCCACGCCGGCGAGCTCGACCCGGCGGTCGAGCGACAACGAGTGCTGCTCGGGGTGCGGCTGTTCATCCTGTCCGAGGTGATGCTCTTCGGGTCGTTCTTTGCGGCCTACTTCGTGCTGCGGGCCGAGGCACCGGCCTGGCCTCCGGTGGCGGGACTCGCCCGTCCCGAGCTCCCCCTGGTCGGGTTCAACACGCTCCTTCTCATCTCGAGCAGCTTCACGATGCAATGGGCCGTGACGCGGATCGGTCGCGGCGACGTGGCCCGGTTCAGGCGCGGGCTGCTGGCCACGCTCGTCCTGGGGGCCGTGTTCCTGGGCATCCAGGCCTGGGAGTTCGCCCACAACGGGTTCGGGATCGCCGATGGCGTCTTCGGCAGCACGTTCTACGCGCTGACCGGCTTCCACGGCGCCCACGTCCTGGGCGGGCTGCTGCTCATGGCGGTCGTGGCCAATCGTGCCCGCCTGGGGCTGGTCAGCCGCGAGCACCACACGGCTGTCGAGGGGGTCAGCCTCTACTGGCACTTCGTCGACGTGGTCTGGGTGACGCTGTTCCTGACGGTGTACGTGCTCTAGCCAGGCCCGGCGGCCGGCGCGGGGTCCGGGGAGCGGCGGGCGGCGCGGGCCGGGGCGGCGGCCGGCGGCCCCGTCAGGCAGCCCGTTGCGCTGCGCAGAACAACCCCGAACAGGCGGCCCGCGCGAGCAGGTTCCGGGCTCGGTCCAGGCAGGCGGTTGCGCTGCGCAGTACAAACCCGGGTCGGGCGGGTGGTGGCCAGGTGCCCGGCACCTCGTACCGCGCCTTCGGCCGCCGATTCCGGCGGTTTGTCCTCCAGCGCGGAACGACCGTCGCCGAGCGGTCTCCGACAGCCTCCGCGGACGCCGGTTCCGGCCGTTTGTCCTCGTGCGCAGGACGGGCGCCGGTGGATGCCCGTGGAGGAGCGCCGGGTCAGGCCCCGCCCCGGCACGCGCCCCCGCCCCGGCACGCGCCCCCGCCCCGGCACGCGCCCCGCCCCGGCGCTGTCCTACACTGCAGTTACCCGAACGGAGGTCCGCCCCGATGACCACTCCGACTGCCCCGACCACTCCGGCCACAGCCACGGCCACAGCCACGGCCGCCGCCCCAACGACCCCACCGACCGTGCCCCCCGCCGGCCCGCGCCCCGTGCGCGCCCCCCGCGGCCGCGAGCTCTCGTGCCGCGGCTGGCAGCAGGAAGCCGCGCTCCGGATGCTCATGAACAACCTCGATCCGGAGGTCGCCGAGCGGCCCGACGACCTCGTCGTGTACGGCGGGACCGGCCGGGCCGCCCGCAGCTGGGCCGCCTTCGACGCGATCGTGCGCGAACTCCGCCGGCTCGGCGACGACGAGACCCTGCTCGTCCAGTCGGGCAAGCCGGTCGGGGTCTTCCGGACCCACCCGTGGGCGCCCCGCGTCCTGATCGCCAATGCGAACCTCGTCGGCAAGTGGGCGAACTGGGAGACGTTCCGCGAGCTCGAGCGGGCCGGCCTGACGATGTACGGCCAGATGACCGCCGGCTCGTGGATCTACATCGGTACCCAGGGGATCCTCCAGGGGACGTACGAGACGTTCGCCGAGCTCGCCCGCCAGCACTTCGGCGGGACGCTCCGGGGACGGGTGACGCTCACCGCCGGCCTGGGCGGGATGGGCGGCGCCCAGCCGCTGGCGGTGACGATGAACGAGGGCGTCGCGATCTGCGTCGAGGTCGACGAGGCGCGGGCCCGACGACGCCACGAGATCGGCTACGTCGACCGCCTCACCCACTCGCTCGACGAGGCGCTCGCCTGGGCCAGGGCGGCAGCCGCGGCGGGCGAGCCGCTCTCGATCGCCCTCGTGGCCAACGCCGCCGACACCCACCCCGAGCTCGTCCGACGGGGCGAGCGGTTCGACGCGGTCACCGACCAGACCTCGGCCCACGACGCGCTCAACGGCTACGTCCCCTCCGGGGTGACCGTCGAGCAGGCGGCCGAGCTGCGGCGAACCGATCCGGACGAGTACGTCCGGCGCTCGATGGCCTCGATGGCCGTCCACGTTCGGGCGATGCTCGATCTCCAGGCCGCCGGCGCGGTCACCTTCGACTACGGGAACAACATCCGCGCCCAGGCCCAGGCCGCCGGCGTGGCGAACGCCTTCGACTTCCCCGGCTTCGTGCCGGCCTTCATCCGGCCCCTGTTCTGCGAAGGCAAGGGGCCGTTCCGCTGGGCGGCCCTCTCGGGCGACCCGGCCGACATCCTGCGCACCGACCGCGCGATCCTCGAGCTCTTCCCGGAGGACGCCTCGCTCCGGCGCTGGATCGAGATGGCCGAGGCCAAGGTCCCGTTCCAGGGTCTCCCGGCGCGGATCTGCTGGCTCGGCTACGGCGAGCGGGCGCGGGCGGGCCTCGCGTTCAACGAGCTCGTCCGGACGGGCGAGGTGAGCGCCCCGATCGTCATCGGCCGCGACCACCTCGACTCGGGCTCGGTCGCCTCGCCCAACCGCGAGACGGAGGCGATGCGCGACGGCTCGGACGCGATCGCCGACTGGCCGCTCCTGAACGCGCTCGTCAACACCGCCGCCGGGGCGACCTGGGTCTCGATCCACCACGGGGGCGGCGTCGGGATCGGATACTCGCAGCACGCCGGGATGGTCGTCGTCGCCGACGGCACCGCGCTCGCGGCCGAGAAGCTCGAGCGGGTCCTGACCACCGACCCGGGCACGGGCGTCATCCGCCACGCCGACGCCGGCTACGAGCGGGCGATCGAGGTCGCCCGGGAGCGTGGCCTGCGGATCCCGATGCTCGACTCCGACTGAACCGCCACCCTCCCCGCCTCGGGCCGCCACCTGGGTCCACGGGCCCGGACGACCCGGCTCCCCCGGGCGCCGGCCTCAGGCCGGTGCACCCTCCGGCGCGCCCTCGACGTCGGCCGGCCCGGGCATCCGCCGGATCCGTCGCACCGGCGACAGGAGGATCGGCAGGAAACCGAACAGGGACAGGATCGCGCCGACCCAGATCGTGCCGTGGAGCCCGATCGCCCCGCCCAGGAATCCGCCGAGCAGGTTCGTGACCGGGATCGTGTGCAGCTCCACGGCGGCGTCTGCCGCAAATCCTCACCTACGGACTGCTACGTGGATGGTCCCCGGGCCCTGGGCGCGCAAGCCGCTGGCAGGGGCCGTCTTCCGGCGCTACCAGTCCCGGGCAGAGGGTCCGCGCCCGATTTCGGGGCTGGTCGGCGGCTGAACGCCCTCGCCGGCGGCTTCGTGCCCGCTCCTACGTCGCTCGCCTCCACTTACCAGTCCCTGCGTGCGGTTATGCGCCAGGCAAGGCTGCGCCCCCAGGCCGCGCCCCCGCCGCCCCGTCGCCGGGCCCCAGGCCGCGGCCGCCTCGCCACGTCCCCGCCGCCCCGCCGCCTCGCCACGTCCCCGCCGCCACGTCGCCGGGCCCCTCCAGGGCGGCCCGGACATGTCACGATACGGCGGTGAGGAAGCTCGTCGAATCCGTCCCAAACATCAGCGAAGGCCGCCGGCTCGAGGTCGTCGACCGGCTCGCCCGTACGGTCAGCTCGACCCCCGGCGTCCACCTGCTCGATCGCACGAGCGACGCGAGCCACAACCGGAGCGTGTTCACGCTCGCCGGCCCGCCGGAGGCCGTCACCGACGCGCTCGAGCGGCTGGTCGGGGCGGCGATCGACGAGATCGACATGGAGCAGCACCATGGCGAGCATCCCCGGATCGGGGCGGTCGACGTCATCCCCTTCGTCCCCCTGGGCGAGACGACGATGGACGAGTGCGTCGCGCTCGCCCGCTCGTTCGGACGGCGGATCGCCGAGCGCTACCAGCTCCCCGTCTACCTCTACGCGAACGCCGCGACACGCCCGGACCGGGTGAAGCTGGCCGACGTCCGGCGCGGCCAGTACGAGGGCCTGAAGACGGCGATCGGCCAGCACGGGCGCGAGCCGGACTTCGGCCCGGCGCGGATGCACCCCCGGGCCGGGGCGGTGGCGGTCGGGGCGCGCCCGTTCCTGATCGCCTGGAACGTCAACCTCGGCACGACCGACGTCGAGCTCGCAAAGCGGATCGCGCGCCGGATCCGCGAGTCCGGCGGCGGCCTGCCCAGGGTCCAGGCGAACGGCTTCTGGATCGACGAGCTCGGCCTCGCCCAGGTCTCGATGAACCTGCTCGACTTCTCGGTCACGCCGCTCTGGCGGGCCTGGGAGGCGGTGCGCGACGAGGCGGCCGAGGACGGCGTCGAGCCAGTCGAGTCGGAGCTGATCGGGCTGGCCCCGCTGGCCGCCCTCCTCGACGTGGCCGACCACGCGGGGGCGCCGCCCGATGCGCCGCTCGAGGAACGCCTCGCTGCTGCCGCCGCGTTTCTCCGTTTGCGCGACTTCTCGCCGCTCCGGGCGCTCGAGCTGCGGCTTGAGGCGGCCGAACGAGGGGACGGGTCGTGACCCTCCGCCTGATCGAGGGCGGCCGGGGCGACGCCTCGGCGCCCGGGCTGCTCGTCGTGGGGGCGGCACAGGTCGTGACGATGGCCGGCGGCCTGCGCACCGGTCCGGCCCAGGGGGAGACGGCGACCCTCGAGGCCGGGGCCGTCGGCGGCCCGCGCTCGCCGCAGGCGCCGGTCGTCGCCTGCTGGGAGGACCGGATCCTCGGCGTCGGGGCGCGCGACGAGGTCGAGCGGGCCCTCGAGGCCCAGGGCTACCCGCTGGCCGGCTTCCAGCGGCTCGACGCCGGGGGCGGGACGGTGACTCCCGGGCTGATCGATCCGCACACCCACCTCCTGTTCGCCGGCTCGCGCGAAGGCGAGCTGCTCCTCCGCCAGCAGGGCGCCGGCTACCTCGACATCCTCGCCGCGGGCGGCGGCATCCTCTCGACGGTCGCGGCGACCCGGGCCGCCTCGGCGGAGGAGCTCGCCGCGCACGGCCGGACCTGGCTCGACGAGATGCTCGGCCACGGGGTCACGACGGTCGAGGCGAAGTCGGGCTACGGGCTCGACCTGGCGACCGAGCTGCGCCTGCTCGAGGTCGCCCACCAGCTCGGCCGCGAGGGCCCGCTCGACGTGCTCCCGACCTTCCTCGGTGCCCACGCGGTCCCACCCGAATACCGCTCCCGGCCGGACGGGACCGAGGCGTACGTCCGGGCGGTGATCGAGGAGCAGCTGCCCGGGGTCGCCGCCCAGGGCCGGGCCAGGTTCTGCGACGTCTTCTGCGAGGAGGGGGTGTTCAGCCCCGACCAGAGCCGGCGGATCCTCGAGGCGGCGAGGGCGTTCGGGATGGCGCCCCGGCTCCACGCTGACGAGCTTGCTCCGTCCGGCGGCGCCGAGCTCGCGGCGGAGATCGGGGCGCTCTCGGCCGACCATCTCGCCACACCCTCGCCGGCCGGCGTCGATGCCCTGGCCGAAGCGGCCGCGGCCGGTCGGCCGGTCGTCGCCACCCTGCTCCCGGCGACGACCTGGTTCCTGATGTCCGAGCGCTACGCGCCGGCCCGGCAGCTGATCGAGCGGGGCATCCCGGTCGCGCTCGCCACCGACTTCAACCCCGGGACCTCGCCCACGGCCAGCCTGCCCCTGGTCATGACCGTCGCCTGCCTGGAGCTGCGGCTGACCCCGGCCGAGGCGCTGGCCGCGGTCACGATCAACGCCGCCTTTGCGCTCGGGCTGGGCGGCGAGATCGGGTCGCTCGAGCCGGGCAAGCTCGCCGACCTCGTCGTCTGGCGGGTCCCGACCGCCGCCCAGATCCCGTACTGGCCCGCCGCCGACCTGGTGCGGACGGTCGTCAAGCGCGGGCGCCCGGTGCTCCAGCGCGGGTGACGGGCGGTCGGGTTGCCCCGGCCGGACTCAGACCTTGCCGCGCGACTCCAGGAGCACCGTCGTCGTCTCCGCCGGCAGGCCCGAGGGGATGATCGACAGCTTCGGCTGGATCGGCGGTCGCCCGGCCCCCATCTCGTGGAAGAAGCGGTCGAGCGCGACCTCGCACTCCGCCTCGTCCTCGCACACGGGCATCGGGATGACGATCCGCGGCTCGAGCTGGGCGATCAGCTCGGCAGCCTTGGGCGCCGAGAGCGCCCCGCCGACGGGGATGCAGGCGATGTCGACCTCGCCGATGTCGCCCAGCTTCTCCTCGGTCAGCAGGTGGCCGATGTCGCCGAGATGGATCGTCCGCAGCCCGTCGAGCTCGATCACGAAGACGACGTTTCGACCGCGCTGCGCGCCGCGCTGGTCGTCGCGGTACGTGCGCAGGCCGGTGATCAGGACGTGCTTCACCTCGTACTCGCCGGGCCCATCGAGGACGAAGGCGTCCTCGAGGCTCGCGGGCAGGACGGTCGCGCCGTCCCGCGACAGCCGGCCCTTGGCCCTGGGCAGCGGGTGATCGTCGGGGTGGCTGAAGGTGACGATGTCGGCGCTGATGCCGCGCCCGGTCGGCCCCACAACCGAGGGGTACGGGTCCGCCACGACGACCGCGTCCTTGCCGCGCAGGCGGATGCAGGTCCGCCCGTACCAGGTGAGTTCCATGGCTGCGGATTCTGACACAGCCGGCTGCACGCCGCCGTACCGCCCGACGCTGGTGCGATCCGGTCGGCTGGCGCCAGCGCCGGCCCGGAGGATTGCCGCGGTCAAGTTGCGGCAAGTTGCCGCGCTCAAAAGGAAGACCGGAGGCGCCTGCCCAATTGGCGCCCCCGGTCGGAGGGAGGGAGGTGGAACGCGTCTGGGAGGTGGAGGGAGGTCAGTCGCGATCCACCTCGAACACTACCCGGCAAGGGTTCAGCGACAAGCGCCCAAGCGATTAAGAAACTGACACGTTCGCGCCCGTCGCGCGGGCGGCGTGACCTCGCGCGTGCGACTCGCGGGTGCAACCTCGCGCCCGACACGGCGGGGGTCCGACAGCCCGGCGACCCGACGCGACAACGGCACGCCGGCGATCGAACCCCGCGTGCGACAATCCGACCGATGCCCGTCTCCGGCCGCCCCCGCCCGCTCGTCCCGGCGGTCGCGCTCGCCCTCACCGTCGCGCTCGCCCTCGCCGCCTGCGGCTCGTCGAACCCCACCCCGAGCCCGACGCCCACCCCGAGCCCGACCCCGACCGCCGCCCCCACCTCGCCCTCGCCCTCAACCCCGGGCACGTCGCCCGGCGCTCCGGCCACGACCAGCCCGGCCGACGCCGCGATCTACGACCAGATCGAGCGCGAGGTCGAGCAGCTGCGCGGCCTCCGGGCGACCCGGCCGGTCGTGCCTCGCCTGATCGACGAGGCCGGCCTGCGCGCCTACGTCGCCCGCTCCCTGGCCGAGACCCCGCCGGCCCGGCTCGACGCCTCCGACGCCCTCCTCCGGGCGCTCGGCCTCCTGCCCGACGGCGGATCGCTCGGCGACCTCTTCAGCGAGCTGTTCACGACCCAGGTCGCCGGCTTCTACGACCCCGAGACGAAGGCCCTGAACGTGGTCACGAAGCAGGGCGGCCTCGGGCCGGTGGAGAAGGTGACGTTCGCCCACGAGTTCACCCATGCCCTCCAGGACCAGCACTTCCCGACCTTCCGGGCCGACGAGTTCCAGGGTGCGGCCTCGGGGATCATCCGGGCCCCGGACGGTCAGTCGGACCGCTCGCTGGCCACCCTTGCCCTCGTCGAAGGCGACCCGACCCTGGTCATGACCCTGTGGGCCCAGCAGCATCTCGAGCCGGCCGAGCTGGCCGAGCTGCTCGCCGCCTCGAGCGACCCGCAGACGACGAAGGTCCTGGCCGCGATGCCGGCGATCCTGCGCGACACGCTTCTCTACCCGTACACGGCCGGGCTCGGGTTCGTCCTCGGGCGCCAGCTCGCCGGCGGCTGGGCAGCGGTCGACCGGCTGTACGCGAGCCCGCCGACCTCGACCGAGCAGGTCCTCCACCCGGACAAGTACGGAGTCGACGAGCCGGTGACGGTCACCCTCCCGGCCGGCCTGGCCCGCGGGCTGGGCGAAGGCTGGGCACTCGTCCAGGAGGACACCCTCGGCGAGCTCCAGCTCCGGACCTGGCTCCAGGCGGCGGGGTCGACCCCGGGGGCCGCGACCCCGGGCGCCACCGCCCAGGCCGCCGCGGCCGGCTGGGGCGGCGACCGGATCGCGCTGTTCCGGGGCCCGAACGGTGCCTGGGCGCTCGTCCTCCGGACGGCCTGGGACACTGCTGCCGACGCCGACGAGTTCGCCCGCGCTGCGCCCGGACGGCTCTCTTCGACCGCGATCGGGCCGAACGTGATCCGGCTCGACGCGAGGACGGTCGACTACATCGCCGCGAGCACCGCCCCGGCCGAGGCGCTCCTGACCCGGGCCCTCGGCCACGGGGGCGACTGACCGCCGCCGGCCGGGCCTGCATCGATTCGGGGGTCGCCCCGCCGCCCCGCCGGCCGAGGGCCGTCCGCCGGGTGCCGCCCCGCCGCCGGGCGCCCCGCCGCCGGCCGCGCCTACATCGATTCGGGTGCCGAGATCCCCAGCAGGCCGAGGGCGTTCGCGAGCGTCGTCTTCGTCGCCAGGACGAGCGCCAGGCGGGCCCGCGAGCGCTCCGGCTCGGCCCGGTCGATCACCCGGGCGTCGCGGTAAAAGGCGTGGAACGTCGTCGCCAGGTCGGTCGCGAAGGCGGTGACGCCCTGGGTCTCCTCGGCCGCCGCCGCGTCCTCGACGACCTCGGGCAGGCGGACGAGCGCCCGCGCCAGGGCCGCCTCCGGGCCGCCGGTGAGGATCCCGCCGACCGAATCGGCCGGCGTGAGTCCCGCCTCGGCCGCCTTGCGCAGGATCGAGGCGATCCGGGCGTGGGCGTACTGGACGTAGTAGACCGGGTTCTCGTTCGACTGCTTCCTGGCCAGCTCGATGTCGAAGTCGATCCCGCTGGTGTAGGCGCGCGAGGCGAAGAACCAGCGCGCCGCATCGACCCCGACCTCGGCCAGCAGCTCGTCGAGGGTGATGAACTCGCCCGAGCGCTTCGACATCGAGATCTCCCGGCCGTCGCGGATGAAGCGGACCCAGGCGACGAGGATCATCTGGACCCGCCTCTTGTCGTAGCCCATCGCCTCCGCGGCGTTCCGGACCCGGGCGACCGTGCCGTGGTGGTCGGCCCCCCAGATGTAGATCAGGTGGTCGAACCCCCGGCTGAACTTCTCCTCGAGGTAGCCGATGTCCGAGGCGAAGTAGGTGTACTCGCCGTTCGACTTGCGGATCACGCGGTCCTTGTCGTCCCCGAAGGCGGTCGAGCGGAACCAGGTCGCCCCGTCCTGCTCGTAGACGTGCCCCCCGGCGCGCAGCTTCTCGATCGCGCGTTCGACCCAGCCCTCGCGGTGGAGCGAGCCCTCGGTCTTCCAGACGTCGAAGTGAACGCCGAGGTGGGCGAGGCTCGCCTCGATCCCGGCCCGGACCTGCTCCGACGCCCAGGCCCCCACCGGCCAGGCGGGGTCCTCGCCGGCGGTGATCGCCGCCTCGGCGGCGGCCCGGACCTCGGCCGGCAGCTGGCGGGCGAGGTCGACGACGTAGGCGCCGTGGTAGCCGTCGTCGGGGACCGGCTGGCCGGTGGCGAGGGCCCAGACCGAGGCGCCGAGGTTGCGGACCTGCGCCCCGAAGTCGTTGAAGTAGTACTCGCGGGTGACCGTGTGGCCGGCCGCCTCGAGGACCCGGCACAGGAGGTCGCCGACGAACGCGCCCCGGGCGTTGCCGATGTGGAGCGGGCCGGTCGGGTTGGCCGAGACGAACTCGACGTTGATCCGCCGTGGCTCCGGGACGCGGACGCGACCCCAGGTGGCGGGCTGGCGAAGGATCCGCTCGATCGTCGCGGCCAGGGCGGCGTCGGAGAGGCGGAGGTTGATGAAGCCCGGCGCGACGGCCTCGGCGGTCGCGATCGGGGTGGCGGGCGCCGGTCCTGGTGCCGCCTCGGTCTCCGCGGCCACTCCGGTCTCCGCGGCCACCTCGGTCTCCGCGGCCATTCCGGCCTCCCGGGCGAGCTCTTCGGCCAGCACCCGGGCGATCTCGAGCGGGGCGCGCCGGTACGGGCGGGCGAGCTTCAGGGCCAGGTTCGTGGCCAGGTCACCGTGCTCGGGGTTCGCCGGACGCTCGACCTCGACCGCCGGCGCCTCGACGCCCTCCGGGAGCGGAGGGAGCGCGCCCGCCTCGATCGCCCGCGCCCATGCCCGCTCGACCGCCTGGCGGGCCTGGGTGCGCAGCGGCGGCGCGAGATCGTCAGCGGTGGACGGGGACACGGGTGCTCCTGTGCTCGGCTGGACCGGGAGGCTCCATGGTAGCGCTCCAGGCCGGCGGAGGGTCCGGCAGCCATCGGTACCGGTACCTCGGTGCGTTGGCGCACCGGAATCGAAGCCCCGGAGAAGTGTCGCGAGGGTGGGATTGGTGCAGTTGGTACTGGATGTTGGCAGAACCGCCTAGTACCATCGGGGGTCCGCACGGGCTACCCTGCGGATGCACTGATCGGCGCCCAGTATTCATCGGGCGCGACGGGGAGCAGTCAGGGAGTCAGGCGCCTCGTTCGAGGCGGACTCCCCAGGCAATTCCTGGAGGCACGACTACATCGTCGCTCCAACTCGGGGAACGGAGGATCTCAGATGACGTCTCGGGGCATCCCGCTCGTGCTGAGCGCGCGCACCAGGAAGGGCTTCACGCTCTTCTGGGCCGCGCTCTTTGTGTTGTCTCTGCTCTTGCAGTACGCGTCGATCACGGCGCCGCGGAACGTGCTGGCGGCGACAGGTCTCAAGGCGGGGACGTACGGCGGTTTCGAGATCGACGGAGACTTGGCCGCCAACAACGCGGCGAGTAACCCGGGTGGTCTCAGCGCCGCCAACATTGATGGCGGGCTCGCCGGGCTGGTGAACGGCGAGGACTGGCTTAGTCCGACCCCGACCGGTGCCACGATCATCAACGATCTCGCGAACAGCTCAAGCGACGTCTGGTTCGACAAGGGCAAGGATCTGGACACCAGGGACTGGACGCTCAAGACCAGTGAGGTGTCGCCCGACAAGAGCGACATGAAGCACGTCATGGCCTACGCCAAGTTCGTCGGTAGTGACGCCTATCTCTTCGCTGGGGTCCAGCGGATCGTCAACAAGGGCGACACCACCCTGGTTCTCGAGGTCAACAGGAAGCCCTGGAAGATCTTCGGGGCCGGCCAGATGGCGAAGCCGGATCGGTCCGTCGGCGACCTATTCCTTAACCTCGAGTTCGCGACCGGCGGCAACAACCCGGAAGTCACCGTCTTCAAGGTGCTAACGGTCACGGATTACCCCGGGCAGGGCCAGACAGTAACGATCGGGCCGGACATCGCCACGACCGCGGCCGTTCGCTCGGCGGTTTACTCCAAGGACTCGGACCTCAGCGCGACGTTCCCGGACGGCACGGACACGATCCACAAGAACGAATTCGCGGAGTTCGGCGTCAACCTCTCTGCGCTGAACATCAGCACGGCCTGTCCAAACGGGTTCGCCGTGGCCAACATTCGGACGCGCTCCGGCGGCGAAGCCTTGGGTAGTTCCGACATGAAGGACTTCTCGGCCCCGTTCCCGATCGACCTCAACGATTGCGGCACCCTGAAGATCGTCAAGAAGAACTTCGACGCCTCAGCCAATCTGGCGGGCGCGACGTTCGTCATCACCCCGAATCCCACGACGGGGACCGGCTCGCTGACCGTCACCGACAACCAGCCCCCGGACACGAATCTGGCTGACACCGGCGTCATCGAGATTCCCGGTGCCATCCCGGGCACGTACTCCGTCCAGGAGACCGGCGCACCGACCGGTTACCTCCTGCCCACACCGGCCACTCAATCGGTGAACGTCCCCCAGAACTCGACGGGGACCGTCACCTTCAGGGACCCGCAGGCGAGCCTGTCGCTGGTCAAGTCCGTCGACAAGCCCGTCGTCTACTCCGGCACGACGGTCACCTACTCGTATCTGGTGACGAATACGGGTCAGGTGCCGCTGAGCCACATCTCGATCTCCGACGACCAACCGGTCGCGGATTTGAGTTGCCCCGCTGACGCCCTTGACCCGGGACAGTCGACGACGTGCACGGCCACGATGGTGATCACAGGCGACACCATCAACACTGCGACGGCCAGCGGGACGGCGCAGAGCCAGACGTTCACGAGCGACCCGAGCTCCGCCACGGTCCAGGTCATCAACCCGTCGCTCTCGATCGTGAAGACCGGTGACCAGAGCGCGGTCGAGACCGGCGCCACGGTCAACTACTCGTACCTGGTCACCAACACCGGGAACGATCCGATCATTGACATCGCGGTCAGCGACTCACCCGTCCCCACCGGGCTCTCGTGCCCGGAGACCGAGCTCGCACCCGGCGAGAACATGACCTGCACGTCGTCGGTGGTGCTCGATTCGGGCGATTTCACGGCTGGCGAGTACAAGAACACGGCCACCGTAAGCGGGACCGACTCGCTGGACGGCGAGGTCAACGGCGGCCCGTCCTCGTGGACGGTGAAGCTGCTGGTGCCTGGTCTGAACATCCAGAAGGACGCGAGCGCCCCCGTCATCCTGTCGGGCGATTCGGTCACGTACACGTACACCGTCACCAACTCGGGCGAAGTCGGTCTGACCAACGTGGTCATTACCGACGACCGGCTCGGTCCCGTGTGCACGATCCCCTCGCTCCCTGTCGGAGCGTCGGACAGCTGCCAGATGACGACCACCCTCAACGCCACGACGACGAACACCGGGTACGCCAGCGGCGACACCCCGGAGGGCAATCCTGTTGGCCCAGTGTCCGATGAGGAGACCGTCACGGTCATCCACCCGGCGCTGTCGATCGACAAGTCGGCCAGCGACTCGACCGTCTACGTCGGCGACCCGGTCACGTACTCGTACACGGTGACGAACACCGGTGACGTGGCCATCACGGACATCGCGGTTGTTGATGCGCCCTCACCGGGAACGATCACCTGCGTCAGCACGACGTTGGCGCCCTTGGAAAGCACCGAGTGCACCGCCACCACGAACCTGTTCGAGGACACTACGAACTCGGCCTATGCGACAGGCACCGAGACGACCCTCGACACTCCCGTCCAAAGCGACCCTGACTCCGCGAGGGTCACGGTCATCAACCCGGAGCTGACGCTGACGAAGGTCGTTAATCCCAAGACGGTCAACATCAGCGGGCTCGTCACGTACACGTACGTCGTCACCAACACGGGTAACGTGGCGATCACCGACATCGGTCTGGTGGACAACCCGCTCGGCGCAATCACGTGCCCGCAAACGAGCCTCGCGCCGACCGAGAGCATGACCTGTGAGGTGGCCGACGTTCTCATCGACCACACAACGACGAATCTTGCCCAGGCCAGCGGGCTTGACTCGCTCGAGCACGGCGTCTTCAGCAATATCGCCACCGCTACGGTGACGGTGACGAACCCGAACCTGACCGCCTTGAAGTCTGTCGACAAGCCGACGGCGAACCCGGGCGAGGTGCTCAACTACACGATCACGATCACCAACTCGGGTGATGGTGCTGCGATCGGGCAGACGGCGTCCGACTACATCGGCGACCTGCTCGTCTACGGTGGCAGCTACAACGACGACGCCAGCAATGGCGGACTGTATGACGCGTCCACCAAGACGATCTCCTGGACCGGTCTCGACATCGCGGCCGACGGCGGGACGATCGTGCTCACCTTCTCGGTGACGGTCGGCGATTCGTTCCCGGCCGGGGTTACCCTCTTGCCGAACACGATCGTCGCCGCCAGCAACTGTCCGGTTGAGTCCGACGAACCAGACCCGGCCTGCTCAACCGACACCACGGTGACGGTCGAGGAACTGCCCGGCACGATCACGATCGAGAAGCAGACGATCCCGAACGGCTCGAACCAGGCGTTCACCTTCGATCCCAGCTGGGAGCAGGGAACGTTCCCGCTGACCGACGGCGCGACCCATGTCTCGTCTGAGGTTCCACCCGGCCAGTACATGATCGAGGAGATCAACATCCCCGAGGGCTGGACGCTGACAGGCGTCACCGGGAGCGGCTGCGCCTGGAACGAAGACGGGTCGGTCTCGATCACGCTCGAGGAAAATGGCCGCGTCCACTGTGTCTTCACGAACACCCTGCGCGAAACCCCGCCCCCGCCCCCGCCCGCACCGTCGATGACGATCGCGAAGACGAACGGCACGACCGGTGCGGTCACCCCGGGCACGGCGGTCTCCTTCACGCTCACGATCGGCGTCCAGAACGCGACCTCGATCGCGAACACGACGATCGTCGACCAGCTCCCGGCCGGGATCGGCAGCGCGACCGCGATCTCCAATGGCGGGGTCTATGACCCGACCACGAACAAGATCACCTGGTCGAGCCTGACGGTCACGAACGGCACCCAGCTGACGTACACCGCGACCGTCTCGGGGACCGCGAGCCCCGGCACGTACGTGAACACGGCCACGATCACCCAGGGCCCGTGCGCGCTCACCTGCTCGGCGAGCTCGACGGTCTCGGTCGAGGCCGGGCAACCGCCCGCCGGTGGTGTCGCCGGTGCGACCGCCACCCCGCGGGTGACCCCACCGAACACGAGCACCACGAACGACGGGACGACCAGCACTCCGGGGCTCAACCTCGGCCTGATCCTGCTCGTCCTCGCCGGGGTCATGGCCGGCCTCGGGGTCCTCGCCCCGCTGCCGGCCCGGACCCGCCGACGGGATCGCCGGGAGTAGCACCCCGGTCATCGACACCTGAGCCGATCGTCCGGTCTCCGAGGCCGGGCGATCGGTGGGGGTGAACCGTCGGACCCATAACCCAGGGTCCCCGAGACCCGGACGGAGCGTGTCTAGCCTGGACACGCTCCGTTCGTATGTTCGGGTCGGCCGGCGGTCTGGCTGTCCAAGTCCGATCGCCGACCCTCGTCGAGCGGCTCGTCGCGGCGGGCCGCGTCGCCCGATGTCGCCCGGGCGGCTCCGTTCGTCCTGGGACCGCGCGGCCAGCCGGTCATCCCCCCTTCGGTGACGCCGGGCAACGGATTCTTGCCCACCGAGTGCGGTGAGGTGCGGCTTGGTGCGCACCACGGGTGCCGAAGGTACTGGACAGGTACCAGCCGGTGACCCACGATGGTCATGCCGTCCAGGCAACGGCTCCGGGTCTTCGGATCCGGATCGGCCAACCAACCACACAGCACTCGGGGACCACGATGAACGCACGCACCTCGCCGCGGCGCAACCGCCCGGCTCGACCCTCCGCCGCCCGAACCTTCGGCTGGTTCGCGGCGGCGTCCCTTGTCTTCGCGGCGGTCGCGCCGTCGGCTGCAGCCGCGAACACGACCATGATCTGCCACGCGACGGCGAGCGGCAGCAACCCCTACGTCGAGACCACGCCGGCGATCGCCGGTCAGCTCACCGGACACGCCGACCACACCGGGCCGATCTGGACCCCGGGTGCGACGAGCTGGGGCGACATCATCCCGCCGATTTCGGACCTCCTGCCCGCCGGCCTGAACTGGACGGCCGAGGGACAGGCCTGGCTCGCCAACGGTTGCCAGGCGCCGGTCACCGAAGACAATGGTGGCGGCGGACAGCCGGGCGACACCGGCGGTTCGGGCGGCGACACCTCGGGCTCGGGCGACAACTCCGGTTCCGGTGACCAGCAGTCCGGCGACAATACCGGCGACACGTCGGGCTCGGGCGACCAGGGCAACACCGGCGGCGACAACGCCGGCGACCAGGGCTCCCAGGGCGACCAGGGCGCCAACGACAACTCCGGCTCGGGCGACCAGGGCAACACCGGCGGCGACACCGCCGGCGACAACACCGGTGGCCAGGGCGACACCCGCGGCGACACCTCGAACGCCGGCGACAGCACCGGCGACCAGGGCAACACCGTCGACAACTCGAACGCCGGTGACAACACCGGCGGCTCGACGGTCAGCCCTGTCGCGGTCCCGGTTCAGCCCGTCGATCAGCCGGCTGCGACCCCGGCACCCGAGGGTGGCGTGGCGGGCGTCGTCAGCGCACCGCGACCGACGCCGCGCCTGACGCTGCCGCCGACCAGCACCCTCTCGTCCGCGCCGGTCGCCTCGACGCCCATCCCGGCCTGGCGCCTGATCCTGATCGGGCTCGCCGCCCTGATCTCCAGCCTGCTGCTGATGTCCTCGGACCGGACCGCGCGCCGGCGCAGCTGACCAGTCGCTGTCCCCGAGCGACCCGGGACCCGGGTGCGGACCTCCTGACGCACCCGGGTCCTCTCATGTCATGCCCCCGCGGGCATCACTCGCCGCCGCCTGATCGTGTCCCTTATCCACATGCCGCCACGGGCATGACCGCAAGGAGAGTGCTCTGCCCGTGGCCTCGGGGTATCCCCGCCAGCTTGTGCCCTGCTGCTTCGCGACCCCGCTTCGCCGCGACCCGCGACCGCTGCGAGCGAGCAGGGGATCAGACCTCCAGGCGATCCCCCGGCCAGACGAACCGGATGTCGCCGTCGTACCAGGCCCGCACCGAGGCGATCGTCTCTTCGGGGTCGAAGCCCATCTGGAGGTGGGTGAGCAGGAGCCGCCCGACCCCGGTCGCCGCCGCCAGTCGACCGACGGCCGGGCCGTCGAGGTGCTGGGCTCCCGGCGGCACCGGACCGGGCCCGAACGCCACCTCGGTGAGCAGGGTGTCGCCCGGTCGGATGAGCGCCCGCAGGTCGTCGGCTCGACCGCAGTCGCCCGAGTAAACGAAGCCCGGCCCGCCCCTCGCCCCCGCGCCGGCCCCGGCCCCTGCGCCTGCACCGGCCCCCGTCCCCGCCCGGACCCGGAAGGCGTAGCTCTCGCTGTTGTGGGTGACGAGCCCGGCCTCGAGCTCGAACGGGCCGATCGAGCGCACGCCCGGCGCGAGCTCGACGACATCGAGCGCCTGAGCCGTGAACCCGGGCTCGTCGTGGAGCGCGTCGAGCCGGCGAGCGAGGCCGGCGGGAGCGTGGACGGTGACCCGACGCGGCGGCTCGAACTCGTAGCGCAGGTAGTGGCGGAGCGGGACGAGGTCGATGAAGTGGTCCGGGTGAAGGTGGCTGACCACGACCGCCAGCAGCCGGCTCGGCTCGATCGTCCGGGCGAGGGCCGGAAAGGCGCCCTGGCCCAGGTCGAGGACGAGCGCCTGGTCGTCGTGCACGAGCAGGTACGACGCTCCGACCGAGCCTGCCCGATCGGAGTAGGCGGGCCCGGCGCCGAGGACGATCAGCTTCACCGGTCGGGCCCGGACGGGGGAGGGGCGTCGGGTGCGGGCGCGGCGCAGGATGCTGGCGCGGGTGCGGGCGCGGCGCAGGACGCTGGCGCGGGTGCGGGCGCGGCGCAGGACGCTGGCGCGGGCGCGGGCGCGGCGCAGGACGCTGGCGCCGGTGCGGCCACGGGTGCGGGCGCGGCCACGAGCGCGGGCGCGGCGCAGGACGCTGGCGCCGGTGCGGCCACGGGTGCGGGCGCGGCCACGAGCGCGGGCGCGGCGCAGGACGCTGGCGCCGGTGCGGCCACGGGTGCGGGCGCGGCCACGAGCGCGGGCGAATGCGCGGGTGTGGGCGCTGGGGTGGACACGGGCACTGGCATCGGGCAGGTCACGGCGGACAGGGTAGCGCAGGGGATGGCTGCCGCGACAGGGGGCAGAATGG